>Ga0268280_1002222_pt1 | contig 11627 bp, 11 predicted proteins | sample saktaG_9_FD_190139 | JGI IMG/M metagenome (GOLD analysis project Ga0268280, IMG submission 190139) | Saline water microbial communities from Sakinaw Lake, British Columbia, Canada - sak_2011_5_24_40m | ecosystem: Environmental > Aquatic > Non-marine Saline and Alkaline > Saline ...
TCATTCCACGGCAGGACGCTCGGGATGATAGCCGCGACGGGGCAGGAGAAAGTGAAGAAGGGCTTTGAGCCGATCCCGGAAGGTTTCGTGCATATACCGTTCAATGACATAGAGGCGCTGAAGGAAGCGATCACGGATAAGACGGCGGCTGTGATGTTCGAACCTATACAGTGTGAGGGCGGGATAAATATCGCGACGCTGGAATACATGAAAGAGGTAAGGAAGATCTGCGACGAAAAAGATATATTGATGATCCTGGATGAGGTCCAGACGGGAATGGGCAGGACCGGAGAGATCTTCTGCTTCAAGAATTATGGAGTGACCCCCGACGTCATGACTCTCGCTAAAGCGATAGGCGGAGGGGTACCGATAGGCGCGTGTGTGGCTAGAGAGAAGTTTCAGGATGTCCTTACGCCGGGGACGCACGCGTCCACGTTCGGAGGTTCGCCGCTCGTATCTGCGGCGGCGCTTGCGGTATTCGAGGCGATAAAGAAAGAGAAGCTGCTGGCGAATACGAAAAAGCAGGGAGCCTATCTGACAAAGAAGCTGGAGGCTCTGAAGAAGAAGTACCATTTTATAAAAGAGATCAGATCCATGGGGCTCGTTATAGGAGTAGAGCTTAGCGTGGAGGGGGATAGCATATACAGCAAGTGTCTTGAAGAGGGGCTATTAATAAATTGCACTCAAGGCAATATCTTAAGGATAATGCCCCCGATGAATGTTACAAAGGCTGAAATAGATAAGGCTATTTCAATACTCGATAAGGTATTTGCAAAAGTATAACTAGAGGTGCTTGATCATGAAGAAACGAGACCTGCTTTCAATAAGCGGACTTACGCCTGAATATATCGAAGGCATATTAGAGCTCGGCAAGAAGATGAAGAAGGACAAGGCCGCGTACGCGGACTCTTTAAAGGGCAAGTCCATAGGGCTTATATTCCAGAAGCCTTCCAACAGGACGAGAGTATCTTTCGAGATAGGGATGGTCCAGCTAGGCGGATACGCCATATATCTGGGCCCATCGGAGATAGGGATGGGCGGCAGGGAGTCTGTGAAGGATGTAGCGAAGGTCCTCTCCAGATATCTGGACTGCCTTGTAGCCAGGACCTATAAGCATGCCGATGTAGAGGATCTTGCGAAGCACGCTACCGTGCCGGTTATAAACGGTCTAAGCGATTACGCGCATCCCTGTCAGTCATTGAGCGATATATTCACCATAAAGGAGAAGTTCGGTACATTTAAGGGCATAACCCTCTCCTATATAGGCGATGCCAACAATGTCCTAAATTCTCTGATGTGCGCCTGCGCCAAAGTGGGTCTCAATTTAAAGGTGGCTACGCCAAAGGGTTACGACCCGGATAAGAAAGCGGTGGATACAGCGAAGAAGTTTGCTCTTATTTCCGGCGCGGGGATGGAATTTTCGCATGATCCTGCGTTGTGCGCCAAGGGCGCGGACGTAGTATACACCGATGTATGGGTGAGCATGGGGCAGGAGAAGGAGTCGGCCAAGAGACTTAACGACTTTAAAGGTTTTCAGATAAACGACGATATTATGAAGGTGACAAATAAGAACTGTCTAGTGATGCATTGTCTGCCCGCGCACAGGGGCGATGAGATCACCGATTCGGTGATCGATTCGAAGAATTCCGTGGTCTATGACCAGGCGGAGAACAGGATGCACATACAGAAGGCGATACTTTTACAGACATTAAAATAGAGGAGAGCTTAGAGATGACGAAAAGAGTGGTGCTTGCGTATTCCGGCGGCCTTGATACGTCCGTAGCCATAAAGTGGTTCGTGAACAGGGGCTACGAGGTCATAGCGTATATGGCCGATGTAGGCCAGGCCTCGGACTACGAGGTCTATAAAAAAAGAGCCCTTAAGACCGGGGCCAGCAAGGTGATAGTAGATGACCTTAAGAGCGAATTTGTGAAAGATTTCGTCTTCAAAGCCCTGAAGGCCGACGCGATATATGAGGGTGGCTATCTGTTGGCAACTGCGTTATCAAGGCCTGTCATAGCCAAGGGGCTGGTGAAGGCGGCCCAGAGAGAGAAGGCCGGTTTTGTGGCGCACGGCTGTACGGGCAAAGGCAACGACCAGGTGAGATTTGAAGTCACGGTAATGGCGCTCGACCCGAGTTTGAAGATATTGGCGCCGGTAAGAGAGTGGGAACTTAAGACAAGAAGCGAAGAGATAGAATATGCGAAGAATAATAATATCCCCATCGACACAACAAAGAAGAAGCCTTACTCGATTGATGTTAATCTTTGGGGAATATCGATTGAAAGTGGGAAGCTGGAGGATCCTTATTACGAGCCTGACGAAGATACATATCAGCTTACGAAAGGAATAGACGGCTGTACGGCGAAGCCTTGCTATGTCGAGGTTGAGTTTAAGCATGGTATTCCTGTGAAGTTGAATGGCAAGTCGATGGACGGAGTAAGCCTTATCCGGAAGCTAGCGAAGACCGCCGGGGACGCCGGCGTCGGAAGAAGCGATATGATAGAGAACAGGCTCGTAGGGATAAAGTCCAGGGAGATATATGAGGCTCCGGCGGGCACTGTGCTTTATGCGGCGCACAAAGCTCTGGAGAGCCTTGTCTTGGATAGGGAGCTTATGCATTACAAGGATACCGTAGCTTTAAAATATGCCGAGCTCGTATACTACGGGTTATGGTATACACCGTTAAAGAAAGCGCTCGATAAGTTCATTGATGAGACGCAAAAATATGTCAATGGCACTGTGAAGCTGAAACTGCACAAAGGGAATTGCTCTGTGGTGGGCAGAAGATCGCCGAATTCTCTCTATAAGAAGGATCTCGCGACATACGAGAAGGGCGACAAGTTCGATCAGTCGCTGGCCAAGGGCTTTATAGAGTTGTGGGGACTGCCATATAAAGGGAGAGGTATATAATGGGTAAGAAGCTATGGGGTGGAAGATTCGCAAAGCCGACGGATCCGTCGGTGGAAGAGTTCACCAGATCCATACAGTATGACTATAAGTTGGCGAAATACGACATCTTAGGCTCGATCGTCCACGTGGAGATACTTGGCAAGGCCGGCTATCTTAAGCCAAAAGAAGTATCGAAGATCCAGTCCGCCCTTTTAAAGATAGGCGGCGGCAATTTTTCTCCGGACCTCTCTTATGAGGATGTCCACAGCCAGATACAGGATTCGCTCGAGAAGAAGATAGGTGATCTTGCGCTTAAACTTCATACGGCCCGGTCAAGAAATGACCAGGTTGTATTCGCGACAAAAGTATACTGTATAGATAAATTGACGGAAGTCGCCGCGCTGGGTGAAGGCGTGATCGCTGCGTTAAAGTCTCTGGCGAAGGCCAACAGCGACATTATAATGCCCGGTTTTACTCATATGCAGCATGCGCAGCCCGTATATCTGAAAGATCATCTCGGGGCTTATGTCATTATGCTTGAGGCAAGCATCGATAAGGTAAGAATAGCCGCAAAGGACATAAAGCTTACCATGGGCGCCGGCGCGCTGGCCGGAACGCCCATACAGGCAAAACACTATAACGTATCGATGGATAAATATGCTAAGAAACTGGGCATAAAGCCGACCGGGCTGAAGTTGGAGCCGACGAAGAACTCAATATATACGGTAAGCGATAGAAGCTTTGTGGCGGAGGCGCTGAACGTCACAGCCATCATAGCGACGCACCTGTCCAGGTTTGCCGAGGACCTTATAATATGGTCTACAAAAGAGTTCGACTTTGTAGATATAGATGAAGCTTTCTGCACGGGCAGCTCTCTGATGCCGCATAAGAAGAATGCCGACGCGCTGGAAATGATAAGAGGAAGCGCCGGCAGACTGTACGGAAATCGCATGGGGTTTTTAGTGGTCATAAAAGGCCTGCCACTATCCTATAACAGGGATATGCAGCTTGATAAGGAGCCTCTCTTCGACTCATTCAGCACGGTTATAAAAGAGCTAGAGGTATTAAAAGGGCTTGTCAAGACGCTTAAGTTCAACAAAGAGAAGATAGAGTCGCAGCTGGATGACGAATCTCTGTACGCGACCGATATCGTCTACTATCTTGTCGATAAGGGGGTTGCTTTCAAGACGGCTCACGCTATAGTGGGCAAGCTTGTAAAGTACTCGATCGATAACGGGATCGAGATAAAGAGTATGACTACTCATGAGCTTTCCAGATTTTCAGACAAGTTTAAAAGTAAGGAGATGATCAGATTGTTCGATCCGAAAGTTTCGGTCGATTCAAAGAGATCGGTGAAGAGATAATGCATGAATTTACGTTCAAGGATAACGAGCTTTACTGCGAAGATATAAAGATATCGACAATAGCCAAGAAGGTCACGACTCCTTTTTATCTCTACAGTTACAAGACGCTTATCGACCATTACAGGAAGTTAAAGGTGGCCTTCAGCGCCATAAGTCCGCTGATATGCTTCTCGGTAAAGAGTAATTCCAACATAGCCATGCTACGCGCGCTAGTAAAGAACGGCGCCGGGCTCGATATCGTCTCGGGCGGAGAGCTATACAGGGCACGGCTTGCCGGGGCCGATCCGAAAAAAATAGTCTATGCCGGTGTAGGCAAGAGACCGGATGAGATCATGGATGCGATAAAGTTCGGCATCCTCTTCTTTAATGTCGAATCCGAAGAAGAGCTGGAGACAATACAGAATATAGCAGCATCTCTCAAGAAGCGTGTAAATATCGCCATACGCATAAATCCCGACGTAGTGCCCAAGACGCACTCTCACATAGCTACCGGGAAGGGCGACTCAAAATTCGGGCTTGATTTTGAAACGGTACATAAGATATTCAACTCACAGTGGAGATATCCCGATCTTAATATAAGGGGAGTCCACATACATATAGGCTCTCAGATAGTGGACTCAGATCCTTTCGAAGAGGCAATAAAGAAGGTATTGGCTTTCTTGAAAAAGTACAATATAGAGGTGGATCATTTCAATATCGGCGGCGGCTTAGGCATAATATACTCGATAGAGAATCCGCAGACGGCAAAGAACTTCGCGAAGAGGATACTGCCGATACTGAAAAAGACGCGTCTCAAGATAATACTGGAGCCAGGACGTTTTATATCGGGGAATAGCGGCATCCTTGTTACGAAGGTCCTATATACAAAGATAACCCCGAGGAATACATTTGTTGTAGTGGACGGCGGCATGAGCGACCTTATACGTCCGAGCCTTTACACGGCGTATCACAAGATAGTGCCCGTGAAAGTAGAGCAGGACAGCTCTCAGACATGCGACAAGGTAGATATCGTAGGGCCCATATGCGAATCCGGAGATTTTCTGGGCAAGGACAGGCTCCTGCCGATGATGCATAAGGGCGATCTTCTCGCTGTTATGGGCGCCGGAGCCTATGGTTTTACCATGTCGAGCAATTATAATTCCCGGCCGCGCGCTGCGGAAGCGATGGTCATCAACAGTAAGGTGCATATTATAAGGCGGCAGGAAGGTTATGCCGATCTAGTCCGCGGAGAGTCGATACCGAAAGAGTTAAAGTGATCAAATTCACCAAGAGCGTAGCCACCGGCAATGATTTTATCATCGTCGATAATCGCAGTCTTGTCCTGAAGAGCGATCCGGCCAAAATAGCGAAGAAGCTTTGCGACAGATTTTACGGGGTGGGCGCGGACGGCCTTCTCCTTGTGGAAAAGTCGAGCTCAGCAGATCTCAAGATGCGCATATTCAATTCCGATGGCAGTGAGGCCGAGATGTGCGGCAACGGCTCGCGCTGTGCCGCACTTTACGCGTTTGCCAAAAAAATAGCGCCTGCCGACATGAAGATAGAGACTATGGCCGGTATCCTGAACGCGAATGTTAAAGGCGAGATCGTCAAAGTGAAACTTACGGACCCAAAGGATATACAATGGAACCTTTGCTTGATGATACACGAGTGCCCTTACAAAGTAAATTTTGCCAATACGGGAGTTCCGCACGTCATACATTTCGTAGATGATCTCGAGTCGGTCGAGGTAAAGAACCTCGGCCCCAAGATGAGATACCATGAAGAGTTCTCGCCCTACGGCGCAAATGTGGACTTCGTCAAGATCGCGGATAAGAAGAGTAATAAGATAGCGGTCAGGACCTATGAGAGAGGCGTCGAGAATGAGACTCTCGCCTGCGGCACGGGTGCCGTGGCAAGCGCCATAATATCGGCCGAGGCAGAGAAGCTGCTCTCTCCAATCACCGTGGAGACGAGATCGGGCGAGGTATTAAAAGTATATTTTGAATATAAAGAAGGGAACTTTAAGAACGTATATCTGGAAGGCAAAGCAAAATTAGTCTACGAAGGGGAGATCGAAAATGTTTAAAGGATCGATGGTTGCTCTTGTTACGCCGTTCAAGAACGGTAAGATCGATGAGAAGGCTCTTGGAGAGCTCGTGGAGTTCCATATTAAGAATGGCACGACCGCTCTTGTGCCATGCGGCACTACGGGTGAATCCGCGACGCTCAACTATGAAGAGCACGATAAGGTCATAGAGCTGACGATAGAGTTCGCTAAGGGCAGGATACCGGTCATCGCCGGCACAGGCTCAAATTCTACGGAAGAGGCTATTGCGCTGACGAAGCATGCTTTAAGGGCCGGAGCCAAGGCATCTCTACAGGTGAGCCCTTATTATAACCGTCCTACGCAGAAAGGCCTCTACCTGCACTTTAAGGCGATCGCCGAGGCGGTCGATATCCCCATAATCTTATACAACATAGCTTCGAGGACCGGTGTAAATATTGAGCCCGAGACATTCGTAAAGCTGGCCGAGGTGAAGAATATCATTGGAGTGAAGGAGGCCAGCGGCAGCCTGGAGCAGATGTCCAGGATCAGAAAGTTAGTGCCGAAGGATTTCCTGCTTATCTCAGGAGATGACGCGTTGACGCTTCCGGTGATGTCTATAGGCGGTGTCGGGATAATATCCGTTGTGGCGAACATAATACCGCGCGATGTGGCCGATATGTGCCGGGCGTTCGAAAAGGGAGATATGAAGAAGGCAGAAGAACTGCACTATAAGATGCTCGATCTCATCAAGGCGATGTTTGTCGAGACCAATCCGATACCCGTAAAGACCGCCATGGCCCTGATGAAGATGATAGACCCCGAGATACGATTGCCGCTATGCGAGATGATGCCGGAGAATAAGGAGAAGCTCGTGAAGGCTTTGAAGGACTACAAGCTTATATAGAGAGGAGTTTTACAATGACCAAGATTTGTGTAAGCGGCTCGGAAGGCAAGATGGGTTCTCGTATAATAGAGCTTGCCAAAGAAGACCCCGGGTTGGAAGTGGCTGCAGGATTTGACCTCGATGGTAACGCAGAGCTTGGTATCACGGCTTGCGAATGTCTGATAGATTTCACATCTCCGAAGGCCACTATGGAGCATCTGGCGTTATGTGAAAAACTGAAGAAGCCGATGGTCATAGGTACTACCGGGTTATCCGAAGAGGATAAGTCCAAGATAAAAGAAGCCTCAAGCCATATTCCTATAGTATTATCCGCGAATATGTCTACGGGCGTGAATCTACTATTCAAACTGATCGAGGATGCGTCAAAAGTTTTAGGAAAAGAATATGAGATAAGCATACTTGAGGCCCATCACTCGGAGAAGAAGGACTCTCCGAGCGGAACGGCTAAAGAGATGGAACGAATAGCGAAAAGCATAATGGGTCCCGATATCGATGTTGCGATAAGCTCCGTCAGGGAAGGCGATATAGTAGGCGAACACACGATCGCTTTTGAGAGCGATGTGGACCTTATCGAGATCACGCATAGCGCCAAGACCCGTGACATATTCGCGAAGGGCGCTCTCAAGGCCGCGAAGTTTGTTGTTGGCAAGAAGCACGGCCTGTTTACTATGAAGGAAGTCCTGGCTATTTAAGATAAAAGGAAGGGGGCGGGTTATCGACATGATTTTTAATAAACGATATACGATATTGTTGGTAATGATTCATACTCTTTTACTCTCTTCTCTTTTGTATGCTGCTGAACCAGCCAAAGAGGCCGGTGTGATGAATATGAAAAATCTACTGATAGACATCAAAAAGACGGTCGTCTTCCTGGGTGATGTAGTTGAAGACAGGAGTACTCATAACAAGAGTATCAATCTATATGGTACGGGGTTTTTGGTCAAGATCCAGGAGATCTATTATCTGGTAACGGCAAAACATATCATAAAGGATCCGGATACGGGCGCGCTCAGGGACGGCGGGATGTTCGTGTTTTTGAACGCGAAAAAGGGCAATATAAATTTCAGAAAGATCGAAGAGATAAAGAAAAATTTTAAAGTCGACTGGGTATTTCATAGTAATCCGGATGTCGACATCGCCATAATCCCATGGCCGCTCGATATGGCAAATGATGATGTGAGGGTCGTCCCCGAAGAATTATTCACAAAATCGGATAGGATTTTCGAGCTTTATGATATCTTTTTCATATCATTTCAACCCGGGATAGATATGACAACAAAGATCTCGCCGGTCTTTAAGACCGGCACGATCAGCTTGGTCAATAGCGATAAGACATTTTATATAAACGCGTCAGCTTTTCCGGGCAATAGCGGCAGCCCTGTCTTCCTTAAGCCGTCACCTTCGAGATTCGATGATCCATCCTTTTTAATAGGGGGAGGTAACCTGGACGGTACTTTTATAGGGATGGTAGGAAATTATATAGCATATCAGGAGGTGGCCGTAAGCGTACAGACCAAAAGGCCCCGCATAGTATTTGAAGAGAACACCGGACTCTCAAAAATATGGTCGGTGGAATATATACAGGAGATACTGAATTCGGATGTTTTTAGGGCGCAACAGCTGGGTCTGAAAAAATTATTTAAGATCGATAAAGCTAAATAACGTAATGGAGTAAGTCATGAACTTTGAGAAATCAGATAGGTTGAAGAAGCTGCCGCCGTATCTCTTCGTAGAGATAGATAAGGCGAAGAAGAAGGCGCGTGAAGAGGGGCGCGACATAATAGATCTGGGCGTAGGGGATCCCGACATACCGACGCCGAAGTTCATAATCAATGCGCTGGCAAAGGCGGCTAAAGATCCGACAACGCACAGATATTCGCTAGACCAGGGCATACCGGAGTTTAGATCTGCCGCCGCAAAGTGGCTCTTGAAGCGATTCGGGGTAGAATTCGATCCCGATACGGAAATATATCCATTAATAGGTTCGAAAGAGGGCATAGCGCATATACCGCTGGCGTTCATAAATCCGGGCGATGCTGTATTGGTGCCCGACCCATGTTATCCGCCTTACCGCTCAGGAACTATATTTGCCGGAGGCGAGATAATCTATATGCCTCTTCTCGAAAAGAACAAGTTCCTGCCCGATCTAAAGGCTATAAATCACCATCTTCTCCATAAGGCGAAGATGGTATTTATAAATTATCCTAATAATCCAACTTCCGCCGTTTGCGATAAGAGGTTCCTGAAAGACGTCGTGGATTTCGCGAAGAAGCACAATCTTTTAGTATGCAGCGACACAGCCTACTCGGAGATAACATTCGACGGCTACAAAGCTCCGAGCATATTTGAAGTGGATGGCGCCAGGGACGTGGCGGTGGAGTTCCATTCGCTTTCGAAGACATTCAACATGACGGGATGGAGAATAGGATTTGCCTGCGGCAATGCCTCAATAATAGAGGGACTGGCAAAGGTGAAGAGCAATATCGACTCCGGTATATTCTCGGCCATACAGAGGGCGGGGGTCGTAGCGCTGGAAAACTATGATAAGCATATTAAGTCGGTGATAAAGATATATCAGGAAAGGCGCGATATCCTGGTGGATGGCCTTAACTCATTAGGCCTGCATGTGGAAAAGCCGAAGGCGACTTTCTACATATGGGTAAAGGTGCCGCCGCGTTATACGTCCGCGACCTTCGCGAAGACATTGCTCGAAAAGTGCGACATAGTGGCTACTCCCGGCAACGGGTTCGGTGAACACGGTGAAGGATATATACGTATGGTCGTTACTGTAGATAAGAAGAAGATCAAAGAAGCGATCGAGCGTATCAGAAAAAGACTGGCTTAGATGGCGACCTGTTACATCGGCGTCGGCTCTAATATAGGCGACAGACGGAAATTTATAGATAGCTCGATAGAAGAGCTCAAGAAGGTGCGGGGGGTCAAGGTAACAAGAGTCTCATCGATATACGAGACTCTGCCGGTGAGCGATATCCCGCAGGGCAGGTACTTGAACGGCGTCATTGAAATAGAGACAGAGATAGGCCCGAAAGCTCTGCTGAAAGAGCTGAACAGGATAGAGGAAGGTCTGGGGCGCAAGAGGACTATAAAGAACGCTCCGAGGACGATCGATCTGGACATTCTTTATTACGGCGACGAGAGCGTTAACGAAGAAGGTATTGTGATCCCGCATCCGGGGATAGCCGACAGGGAGTTTGTTTTGAAGGGCTTAAGAGAGTTGGGAAAAGCTTAAAGTGAAGACCATAGAAAATATCTCGAGGATGTCGACGTTCGTAAAGATAATGAAGAAAGAGGGCAAGTCCATCGGCCTCGTTCCCACGATGGGTTATCTGCACGAAGGGCATTTGAGCCTCGTCAAGGCGGCTAAGAAACATACCGATGTCGTAGTCATGAGCGTATTCATAAACCCCCTCCAGTTCGGACCTAAAGAAGATTTCGAGAAATACCCAAGAGACCTGAAACATGATGAAGAGATGGCGCGCGAAGCGGGTGTAGATGTCATATTCTACCCCTCTCTTAAAGATATATATCCGGAAGGCTATGCCACTTACGTTACTGTGGAGAAGTTGACCGGTAACCTCTGCGGCGAGTCGCGTCCGGGACATTTCAGGGGCGTTGCTACTATAGTGACAAAGTTGTTCAATATAGTAAGACCGGATGTCGCATATTTCGGACAGAAGGACATGCAGCAGGCCCTTATTATAAAGAAGATGGCTTCCGACCTCAATATGGATATAGAGGTGAAGATAATCCCGATAGTCAGGGATGATGACGGCCTTGCCATGAGCTCCAGAAATATCTATCTGAGCGATGCCGAGAGAAAGGACGCCGTCGTTCTCCACCAGTCCCTTAAAAATGCCGAGATGCTGATAAAGAACGGTGAGCGGGATGCGAGGAAGGTCATAAAGGCTGTGGAGGATATGATAAAAGCCAAACAGTCTGCCAGGGTGGAATATGTAAAGCTGGTAGATACCAGGGAATTAAAGGATATAAAGACGATAACCGGTGAGATCGCATTAGCGGTCGCCGTATTTTTCTCAAGCACGCGGCTTATTGACAACATAACAATCACGGTGAAGTAGATGACCACGCATATGCAGGATAAGGACGATATAAAGTATAACGAAGCGCTAAAGAAGAAGATAGAGAAATTAAAGAAGAAACGAAACGCCGTCATAATTACTCATAATTATCAGCGCGACGAAGTACAGGATATAGCGGATATAAGCGGCGATTCTCTCGCTCTGGCTCAGGCCGCGGTAAGGACGGATGCCGATGTAATAGTATTCTGCGGCGTTCATTTCATGGCGGAGAGCGCTTCAATATTGAATCCTGGCAAGACGGTACTATTGCCTGTAGTAGAGGCCGGCTGCCCGCTGGCCGACATGGTGACCCCTGAGAAGCTGCGCGCCGCCAAAAAACA
>Ga0268280_1002223_pt1 | contig 11618 bp, 14 predicted proteins | sample saktaG_9_FD_190139 | JGI IMG/M metagenome (GOLD analysis project Ga0268280, IMG submission 190139) | Saline water microbial communities from Sakinaw Lake, British Columbia, Canada - sak_2011_5_24_40m | ecosystem: Environmental > Aquatic > Non-marine Saline and Alkaline > Saline ...
TGTGTTTTAATGATGAGGAATTGGCAAGGACAATTTTTAAATCTAAAATACCAATAATCACAGGAATTGGACACGAAACAGACTACACTATTGCTGATTTTGTAGCTGATAAAAGAACTCCTACACCCTCTATTGCAGCAAAAATTGCTGTGCCCAATAAACAAGAATTAGTGGAGAGAATAAATTCCCTCAGAAATGAACTCAAAAAAAGTTTTAATAATTTTATCGAATCTCAACAAAAAGAGAAGGAGATAAAGAAGTATAAAATAATAATCTTAGTCATTATAATCATAATAGTATTGTATCTCATAATAAGGTCATTTATAGGTCATTAAAATGCAAGAAAAATTTGAGAAGAATTTAAGAAAGGTTGAAGAAATAATCAAGGAGTTGGATAATTTCAATTTTGAAGATATTATTAAAGCTAAACATAAATTTGATGAGGGAAATAAATTACTAAATGAATGTATGGATATTATAAACAAAAAAGAATTCAAATTAGATGAAATTTCTTTAATAACTGGGAAAATTCTATCTAGAGATAAACAGATTAAATTTTAAAAATCTCAAGAAATGATCTCCTGCTAAAAATAGTTGGCATAAAACAAAAAGCTTTAAATAAAAATATGTTTTAAAGATATAAAAAGAGGTAAAATAAGAATCTAGGGGACAATTTTAAACAGAAGATAAGTTAATATATCTTTTTTTTCATCTCAGGAGTAAGTTTTCCTGTCTTAGAATGCTCTTTTAATTCATCATCACTTAATTTTAGTAAAGGTTTTAACTTTGAAGCAATTGCAGAATTCTCAACTCGGTAAAATGCCATTGAGATTATGGTTGTATCTATTAAAAATCTATAAATCTCTTCGGTTGTAAATCTTGTTTCTTTCTCTTTGATGTCTAAGAAAGATATGGTATCTGGAGGGATAAAATTTATATTTTCGTGATTTATTGGATTTCTTAAATCTGAATTTAAAATTTTTTTAATATTAGGTAATCTAAATTTATATTTTTCTTCAATTTTTCCAATTTTCCCTTTCAATGAAGGGATATTTAAGGGTTTATTTTGAGGGTTTAAACCTATAAGCAAAACAATTTTTTTTAATTTTTTCCATACTATTTCTAAGGAAGAAGCATAAACTCTAGCTAATCTTAAAGCAGTTGTCTCGTTTAGTTCTCTTTTATATTCTTTGGCTGTAATATTCCATTCATTGAGTCTTTGTATCAGACAAACAGATTCTCTTTCATCCACAAATTTACTTAAATCAAAACCATTTATTTTTAATAATTCACCAAGCAACATAGCATATTCTTTGTGAAATTCTTTTAATATAAATAAACTTTTAATATCTCCTGTCAACTTATTGATAAATTCTTGAGATTTTTTTTCTTGTTTTAAAAAATCCTCTATACCCCCCCTTGGATTTTCTAAGAAATTTCTTTGTTTTTCTTTAATCATTTCAAAATAATTCATTTTAATAAAACCATTTATCTGTGAAATATTTAAGTATAGATTTTAAAGGATCAAGTATAAATAATAAAACAGTTCCAATCCATTTAGCATATGGTAAAGGTTTCCAATTAGGATAAGTTATAACAATTTCAATAAAATATTTGTTTATAACTGGATTAGAATCATCCCCTTTTACTTTTGTTTTTGTGACATAGGGTTTTATCTCGATTTTAAATTTCTTATCTGGAGAAACAACTTCTAAATCATCACTTATTACGAAAGGAGTTCTAATACAATCATATTTAAACCAATTACTAGATTCTTTTGTAATTTGACACTTCTCAAAATAACCAAATACTGAAGATTGATTCATAAGGCAAGTTTTTTCATCTAATATGCTTAAACTCTTCTCATCAATGCAATCATCACAGGTTTTAATTGCGAATATGCCAATATTGTAATTGTTAAATTCTTGAGTTATAGATTTTAGGAAAGAGGGTTCTCTGGAACTAGGGTTATTTTGATAGAGAGTATACTCATAAACAATTTCAACTTTTTCAATATCATCCCATACATAAAAATTATTACATTCCTCTCTTATCTCTATATAATACTTTAAACGATTATAATCTTCTTCTGTATAAGGAACATCTAATTTAAATGTTTCAGTAGATGATGAGGGGAAAATAGGAAGAACACCTAGTAGTATTATTGCTATTACTATCCATAAAAGAATTTTATTATCCTTGTACCAATCCTTATAATAAAGTTGAAGTCCTTTCTTTAAACCATGTTCCTTAAAGTATTGAATTAGTTTCATCTTAGTTTTCTCAACCCCAATAATTTAAAAATAGATACTACATTATATATTTTTTGTTTTTATATAGTTTGAATCGGATAAATTTAGAGGATTCAGGATAATTTAGGTTTTCTCGCCATTCTAAAAAAAGGGTACCTAAAAAATAGGGGTTTTATTTATAAACAAACCAATGTTAAAAAAAGGGGCGTTTTTTAATTATTCAGTCCCAACCGCTAAAAAATTTATATGGTTTTGTAATAATGAAGGTAGGTCTTTATCACTTTCGGGTTCGTAATAGCCTGCAACAGTAGAACCAATAGCACCATAAGTGACTATTTTGTCTTGGGGTATTTTTAATCTAACGTGCTTATGGGTGGGGTCAGCAGTATTGACATGGGCAAAGGGTCTTCTGTTATCATCTTCAATTCTGAAAGGTATACCTCCACTTGCTGGAAATATCCTTAAAGCCCATCTACTATTTGGTGCCTGTGGCCTTATGGCCGAAACATTAGTCGCAGTCCCAAAAGGTCTAACCTCAAATTCTGCTCTGTCTATTCCAGGCACATTTATATCACAAGGATATATATTACCAACTACAAGATTATTGGAATTGAGTAATGGTGCAATTGTGCCCCTATGGAAATCCTTAAGCTTTTCAAATGTCCGTTCAGCATTTTTTCTATTCATTTTAAAAAACATACCATATAGAAATATAGTCATTTATTTAAATACTCCGGTTCTTTAAATAAATATTAAATTTTTTAAAATAGTTTCTTCCTTAGCGTTATAAGCACAGTAGCAAAAATAGAAAGGGAAAAGATAAGCGAAAGAACTAAGGCAGGACTAGAAAGAGCAAGAAGGAAAGGAAAACCAATAGGAAAGCGTGGGAAGGATAAGAAACCGAGAAGTAAAGCAGGATATTTTGGGAGAAAGCATTAATACGATTGCGGAGTTCTGGCGGATTTCGTCCGAAAAGTTCGAATTTTGGTAAAAAATAATGAAACAAAGAGTTAAAATAATTTTGCAAGCAAAATTAAAATAAGAATAAATGATATTATTAAAATAAGTTTCCATAGAGGTTTAAGATGCCCTTTATCTTTATTTAAATCGTCCTCATTACTTATTAATGCTATAAATATAATAAATGTAAACATGATATAATAAGCCCAGAATAGAATTTCAGAAATGATACCTGTTTCTGGAAAAAAGAGTAGTAGCTCACGACTTAGCATTACTGAAAAAGTTAATGAAATAATAAAAGCGACTAATTTGAATTCATATGATGAAAATATTTTTTCTTTGTCTAATGCAATCCAATATAATATTGACATAAACAGAAAAGTTGAGGGCATTACACCTAATGCATACGTAGTATCAAAGGCTTTATCTTTTGATATTACAATTATTAAAGAAAAAATAACTAACATCAACTCTATTAATCTTCGTTTATGTTCTTTATTTAATGTAAATAAAAATATCTCCATAAATATTATTAAGCTATTGAAGTATAAATAATTAACTCTTTGTTGATAGTGTCTAGTTAACAAATGGTTTAGATACAAGTCCTACATAAAGAAATATGCAAAGAAAAAGCATCATTCGCTAAGATGACAGTATCTTTTTTTGGGAAAGTTTTTATATTTGAATATAATTTTATGACTATAATGATGGAAAGCAGAAAACAAACTGACAGAGGGAAACTTGTTAGAATATGGGGAGAAGATTTCTCCATTAGTCAAATCCATGAGAAAGCTCCCGGACACAAAATAAGTGGCAGAGGGATATATGCCTTGTATAAGGATGATAAATTGGTTTATACAGGGATAGCAAAAAAGAGCATTAGGGGTAGACTCAAAGACCATTTAAGAGACAAGCTAAAAGGGAAGTGGAATAAATTTTCCTTTTATCAAGTAAAGAAAACCCAATATATAAAAGATATTGAAACGCTCATATTGAGGATAGGAAAACCAAAGCTTAATACCGTTAAAGGGACTTTTAGAAGTAAATGCAAGGTAAAATAAGGAACTTTTTTATATCTAGTTTTTTACCTACATAATATGGTAATACTTAGTATCCCTAATTATTCAGATAAAATTGGCCACCAAAAATTTTATCCTGTATTGAATTATATTTCATTCTTAGATAGTATTAGTGCTGTTATGTCATATGGTGTATGGAATAAGTCTTATAAACTAACAATAGTAAATATATTAGAGAAGATAAATCATCAACCCAAGCAAAAATTAACTGATAAAACTGATGTTAACAAAATATTTGAGAATCTTCAATCAGCTTGGATTAATGGACTAGCATTGAAACATAGTTTAGAAACTTCTAACCTTAAATTCGCCCACTGGGACATAATTAAATTTTATTACACAATTTATTCCTGTGTTTCTGCTATGAGCAGAATTGCTTGTAAAGATATAAAGAAAGAAAACCATTACCAAAAAATTAAGGTATACAATAATAATATTTTAGAGAATAATTTTTATTCAAAATTAATTCTTCCACCTTTTAATGTAGTTCTTAGGAATGGTAGACTGTTCCCCTCTCCAAAAAAAATTACTTCTTGGGAATATGGACAAAAACAACACTGCCTAGAAATAGAAAGAGGTCTAAGATTTACAGAAGCTCATTCTAAAAAAAATGTTACTTCAATAATTGATTTTTTTAAATATTTTAGGGAATGGGCAAATTATAAAGGAACTTATTTGGTTAAATATCTATATGGTGAAACCTGTAAAGATCAACTTAAACGTGCTTTAGAAAACATATCTATATATTTTCAAGTAATGAGTGAAAATTTCATAATTAAAAGTATAAATTTTGAAAAAGTAAATGAGGTGTTTAATGATTTTAAAAAAGTATCAGAAAAAAATCTTGAGTTAGATTCATCTTTAATCAAAGATAGATTTGATATTTATTCAACCCATTTTAAGAAATAATTAAATTACCTTTTTTCGACCATATTAACAAACTTAGCTATTCTCAACTTTAACCCATACAAAATATTTTTTAGCTCTTGTACTTTAATATTGTAAGGTATGCTCTCCTCAGGAGGTTCTTGTTTAAACACATCCTTATATATCTTTTTGAAATTTTCCGTCATAGGTGCTGTCAATATAAATTCTCTTGAACTGCTTGACTTAGCATCATTTATCCAATCTTCTATTTGAAATATTGGACTGCCTAAGGTCAATTTATAGGGTAATGGGGTAAATTTTGTTCCCATGGGGTCATTTGTAATTCGAATTTCTGTATTAATAATTCTATAATCAGGTATATCCTTTTCCTTTATTTTCCCACGTTTATCTTCATCAAAACCATATGCTTCATTTTCTAGCCAGTAAACATCCTTTGTTGAATCTAATAAAGTTGCTAGCCGAATACATTTCATTAAGGTTTCAGAGACTTTTTCTTTAGGTAATGAACAATTAATCTCTTTTATCATTTCAGATTTTTTATCTATCTTGATTTCTCTTTCAGGTAAATTCTTATTTTCGTAATACTGATATTGAATATTTACATGAGCATTGTCTTTCGCAACTGTTTGAGGACTCATTGAAGGATGATATTGAGTTAGTGTATCTCCTTGACTATCTCGAAATGATTGCATGAAAACAATAAATCCCTCTACCCATTTCTTTACTTCTTTAAAATTCAGGATAATCCCCCCCATTATTACTAATAAACCAGTAATTATCTTTGCTTCAAATAGGACTAAGTAAGCACCTATAATAGAAAATAAGGACACAATCCCAATAGTCTTATAGTTAATTTTCTTAGTCATTTTATAATCCATCTTCTTATAGGATAAAAAATAATGAAACCCACACATATGAGGGCTAATGCTTCAGACCATTTTAATACGAGCAAAGTCTGATTTCTTAAATTGCATGTACTTTCTTGATTCTTATAGGATTTTTCCACAATTTCCAATGAAGTGTCACAGTCTCTCCAAATACTATTGACCCGACTTTGTTCATTCTTAATTAATAGAATGGTGTTTTTAGCTTTATCAACAGAGTTTATATCTTCGGCTCTTTTTTTTAATATCCAAGAACTTTTAAAACTTTCATAGGAACGATTCGCATCCAATAAATCAATCTTTGCTTCATATGGTAAAACTATACATGATTCATTAGTATTTAAATAAGGTAATGCTTTTTCAACACAGACTCCTAATTTATATAAATCCATCTTATAGTAGGCTCTCCAGACTAACCAATAAGAATTATATGCATGAGTCAAGGATTTATTCTCATCATTTTCTGAATTTACTTCTTCAATTTCTTTACTTCCAAGTTTTACATCTTCTTTTATTGACTGAGTTTCATTAGGCTTGAAAACTGGATTTGTAGATTCTGTAAAAATCCTATCTAAATTTTCCCTTGCTCTTTCAATAACTTCTTCTTCGGTTTGTGGTATATTAAATTCTTCATTGCACTTCTTTCCATCAAAAATTAAATTCACCTGTTTTATATTTCCTTTAGGAGAGACATAAACAGAGTTATTATTACATCCTGTTGCATCGGCTGTTAGTATTAAATTCATTTCTATAGGAAGCCAAAAAGTCATTGAGTAATAGCCTTTGTTGTTTTGCCATTCAATATTAGCTAAGCTTACAGTTTTTCCTTCTCTAGCTAATTGTTTTAGATTGTGATATGGATAATAAGCATACACATATGTGGGGTAATGGTTAGTATTGTTGATTTTAGCATTAACTTCTCCATTTATTGTTACTAAGAAACCGTCTTTGACAGAATCATAGGGGAATACTAGTTTAAGTAAAACGAAGCTGATGATTATTATTACAATTAGGAAAAGTAGTATATAACCTACAATTCCTCTTAGTTTATGAATTCTTTTCAATGTATTTTCCCCTGTATAGATAAAAATGAAGCTTATGTAAATAATTATCGTTTTTGTATAATAAGTTCAATGAATCTTAATAATAAATATGACTTATTTCATAAGAATACCTTGTTTTAATAAGGAAATAACCTAGAAATTTCCGGTTTATTAAATAAGAAATTTATTGATCTCGGAGAGAGTGGAGCAAAAATATCACAACCACAGTTTAATCAATTCATAGATAATAGGAAATTATATAGATTTTATTTCATTTAACTGCTTTTTATTTGTTAATTTAACTAATAATATCTCACCTGATAATTCTATCAATTGATATTCTGTGATTTTTAGATAGGATAGAGCAACCTCAATGACTCCTTTGTAGGAAAGGGGGCATATTAGGCATGGAAGGGCATTATACTGATCTAATTCAAATTCCTTTATGTGCCAAAAACCTTTTTTGTTTCCCATCCTTTGGTTTTGACTCTTGATTTGACCACCTATATGCACCATCCAGATAGCGATGTTTCTTGGGTAATTGTTTTTGCAGTGCTTTCTCCATTCGCCAATATTGTCTGAACTATATGTGTACAAGCAACTATCAGAGCTCGCTTCTTCTTCGCTTTTTGTTTCAATTATCAATGCTTCTTTGTTCTTAATTGCAATAAGGTCGGGTCGGCTCAGACTACCTGAAATTTGTTTTTCCGTAATAACTTTATAACCTAAGTTTTCTAAATATTGAATGGCTTCATGTTCGATATTTTCCTTCTTATTCATTTTCAAAACCTAATTTTTGGTACTTGGATGGTGAACAAACTTTAGGATTTTTCATATATTTCCTTAACTTTTTTCTGAGCCCAAGGGTTTTTGTTTTCTTATATAAAAAAACAATTGAGAGAAATATTTGGTAAGTTAGCAAAGAACATATAATTATTTCATATTATAAGCTAAAACTCTAATATATATTTTATCCAATTCCTCTTCACTTACACCTAATTCTTTTGCAACTCTTTTTCTAACTACTTCCTCTGGGACATTAACATCTTTCCATAGGGCTTCTTCATAAGTATCATATATTTCAAATTCTCTTTCAGTTGGTTTATCTTTACTATCAATATTGCCAACTTTGTCTTTTATGTTAAATACATATTCGTAAGAAGATCTATCATTTGATGAAGCTATTTTAGTAGTAACACCTGCCCAATCTCCATTTGGACACCAATCAACTTTGCCAAAAGTATAAACACTATCAGCATCTTCTTTTCTATCATAAACAAGAACAGCAATTTCGTCAATGTCTGGATTTTTCTTTGTTTCATCCATTATTAATTGAATTATAGTAGATTTGAATTCAGCTTTTGAAATATCAGAGGGAACAACAACTCTATATCTATTTCTTATATTTGTTGGTAATCTTTCTACTTCACTTAAACTATAAGCTGAAAGTGGTTTATCCATAGCTTTCATACTAATATCTTCTATCTCGACAATTTCATAATCTCTTACCAGTTCTGCACTATAATCAGAAGTTGGTTGAGCTGTTGTAACTACTATTTGTTTTGTAGTTTCAGTTTTAGTTGGTACTGTTTCTGATTTTTTAGAAGTATCTGAACAACCAGATAGGCTGACGACAGAACCAATTAGAATCAGAACAGTTATAAATGTCCATACATGATGTCTTCTAAACCCAGATTTATTTTCTGTCATATATAGATTTAATAATATACTTATTATATAAACGTTTCGTGAATTTGCCCTGCCTTTCAAAAAATTAGAATGTCACTCTCTCAATATTTAACTAAAAATAATCTAAATATCTTCTTTGGCTCGTCGAGGAATATTTTGGTTAACAATTATTAAACAAAGTCCATATATTTGCTATTGAGTAAGCAATTTGTGTTTATTAAACCTTTTTGGCTTAAAATAAGCTGTTTTTACGGAGTTTCTGAAAGATTTTGATTTAGAATAGTAAGTTTTTTATATTTTGATTTTTAAATTATTGTTAGAGATTTTAAATGGGAACAAAGCTATTTAATGCACACGAATTAATTGAATATCATGACAAATATATGCAGGGGACTGATTATGATAAGGACTATCTAAAGTATAAACCTCTTTTTAGCAAGTTTGATGACCTTAACGCTGTTTCAGGGCAGGATTTTGTTGATATTGCGATAAAGTTTGCTAATGCTTGGCAGAGCAGAACAAGCAGTTCTATAGAAATAGCTGAAAATGTAGTTATGCTAATTAAGCAGCATATGTCTGCTTTTCATCAATTGGAAGGTAAATCGCTATTATTTATGGATTTAGACTTGGAAGAAGGGAATATTGAGACCTGCTATAATGTCATGGAAAAAGTTAATTCAACTGCAATTGCTAAAATATTACATATGATGAATGAAAAGGTATTTCCTATGTGGGATGATAGGATAAGAAAAATGTATGGCGTTTATGGCAATGCAGAGGGTTATTCTACATTTATGATACTTGTTCAAAGACAATTAAGTAAACTTGGAATAGATGCAATAAAGCAAATAGAGCAAACTACTGATAGAACAATTCTAAAAATACTCGATGAGTATAACTGGTATTTAAACAATCGAGAATAATTAATGTTAATTTCTCAATTAACCGCAATTATGACTTAAATATTTCTTTTATTTATAATTTGTAACAATCTTTATTATTTCAACTTTTCAATAATCTTAAACTGCTTTCTTATCTTTTCCATCTGTTCTTGTGTAACAAGGTAGCGAATATCTATTTTTTTCTGTTTCATGTAAACAACTCATCTCTTGTGTTTATTAAGCATTGTGGCTTAAAACAAGGCATTTCTACGGGGTTTCTAAAAGATTTTATAATATGGAATTCCCTATTCATATATGGAATATATTTCTAAACCATTACCAATTCAAAATGTCCAGTAGTTAATAATCTTCTTCCTACTTCTACAGGAACCTTGGTTGGTTCTTCTGCCGGATACAGAAATTCATATATTACTCCATTTTCTTCAAACTGCCTTGATTCACCCGATATGTTCTTAATGTAAACATATCCATTCAATTTTTCACTTTGGCTTTCAATATTTTCTTCTAATTCAAGTTTTTCTTGTTCCTGAATTTTTAGCTGCTCATCTTTAATTCTCTGTTCTTCCTCTTTTTGTTTTTCTCTTTCTTCTGCTTCTTTTTGATTGGCAATCTTCTGTTCTTCCTCTTGTTTCCTTTTCTCCTCAATCTCTTTAAGTTGTTCTTCTGTACATTCTCCACATTTAGAACATTTGTAGGATTGGATTTTATTTAAGAGTCCTTGTGAACCCTTATAGTACTCTACTTGGTCACACATTCTTTCACATAATTCTTTATGTATTGTAGCATCACTTTTATCCAAAAGACATAATTCTATACAATAGCTCCAATCAGATTGAAGCATTCCTTGTTTAGGGCAATTTAATGCTGTATCTTCTTCCTGACTTTGTTCTGCCATTACCTCCTGCTTTTCTTCTGATTCTTCCCAAGAACAGCCAGATAAAGATAATATCAATATAAGACAAGTAAAAGTGATTACAAATGTAATTAGATTTGGCATATTTTTAGTATTGTTCAGTTTATTTCTTTCCATTCTTTATCAACTCCTTATTTTCTTTTCTTGATTCTTTTAATAAGTTTCCTTTTTTTATGTCAATCATATCAACTTCTCTTTGTTTTTCTTTTATTTGCTCTCTAATCTTGCCCATCTTTACTGCATCAATTATCATAAAGATAATTCCAATTATGCCAAGTGGAAAGAAAACAATAAGACTACATATTATCCCAATTAACCACCATTTCATACCTTTCTGGATTTTCTTATGTTCTTTATTCAACTCTCTAATTTCATTTAGGATATAATCTTGATTAGAATTAAACTTCTTCTTTTTTGGCTCCAAGTCTTTTCTTACTTTGTCAGGAATTGCCCTAAGTTCTTCTTTGGCTTTTTTCCAGTTCTTACCTATATTTTTCCATTCTTCCTTTCTTTTCTCTCTCCTTTGTTTCCATGAATTTGGTATTATGCCCATATTACATATTAATTAAGAGTTGTATAAATATTTTTTGGTTGATGTTTAGTTAATAACTATGTCACTTTATTGAAATATAAACAGTTGATACATGGTTGATATGAATGACACATACTGGGAATTAGTTGGATTTGTTAAAAGAAGCAAAAGTCGAATAAAGGCACTAAAAACAAAAAGGTTTAAATAAAAACAGGTCTTAAAAAATAAAAAGAGGTAAAAATGGATATAAATTCAATAATAACAATAATTATTTTTATTGTAGCTGTAATAATAATATTCAAGATTGTGAAGACTATTCTCAAGACAATTCTAATAATATTAATTCTCAGTTTTTTAGTGACTGCTATTTTTGGCTTTTTTACATATAAGGATTCAGTTGAACTAAACGACAATCTTGAAAACCAGCCAAAGCTTATGCTTCTGCAGGATAATGAAAAGATTATTGCTGGTTTTGT
>Ga0268280_1002225_pt1 | contig 11600 bp, 6 predicted proteins | sample saktaG_9_FD_190139 | JGI IMG/M metagenome (GOLD analysis project Ga0268280, IMG submission 190139) | Saline water microbial communities from Sakinaw Lake, British Columbia, Canada - sak_2011_5_24_40m | ecosystem: Environmental > Aquatic > Non-marine Saline and Alkaline > Saline ...
GGCGGCGTGTCCGGGGGTGTCGATGAAGGTGATCTGCTTGCCGTTGCGGGTCACCTGATAGGCGCCGATGTGCTGGGTGATGCCACCAGCTTCGGACTGGACGACGCGGCTGTGCCGGATCGTGTCGAGCAGGGTCGTCTTGCCGTGATCGACATGGCCCATGATCGTGACGACCGGCGGCCGTTCCAGCAACTGGGCGGGATCGTCGACGATCGCGATTTCTTCGAACTTGGTCATGTCGGTCTTGAGTTCGTCCTTGAATTCGAGACCATATTCCATCGATACGAGTTCGGCGGTATCCCGGTCCAGTTTTTGAGTCTGGGACGCCATGATGCGCATGAACATCATCTTCTTGATGATTTCGGCGACTGGTCGACCCATCGCTTCCGCGAGGTCGAGGACGGTCATGCCTTCCTTGAAGTAAATGGTGTTCGCATAAATCTCCTGCTTGACCGGAACGTTGGACTTCCGGACTTCGAACGGTTTCTTTTTATTGACGAAACTCGGTCTTCTCTTGGTAAACGGCTTTCTTCCTGCCATGTTTACACCTCTTTCAATTGGTTTGTTCGCAGATCGCTTTCTGGATGAGGATCGTGAAATTCTTGTCGCCGATCCCGGCGACTTTCAAGGTTTTGCGTCCGGACGCGCCGGCCATTTCGTCGCTTGACAGCGCCGTGATCAACTGCACGCCGTGGAACTTCGTTTTGTCGGAGATCCGCTTCGTCGTGTTCGGACCGGTATCGGATGCCAGAAAGACGACATTGACCTGGTTCTTTTTCAGCGCGGAAAGGATCGTTTCTTCGCCGAGCAGGAGTTTGCCGGCGCGGCGGGCGAGACCGATCGTTCCGAGCAGTTTCGTCTTATTCATCTTGGACACGCCGCAACAGTTCGTCATACACGGCGTCGGGGACGAGTGCCTCGAGATGGCGTTCCAGCACTTTCGTCTTTTTCGCCTGAAGGATAACGGCGGCGTTTTTCTGGACGTAGGCGCCGCGGCCGTTGGCCTTTCCGGTCGGATCGACCGCGACGGTGCCCTCTGGGCTCTTGACGATGCGAAGAAGCTGCTTCTTTTCAAACCGCTCGTTGGTGACGACGCACTTGCGGAGCGGAATCTTCCGGATTTTGTTCATCAGTGCGCCTCCGTTCACGCGGCCGATTTGATGCCCTGGATGGCGGCGTCGGTCGCGGATTTGATATCAATCTTCCAGCCGCTCGACTGAACGGCGAGCCGGGCGTTCTGGCCCTTCTTGCCGATGGCGAGCGAAAGCATGTCGTCGGGGACGACGGCAATCGCGGTTTTCTCCTTGAGGTCGACGATCACGTCGATCGTCTTAGCGGGAGAAATCGAGTTTGATACGAGGATCCGCGGATCTACATTATAGGCGTAGACGTCGATCTTTTCACCGTCGAGTGCATCCGTGACGCTCTTGATCCGAGCGCCGCCGCGGCCGAGACAGGCGCCGACCGGATCGACTTTCGGATTGTTCGAAGCGACGCAGACTTTGCAGCGGTCACCGGGATCGCGGGCGAGCCCAACGATTTCGACGGTGCCTTCCTGCAGTTCGGGAATCGCGTTTTCCATCAGCCGCTTGACGAGGTTGCGGTCGGTCCGCGATACGTAGACCTTGGGGCCTTTGGTCGTCTGTTCGACTTTGGTGATGTAGACGCGGACCTGTGATCCGAGACCAAGATCGCTTTGCGGAAAATCCTTCATCGGAATCGACGTTTCGGTATCGTGGCCGACGTTCAGGGTGATGAAATCCTCGGTGATCGCGACGACTTCCGCAATCACCATCTCGCCGGTTTTTTCGACGAAGATGTCATAGGCGTGTTCGCGCTCGAGCTGTTTCAGTCCCTGGGTCAGGATCTGCTTCGCCGAGGATGCGGCGATGCGTCCGAAATCCTTCGGCGTGACCTTCTGTTCGATCACGTCACCAATTTTGGCGTTCTTTTTCAGAACCTGCGCCTCTTCGAGCGTGATCTGGGTGCCTTTCTCAACTTCCGGATCGACCGTTTCGACGACCGTCGAAGTGGCGATGATCTGGATTTCGTACTTTTCGTCGTTGTACACGACTTCGGCGTTCTGGAAACCGTCGTAGTCTTTCTTGTACGCGTTAACGAGTCCTTTGGCGAAAACGTCGAGAATTTTCTCCCGGGCGATGCCGCGTTCAGCGGCGATTTGGTCGAGTGCTTTGAAAAACTCTTTGCTGATCATGGTCTCTTCTCCTAGAAATGAATCGCTAATCGTATTTGGATGACGGCGGTCTTCGTAATCGTCGCCGTCTTACTGCCGATTTTTAAAGTGATTTCGTCTTCCGTCGCCGCCTCGAGAAAGCCTTCGAATTTCTCCAAAGCCGTTTCCACGTGGACGAACTGGCCGATCGCGGCCTGAATTTCTTCCTGATTTCGAAGCTTACGTTCGGCTCCAGGGGAAGACACTTCGAGGTGGTACTCCTCGGGAATCGGATCGAGCCGGTCGAGCAGAGTCGATATCGCATCCGAGGCTGATACGCAGTCTTCGATGGCGATGCCTTCTGACTTGTCGATGAAGACCCTCAGGATCCGCATTTTCCGTTCCTTCACGTATTCCGCGTCATAGAGGGCATACCCGAGCGGCGCAAGTGCCGTCTTGATTTCCGTTTTGAGGTTGGTCAGGTCCATGGTAGCCTCCGCATTTTAATTGAAAGGAGAGAGGGTCCGACCCTCTCTCCATCTTATGCATGAATACTATAGCACGGAATTGGGGGAAAGGCAAGCGGAAATGACCGCTTTTACCCCGGTCAAGTCGTTTTTTTCGAAGTTTTCACATTGATGACGACGTCCTGGCGTTCGGGATGTTTTTTGAACCATTCGATCGCAAAGGGACATTTGGCGACGATCATGATGCCAAGGCCTTTGGCATGATCACAAACCATTTCCATCATTTTTCCCGCAATGCCCTGACCACGCAGCGCTTCGTCGACGAAGACATGGTCGACGTTGACGCGGTTTGCGTCCCGGGCCGGGAACGTCACTTCAGCAAGCAGCTTTCCTTCCGGAGATTGGGCATACAGCCGATTCGTAGCGAAGATGAAGTCCATCAGATTTCTCCTTACCTTATGCACGCAGGCGGTGCATGATGATCGCGCCGGCGATCGCGACGTTGAGCGATTCGACATCCGCGCTTTCGATCCGGACGTTCGCCGTCGTCCGGGCCAGCAGTTCCGGCCGGATCCCGGCGCCTTCATTGCCCAGCATCAGGGCGATGCGATCGCCCGCGGGTGCAAGCGCGTCAAGGGGGATGCCGCCGTGCGGATCGGTCCCGTAGACGACGTAATCGGCGTTCTCCGCGAGGAAGCCAGATAGCCCGGCTTCGATCAGGCTCAGACGGAAAACCGCTCCCTGAGTCGCGCGGAGCGTTTTAGAGTTGTAGTAATCGACGCAGGCTTCGGCGACGACGGTCGTGAAGCCGAAAGCAAGGGCGGAACGCAGAAGCGTACCCATATTGCCGGGATCCTGGATGCCGTCAAGCAACAGCACGCGCCGTCCCGGAATACCCGGCGCAAACCGGGAAACGACGGCGAGGATGCCCTGCGGCGTAAAAGTCTGAGAAATGCGTTTCATCACCGTTTCCGTCACGAGGACGGTCTCGATGCCAAGATAACCAGGATCGGCGACGGCGAAAATCCGGAGACATCGTCCCGCCGCGACGGCTTCGGCGACGAGATGGGGGCCTTCAACGACGAACGTGCCGGTCTCGTCCCGCACTTTTTTCCGATCCAGTTTCAACAGTTCGACGATTTTATCGTTATGGTTGGAAGTTACCTGCAAGATGATCACCTGTTTTCATTATATCACAGAAAGCGGCGAAAAAACAAAGGAGCCGACGAAAGCCGTCGACTCCTTGGCGATACGGGAAAAATCAGACGATCGGTTCGTATTCCGGACCGTTGCTGACGTATCCGATCAACAGTTCGATCAGATTGTGGAACTCGATGACGTCATTGAATTCACCCTCAGACAGGAAGAGCGGGTCGTACAAGTCGATCACGTCGGCCTGGAGGATGATGTCGTCAATCAGAGCTTGAAGTAGCAGGATCCGGACTTCGAGGTCGATCGGTCCGTCATACTGGAACTGGTAGGCGACATCGAAATAGCCAATGACATAGCAGGCGATGACGAAATCCGTGTTCAGCGATCCGTCCGCCAGAAGGGCGACGACGATGTTGGCGATGGCGACGGCGCGGACCATGTTGTCTTCATCCGGATCGATGCCGGGGAGGGCATTGATGATCATGATGCTGTCGACGACCATCTGGATTTCCTCGGCGGTTAAACCGGCGAGGAATTCGGCCATCATGCCCGGTGCGTACAGCACGGAGCCAACGTAGAAATCGAGGGCCGACTGGATGTCGGTGATCAACGCGGCCTGATCTTCTTCGGGAACGCCGATCTGGGGGATGACCGCTACGACGAGGGCGTCGAGAAAGTCATTGATGATCACTTCATCTTCTGTGGTGATGGTATCGAAGACGATACTGAGATATCCGGATACGAGGAGCGCGTAACCGGCGATGCCTTCGGGCGTCAGATCGAGCGCCCCGGGGCCTCCGGCCATCAGCGCATAGAGCACTTCGAGCATTTCCGGGCTGATGTTGTCAAGCAGGTTCGCGGCTTCTTCGACGAGAATGACCGCCATTTCATCCCACAGGTAGGCGTTGTCCGAATCGGAGAAGAAATCGATGACCCACGTCAGATCCTCCGGTCCATCGCCGACCATCCAGGTGTAGTAACTGACTTCGTCTTCATAGTAGTGGATTTGTTCGACGGAGCCGATGTACTCGTTTACCAGATAGTTGATGTGGTCGTAATAATAATAATCGTCTTCTGAGACCGTTCCGAAGCCACTGAAGTAGGCATTGGCGGCCACGGCCATCTGGTTCCAGTAAATGATGTTATAGGCTTCGTACAGATCCAGGACCGGCAGATAGAGCGCCAATTCTTCCGGCGACAACCAGGAGAGTCTCATGTTGTACTGATCGCGGAAATAGGTGGCCATTCCCGGATCGAAATAATCGATTCCTTCGAAATAGAGGGCTTGTGCGAGTGGGCTTTCAAGCGAGAAGTAGAGACCGCCGTCCCACATTTCATTGTTCCAGGAAGCATCGAGGGCATCGATGTAGAGTTTCCAGCCATTGATGTAGTCAAAGTTGGCGCTCCACCACTGGTTGGCGATGGTGCGATGGTCGGAGTCGGCGATCACAAAGAGGGTCCCCGGCACTTCGAACATGATGTCGAGGCTCAGGTCCGTGTAATAGGTAAGCTGTTCAAGCGCATATACCAGATCGTCCTCATAGAGGTAACCCGTGTAGAGGTATTCACCCAGGAACTGCTGATACGTCGCCAGGGCGAGCGGGAGGTTGCCGAGATAGACGGCGATGTCTTCGTCCGTGAAGCCGATGGCATTCAACAGATCCAGAGCGGCGAGGACGTCTTCGACCGAGCCGGACCGCATCGCGTTTTGCACGATGTTCAGGATCGCGGCCAGGTTGTAATAAGCTTCTTCTTCGGAGGATTCGAATACCTCCGTGATCATCGTGATCGTGGTTTCGACCAGCGTTTCATCATTCCAGTCAAGGTCGAAGCCGAGGTTCCAGAACAGCTGGATGAACATATTGCGTTCGTAACCGAAAGTCACCGGCTCGAGAATGCCTTCCCAGTCGCCGGATAGGACGCCGAACAGGAACTGTCCGCGTTGGCGCAGTTCGACCAGCATCATGATGTCGTCCGGCGTCAGCGCCGAAGGATCGGCACCGGCAAGTTCATGGGCGAGCAACAGCAGCTGATCGGTCTGATTCTGGAAGGCGGCGAGGACGGCGGCTTTGGTGTCGGGATCGAACGTGCCACCCATCGCGAAGTCATAATAGCCTTCGATGATGTACTGCCACAGCAGGTCGGTGTTAAGACTGCCGTCGAAGAAGAGCGTGTCGACGATCGTAGCGATCGCAATCGCGATCTGGGTTTCCGACGGGCCGGAGGGTTCTCCCATGATCTGTAAACCAAAGCCGAAGCCGAAACCGAGGGATTCCAGTTGATCGAGGACGATCTGAATCTTGGCTTCGGTCAGCGAATCGAGGAAATTGGTGAGGATGGTGCGGGAAGACAGGATAATCGGCAAATATTTGGCAATCATCGAAAGTACCATCGCCTGCTCTTCTTCCGGCAGACCGAGGGCTCCGAACAAAACCGGGGCGAATGCGGCCACAAAGGCATCCAGCGTCGCCAGATCCTCTTCGGATAAGGTGGCGCCGATGGCTTTCAAAAGCGTCGACAGACCCTGGGTGTAGCCGAGAATGCCGGCAGCGCTCAGATCGATCATGGACGGATCCAGTTTCTCGCTCGTCAGCAACGTAATCAGTTGAATCAGCGCCGGGTCGATGCTGTCATAGAAGTTGACGGCTTCGCCGACGAGAATGGCGGCGACTTCGTCCCACAACACGGCGTTGTCGGAATCGGCGAAGAAAGCAATGAAGGCACTGAAATCCGGGTATTCAAACCCATCGTACAACGCTTGCAACTCGGCCAGTTCGATGCTGGCCCAGTAGCGGCCGTCCATCGCGTTCCAAATGGCCTCCGCACTGGATTCGATTACGAGATACTGAGTGCTATCGGGATCGAGAATCATGCCGGAGTAGTGGGCGTAGAAAGCATTTTGAGCCGCGGGCTTGTCGTTGTAACGGAGCGTACATTCGATTTCAAAGAGGGCAAGCAACGGGCCACAGAAGGCTTGCTGTTCCGGCGAAAGGGCGGCGAACGCCACATCATACGCGTTTTGATAGAAGGCCGCGATCTCTTCGTCAACTATATAATAACTGTTGTAATAAATGGAGTATTCGAGACTGTTCAGCAATTCGAAGTACAGTTCGGGATTCCACAGGCCGTCCTCAGATGCGGCATTGAGGGCGATCATATAATTCATTTCCGCTTCGGCCTGAGCCATCACGGCATCCCAATAGTTCTGGGCGATGAGGCGCGACGTTTCGTCGACGATCGCGGCGATGGCGCCAGTGGCGGCTGCGACGACACCATCATAATTCATGACCCAGAAGTTGTAATTTTCCTGTGCCCAGTAGAGGTCATCACCAAATTCGTTGCCGGCATAGCCGTTTTCATTGAGGAATTGCTCATAGGTAAGGAACAGGAGCGGGAAGTTACCGAGATACTGGGCGATTTCCGCTTCCGTGAATCCCAGCGTTCCGAGCGATTCGATCGCAGCCAGGACGTCTTCGACCGAGCCGGATCGCATCGCGTTTTGCACGATGTTCAGGATCGCGGCCAGGTTGTAATAAGCTTCTTCTTCGGAGGATTCGAACACCGAAGTGATCATCGTGATCGTGGTGTCGGCGAGCGTTTCGTCGTCCCAGTCAAGATGGCTGTTGAGGTTTCTTAGCAATTCGATGAACATGAAGCGCTCGTAACCGAACGTCACCGGTTCGAGGATGGCTTCCCAATCACCGGATAGGACGCCGATCAGGAACTGCCCGCGTTGGCGCAGTTCGACCAGAACCATAATGTCGTCCGGCGTCAGCGCTGAAGGATCGGCACCGGCGAGTTCATGGGCGAGCAACAACAGCTGATCGGTCTGATTCTGGAAGGCGGCGAGAACGGCGGCTTTGACCGCAGGATCGAACGTTCCGCCCATTGCGAAGTCATAATACCCTTCGATGATGAATTGCCACAACAGGTCAGTGTCAAGACTGCCGTCGAAGAAGAGCGTGTCGACGATCGTAGCGATCGCGATCGCGATTTCGGTTTCGGTCGGCTGGTATTCTTCCATCATGATCTTCGGCATGAATCCGAAGCCGAGGCCGAGCGACTCGAGTTGATCGAGGACGACCTGAATCTTGGCTTCTGTCAGCGAATCGAGGAAGTTGGTGAGGATGGTGCGGCTCGACGCGAGGATCGGCAAATACTTGTCGACCATCGTTTCAATCATCGTGAGCATCGCCAACTTGTCTTCTTCCGGCATGTCAAGCGAACCGACGTAGAGGTAGACGCCCTTCATCGCGAGCGTGACGAATTTGTTAATTTCTTCTTCCGTCAGCGTCGAACCGATGGCTTTCAGGATGGCGGAAATGTTTTGCGTGTATCCGAGAATGCCGGCAGCCGACAGATCGAGTGAACCGGGATCGCCATAGCCGCTGAAGACCAGGAGGAACGTATCGATCATGTCGAGATCGGCGGTGTTAAGCAGATTGCCCGTTTCGTCGAACAACAGCAGAATACACTCCTGCGCCAGCTGACGGTTGAGTTCATCTGCGAAGAACGTCTGCAACAGCACGAGATCAGCGGCGTCATTGTAGAGAATTTCATAATCGACGCGGTTGACGGCGAAGTTGACGATGAACCGTGCGATCTGTTCGGGCGTGAAGCCCATTTCGAATAATCCGAAATACATCGCCGCGATCTGGTTGGCGGAGATTTCCTTCCCCAACGATTGGAACGCACTGGTGAGCGAAAGCATGATGAAGAACGTCTCCTGCTCGGTGGTTTCGAACGTAGCGACATACATTGCGATCTGGGCTTCGGCTTCGATTTCACCGATCTGCCACTGATTCAGATTGTAGATGAGCGTCAGGAACATCTCATGGTCGTATCCGGAATATTCGGCGCCGATCAACAGCGTCGGGCAACCGCCTCCGAACGCCTCGCCGATCAGTTGAACACGGGCCTGGAGTTCGAACAGCAGAGCCATCTGGGCCGGCGTCGGAATGCCGTCGATGGCGGCGATTCCATGGACCAGGTCGAGAATCCGTTCGACGTTGGCAAGCAGGGCCGCTTCCACGGCCAGGCGTTCCGCATCGTCATAAACGAATTCGTAATTGATATCATAGTAGAGACGGGTGAAAGCCGCGACCAGAACTTCGACATCGACCCCGGAGTCATAGACGAGGGCGTCGATGATGCGGGCGATGGCGCTGATGCGGTCGAATTCAGAATAGAATTCCGGCGGAGCATCGCGGAACGGCGTAATGACAACCGGCATTCCGCCCATGATGATCGGCAGGTTGTCGAGGATGATCTGGATTGTTTCCTCGGTGAGCGAATCGAGCAGCACGAGCATTTCGCCGTAGACATCCTGAGCGATGGCGGCATAGTCGTCGACGATGCCTTCGAGCATCAGGATCATCGCGGCTTCTTCCGCTTCCGACAATCCCTGCGTGCCGACGTAGATGGCGATGAAATCCTTGAGGATGGACGTCACGTTGCCGATGTCGCCTTCATCGATCGTGGACATGAACAGCCGGATCAAGGCGGTGACGCGATCGGCGTATCCGAGGATGCCGGCGGCCGAGAAGTCAAGACTGCGCGGATCAAGGTTGCCGGTGACGAGCGCGAAGATCAGGTCGAACGTGCCTTCATCGACGCCGTACAGCACGGATTCGAGCACGTCGTACAGGGTTCCGGCCAGAACTTCAGCCTTCGCCCGGCCGTCTTCGGTCCCGAGATATGCCTGAAGCGCGAGCAGGAACTGCCGTTCATTGGCGGCGTCTGCCAGGTCACCCTGGAGTTCAAAAATGATCCAGCCATAGGAATTGATGTTCCAGCTCTGTTCTTCATACTGGGCGAGCAGGCCATACAGCGAATCGATGATGTAGGATTCGAAGGGATCGAGAATTCCCTCGAGCGGACCACGGGCGGATGCCAGCGTCGAGTAATCGTATGCATTCCAGGCGCCGAAGGCCGTGAGTACGGTGCCATACATCGCCTGTTCTTCGACCGACAACGCATCGAAGATCATATTGTACTGCCCATAGTAATAGTCGGCCAATGCAGTATTGGGTTCGGCAAACGTGTAGAAATTGCCCGAATCCATCAGATCCCGCAGCTGCTGGAACAGGAACCAATCCCAGACGTCGCTATACAGCTCATAGGCGTATTGATCGCGGACATCGTAGTAGTCGAAGGCAAGACCGCTGGATACTTGCAGAACCCCCCAGAAATTAAGGCAGGCGCCGTAGTACGGTTCGGCGATCATGGTAATGCAATAATCGATGCCTTGCTGGACGATGAGTTCTTTGTTCGCTTGGGCATCAATGATCCAGCCTTCGAACATCGCGATTTCATCGAGAATCTGATAATACCGGCCGGCAGCGATCTCGGCATCAAGCGAACGGGTGATCATTGTCATGACGATGTTGATGACGCGTTCACGCGAGTAGCCTTCGGCTTTGGCGTTGGTGTACGTTTCCTGCAGGGCGGCCAAGGTATCGGCGTTCATCACGTTGGCCATGAAGCCGTCGAACACGAGCAGGAGGCGATAACATTCTTCTTCGGAACCCGTCTGGAACAGTTGCTTGACGAGTTCGACGTCGGCTTCCAGTTGTTCCTCCGACGGAGTTTCCTCATGCCAGCCCGCCAGGTAATCGAGCAGCAGTTGGCGGTTCCATTCGACGTTGGAGAAGATCGGATAGACCTCCATGTCGTGGGTGATATAAACGATTCCTTGGCTCCAGCCGACGAAAACATAGTCGGTTTTGACCGGATCATCGGGAGCGATGGCCGGTTGACCATATTCGACGTTTGACTGCGAGAGGACGGTGATCATGTCTTCGGCGTAGAACGTGACCGTGTACTGGTTCACGACGACATCATACGTCGCGTAAATGTCAAGATCGCCATGGACGCCGGTGAATGTTCCGTTCCAGCCGGCGAACAGATAAGAATAATGGGGGGTGTTGGTTTTGACCGGATCCGTCGGGGCGACGGCGTCGCCGCCGACTGCTACGATCTGACGCGAGAGCAGGGATCCGCCGTCATCGTAAAAGCTTACATAGTAGGCGATCCGCGTTTCCGTGTAAGTCGCACAGACCGACAGCGGACCGACGACGTTCGTAAACGCCTTGTCCCAGCCGGCGAATGCATAAGACGCTTCCGTGGTAGCCGCTTTCGTCGGATTGGCCGGAGCTGCAGCCGCCGAGCCATAGTCGACCGTCGAGGCGCCAAGAACAGTAACGCCGTCTTCGTCGTAGAACGTGACGGTGTATTGACGCAGGGTCTGAGTGTAGGTCGCACAGACCGACAGCGGACCGACGATGTTCGTAAACGCCTTGTCCCAGCCGGCGAACGCATAATTATACTGCGCCGTCGCGGCCTTCGTCGGGTTGGCCGGAGCCGCAGCCGCCGAGCCGTAATCGACCGTCGAGGCGCCAAGCATGGTGACGCCGTCTTCGTCGTAGAACGTGACGGCATACTGCCGCAGCGTCGCCGTGTAGGTCGCATTGACCGACAGCGGACCGACGATGTTCGTAAACGCCTTGTCCCAGCCCGCGAACGCATAACTGAACTGCGCCGTCGCGGCCTTGGTCGGATTGGCCGGAGCCGTAGCCGCCGAGCCGTAGTTCACGAGCGAAGTGCCAAGTGACGTCACGCCGTCCTCATCATAGAAGGTGACGGTGTATTGACGCAAGGTCTGAGTGTAGGTCGCATTGACCGACAGCGGACCGACGATGTTCGTAAACGCCTTGTCCCAACCGGCGAATGCATAATTATACTGCGCCGTCGCGGCCTTCGTCGGATTGGCCGGAGCTGTAGCCGCCGAGCCGTAGTTCACAAGCGAA
>Ga0268280_1002227_pt1 | contig 11591 bp, 12 predicted proteins | sample saktaG_9_FD_190139 | JGI IMG/M metagenome (GOLD analysis project Ga0268280, IMG submission 190139) | Saline water microbial communities from Sakinaw Lake, British Columbia, Canada - sak_2011_5_24_40m | ecosystem: Environmental > Aquatic > Non-marine Saline and Alkaline > Saline ...
TTTCGACATGTTGCTGTATCGGCATGCTGGCATCAGTGAATAGTCTTTGCTAACAGGCAAAGAGTAGAGAATTCATAAGTCTTACATGAAAGGTATATCATGATTCCTTTAGCAAGAGTGATGCTCTGTTTGAGAAACTCAGGAAAAGGTTACTGGCATGACATTACACACCGCCGTTCCTGTCAGCGGAGGTTGCTTTCCTTCTGGTGTTAACCTGGATAAAAAAATGAAAATAGAGCCGATTGGAATCATACATACGCCCTTTGAGTCAAAAGAGGAGTGCCCCATGCAACCGCTTTATGCATCGGATTCGCCAGGTCGCGTCGAGATATTCATGAAATATGAAGCCGGTCTGCAGGATATCGAGACATTCTCTCATATTTATCTGCTGTATATATTTGACCGAGCCGGAAGCATAGAGCTCGTACGTCCGACATTTCTTGATGATGAGCCACACGGCATTTATGCGTCAAGACATCCATGCAGACCAAATGGCATAGGACTCTCTGTCGTAAAATTACTACGCCGGGAAAACAATATTCTGTTTGTTGAGGGCGTTGATATGTTAAACAGGACACCGCTTTTGGACATTAAACCCTACATGCCAAAGTTCGACGCTGTTATTTCAGCTTCCGAAGGGTGGACTGCCGGCAAGAGCTGGCGGCCCAAACCAAAAGGCAGAGAATGACTGAACGGTCAAGGCGAAGGGGAATAAGCCGTTATGGTTTTTGCATGGACGGGTTACCTGAGTGAATGAACGCTTAATGGTGATGTAATTTTTATATATCTATTGATGTGTTTTTGACGGCCGGGTATGATATTCGAACCGTTCAGGAACTTCCTGGGCATAATGATGTAAGAACAACCATGATTTACACCCATGTTTTAAATCGTGGGCCGTCAGGAGTTCGCAGCCCTGTTGACGGGTTGTAAGGAACGTTTTTATGCCGATCCATATAAGACGCTGACATAAAATGTAATATGAGGTATAAGTGATTTCTATTCATTCAATTAGCAGTATCTTAAGTAGTTTTTCAATTGCATCTTATACGGATTACAATTCAAAAATCCGCGGTTTAGGCGGATCCATCTAATTATTGTTATGCCTGAAGGAGAGTTGAACATATGAAGCCGCGAATCACAGTTATCACTCTTGGCGTCAACGACCTCGAAACATCGTTGCACTTTTATAGTGAAGGGTTGGGTTTCCCTACCGAAGGTATCATCGGCAAAGAGTTCGAGTATGGGGCTGTCGTTTTCATTCAGCTTCAACCCGGCCTGCGTCTTGCACTATGGCCTCGCAAGAGCATTGCCCACGACACAGGGCTTGCGGTAGGCACCTCCAGCCCCACTGAAATGACGGTAGGTCACAACGTCGTTTCAAAAGCAGAGGTTGATGCTGTCATGGCAAAAGCGAGGACTGCTGGTGCGGTGATCGTCAAGCCCGCACATGACACATTCTGGGGCGGCTATTCTGGCTACTTCCAAGATCCCGACGGTCATATCTGGGAGGTTGTCTGGAATCCGCAATGGTCAGAGTAACCATAAGGCATAACCAGCCAATCCACCGGACCCTCGTTCCTCGGGCCGGTGATCGCCACGTTAGCTTCATAAAAAACAGGAATATGATCCAATGATATCAGGCGTTCAACTATCAAGAGCAAAGGGCATTCGATCATCTATGATGATAGATTCAAATGTAATCGTTGATACATTTGATCAGAGGTCTGATAATTATAAAGCGTCTCTGACATTCATGAATAAGATTGTGCAAAACCGCATCTTATTTTTAATGCCCATGCATGGTTGGTTTGAGATCAAATGTAATATAGCTAAGATAGAAAAAGCACGTGGGATAATACCGCCATTTTTTAATGGTCAACAGGCAATGTTAATTGAATTTCTGCACATTGATGATAATTTCATAAATAAGTATTCAGAAGTCGAATTGCCATTTATAAAATCAAAGGACCATATATTTCTGGTTGTTGCTAAGCTAAATTCATTGCCCTTGATTACTTGGGACATTCAGATGACTAAAATAGGTAAAGAAGCTAACATTGATATCCATAATCCAGTTGAATGGATGGCGTTGAATGACCACAGCTAACAAAATCAATACAGCCGATCGCTATGCTCCGGAGAATTTTTTCGTTATCTGCGCAGTGATACAACTTTAGAACCAACAAATCGGAATCGGAGGATGCAAAGAAATGATTAGTTCCCTTTTGGCGTTCGTCGCTGTATTTTCCATTATTGTGCTCGTTCATGAATTTGGTCATTTTATTGCGGCGCGGAGATCAGGAGTAAAGGTTTATGAATTCTCCATAGGCTTCCCTTTCAGCCCACGCTTGTGCACGCTGTTTCGCCACAAAGAAACAGCTTTTACCTTGCGTTTGCTTCCTCTCGGTGGTTTTGTTAGTTTTTCAAAGGATGGCGATGACGATGCAAAAGACCTGTTTCAAACGTCCCACCTTAACCGTGCGCTTATCATGTTAGCAGGTCCTTTTTTCAATGTTGTTTTTGCCTTCCTGGTTTTTCTGCCCGTATTTTTGTTCGGCAAACACCTTCATTTCATTGATGCTGTATCTGCCAGTGCTCAAATGCTCTGGACAATTCTGTCCGGAACTGTTGCCTTTCTGTTGAACATTTTTTCTGGGCATGGCGGGATGGATGGGCTATCGGGGCCTGTAGGCATAGCAGTGATGGCTGGAAAAGCTGCGAGTAAAGGCTTTCTCAATCTGGCATACTTCACTGGAGTGTTAAGTATGAGCCTCGGTGTTATGAACCTTCTTCCGCTTCCGGCCTTGGATGGTGGACAACTGCTTATGCTTCTTATTGAAACCGTTCGGAGAAGACCGTTTGCACTCAAAACCCACCAAGTGGCTAATTTGATAGGATTTGCATTATTTATCCTTCTCTCAGTCTTGGTTACATTTCGTGATATTGTTAAGCTGGTAGCCTGAAAACGATATTCCAAACAAAGTCAGATAACCGATCACTAAAGCGGACACGCAACCACGCGTGATGTTTAATAATTTTATTGCAATAGGTTGTGCGTGGTTGCGTGCCGCTTAGCTCGTCGTGATCAAAAATTAATATCCAGGGAGATATTCCATCATGCACAAACAACGTGAAATGCCTTACGTCTCACATGTTTTTGTTTGTACCAATGACCGGGGGGGAAAGTGAAAATCGTGTGCAGATAATAACAGTCAGCTTACCAAAGCTAAATTAAAACAGGTTGTTGACGGGAAAAGTTGGAAAGGGAAGGTCAGGATTTCCACATCAGGGTGCATGGGGCTTTGCGGCAACGGGTTTCATGTGATAATTTACCCTCAGAAGGTATGTTTTTCAGCTCATTGATAAATACTTCAGAGTTTCTATTTTACAGAAAAGAAGGGACTTCCTGAAATGTTATACAGAAAGAAGCGGTCTGCTTTTCCTGTATTAGGCAGATCAGTCTAAATATTGTTATGCTAAATAATAAGGAGGCTCAAAAGCATGTCATATTTATTGGTTGAAGCTGATTCTTTGGCTGAGGCTAGAAGTGAAGCGCAGAAAAAAACACCACAAGGCTCTACAATTATTAGAGAGTATGTCGCTGATACCGGCGGGCTTCATACGATAGTAGCTACCGGAGCCACGATAGAGGAAGCGCGTATGGAAAGCGAGAAACAACTTCCCGCTAACTTTACTTTAATTGATAAGCAAGAGACGGAATCGGAATCAAAGTCGCTTCGCGTATCCGCAAATTCTGAATATGAGGCACGTGAGGCAGCCCGTATATTGACCCAAGGCACAACGGTTCAAACCGCCGATCTTGTAGTACCTCGCAAAAAGGGATTTCTGGGAATTGGCAAGAAAACCCCCCAATATGATGTTTTGCTTCTCAAAAAGGCCACAGTCACTATTAAATATGAGTCAAAAGCCCGTATTGAGGTGACCATTGCCAGTCCGGAAGAATTGACAGAATTGAAGATCACATCTTTAATTGAAAAGCTGAGCCTTAAGCCACCACCTCTTGCCTTATATCATCCGGAAAATAAGAAGGCAATGGATGAAATAAAACAGCATGGTAAATATGCGCTCAAGCCGCTGTTACAGGCTCTCGATGGCTCAGACGAAGAGGCAAGAACGACAATAATTTACCTTCTTGGCTGTATACAACAGACAAAAGAACAGATCATTCCAATTGCGAATCAGCTTAAGCACAAAAGTTCCAGAATAAGAAATGAAGCTATAAGTGTGTTGGGAAAGTTTGCAGCAGAAAACAGCACTGATCCTGAATTTCTCAATTATCTTAAGCAGGCCGCCTGCGATGCTAATATTCAAGTGCGCAGAGAAGCGCAAAAGATACTTGGCTCACTGAATGTCACCATGCCTGATGTTTTTTGGTATACTGGTACAAACACGTGGGACGAAATTGCAGATGCTTTTATTGCATTAGAGATCAAAAAACCGGCCCCAGATTTCATAGGATTGGATCGCCAACTCCAGCGTTTTAGCGCACCGGAACGACATGGTGCATGGGTTCATGTAGCCCAGGATATGCAGAGTATTGACATAGAGAAATCAATGCGTTGCTATATCGAGGCTTTATATAACAACCCGATTCCAAATTCAGTGGCTTGGGGTTGGCTTAGCGGGATGAATAATGCAAAGATGAATGTTATAGCTCCAAATAGTCATAAAACACAACAGGTTATAGAAGAATTACGTCGTAAAATGCGTCCAATATGTGAATAATCGAGCACATTGGAGGAAATCCTCAAAGGTAAGCAGTTTTATAACGATACAATCCAGCCGACCTCGTAACTCGGTGGCTGATTTTTGCGTTTGGCAAAATCAAAAAGTAGGAAAATCAAATGAAGAGAAGTCCTAATACGTTTATGATTCACACGTGGTTGCTTCTGTTGCTTGCTCTGGCGACTTTACCCGCCTGTTCTTCAAAATCGCCAAAGTTATTTGAAGCGGTAAATAAGAATGATGTCCAACTCCTCAAAGCGATAATTGAGGATGGGACCGATGTGAACGCCAAGGACAATGACGGCGGAACGGCATTAATCACGGCGGCAAGAAATGGTCCAACTGAAATAGTTAGGATGCTGATCGAGGCGAAAGCCTATGTGAACGCCAAGAACAATGACGGCTTCACGGCGCTGATGGCGGCGGCATTCTCTGGCCGCAATGAAATAGTTCGAATGCTGATCAATGCCAAGGGCGATTTGAACGCCAAAGACAAACACGGAATGACTGCGCTAATGTGGGCGTCGCTCGCAGGTCATACAGATATAGTTCGGACATTGATCGATGCCAAAGCCGATGTGAATGCCTATGAAAACGATGGCACGACGGCGCTGATGACAGCGTCAGTCTTAGGCCAAAATGAAATAGTTCAGACGTTGATCGATGCCAAGGGCGATGTAAATGCCAAGGGCAACGACGGCAGGACGGCACTGATGTTTGCGGTGGAAAAAGGCCACACGGAAATAGTTCGGATGCTGATCGGAGCGAAGGCTGATGTGGACACCAAGGCCAACGACGGCGAGACGGCGCTGTTGGCGGCAGCATTTAAAGGAAACACGGAAATAGTTCGGACGCTGATTGATGCAAAGGTCGATGTAAATGTAAAGGCCAATAACGGCAAGACGGCCCTGATGGCGGCATCAAGCGAAGGCTACATGGAAATAGTTCAGATGCTGATCGATGCCAAGGGCGATGTAAATGCCAGATGCATAGGCGGGACAGCGCTGATGATAGCGTCAAGTAAAGGCCACACGGAAATAGTTCGGATTCTGAAAAAAGCCGGGGCAAAGTAATAGATTATAGCTCGGGTGATTTTTAAGAATCGTTATGCAAGTCACGGTAAAATCTGAGGTACTAAAATTATAGATTTAGTGGAGAATGGGACGTTCTTGACTTGTTGACCTATTGACTTAATATTGTCGCCCAACCACAATATTTAACCGACTAATAACCGTTGAGTGTAGTTTTACCTGTCACCTGTCCGGTGAAAAAATGCACTTTGAAAGTATAACAATCTCTTGTAGCAGACCGCATATCACAGCGCCCGCTGAAGAGTATGTTAGCGAAAATTAATATCAGGGAGATATTCCATCATGCACAAACAAAGTGAAATGCCTTATGTCGCTCATGTTTTTGTCTGTACAAATGACCGAGGGGGAGAGGGTAAATCGTGCGCAGACAATAACAGTCAGCTTACTAAAGCCAGATTAAAACAGGCTGTTGACGGGAAAGGCTGGAAAGGGAAGGTCAGGATTTCCACATCAGGATGCATGGGGCTTTGCGGCAACGGGTCTCATGTGATGATTTACCCTCAGAAGGTATGGTTTTCTGAGGTTCTCCCTGATGATGTGGATGAAATTGTCTCTGCCATCGAACGTATCCTGGCAGATGACTGAAAAGTAAACAGGGGATACGCTGAAAATTGCCGGGCAACATTTTTGAGCAGGATGCTCATTCCGGGCGGTCATGTGACAAAAGGGCTTTCCATTCCGTAAGAACTATTTTTTGTCCTTTAAGAAAAAATAGCTATCCTTTAAGAAAATGGTTTTCTTAAAGGATAAGCCGTGAGTAATAATAAAGAAAGAGGCGAGAATATACGTCGTCAAATCGTCATGGATATCAGGCACCATCCGGCTGATATTTCCAATCATATTGCCAACATATTCTCTATAACCCCTCAGGCAGTACATAATCATATACAGCGCCTTGAGCGGGAGGGGCGGCTGCAATCTACCGGTACCGGAAAGGGGAAAAGATATTTTTCAGGGGATTTAAGGGAGTATAAGTCATTGTTTCCTCTCGCAGATGAATTTACAGAAGATGGCGTCTGGAGGGATCACTATTCGTTTGTATGTGAAGGTTTGCCTGAAAACATAGTCGATATCTGTCAATACGGTTTTACCGAAATGGTAAATAACGTCATTGATCATTCCGGCGGAAAACATGTTGTGATCTCCGTTACAAGAGATAAGGAAAAAATCATGATCTCCGTGGTTGATGATGGAGAGGGTATTTTCAGGAAGATCAGGAGATTGTGCAATTTGAGTGATGAGCGTCAGGCTCTCTTTGAATTATTAAAAGGAAAATTAACGACAGATCCGGATAATCATACAGGTGAGGGGATCTTCTTTACTTCGAGGGTGTTTGATGAGTTCGAAATTGATTCAAAAGGCGTGAGGTTTCGCCATGATGATCAATTTGAATTTGATTATATCCTGGAATCTGAGTTTTCTGAAAGTGACGCTGGTACTACAGTGTATATGCTTATCAGGAGAGATTCGACGCGTGAACTCCAGACTGTTTTTGATGATTATGCCGGACCGGATGAATTTCAGTTTAACAAAACCGTTATTCCTGTCCGGCTGGCGCAATATGAAAATGAGAAACTTGTATCCCGATCCCAGGCGAAAAGGCTTTTGGCTCGCCTGGAAAGGTTCAGGAATGTAATATTTGACTTTGAAGGGGTGCTCGCTATAGGCCAGGCATTTGCAGACGAAATATTTCGTGTTTATGCCCAAAGTCATCCTGACATTGTGTTGTTGCCGGTAAACATGGAGCCGAACGTCGAAAAGATGGTTAACAGGGCTATTGCATCACGGGCATCGAAACAGATTACCTGAATATGTTAAGACGGACATCGCTATAACATGCCGGTTATTGGTTGCGTTATGTTTCCTGCCCCACTTGAAACCTGTTCCTCCACTATTCTCCCTACGCTGCATCGATTTTAGCCAGAAGCTCTTTCATCGGCTGATAGGTTATCGGCAGGAAATCGCTGTAGGAAAGCAGTATAACCCCTTTTTCATCGACAAGGACATAGGCCCGCTGCGTCATTCCGAGAAAGCCGAGGGCATCGTAGGCTTTGGCGGTCTTTTTTTCAGTGTCGCTCAATAAGGTGAAGGGGAGCTGGTTTCTTTCGGCAAAGCTCTTGTGGGATTCAGGGCTGTCGGCGCTGATGCCGAGCACCGCAATGCCGCGGCTGGTGAATTGCGAAACATTGTTCCGGTAGTCGCACAACTGGGCGGTACAGACCGGCGTATCGTCACCGGGATAAAAGATGATGAGTACTTTTTTTCCTGTGAAGTCCGTAAGCGAAATATTTCGTCCCCCGGCATCGGGAAGGGTAAATTCCGGTGCTTTTGTTCCTTCTGCTATCATGCTTGTTTCCTTTCTGGTTTTGAACTTCGGGTTGAAAGAGCAATTTTTCCGGCCGGCCGTGGTTTTTTGCTAATGATACTCATTTACCACTCGCAAAGTGTTGCAGCCCGATCGTATGCTGCAGGCATTGTTAAAGTGCTGTTCTGAAAAATCAAGAGAATAACGCGCAGCCTGTAACTTCCCGCCAGGGTTAAAAAACGGCCAATATATTTATGGAGTAACGTCTGTTCTTCTTTGTCCGTTCTGCTTCAACAGAATGCCGTGGTTTTCATTCGTGAAGAAGGATAAAAAAAACAGCTCTGCGCATAAGCGCCTCAGCTTCAGAAAAGGAAACGTGCTGAGTTGTAAAAGCCTTTTCCGGTAAAAATGACAGCGGGGTTGAGCTTGAAAGAGCTCGTCAGAAGATCGCTCAAAAGTATAAAAGGCAGGGGATTTCGTTCAGTAAGCTGTTGATTATCAGGAACACTTTTGACGCGGGAAGCAGAGTGTGGATGCATATTTCTTTTTCCGGAGTTGATCAAACGCCGTTCCCTGTGTTTATTTTGTTGTTTTATGATGAAAAACAGTTAAAAACCAAAGAAATATATTCCTTCCTTTTCTTGAAATGCCTTCTTGTTTTTAAATTTGTAAAACTGAAAGCTTGTGCTTTTCCATGTTATCGTAACCCGGAAGGATCTCTATGACGGAAAAGGTGTCGACCAGCGAAGCATTGATGCATATGGCAAGAGTGCTGAAAAATGCCCGGGCAAAAAGTGGCCTCTCCCTTGACGAGGTAAGCCGTTATACCCGGATCCAGAAGTATTACCTTGAAAAAATTGAGGAAGGTGATTTCAGCTTTCTGCCCGGAGCCTATATTATAGCCTATATAAGGGAATATGCCAGGGAGATGGGTGTCAGCGAAAACGAGACCCTTGAACAGTGCAAAAAAGACCTGATAATTTCCAGTGTGCCTTCGAACAGCACTCCCGGGGAAGAAGACTCTTTTTTTGAGAGAGACAGAAAATCCTTTCCCGCTATTGATTTCCGGAGCCTTCGGCTTCCGGACTCGATACCTCCGTTGAAAATTGCTCTTGTGCTTATTGTGCTTGCGGCACTGATCGGATTGTTTTTGTTCTTTAAGTAAATTGGCATCCGCCTCATTTCCATCCTCCTTGAAAAGTGCTGTCGCTTCCGCAGTCGCGGATCCCCGGTCACTGAACCGGGCTGAAAAGTTTTCTTTTTTTTTACTCGCTTCAACATCTTCACCCCTGCATGAAGTCGCTTGTTGCCGTTGTGTTAAGCCAAGCTTTATGGATTTTTTCTGCTTTTCAGCTCTTTCCGGTATAAATAGGATAAAATAAGTCCATTTAACGGAATTAATAGTACTGTTTAAAGATTTATTGATACATATTGAGATGTATGCTTAATTTCTTAACGTATTAACGGGTCGGCAGTGGAAGAAATTAAAGGAAAAGTGGCAATCATCACCGGCGCATCGGGCAATCTTGGTCGTGCTGTTGCCGAAAATCTTTACAGAAAGGGTGCCATACTGGTGCTTGTCGATCTGCATAACACGGAGATCCCAGGCGATTTTAAGGGAAACGACAATGTACTCTCTCTTTCTGTCGATCTTTCACGTCCAGAGCCAACCGTGGAGATGGCGCAGAGTGTTCTTGACCGGTTCGGACGGATTGATATAGTAGCCAATATTGCCGGCGGGTTTACCATGGGAACTCCGGTGCATGAAACCTCCGTTGAAACCTGGGATTTCATGATCTCCCTCAATGCCGTTACGGTCTTGAACACTTGTCGGGCAGTCATTCCTGTTATGCGCAGGCAGCGCTTCGGCAAGGTCATCAATATCGGAGCCAGAGCAGCTCTTGCAGGCAAAGCCCTGATGGCTGCTTACGTCGTTTCCAAATCCGCTGTGATCCGTTTGACGGAGAGCCTGTCGGAAGAGAACAAGAAATACGGTATCAACGTCAACTGCGTACTGCCGGGTATTATCGATACTCCGCAGAACAGATGCGACATGCCTGACACTGATTTCAGTCTGTGGGTGCGACCTGAGGCTCTGGCCGATGTCATTGCCTTTCTTGCATCCGATGCCTCACGGGCAGTTCACGGCGCCGCAATTCCGGTCTCCGGATTAAGTTAGTTGTTGTGATAAAGAAAGTTTATTGGCTATTATTGGTTTTTTAAAAAGCATAACAGAGAGTATCAGTTATGAAGATTTATGATTCAATCACCGGGACGGTAGGCAATACCCCGCTTGTTAAGCTGCGGCGACTCACTGAAGATTGCAGGGCGACCGTTATTGTCAAGCTTGAATCGTTCAATCCGCTTTCAAGTGTCAAGGACAGGATAGGGGTTGCGATGATAGAGGACGCTGAAAAATCCGGCAGGATTACCGGCAATACCACCCTTATAGAACCCACCAGCGGAAATACCGGTATAGCTCTTGCGTTTGCCTGTGCGGCCAAAGGCTACCGGCTTATGCTTGTAATGCCCGATACCATGAGTGTGGAGAGGCGGAGACTGATGCAGATCCTCGGGGCTGAACTGGTGCTGACGGACGGTGCCGGCGGTATGAAGCTTGCTATTGCAGAAGCGGAGCGCCTGGCGGCATCTATTCCTGACAGTCTTATTCTGCAACAGTTTCAGAACCCTTCCAATCCGGACATTCACCGGAAAACTACGGCAGCTGAAATCTGGAATGACACTGACGGGGAGGTGGATTTCTTTGTCGCAGGTGTCGGAACCGGAGGAACGGTCACCGGCGTTGGCGAGGTGCTCAAGGGCCACAGGCCGGATATCAGAGTGATCGCTGTCGAGCCTGAGGCTTCGGCGGTACTCTCCGGACGGCAGCCGGGTCCCCACAAAATTCAGGGAATAGGGGCGGGGTTTGTTCCTGCCATTCTCAACAGAGGGATTATTGACGAGGTGATTACCGTGGCTCATGAAGACGCAGGCATTACGGCAAGAAGGCTTGCAGCTGAAGAAGGTATACTCTGTGGAATCTCTTCAGGAGCAGCGTTGAAGGCGGCGCTCGATTTAGCAAAACGTGAGGGAATGGAGGGGAAGGTTATCGTCGTGCTTCTTCCGGACAGCGGTGAACGATATCTTTCCACCTGGCTTTTTGAAGAAAACTGAAAACGAATCAATCATTAATGGCTTAAACCGTAACCACGAATATTGAAAGTATTATGGCAGACATGAAGGTTTATTTTGATCACAATGCCACAACACCGCTGCACCCGGAGGTGAAAAAGGAGATGATTGCGGCGATGGAGATGTTCGGCAATCCGTCCAGCATGCATTCATACGGACGTGAGGCGCGCGCCAATGTTGAGGATGCCCGCCGGAAAGTAGCTCATTTCATCGGGGCTCATGAAAATGAAATCGTCTTTGTGGGCAGCGGATCG
>Ga0268280_1002229_pt1 | contig 11574 bp, 13 predicted proteins | sample saktaG_9_FD_190139 | JGI IMG/M metagenome (GOLD analysis project Ga0268280, IMG submission 190139) | Saline water microbial communities from Sakinaw Lake, British Columbia, Canada - sak_2011_5_24_40m | ecosystem: Environmental > Aquatic > Non-marine Saline and Alkaline > Saline ...
GGGAGAGATCGTAAGTCTGATAGGAAAAGCCAAGAAGAAATTCGACGCGATTCTGATAAACCCGGCTGCCTATACCCATACATCCATCGCGATAAGGGATGCGGTGAGCGCGGTCGACATACCGACCGTTGAAGTTCACCTTTCTAATATTTATTCGCGCGAGGAGTTCAGGCATACGTCTTTGATCGCGCCTGTGGCCAAAGGCCAAGTCTCCGGTTTCGGCAGGATGAGCTATATTTTGGGACTTGAAGCCGCAATATCTTTGATAAAATAGGTACCTGATGAAATCGAAGCATCACGATAAAAGGCTCTCACGGCTAAAAGTAGCGATGAAGGACCGGCGGCTCGATTCGATGCTTGTAACCGGTGATAAGAACGTATGTTACTTGAGCGATTTTGAAGGGTCGGATGCCGCTCTTATGATAACGCCCAAGAGACGATACTTTATTACGGATTCGCGTTTCATCGAAGATGCGAAGAAAAATATAAAGGGATTCGAGATCCTATGTGTCAGGGAATCGACATATAAAACCATCTCCGAGATAATAAAAGACGAGCGTTTGAAGAGGGTGGGTTTTGAATCGATGGGCCTGCCCTATGAAGTGGCTGTAAGGCTTAAGGGCGGAATAGGCGAGGCAGCTCTGGTCGGGGTTAAGAACCTCATAGAAAACCTTCGCGCGATTAAGGACTCAGACGAGATCGGCCTTATAAAACGGTCCGTAAAATTGGTCAGAAAAGTTTTTTCCGGGATCACGGCCTCTTTAAAGCCGGGCGTATCCGAAGAATGGATAAAAAAGACGGTAGAGATCGAGTTTATAAAGAACGGCGCCTCCGCGGCTTTCGAGCCGATAGTGGCTTCCGGGTCAAACTCCTCAAAGCCGCATGCCATAGCTACCGGCAAGCTCCTGAGGAAGAATGACATTGTTATGGTAGATATCGGCGCCAGACTCGCCGGTTACAATTCGGACATGACCCGCACGGTATTTTTAGGCCATGTCAAACAGAAGTTATTAAATATGTATTCCGTAGTTAAAAAAGCGCACGACCTGGCGCTTAATAGCATAAAACCAGGCGTCAAGATATCAAAGGTGGACCGGGCTGCCAGGGGTTATATAGCCGAAAAAGGTTTCGGTAAATACTTCGGGCATTCTCTGGGGCACGGGGTCGGAATGGATGTGCACGAATTGCCTACTATATCCGGATCAGGCGACGGCACGCTGTCGGAGGGGATGATATTCACGATAGAGCCGGCGATATATATACCGGGATTCGGAGGTATCAGGATCGAGGACATGGTGCTGGTCACAAAAAACGGTTATGAGATCTTAACCGCAAACTAGTGAGGGGGAATATGTATATTAAAGAGATAAAAGACATGATCAATCTTATGAATGAGAACGGCATCACCGAGCTCGAGGTTGAAAAAGAAGGTGTAAGGATAAAATTAAAAAAAGGCTCTTCAGGGTATGAAAAGGCCATAGAGTACATAGCACAAAACCCGGCAGAGGCACGCAATAACGCGCCAGGCGCCGCGGGATCGGCCGCGCCAGCCAAGGCCGCCAATTCCACAAGCGTTGAGATAAAATCTCCGATGGTAGGGACATTCTACAGATCCCCTTCGCCAGAGGCCCCGGCATACGTAAATATCGGGGATTCTATATCACCGGGGCAGGTTATATGCATAATCGAGGCAATGAAACTAATGAACGAGATAAAGTCGGAAGTAAAGGGCAAGATCGTCGACATACAGGTCGATAATGCCGAGCCGGTCGAATTCGGGCAGGTATTATTTGTAATAGAACCATCTTAACGGAATAAATATATGTTCTCAAAAATATTGATAGCCAATCGCGGCGAAGTGGCATTGAGGATAATACGGGCCTGTAAAGAGATGGGCATACGAACAGTCGCCGTCTATTCCCAGCCCGATATAAACTCGCTTCACGTAAAATTCGCGGATGAAGCTATATGCATAGGAAGCGCGGCGAGCGCGAATTCATATCTGAGCATACCCAGCATCATAAGCGCGGCCGAGATAACGGATGTGGAGGCGATACATCCCGGTTACGGGTTTCTAGCGGAAGACGCGCATTTTGCGGAGATATGTGAATCATGTAAGATCAAGTTCATAGGCCCCACTCCCGATAATATGAGGCGCATGGGAGACAAGATGGCCGCTAAAGACACAGCGAAGAAGGCAGGCGTACCCACGATCCCGGGATCTAAAGCCGTGATCAAGACAAAAGAGGACGCTCTTAAGATAGCTAAGGAGATAAAATATCCCATTATTGTAAAAGCAGCGGCCGGTGGCGGCGGTAAGGGCATGCGCGTATGCCATAACGACGTAAGGTTGATAAGCGCTCTCCTTACGGCGCAAAGAGAGGCGGAGGCGGCCTTCGGCAATCCCGATATATATATTGAAAAATACATTGAGAAGCCGAGGCACATAGAGATCCAGATCCTGGGAGACAGCCACGGCCATCTGATATATCTGGGTGAGCGTGACTGCACGATACAACGCAGACATCAGAAACTTATAGAAGAGAGTCCGTCGCCTGTCCTGGATTCGAAACTCAGAAAACGGATGGGCGAAGCCGCCATACGGTGCGCAAAGTCGATAGGGTATGTAAACGCCGGCACGATAGAATTCCTTCTGGACGAGGACAAATCTTTTTACTTCATGGAGATGAATACGCGCATCCAGGTAGAGCATCCGGTTACGGAAGCCGTGACAGGAATAGACCTCGTCAAGGAACAGATAAAGATTGCCTACGGCGAGCGATTGAACATCAAGCAGGAAGATATACACCATAACGGACACGCTATAGAGTGCAGGATCATAGCCGAAGATCCCGATAATGATTTCATGCCATCCCCGGGAAGAATAAATACGCTCAATCTGCCGGGCGGATACGGAGTCAGGCTCGATACGCATATCTATCAGGGGTACGACATATCGCCTTACTACGACTCTATGATAGGAAAGTTGATATGCCATGGAAAGAACAGGGCTGAGGCTATAAGCGTATGCAGGCGAGCTCTCGATGAGTTCGTGATAGAGCCGATAAAAACTACGATACCTTTTTTAAGGAAGGTCATGAATAATACGGCTTTCCTGCGCGGAAAATATTCGACCGATTTCGTAGACAGGCTTTTTGAGGCGAAAGGATAAGAAAGGAAGGATTGTATGCCAAAGGAGATAACTCACAGGGACAGAACTACCGATCTCGGTATGGTGCGGATAAATAATGAGGCCATAATGACTATCGCCGCTGTCGCGGCTATGGAAGTCGGAGGGGTTTATAGGCTCGGTGGAGGCATGGGAAAGACTATTTACGAAACACTATTCAATAAGACCTGCTCAAAAGGGGTCAGGATAAAGATGAAGGATAGCGAGATCGTGATTGCCATTTCCATAATCGTCGAATATGGATCGGACATACCTAAAATAGCCGATCAGGTCCAGGACAGTGTTAAGCGTGCCGTCGAGAGGATGACGGGGCTTGTTCTTTCAGAGGTTGACGTTATAGTCGAAGGCGTACGCGCAAATCCCTGCCTGACCGTCAGGCAGGCGGCTTCGGAGAAAGAGAGGAAGATATGAGGATTTTGAGCGGATTGACACTTTTCTTTTACACTATGGTATTTTTCATAGTAGGAGGGGCTTTAATCGTCGTGGCTTTCAACGTGGTGCCGCAGGACCTTATCACCGACGCGATAGCGATGATATACGCCTCGTCGAATACCCGCATGGCTATAGGATTCGTCGGAGCGCTTCTGATATTCATAAGCATACTGGTAGTACAGATAACCGTTGGAAAGATGCACAGGGAGAAGACGATAGCTTTCGAAAATCCCGACGGACAAGTTACCATATCTCTTACAGCGATCGAGGACTTCATAAAAAGAGCTCTTAAAGAGCTGCCTGAGGTTAAAGAGCTCAGGCCGAGCGTTAAGGCCGGCAAAAAAGGGATAAAGATAATCAACAGGGTGACGCTTTATTCCGATATAAATATTCCGGAGACCACGGAACGGATACAAAATATAGTCAAAACGCGGGTGCAGGATATGCTCGGCGTCGAGGAGCCTATAAATATAAGAGTCCATGTAGTTAAGATAGCGCATAAGGAAGAGTCCGTTAAAAATATTAAAAAAGACGAATCTAATTCGCAGTTTAAAGGAACCATCGAATACGGTAATTTTCGGTAAAACTTAAAAAGGAGAGAATTGTAATCATGGAGAGAATAGGGATATTGACAGGAGGCGGAGATTGCCCCGGATTGAACGCCGTCATACGAGCCGTTGTCCGAAAAGCCGCCCAAAGCGGCATTAAAGTCATCGGAATAAAGAACGGATGGAAAGGGCTTGTAAGCACCGATACTATGGATCTCGACATAGATATGGTGGCCGACATACTTTCACGCGGCGGGACGATACTCGGGACGTCCAGGACCAACCCATATAAAAAGCCCGAGGACGTCGCGAAGGTTATAGAAAATTATAAAAAACTCAAGCTTGACGCTCTGATCGCTGTCGGAGGAGAGGATACGCTGGGCGTCGCCAATAAACTCGTAAAAGAAAATAAAGGCTTAAATGTCGTCGGATGCCCAAAGACGATAGACAACGACCTTTCCGGAACGGACTGCACATTCGGGTTCGACACGGCAATAAATATAGCGACCGAGGCCATAGACAGATTACACACAACTGCGGCCAGCCATCACAGGGTGATGGTGGTGGAGGTTATGGGGAGACATGCCGGATGGATAGCTCTTCATTCCGGGATCGCCGGCAGCGCGGACTTCATCCTAATACCCGAAGTTCCGATAAATCTTAACGAGGTCTGCGATGTGCTGAAGAAACAACGCGCCAGAGGAAAACTATATTCGATAGTGGTGGCCGCCGAGGGGGCCGAGTTTGACAAGGGCGAAATGGTTACTAAAGAGAAGGATCTCGACGCGTTTGGACATGTTATGCTTGGCGGAATAGGCGATACTTTGGCCAAAGCCATCGAGAAGAATACCGGATTTGAGACCCGCTCTACGGTGTTAGGCCATATACAGAGAGGCGGATCTCCCACAGCGTTCGACAGAGTTGTCGCCACGAAATTCGGTATAAAGGCCGTCGAACTGGTGCTTGCCAAGAAATTCGGATATATGGCAAGCCTCCAGGGCACGGATGTAAAAGAGGTTCCAATAGACGTTGCCGTAGGAAAACTCAAGACGGTGGACGCTAAGTCCTACGAACTTGCGAAGACGTTCTTCGGATAGGAAAACAATATGCAAGCCCGGATCGCGAAACTTTTAGAAGAAAGCTTAAAAACGCAGAGATCGATGTCCGGCGGAGTATCTAAAAATATAGAGTCGGCCGCCAAAGCTATATTGTCCTCTCTTACCAATGGGGGCAAGGTCCTCGTATTCGGGAATGGCGGCAGCGCCGCGGACAGCCAGCATTTTGCCGCAGAGCTCGTAGGACGATTTAAGAAGGAGAGGGCGCCTCTGGCAGCTATTGCCCTTACAGTAAACACATCGACATTGACCGCGATCGCAAATGATTATGGGTATGATGTCGTATTCGCCCGCCAGGTCGAGGCCCTTGGCAAAAAAGGTGATATAGCTATAGGCTTATCCACAAGCGGGAATTCAAAAAATGTGATCGAGGCGTTCCGTAAGGCGCGCGATCTCGGCATGGCTACTGTAGGGCTACTCGGACGGGACGGCGGGAAAATTAAAGACGAGTGCGACATAGCGATAATCGTTCCGTCAGACGATACTCCCCGTATACAGGAAGCCCATATAACTATAATACATATCCTCTGTGAGTTAATAGATGGTTAATAAAATTAAGAGCGCTTCCGCGTTACGCCGCATTTTTAATTCTCCGGAACAGAGGCGCAAGAAGATCGTATTCACAAACGGATGCTTCGATATACTGCACCGCGGCCATGTGGAATATCTGGCGCGCGCGCGTAAGCTCGGGGATACTTTAGTGGTGGGATTAAACAGCGACAGGTCGGTAAGAGGTATAAAAGGGAAAGGGCGCCCCATAAATAGAGCCGGTGACAGGGCGGCAGTGCTCTCGGGCCTGGCGGCAGTGGACTACATTACGATATTCGACGAAGCTACCCCCGCAAAACTTATAGCAAAATTGAGGCCCGATGTATTGGTAAAAGGCGGGGATTGGAAAATCAAGGATATAGTAGGAGGCGATTTTGTGCTGTCGTACGGCGGGCGGGTGCGGAGCCTGCCTTTCGTGGATGGCTTCTCTACCACGGCTCTCGTTCGAAAGATGGCCGGAGCGTGAAGAGCGAGATATGGAGGATAGTAGACGCGAATTTTAACCGTTCGAGGGAGGGGTTAAGGGTCTGCGAAGATATAACGAGATTTTTTTTGAATTCGCCCGCGCTGACAAAGAGCCTTAAACATATACGTCATAGCATCTCCGGAATAGCGAAGATCCATTATGCCGGATCGGGGTCAATATCCGAGTCGAGGGACTCAAGAAACGATGTAGGCAGGCGATCCAAAGAGCCGGCCGAGATGAAGAGGTCGAGCGTCAAGGACATTTTTTCGGCAAACGCCGAGAGGGCGAAAGAAAGCCTCAGAGTTCTCGAGGAATTTTATAAACTAATCGATAAAAAGCAGTCATCCCGATTTTCGCGATTAAGATATAGGATGTATGAGATCGAAAAAAAAGCGGTCAGATCCATCGAGGCTATGCGTCATAATTGATTGCGGCATTCTGGATGAAAAAAAAGCGATCGGAGTTTCTCGCGCCGCGGCTAAGGCCGGATGCGATATGCTGCAATTGCGCTGTAAGGAAATGGATATTTTAAAAGCCATAAAGATAGCGCGTGTAATAAAGACAATAGCTTTGAGGCAGGGCATACCTCTTGTCATAAATGACAGAGCCGAAGTAGCGGCAGCTATTGGGGCGCATGGCCTTCACATAGGACGAGGCGATATCTCCGCGGAGCTGGCCGGTAGAATATTGAAAAATGGAAGTATCATTGGGGTTTCTGTCCGGACCTTATCTGAAGCGCGCTCGGCCAGGGGGGCGCAGGCGGATTATATCGGCGTCGGTCCTGTATTCAAAACTCCGATAAAAGAGATGTCCGGGACTATAGGGATAAAGATATTGAAAAAAATCAGATCACTCGGAGTTCCTCTCTTTGCCATAGGGGGAATAGACTCGAACAATATAGGCACGCTTGTTTCGAACGGATTCAGGAATATTGCCGTTATCCGCGCTGTTTTAATGGCTGAAGATCCGTTTAGAGCAACTCTTGGCCTGAAAGAGGCTTTGTCGTGAAGACTATATTGGAATCAGCAGGAAGCGGCAAAATAACTCCGGAGATGAGGCGGGTCGCTAAATCAGAAGGCGTGAGTCCTGAATTTATCCGTAAAGGTGTCGAGCGCGGAAACATAGTCATACCTAAAAACAGATTAAGACGAATATCCGGGATATGCGGAATAGGCGCCGGATTAAGAACTAAGGTGAACGCCAATATTGGCACATCCAGAGATTCATCTAGCGTTTCCGGCGAGCTTAAGAAGATGCGCCTTGCGATAGATTGCGGAAGCGACACAATAATGGACCTATCTACCGGGAAAGGTTTATGCCCGACGAGGCGTGCTATATTAAAAAACTGTTCGGTTCCTCTGGGTACGGTGCCTATATACGAAACCGTAGTAGCCCAGTTCGAAAAGGGCGGGGCGGTCAAAGATATCCCGGCGGATGATTTTATTTCGGTCCTGGATAGACAGGCCAGGGACGGTGTGGATTTTTTTACGATACACGCCGGTGTTACCGGTAAGACCTTAAAGGCGCTTCGGGATCATCCCAGAGTTCTCGGCATAGTATCCAGGGGCGGGGCTTTTTTGGCGGAATGGATGACCGAGAACGGAAGAGAAAATCCATTTTTTGAGAATTTCGATAAAGTCATCGACATAGCCAGGAATTTTGACATAACATTAAGCCTTGGAGACGGGTTAAGGCCCGGCTCGATAGTCGACGCGACAGATCCGGCGCAGATAACGGAGCTCGTGGCCTTAGGATCTTTACGAAAAAGAGCTATGAAGCGGGGCGTTCAGGTAATTATCGAAGGCCCCGGGCATGTGCCTATAAATCAGATAGAGACTAATGTGCTTCTTGAAAAAATTGTATGCGGGGGCGCCCCTTTTTATATACTGGGTCCGCTCGTTACGGACGCGGCCCCCGGCTATGATCACATCACGGCAGCCATAGGCGGGGCGCTTGCGGCGTCTAAAGGGGCTGATTTTCTTTGTTATGTTACGCCGGCTGAACATTTAAGACTTCCGACGCTGGAGGATGTAAAAGACGGGGTAGTCGCTTCACGGATAGCGGCTCATGCCGCGGATATCGCCAAGGGCGTAAAAGGCGCCCTCGAACAGGACATGAAGATGTCAAGAGCCAGAGGCGATCGCGATTGGAATAAGCAGTTCGATCTCGCGCTTGAAGGTTCAAAGCCGCGGGAATACCGCAAATCTTCGAAGCCCAGTGATAATGATGTCTGCACCATGTGCGGAGAATACTGTTCCATGAGAATATCCGAAAAGTGCTTTGGAAGGAGAGCTTGAGCATACTCGTCGTAGGATCGGTCGCTCTGGATTCGGTCGAGACGCCTTTCGGGAAGCGAAAGGATATATTGGGAGGCAGCGCGACGTTTTTTTCTATATCGGCGTCATTCTTCAATAAAGTCGATATCGTGGCTGTAGTCGGCGAGGATTTTCCGAAAAAGTTCTTGGCTCTTCTGAAAAAGCGCGGCATAGGCACCGGCGGTATAGAGATAAAACACGGCGGCAAGACATTCAGATGGAATGGCAGATACGAATATGACATGAATTCCGCCCATACAATATCGACGCATCTTAACGTATTTAAGGAGTTTCAGCCGAAAGTGCCTGATGAATTGAATTGTCCGGACGTCCTGTTCCTCGCGAACATCGACCCGGAACTGCAAGCTAAGGTGCTCGCTCAGACTAAGAGACCCAGGATAGTGGCTTGTGATTCAATGAACTACTGGATAAAAAATAAGCGCCGGGCGCTCGAGAAGCTTATTGCAAATATTGACATACTGCTGTTAAATGACGCCGAAGCCAGGCAATTCAGCGAGACATCAAATCTAATGAAGGCCGCGCGCCATATAGTCTCCCTAGGTCCGCGATCTGTTGTGATAAAGAAGGGTGAGCACGGCGTAATATATTTTTCCAGGGATTCGCATTTTATAGCACCCGCTTATCTTTTGGATAAAGTTTACGACCCGACAGGCGCGGGCGATACTTTTGCCGGAGGCATGATGGGGTTTTTAAGCAAGGCCGGAACTCTGAATGATTCGAATATGCGCAAAGCTATAATATACGGCCAGGTGCTGGCATCATTTGCGGTAGAGGACTTCAGCGTGAACAGGCTTCTTCAAATATCGGCAGCCGATATAAAGAAGAGGTACGCGCATTATACGAAGATAACGAGATTCTAGTAATGAATTTTACACGCGAGCGTAGTTCAGTGGTAGAATACGAGCTTCCCAAGCTCGGTATGGGGGTTCGATTCCCCTCGCTCGCTCCATTCTGCTCCGCCCTTAAACTGGCTATAGCCGGTAGGGCTACGAAGAAATTTTCTGTTTTTGCTGCGCTACTCTTAGTATTATCCCTTGCGGGATGCGCGACGAGCCGGCATTCGATGCCTGAGACGATCCCGATCTCAACCGGAGGAGTCAGGTATCCGGTTATTACATTTACCAAAGGCCCTTTTATATGGCCTGTAAGAGGAGATGTTATAGTCGGTTTCGGAACCACCGGTAAGACGAAGAGCAAAGGTATAGATATAAGAACCTATGAAGGCGCTCCGGTATTGGCCGCGAAATCCGGAAGGATAGTATATTGCGACTCGCGCCTTAAAGGATTCGGAAATACCGTTATAATAGACCATGGAAACGGACTTCAGACAGTTTACGCGTACAATTCCGAGATACTTGTAAAACTCGGAGACACGGTTGATCAAGGCTCGGTCATAGCGAAAGCCGGATCGACCGGAAGGTCGGACGGAGCGAGCCTGCATTTTGAGGTAAGAAAGAACAGCGAGCCGCAGAATCCGAGGAATTATTTACCATAAAGAGGAATTATGATCCTACTTCGCATTCAACTCGTAAAGCGAATGATTGCTTCGTAGGGATATTTTTCCTTAGAAAGACGAAAGAAAAATATGTTCACTGAGCCGGTAGTTGGAGAGAAATTTTTTGGCCGGGAAGAGGTCCTTGATCTTTTCAATAAACGCGTATTGGCGCTGAAAGACGGATACCGGCAGAATATAGCCCTTACGGGACAGAGCCTTTCCGGGAAATCATCCATAATACTGCACTTTTTATCTACCATGAAGGACGAGGGGTTCGTTCCCATATACGTTGAAGTTATAAGGGAGAGCTTTCAGTCGTTCGCAGATAAATTCATAGCCACGATGCTTTATGGATATCTGCTTAAATCAGGTGAAGAGGCCTTGACAGAGCTTGACGCTCTTTTAGACAAAGCCAAGATCTGCCTGCCAAAAACACACGCTTCCATAAAGAGCGTATATTCACTCGTAGCGGATGGGGATCTTGATGAAGCGTACATGGCCCTTCTTGGCCTGACATCGATCTTAAAGGAAGAGTCCGGATTCTCTTCGATCGTAATACTCGACGAATTCGACAACCTTGAGCATCTGGGGGTAAAAAACCCATTTCTTAATTTCGGAAAAGTTATAATGGTGCAGAAGGACACGATGTACATCGTTTCGAGCTCCCGCAACGAAGCGATAAAGAAGATAATCTCGGAAAAATTATCCCTTCTTTTTGGTAACTTTGAAGTTATAAAAGTATCTAATTTCGACGAGAGGCGCTCGGCCGAATATATGGATACGATACTGGCGGGATACGCTATAGACGCCGGCTCGAGGCGCTTCGTGATAGATTTCACCGATGGAAACCCGCACTATCTAGGCAGAATATCGGCCGAGATAAAGAGGATAGCCGAAAAGCGCATGTCCGCGCATATAGACGCCGGGATCGTATCCGAAGCTGTCCTTAATCTTGTGTATAGGACCGACGGGGCCATATATCAATATCTTTCAAATTACACACTGGATATTTTTGATACGCGTTCGAAGGATGCGTGTATATCCGCGATCGCGGCGATATCGGGCGGCAGGAACAAACAGGCGGATATCTCCAGGGCTCTCAAGATGAAACAGGCCGACGCGGCTAAAATACTCCTTCGCCTTACGGAGTTGGGCATCGTTTCTAAGAACGGCGTCTTTTATAAGGTCGATGACAGGATGCTGGCATTCTGGGTAAAGAACGTCTATCAGCGGCGTAAAAAAATACTGATAGACGGAACGCTCGACAGGACAGAGCTGTATTTAAACGATATACGATCTATAATCTCATCGTTTTTAAGCGCGGCGGCAAGGACGCCGGAAGAGCGGGTGACCGATCTTTTTAATCAATTTGCGAACGATATGGTCCGAATCGATTCAAAGAACCTGAGGCTTCCGCATTTCACAAAAGTTGAAACTAAATAT
>Ga0268280_1002230_pt1 | contig 11566 bp, 11 predicted proteins | sample saktaG_9_FD_190139 | JGI IMG/M metagenome (GOLD analysis project Ga0268280, IMG submission 190139) | Saline water microbial communities from Sakinaw Lake, British Columbia, Canada - sak_2011_5_24_40m | ecosystem: Environmental > Aquatic > Non-marine Saline and Alkaline > Saline ...
GCGGTGCTGCTTCAGCAATGGCTGCAGCTGGTTTAATCCAACTAATTGGGGGAAATGTTAAACAAGGTATTGATGCAGCTTCAATAGCCTTACAAAATATGTTGGGATTAATATGTGACCCAGTGGCAAATCGAGTTGAAGTCCCTTGTCTAGGAAAAAATGTAATGGCCGCTACTAATGCTTTTGCTGCGGCCAATATGATTATTTCAGGTGTTGATGTGGTGATACCGCTTGATGAAACAATAAAAGCTATGTACGATGTAGGGATCCAGTTACCATCAAATTTAAAATGTACCGCAAGAGGTGGCCTTTCTATTACTAAGACCGCACAAACAATTGATAAGAAGATAAATGCCTCAAAAAGAAGCAATTAGTTTTTTTTATGCTATTTCTATCGTATCTCATTTTAATTAGAGATGCTAAGATTTCATAAACTTATTATTTATTCTTCTGATCTATTTTAAATCTTTTCTTCTAATCAATTATTCTTTTTCATTTCATATTTTATCTTTGGTAATTTTTTCTTGGAAAAAGAAAAATGCAAGGATGGGAATAAAGATTAAATTACTTTTACTAATAAAGCTGTAATTAATCGAAGTAGTGAATCTAAGGCCGTAGGTGCTGGCAAGATAACCAGAAATGAGAGAAACTCCAGCAAAAAATATATTTTTCCAGTATCATAACCTATACAAAAGTTGCGAAAATCGTCCTGTATGGGAAGTTTTGATATTTAGGTTCTTTGGTATTTTACTAACATTTTATTGTTTTATTAAATTATTTTAACTAAAAAGAAGGATTTTTTACACTTGATGGCGTATATACTATATATATCGTAAAAATTTAGGAATATAATTAAAAAAGAGAATACTGTACAGGGAACAGGTGAATTTTTAAAAAAGGGAGGTGAAGAGATAAGAAAAAAGAGCATCTTTATGGTCAAGTAAAAGAAAGACTTTTATAAATTTTATAGAAAACTTTAACAAAATAAGCTAAGAAACAAGGGATAATTCTCAATAACCGTCTTTCAGAAAAAAATAGATGAAGGATTAATGAAGTAATTCATTTCTATTTTTATACTTTTAAGATGATTAAAAAATAGAATAATATTAAGGAGGTAACGTAAATGAAAGCGTTAAAAATTATTTCAATTATTCTAGTTATTGTGGGTGGATTAAATTGGGGACTTGTTGGTTTATTTAATTTTGATTTGGTTGCAGCTATATTTGGGGTCATGTCTGCTCTTTCGAAAATTGTATATACCCTGGTTGGCTTGGCTGCAATTTATGTCGCTGTCGTATCAAAAAGTTTTTTTAAATAGTTAAATGAAGAGGGGCAGTTATTCTTTAAAGAATAACTGCCCCTGCCATTATTATAATTTTGAAATATCTGATATACCTTTTCATTGTCCTCACTCATACCGGAAGTTCTAAAATCGTGCTGTCCGGAGAACCAAGACATTTACAACCCTTTGACTTTTAGCTGAAGGGTTGTTTCGTTTAGATAAAAAGAGGATTTTTGAAAAAAATATAGTATTAAATAATGGGAAGGAGTTTGCAATTATTGTTGACTGTTTTCCATCGAAATCTTACTTAAAGAGTTTGTACTTTTTCTAAATATATAAAAATCTCTTAAGCTGAGGGGGTAGAAAGAAACATCATGTCAAAAATAAAAGTTAACTGTTGCGGAGAAACTTGTCCGATCCCTCTGATAGAAACCAGAAAGGCAATTCGTAAAGCTTCTCCCGGAGATATTATTGAAATAAGGGGAACTCACCAGGCATCTAAGAAAGAAATACCCATGGCGGTAAAGGCATTGGGTTTAAAACTGGTTGGTGTGGAAGAAGAGGGAGGGGAATGGACCATTACCATTCAAAAATAGGAGGACTCAAAAGATGGCAGAGAAATTAACCATTGTGGTTCATAGCGGAGATATGGATAAGATTTACAGTACCTTGATTATTGCCAATGGCGCTCTTTCCATGGGTATAGAAGCCTCTCTATACTTTACTTTTTGGGGCTTACAACGGCTGCAAAAGGGAGGCCTGGGAAATGGGTCTCTTTCCAAGATGCATATGCTGGGTATAGGGAAATCGATGATGAAGCTGCGCATGAATAAAGCCAATGTAGCATCACTGGAGCGTCTAATGAAAGACTTCAAGGAATTGGGCGGAAAGATTATTGCCTGTGAGATGACCATGGAAATCATGGGGATAAAAAAAGAAGATTTAAGAGAAGATTTGATTACTGAATACGGAGCGGTAGGCACTTATATTCAGGAAGCAAGAGAATCTACCATTAATCTTTTTATTTAAGGAGAAATATTTATGTTTGGTGAAAAAATGATTTATTTAGATAATGCTTCTGCAACCCGACTGGATGAGCGCGTTTTAGAAGCAATGCGACCCTATTTTTTTGATACTTATGCAGTAGCTACTTCGGAGTTTGGATATTCTCAAGGTATAGAGGCCAGAGAAGCATTGCAGAAGGCCCGCGAAGTAATTACTTCAAGGCTTAATGCGGGTCCCGAAGAATTTGTTTTTACTTCCGGAAGCACCGAATCCAGCAATATGGCCATTAAGGGCGTGATGATGGCACTTCAAAAGCAAAATAAAAATCACCTGATTATTTCCAAAATAGAAGACTTTCCGATACTATATAGTGCAAAAAACTTGGAAAAACAGGGAATAAAAGTAACTTATTTGAATGTAGATAAATATGGTTTTGTTGATTTAGAACAGCTTAAAGGTTCGATATCGAAAGATACCGCCCTGATATCCATTCAGCATGCCAATCAGGAAATCGGTACCGTTCAAAACATTGAAGCCATAAGTCAAATCTGCAAAGAGAAGAAGACATTATTTCATACCGACGCAACCCATACTTTTACGCGAATGGCAATCGATGTAAAAAAGATACCGCTAGATTTAATTTCAGTCGCTGCTCATACCATTCATGGTCCCAAAGGGATTGGTGGTCTTTATATTCGCAAAGGCACGCCTTTAACTAAATGGATGGACGGAGGTTTTCAAGAATTTAACCAAAGAGCAGGTTTGGAAAATATTCCCGGTGCCATAGGTTTTGCACGAGCGGTTGAATTGGTTACTGCCCAAGAGAATGAGCAATTGATTTCTCTCAGGGACCATTTAATCAGTCATATTTTGGCAGAAATTTCCCAAACTACTTTAAATGGACATCCTGAAAGGAGAACACCTCAAAATGCGAATATTACCTTTCATTTTATCGAAGGGGAATCCATTACCCTGCATTTGGATATGCATGGTTTTGCGGTAAGCACCGGTTCGGCTTGCTTTAGCCGTTCACTGGAGGCAAGCCATGTTATTTTAGGTATCGGTGGAGACCACGAAAGGGCACACGGCTCCATTCGTTTTACCTTGGTACGATATAATAACCTGAAGGAGATAGACAAATTAATAGAAACGCTAAAAGAAATCATTAGCGAATTACGAAAAATCAGTCCTTTGGGCAAAGATTAAAAGGAGGTTTAATTGAATGAAATTTCCCTATAATGAAAAAGTATTGGATCATTTTCGACATCCTCGTAATGTTGGAAAAATTAAAGATGCAGATGGAAAAGCCATGGAAGGAAGTCCTGCCTGTGGGGATATGGTATCGGTTCAAATTAAGGTGGATGAAAAAACCAGGCGAATTAAGGATATCAAATTCGAATCCTACGGCTGTGCTTCAAATATTGCCACCGGTTCGATTATTACCGAATTGGCCAAAGGGAAGACTTTGGAGGAAGCAAAAAAAATTAGCTGGAAACAGGCATCAGATGAATTGGGTGGCCTTCCTGCCATAAAGGCTCACTGTTCGGTATTGGCGGTTGAGGGTTTACGTTCAGCCATCAGAAATTACCAGGAAAAACACGGTCTGGTAACCGATAAAACCCCCACTACCATCAAAATCATCGAGAAAAGATTAAAGAAAGTCATGAACCCCTTAAGTGGTCTCGATTTGGTAGGCACCAAACTAATTAAAAAAATAGAACTAAAAGAAGGGCTAGTTAAGATAGAAGTTGACCTGCCGGAAAATCATCAATTTGCCAACTCAATCAAGGAAGAGATAATGGAAAAAGTTGAATCTTTACCTGATATTAAAAAAGTGTCGATGACCTTTAGCGGATAATATAAATAATAAAGCTGTTATCGAGGGAGGTTGATTTGGAAAGGTTACCCAAAAAGGATAGTGAACAGTATTGGAAGAAAAAAGAAGATGATATTGGAGAAAAAATTAGAGGAAAAATGCTTGCAGAATTTATTGATGGTTATCAGAATTTTTCCGGTCCGATTTTAGGAATATTATTTTATACTGAGAGTGCTTTTTACTTTCAGACTTTTCCCAGGGAAAATTGGTTTCTTTCCTTGTCAAAACCGGGAGAATCGCTATACCGGGATAAACTGTTGAATTTTTGTATTCCCTGGTCAAATGTGGAAAAAATAGATTTTCCGCTAAGGAGAAATTCTTTTTTTGGACTTTTTCTGCCTCAGGAGTACCGTATTTTTATTGATTATCAAAATAATGGAAATAGAACGAACCTTGCAATAACTCTGCAAAGCCGGGAAGATAGAGACAAATTGATTGAATTTTATAAAAAATTGAAAAATGCTATGTAAACAGAAGATGATACAGCATTAAGTCAGTTCTTTGAGATAATAAGAAATGACTCATCATTTTAAATAGAAAGATAAAGCTCTTCAATGTTTTACTGAAGGGCTTTTATATCTCTTGTTTAATCTTGCTTAGTTCGAATTCATCATGGAGGGCTTTAACCGCTTTATCTAACTGAGCCAGTTTAATTAAGCAGGATATTCGAATTCTTGAGGTGTTAATGGTTTCCATATGAATATCTGACCGGGATAAGGCCCGGAACATTCTCGAGGCAATACCGGCTTCTTTGGCTATATCGTCACCAACGATGGAGACCTTGGCTAAATTGCAATCAGTATGAATTTTTTTGACCCCAATTTTCTCTGCTATTTCTCTGGTAATTTTTAAAGAAGGTATGAAATCATCTGCCGTCACAATAAAAGAAACAGTCACAGTGTCGTGATTATAAAGGTCCTGAACAATCGAATCGATGACAATATTTTCTTTGGCTAAATCTTCAAATAACTGACAGACAAGATCAGTATTTTTTTTCACCCCCTGAAGAGTGATTTTTGCCACATTTTTTTGATAGGTTACTCCCCGAACAATGACATTTTCCAGCATGGGAACCTCCTTGGTTATCATGGTACCTTTGTTCGAACCAAAGGTTGATTTCACTAAAATCGGAAGGTGATATTTACGTGCTAAATCAATCGCTCTATGGTGCATCACCTGGGCACCGAGGACTGCCATTTCTGACATTTCATCATAGGAAATCTTGGGAATTCTTTGGGCTTCGGAAATAAGTTTTGGATTAGCGGTATATACACCATCTACATCCGTATAGATTTCACATAGGTCTGCTTTTAATTGGACAGCAAGGGCTACAGCGGTTAAATCCGAGCCGCCGCGTCCCAAAGTAGTCACTTCATCGTGATGGTTAATTCCCTGAAATCCGGCTACAGTGACTATCTTACCTAAATTCAAAGTTTTTTCAATTTTTTGGCTGTCGATTTTTATTAATCTTGCCCTGGTATATATCCCGTCGGTTAAAATCCCGGCATGTCTTGCGGTGAAGGAAATCGCTTGATTTCCCAATGCATGAATTGCCATGGCCAGAAGGGCAATGGAGACTTGTTCACCGGTTGAAACCAACATATCTAATTCGCGTTTATCCGGTGAAGGACTAATCTGATACGCCAATTTGAGTAACCGGTCTGTTTCATTTCCCATGGCAGATAGGACAACAACGATTTGATTTCCTTCTTTAAAACGGGCAACAATTTTTTTAGCGACTTTCTTCACTTTCCCAATGGTTGAAAGAGAACTTCCGCCATATTTTTGGACGACTATTTTTTTCATTTGCTATCCTTTGCAAAAAAGATATTATGCAATTTTATCACTTTTTATTAAAAATATAAAGTTTTAAAAGTTAAACATGTTCTTTAAATTGATTTAAAGAACATGTTAAAGAACATGGGGTCAAATCTTTATCCTTAACAAATACTTTAATTCGCTGTCAAAAATCAAGATTTGAACACAAAAAACCTAGTCCTACCGGCAGAAGGGAACAACTTTAGATAAATAGGGAAGGGGTGCCAGGTCAATAATTTGGTCACTTTTAGCGGAAAACCTATGGGACCTGAGGATTTTTTTAACCAGATGGTTGAGGCTTTGGGTATTATTATAGGTAGACGTCCTGAAGGAAGACCTCGCAAAAGGGAAAATTAAACCATAGAAAAAATAGAATGTGTCACTATAAAAAGATATTTAAAGATATTTTGAAAAAAAGAAGGACTTTTAAAAGTTATGTAGAATACCTAATATATAATGGGTGAAATATTTTAGTTAAATAATTTTTTTGTGAATTTGTGAAGCTTGACCCAATACTTTCCAGAAGATGCAGTATCCATTGGTGCAGCTATTCATGCAGCTACAAAATAGCGGAGAAAAGGAGCATTGAGCATGCGAGCACCGAAAGGAGGTGGGAGGAGGACAAAAATTAGTAGTAAAAGTTTTATTAGTTACATAGCTGATAAAATCTTTCTTGAAAGTCAGGCTGTAGTCAAATAATAAGGTGTTTTATAGCACCTGAGAATAAAAGGAGGTTAAAGAAAAATGAAAAGAATTATGGTGTTATTGGTGTTAGCTCTTACATTAGCTATTTTCTTAATGGCCATGTCAACTTCTATCTTTGCTCAAAAGGTTTCCATTTCATTTTCCTACAACTCAATAAGAGATGGAAGGGGTACTCAGTCGGCAGAATGGGTTGAAGATACCGTTATTCCCCAATTTGAAAAGGATATGAAAGATAAAGGTATAGATGTTGAGGTAAAGGCTCTGCCAAGTGGCGTTGCGCCGGAAGATTGGAAGATGCAGTTTGTATTGGATGTTAAAGGTGGAATTGGTCCGGACGTAGCCTGGATAGATTTATTCTGGGTACCAGAATTTGCAGAAGCAAAATTAATACTGCCTTTAAATAAGTATGTTGAGGCATGGTCAATTTGGGATGAGTTCTATGATCCTGCAAAGAAAGCGGGGAGTCATAAAGACGATGTGTATGCTATTATGTACGGTTCAGATGTGAGGATGATATACTATAATAAAGAGTTGTTTAAAAAAGCGGGTATAGCTATTCCATGGCAACCCTATAGCTGGGATGGTTTACTGACAACTGCTCGAATTATTAAAGAGAAACTGCCCGGTGTTATCCCACTACAGATAAACGCTGGCACGGACATGGGTGAGGCTACCACCATGCAAGGCTTATATATGGTGCTTCTGGGTGCAGGTGGACGCCTTTATGACTGGGATACCAATAAGTGGATAATAGATAGTCCCATGTTAAGGGATACCGTTGACTTCTACAAGAAAGTTTATATCGATGAGAAGCTGGGAGATGCTGAAATGCAAGTAACGGCTCAATCTCGAAACAAAACCTTTGAAGCTTTTCAACAAGAAAAGATGGCTATGTTAGTTGAAGGTACGTGGTTCTATTCATCTGTGATAGCACCTAACGGAAGCGTACCGATACCAGATCGTGATGAACGGATTGGTTGGGCAGCTATGCCAGGAAAAGGCACTTTGGGAACACCCACCTTTGCCTGTATATCTGGTGGGACAGGTTTTGCTGTTAGTCCAAACACTAAAAATGCTGACTTAGCTTTTGAGTTAATAAAGACTGCCTTAAGGCCAGATGTTTTGGTAGAGCTATTTAAAAAGAAACCATTTTCCCCGATTTACCAAGAATTTGTCGATCTTCCCGAAGTTAAAGAAAATAAGTTTATTGCTGATACCAGCAAAGCCCTAATGCCGTATACTACTATTAGACCCGCTAAATCGGAATATCCAGAAATCTCCTATCAGGCACAATTGCTAACCGAAGAAATTGTCATGGGCGTATCACCCGAAAAAGCATTAGAAAATTATGGTCAAGGGGTAATCTCTATAGTAGGAGAAGAGAACGTTGAAAAATTAAAATAGAACTTAGCTTGCTTGTTAGTTTGAATTAAGTTTTTTGGTTACTAGAGGTAATCGGGTTTATTTTTAAACCCGATTACCATTTTTTTAACAAACTCTAAAGAGTCCTAAGGAGGTGTAGGATAAATAAATGATTGAAAGTGGGATAATCCTTTCTAAAAAAAGAGCGTTTTTATTTTTATTACCTGCATCAGCTTTTGTTACCGTTTTTCTAATATTCCCAGCTATTTGGGCGATTTATATAGGGCTAACCAATGAGGCATTGACTGGTATCTATGGGTTAAACCATCAATTTGTTTGGTTTGATAATTTTACAAAAGCCTTTAAAGATCCATGGTTTCGTAGCTCACTTCAGATTAGCTTTAAATTTGTTTTAGGATCATTAGTGGGACAAGCTGGTTTAGGATTATTGCTGGCTTTATTGCTGTACAATAAAACGGGTATCGTAAAAGAACTGGTCAGCAATATTGTTATTATAGCTTGGATTGTACCGGGGGTAGTGGTGGCTTATCTCTGGGTAGCTTTTTTAGACAAAGACTTTGGTTTACTTAATTCTATTTTAGGAATATTGGGTTTTGCCAGGGTGAATTGGTTCCATACACTACCGGTTGGAGTCATTATAATCTTTAATACCTGGCGTGGAACGGCTTTTTCCATGCTTTTGTTTATGGCTGCCCTACAATCGATTCCTCCTTCCTATCTTGAGACTGCAGATGTTATAGGAGCCTCAGGTTGGTCTAAACTTAGAGATATAATTATACCGTTAATTAAACCTCAAATATTAACCGATCTTATATTACTGACTTTGTGGACATTTAATGTTTTTACTCCTTTTATCCTCACCAAAGGTGGACCTGCTCATATGACCGAGATTTTGCCTATCTATACTTACAGAGTTGCATTTATGGGCACATCCAGGATTGGGCAGGGAGCGGCTATATCTACAATTATACTTTTGATTAACCTAACTTTAGCTCTTATATACCTAAAAATGTTAAAAAGGAAGTGAAGCAATATGATGTTTAAACTACGAACAAATTTTTGGATATACTTGATATTACTTACCATTGTAGTATTATTTTTCCTCCCTATGATTTGGTTGGTGATTGCACCATTTAGTTCTAAAGCTAGTTTAGCAGTGAAGATAACCTTACCAAGTTTAAATAATTTCAGAGAGCTCTTTAAAAATAAAGTTGCTATGTTAGCTTTTAAAAATAGCTTTATTATATCATTCTCATCCACAATAATCGTTACTATTACTTCTATGCTGGCTGCCTATGCCTTATCTCGGACAAATTTTAAATGGCGTAGTACTTTGTTATATGCTTTGTTGCTATTTTCAACAGTGGTGACTGGGATAGCAGCTATGGTACCTTTATTTGTTTTAAATTTACGACTTGGATTAATTGACTCTTATTTAAGTGTTATATTTGTGTTTATCGGTGGATTTTTACCAGTAAGTATTTTTATCATAAAAGATTTTTTTGATGCAATACCCAAAGATTATGAAGAAGCAGCAATAGTAGCTGGAAGTACCCCTTCACAGGGATTCTTCCGAATAATTCTTCCGCTTTCTCAACAAGGCATGGTGGTTATAGCCTTGTACGTTTTTATGAATACCTGGGGAAGTTTTTTGATGCCTTTTATCTTATTGAGAAGTGTTAATAAATACCCTGTATCAGTGGCAATATACACTTTTTTTACCCAAGAAGGCCTTCCCTTGTTAGGACTTCTTTCAGCTTATTCATTACTATATTCTATTCCGGTAATTGTACTTTATGTTATTATCAATAGAAAGTTTGGCTTTGGATTTCATGGCGGAATAAAAGGATAAAAAGGAGGCATTATAATGCACGATGTAGCATTTGAAAAAGTTATAAAAAAATTTGGAAAAGTTGTTGCGGTTAATAATATTAGCTTTCAAGTCAGCAAAGGTGAATTATTTACTTTATTAGGTCCTTCAGGTTGCGGAAAGACTACAACCTTAAGACTAATAGCCGGATTAGAGGTACCCCAATCAGGTAATATTTATATCAAAGGCAAGAATGTAGAGCAATTATTACCAAAAGACCGTAATATAGGCATGGTATTTCAAAATTATGCACTTTTTCCACATATGAACGTTTTTGACAATATAGCCTACCCTTTAAAAATTCGGAAACGGCCACAAAAGGAAATAATACATAAGGTTGCTGAAATAGCAAAAAATCTCCAAACAGAGGAGCTATTAAGCAGAAAACCCAACCAAATCAGTGGCGGGCAGCAACAAAGAGTAGCCCTGGGTAGAGCTATGGTACAAGAACCAAATGTGTTTCTATTCGATGAACCGCTGAGTAATTTAGATGCAAAACTACGGACAGAGGCGCGAAGTTTCCTAAAACATATACAAAAAGAGATGAAAACAACCGCAATCTATGTTACACATGACCAGAAAGAAGCTATGGCTATATCCGATAGAATTGCGATACTGGATAAAGGGGTTATCATGCAGATAGGAACCCCAAGAGAGATCTATAAGAATCCAGAAAATGTGTTTGTAGCTGGATTTATCGGGGACCCTCCAATGAACCTTCTCGATTGCTCTATAAAATATAACCAAAATAAAACAGTGTTAGATTTTTCACAGATTAAATTAGACATATCTCCCATAAGAGATTTAGTAAGAGAAAAAGTAAATAATGAAGAGGTTATAATATTTGGAATCAGACCGGAAGACATTACCATAGAATACAAGGATGCATCGCTAAATAGTATAAAAGGTGAAGTATTTGTGGTAGAAAGATTAGGCCCCGAAACTATAATACACGTAAAAATAGGAGATTTAATACTAATAGTAAGAGATTTTAGTGAACCAGACATAAATATGGGAGATACAATTTGGCTCAAGATAGATTTAAATAGTGTTCATATTTACAAGAAAGAAGATGGAAAAGTTGTCATATAGGAAAGGAATAGGAATTAATCCTAACCAGGAGCCAGTTAAAGAAGAAATGTTTAAAAATATTAACCTGGATCGAGAGCATATAATGAAAAAATATTATTTGGAGAAGTCGAGAAATGCCTGTTTACGCAAAGACATTTACACCGAGTGAAAACAAAACCTTAACTGAATTTATTGTTCCGGTAATTAAAGGGACTAAAGAGATATTGATAAAAGGTGACTATCACCCCAAGATAGTAAATGATATCAAAGCAACTAATAACTTCATATATCAGGCTGTATACGAATACCTAAGATTTGATGGGAATGATTCTATTTTCTTTGGACCTAATTGGGACTATTACCAGAAGAATTATAAAAAAAATGCTATTAAATTGTTCTCCCCGATCCGTAACCTCTTTAATTATACCTTGATTGATCCGAATGGTATTGTCCGAGCCAGGGGGAACAACAATTTTTTTGAGACCCTGCAAATTAATAAAGAAAATGCCAGTATCGGATGTGTATCCGGTGCATTACCCGAAGGAGAATGGAGGTT
>Ga0268280_1002236_pt1 | contig 11543 bp, 12 predicted proteins | sample saktaG_9_FD_190139 | JGI IMG/M metagenome (GOLD analysis project Ga0268280, IMG submission 190139) | Saline water microbial communities from Sakinaw Lake, British Columbia, Canada - sak_2011_5_24_40m | ecosystem: Environmental > Aquatic > Non-marine Saline and Alkaline > Saline ...
TGAAGGATTACCCGATGCCCGGCGTCGTCGTTTGGGAACACTATCTCGTCTATGCGACGAGCCTCAAAGTGGCCGACAAGGTCATGGAACAACTGAAAGTGAAACTGCCCATGGACGAAGCCGTGGCGTCGGAAGCGACGTTCATGGGCGTCGGCTACCGGGCCCGGGGCTTTTATTTCGGTTACGCCCTGGGACGTTTTCAACGTTCGATATCCACTGCCAAGATCAACGCAGTTCAAACCATCACGGCCCACAACGCCGCCAAAGTCGGTTCCGGCGGACGCGGCGGCGGCTTTGGTGGGGGCAGCTCGTTCGGCGGCGGCGGTGGCGGCATAAGAACCCGATAAAAAATCGATAAGGAGGATGAAAAAAATGATTGTATTTCTCAGCACTGCAGGCACCATCGGTATCATCCTGGCGATCGTCGCGGTCGTGATCATCGCCTATGTCATCAGCGTGTACAACAAGCTCGTCCAATTGCGCAACCGTGTCAGAAACGGCTGGAGTCAGATCGACGTGCAGCTGAAACGCCGTTTCGACCTGATTCCGAATCTGGTCGAAACCGTCAAAGGGTATGCGACGCATGAAAAGGAAATCTGGGACCAGTTCGGCAAAGCCCGCGGCATGTATCAACAAGCCGCCAAGTCGGGTGACGTCGGCCAGGCCGCCGAGGCCGAAAAAGGCCTCACCGGCGCTTTGGCCCGCCTGATGGTCGTCCAGGAAGCGTATCCGGAACTGAAAGCCAACGAAAACTTCAAGGAAATGATGGCGCAGCTCAAGGACACGGAAGACAAGATCTCCTTCAACCGTCAGTTCTACAACGACACCGCGATGGCCTTCAACAACAAGATTGAAGTGTTCCCCGCGAACATCGTTGCGAAAATGTTCAAGTTCATCGCCGCGAAATTCTTCGAAGTCGAAGAAGCGGCGGAACGCCAGGGCGTCAAAGTCAAATTCTGAACCCGGTCACGGTAACGACCCGTACGGAATCAACGTCGGGTATAAACGGCTGGAACCGCCGGACGGAAGTCTGGTCTTTCATGGCCGTTTTTTGCGTCTACTGAGCGGGGCAGTTCCTCCGGGAAGTTTTTCTTCATCGGAAAAAGAGGTGCCCATCATGCCCGAAGTGTCCGATCGTTCCACGCCGGAACACCGCCTCAAGGCGATCCTGCTTCTGATCTTCTATTTTCCCGCCGGATTGCCCTACATGTGGCTGACCCGGCCTTTTCGTCGCAAGACGCAGCGGATCATCACGGCGTGCTTTCTCATCGCCATCCTGCTTGGATTCCTGATGATCATCGTCTGGACGACTTCGCCCGGCTATCTGTATTAAATTGATCCGACGACGATGCCGGAATCCGGCGTCGTCATAATTCTGCTTGGAGGGATGTCATGTTTCTTTTCGATGAACGCTATGCTACGTTTGAAATGTTTTCCGTCGCCCACCTCATTCCCATCCTGATCGTCGTTGCTTTGATCGTCCTTACCATCGTTTTCCGGAAATCGCTGCGGCAAAACGTCCGCCTGGATCGCCGGTTGCGGATCGCGTTTGCGATTTCGATGGTCGCCATGGAATGGATTTTCTATGCCTGGGTCATCATCCCCGACGGTACCGACTGGAATCTGTTGCCTTTGGGCTTATGCGCTCTGTCGATGTATCTGACCGCTGCGACCCTGATCACAGAAAACCGGAAGATCTTCCGGATCGTCTTCCCGTGGGCGCTGGCGGGATCGCTGTTGTCGCTCATCGTCGCCGACATGGCCTACATCTTCCCGCATTTCCGATATTTCCACTATTTCGGCAATCACGGCATGTTCCTGGTCGCTAACGTCTATCTCGTGGTCGTCAAGCGCTATTCCTTCACCTATCGTGACCTACTACATTCGAGTCTGGTTCTGACGGTTCTGTCCGTCTGCCTGTTTTTCCTCAATCGTCTGTTGGGAACAAACCACATGTATCTGGTCGCCCTGCCGGCAGAAGTATCGTCCATGTTCTACTGGCTCGGATATCCCGGCTGGGTGTTCGGGTTCGGCCTGGCGATATTCGCCCTGTTCCACCTGGTGACGCTGCCATTCATCTGGTTGACCCGGATCCGCCGGCATCGGAGCGAAGCCGATCAAGTTTGAGGCCACACCTGATTTTCAAAGAAAAAGAAGGACGATTCGCCCAACGGCGACGTCCTTCTTTTTCTTATGATGATCAGGAAACCAGTTTCAAGGTCGAGAGCGCATCTTGGATCGCCAACAGAATGACAATGGAGGAATAGGTGGCGCCGGCAATCGTGTCGACTTCAATCGTTCCGGACGCGAGCACGGCGTCGATGACGGCTTCGCCATCCTGGCCCTGGCCGTTGAAGTGCTGGACGATCTCGATGGCGGTGATTTCATGGTTCGCAACCGTGACGTGGACGGTGGCGGAAACGGGCAGCTGGGTATATTTCCCTTCGTAGACGCCATCGGCGACGGCCGTCAGGTCGACATCAGTGATTTCCGCCGTCGTCAGATCCGAAAGACCCGCATTCATCACTTGAAAGGCGATGATGCCGGCGAGCACGAGGACGCCGATGACGGCGATGAAGATGATCAATGCTTTTCCTAGTTTCCTCATCGGGAGTCACCTGCCGCGCCGCCGACGATCGTCTGGATCGCGGCCGCCAGTTGAGCAGCCCGTTTCCGGCTGCTCCAGTGGATGATGCCAAACGCCTTAATGTCCGCTGCCGTCCGGGAAAACGCCGCTTCGATCAGCCGGAGCGTACGCGTGCCCCCAAGGCAATTCCAAGGGAAGAACTGAGTGATGATGACGCCGACGGGTTGACCGGGCTTGAGGCGGATCTGCTCGAGATACGTCAAAACCGGAAGCGGTGGCGAGCCGGCCTGGACTGGCGTTCCAAGAACGAGATAATCGTAGCCTTCGGCAACGGGAATGGCTTTCAATGTGCGATCGGTCTTGACGTCGTGGACCGTGATCCGCGCCAGTTCTGCCGTGTGGCCGACAACGCGAAACGCATCGGCGAGCGCTTCGCACGCCGCGAGCGTATGCCCGGTTTCGGAATAATAAATGATGCCAACTTTCATTGCTTTCTCCCCTTTCGAACGGATACTCGTCCGTTTTGCCGCCGATCGCGGCCGTCCAATAACATTGTATCATCAAGAAAAGGGAATGGCGAAAATAAATTAACGTTTGTTTTATAAAAAACATAGATTCACTGATGGAAATCCAAAAACTGATCAGTTACGGAAATATTGCGAAAAACTAAAATCGGGTATTGTGTTTTGCACAGTACTGTGGTATCTTATTGGTGTGCATTGCACAGTAACATTCTTTTCGTCGAAATGAGAGAAGATTGAAAAGATCATCGCCAAGACGAATTGCAACAAACGTCGCATAAAATTAATGATTATGTTAAAATAATTCTTGATTTATCATTCAAACATCAATATAATTAAGTTGTGAATAAACACAGCGCGATAGAGGTGCTCCCGTGAAAGAACTGTTAATGGAAAAGAAGAGTCATTTTATCAAGTATGTCATTGCCTGCTTTTTTCCCGTCGTCAGCAACGTAATGCAGATTTTCGTCATGGCGATGATTTTCGAAGCGGTTCAGCAGGGTACGGTGGAGTATTTCCGCCTGACCGTTGCCTTTTCCATTTTCTTCGTCATTTCGATGGCGCTCATTTTCATCGCTTCGCGGATGATGCGGATCGCCTTCATGCGGGACGTCCTCCTGTCGTTAAGAATCCGGGCTTTCGACAAGATCCTGAACACGAGCTACAAGCATTTCAACAAGAAGTCGCGGGACGTCTACCTTTCGAACCTGATGAACGACATCAACACGTTTGAAAATTCGTTCTTCGTCACCCTGCTCAATTTCATTTTCCGCTGCGGCTATTATGTGGCCGTCATCACGATCCTGTTCTTCGTGAACTGGCGCGTCGCCCTCATCATCGCAGGCGTTTCGGTCCTCGTTCTTCTGATCTCGATTCTCTTTCAGAAGCGGACGATCCGGCTGCAGAAGGAAGTATCGACCGAAAACGAGAAGTTTACCGTCAACGTCGCCAATACGTTCAATGGCCTGGAAATTCTCAAGCTGAATAACATGGAACGCAAATTCCTCGAACGGAGCAAAACCCAAGTCAACGCGCTTGAAGGCAAGAAACTGCAGTTCAACGTCTTCACGGCGCTGCAAAACTACACGAATGTGGCGATCGGGTCGGCCGTCATGTTCGGACTTATGATTTATCTCATGTTCAATCCGACCGGCGCCATCGGCTACGGTCTCCTGGTTCTGACGATCCAACTGTCCTCGAGCGCTGTCTTCCCGCTCGTCCAGCTGATGCCGCTCATCAACATCCTGAAATCATCCAAGGCGATCTATGAGAAGATCACCAAGCCGGAGGCCGGCGAGATCGAAGTCAACGGCCGTCCCAACCCCTTCCATTTCGATAAGGAGATTGCCTTGAACGGGATCAAGTTCGCCTATGATGCCCAGCCGGTGTTCAAATATCTCGACTTCAAGATCGAAAAAGGCAAAAAATACCTCGTCAAGGGTCCGAGCGGCGTCGGAAAAACGACGTTGATCAAACTGTTGTCGATGGCTTACGATGACTACGAGGGCACGATCACTGTCGATGGCATCGATCTTAAGACGATTCAGGCGAAATCGTTTAACGAAAATGTGGCTTTCATCTACCAGGACGTCTTCCTCTTTGAGGCGACGATCCGCGAAAACATCGCCCTGTTCAAGGATCTTGATCCGGCCTGGGTGGCGGAAACGGCCAGAAAGGCCGGACTGGACGAATTCATCGCCGGGCAGGAAGACGCCATCGATACGAAGATCAGTGAAAACGGCAAAAACCTTTCCGGCGGGGAGCGGCAACGGATCTCGATCGCCCGGGCGCTCTGCAAACACGCCGAAATCCTCTTCGTCGACGAGGCGACTTCCTCCCTCAACGAGGAACTCGGCCGCGAAATCGAAAGCGCCATTCTCGATCTGGACGCGACCGTGATCGCCATCAGTCACAAATACTATCCTGGCATCACCGAACGGTACGATTTCGTCGTCGAACTCAACGACGGATACGCCAGCCAATACCCGGCCGGCGAATATTTCGTGGGAGCGTGATGACCATGAAACGGAAAATTCATTATTTCAAACATATCTACTATGTCATCGCCGCCCTCCTGATCAACGCCTTCATCGCCTTCAAGATGACGTTTGCGATGATGAAGGTGATCGACGCCGCGCTGGCGACCGACTGGACGCTCTTCTGGCACGAATCAGTGCTGATGATCATGTTCGTCCTCCTGCTGTTTCCCGCCAACGTGCTCACGGCCTATTGCCGTTCCGTCTTTACGAAGAGCGTGCTCACGCGGATGAAGACCGATTACGTCGAATCCGTGTTCGGCAAGAACATCAACGAATTCCAGAAAGACAACAATGCCACCTATGTGTCCGCCCTCACCAACGATTTCAGTATCATCGAATCCGACTACGTGACCCAAGTCCTCGTCTTGGCCGAAGGCGTCATCAACTTTCTGACCGGCATCGTCATCTACATGATCATCAGCCCGCTCATTCTGCTGGTCGCCATCGGCATCATGGTCGTCAATACCATCCTGACGTTGATCGTCGAACGGCCGGTTAAAAAGCACAACAAGGAACGCAGCGTGCTGTTCGCCGAATACAGCAGCTTCATCAAGGAAGTCCTGTCCGCCTTCGGCATCATCAAGAACAACGGCCTCGAAGAGCGGATCCGCGGTAATTTCACGAAGAAGAGTGAAACGGTGCAGCAGAAGAAATACATCATCGACAAGATTCTGACGTTCATCTTCGCTGCCCAGAACGTAATCATCAATTCCGTCATCATTGGGATTCTGCTGTTTGCGGCGCACTTGACGATCCAGGGCACCATCACGTTCGCCGGCGTCGTCGTCATCACCAACAATATCGACCGCCTGATCGGCTCGGTCATGGAAATGTCCGAAGCGATTCCGAAAATCAGATCCGTCAAAGGTATCTTCAGTCGGATCGCCGATTCGCTCAAATCGATGACGAACCATGTCGAAACGCTTCCCTTCGACAAGTTTCAGCAGGGAATTTCCTTCCAAAACGTCTCCTTCGCCTATGGCGAGAACACCGTTCTGAAAAACGTCGATCTCAATTTTGAAAAAGGCAAGAAATACCTGGTCATCGGACCAAGCGGCGGCGGCAAGTCGACGGTGCTGCGACTCTTAAGAAAATACTTCGATCCTCAGGAAGGAACCATCCTGATCGACGGCATCCCGCTGAAAGACGTCAAGAAGAAGGAATACTTCACCCATATCGCCAACATCGAACAGATGATTTTCCTCTTTGAGGATACGCTCAGGAACAATCTCACGCTCTTCAAAGACTATACGTTAGAACAGATCGACGACGCGGTGGCCAAAGCCGGATTGACAGAATTTGTCAAAACTCATCCCGAAGGTCTCGACTATATGATCTACGACAATGGGAAAAACGTTTCCGGCGGCGAAAAAAGCCGGATCGCGATCGCCCGCGGTCTCTTGAACAAAGCGGACATCATTCTTCTTGATGAAGCCTTTGCCAGCCTCGACCGGGAACGGGCCAAGGAAATCGAACAGAGCCTCACCCAACTGGACGGGGTCACGGTCATCAACGTCAGTCACGTCATCATCGAAGAAAACAAGCAACTCTACGACCACGTCGTCGTCGTCAAGAACAAATCGATAACCATCTCCGCCTGAAAAGCCTGACCCCAAGCGCCGGTGGTTCCCATCGACCGGATTCTATAGTATAATAGGATCAGACGGCGAACCGGCCGGGCCACCAGCCCGGATCGATTGCAATCAAAGCGGGGTGGCGGCATGAACGAAGAGATCGGATTCACGACAGCGCTTCTGGCATGGTATCATACCCATCGCCGGATCCTGCCGTGGCGCGAACATCCCGATCCCTATCGGGTCTGGATCGCGGAAATTATGCTGCAGCAGACCCGGATCGAAACCGTGATTCCCTATTTTGAACGCTTCATCGACCGTTTGCCGACGGTGGCGGATCTTGCCGCCGTCGATGCGGAAGTCCTCTATAAACTGTGGGAAGGCCTCGGCTACTATCGCCGCGCCGCCAACGTGAAGCAAGCCGCCCAGCTGATCTGCGACCGCCATGAAGGTCAAGTTCCGGCGGAAATCCCCACCTTGCTCGCTCTGCCCGGAATTGGCACCTACACGGCCGGAGCGATCGCCTCGATCGCTTTCCAACATCGTGAAATCGCCGTCGACGGAAACGTCAAACGGGTCATCGCCCGCGTTTTCGGCATCACCGGACCGATCGACGCGATACCGACATCCAAAACCATCGCCCGGCTCGTCCGGGATGGGCAACCCGCTTCAAGGCCGGGGGACTATACCCAGGCCCTGATGGAACTCGGCGCCATCGTCTGCCTGCCAAGCGGGAAACCGAGATGCGACGATTGTCCGCTCCTTGACCGCTGCGTCGCCCGAAAGCAGAATGCGATCGCCGCCATCCCCGCCAAAACCGCGAAACGGCCACGGAAGATCGAACGCCGCACGGTCTTCATCCTGCACGCGGATGGCCGCTATTTCATCTGTAAGCGCCCGCATACGGGTCTCCTCGCCGATCTCTGGGAATTTTACAACATCGAAGGCTTTCTGGAACCGGAACCGGCGGAAACGCACCTGCGATCACTTTTCGGATCAGTCGGAACGCCGAAAGCACTCACAGAACGGATGCATGTCTTCACCCATCTCGAATGGCATATGCGCGGGTATCTCGTCGATCTATCAGATCCGCAGCCGCGGATTACCGGAACTTTCGTCACCCTCGACGAACTGGCTTCCGGATATCCGCTTCCCGGTGCATTCCAGAGTTTCCTTGAAGAAATCCACCAAGACGTTTTGAACAAAGATCAACTCCAGCTGAAGGCTACAAAAAAATAGACTGAATAGCGAGGTATTGAGCATGGAAAAACTGACTGCCTTTCTGAAATCGCGCCCCGGCGCCCGCATTCTCGACGTCGGCACCGGTGCCGGCAACTTCGTCGGTCTTCTCACGGAACTCGACGACAAATTCGGTGAAATCATCGGCATCGATACGAGCGAAGGTTCCATCCGCGCGGCGGAGAAGAACTTCGCCGACGGTCCGAACATCCATTTTTTCAAAATGGACGCGCTCAAGATGGATTTTCCCGACGCTTCCTTCGATGTCGTCTGCCTTTCCAATTCGCTGCACCACCTGACCAATGCCAGGACCGTGCTCGCGGAAATGACCCGCGTTTTGAAAGCGGACGGAGTCATGCTCCTGAATGAAATGATTTCTGATCATTTATCCGTCCAGCAGCTGAGCCATCGCAAGCTCCATCACTTCGCGGCGGAAATCGACCGCGAATGCGGCCAGTGCCATGACGATACCTATACCCGGGCGCATATCCTCGCATTGTTGAAGCGGGAAACGACTTTGACGATCGCCGACGCCTGGGACATGGTCCTGCCAGCGGCTGGGGAGCCGACGCAGGCGGACATCGATTCCCTGAAAACCACCGTCGACCGGCTGCAGGGACGCATCAAGGATGAAAGCCGGCTCGCCTATTACCGGCAGAAGGGCGAACGGATCAAGAACTACATCCAGAAGCACAATTTCGCTTCCGCGACGCAGCTGCTTGTCCTGCTACGCAGCAGATGACCGAATTCTATACAACAAAAAAGGCAACGAATTGACGTTGCCTTTTCTATTTTGACTGCTATTTCGTTGCCTGATGGTTACAGTGTTACTTGCAACGGGCGAAGCAGGCTTTGATTCCCTGAGCGGCGGCGAGGGTGATGAAGGACCCTCCTACCGACACGCCAAGGAGAAGCAGGAAGTACAGTAGGTACTGGTCGGCGATCAGGTAGTTGAACGGATTGCCCGAGCCGGTCTCCAGCGTCATGAAGTCGGTTTCACCGAGAATCTTGTTCATCGTGAAGGCGAACAGGGCGGTAACGAGCAGGACAAGGGTGGCTTTCCCGATGTCCTTCATCCGCGGTTTGTAGAATCCGCTCAGAACCATGTACAGCGGCACGAAAAGCAACGTGCCATGGTATGAGAACGACTGGAACGGCATGATGTTGTCGGCGACGAGGCGCCAATCAGGCAGATTGCCGAGGATGCCGGCGAAATCAGGGACGATCAAAATGATCGTCGTGACCAGAAGCATGACCGAGAAGGCGAACGGCTTGATGAAATCGGCCAGTTTTCCCGGATGGAAGCCGATGATCCAAAAAGCGTAGAGCGCCATGCTGCAGATGTGGAAGGGCAACATATAGGCCGTGTAGTCACCCACGCCGCCATAGGCGGCACTGTTGAAGATGTAGATCGTCTTGACGGCTTCCCAGATCCAGATGAAGAGGGCGGCTGCCTTGATGACGCCGCGGTCGTAGTTTTCTCCCAGGCCTTTGCGCTTACGGATGAAGAGCGTGATGATCAGCACAAGTGCCACCAATGGCACGACCCAGGCGAGTCCAAGCAGGTGTTTCGATCCGAAATTTCCCATATTCTCCCCTTTTCTATACGAATTCATCTTATCACAGTCCGGTAAAAAGTCAAGAATAGAAAAACGCCGCTTGCATTTGTCGAAAAGCGCCGAACGATAACGGATCTGTCAAAAACGGGTTTCCAGAATGGACGGTTCGGCGTATAACGGAATTAATTGCACAAACTGAATTATTTTCCTGCGCTTTCGGTATGTCTTTTTCCCAGAACGGAGAAGAACCATGATCCCTTATTACCGTACCGACGTGAACTTCATCGCCGCGGCCGTCCTCGGCATCATTCTTCTGATCGCCGCCCATCGGCTGGATCGTTCCGACAAACTGAATCGGGCGTTTTTCATCACCGGTTTGATCGTGATCCTCCAACTGGTGATCGAAGCGGCGACCTGCCTCCTTAACGGCATGCCAGGCGCCTGGATCCGTTCGTTTGACGTCGTCTTCCATGTCGTGCTTTTCGCAACGGCACCGATCCTCACCTACAGTTGGTACCGGCTGGCGCGGCGGATGACGAATCCGACCGAAAAGATTCCCAAAGCGCTGTTCTTCCTGATCCTGACGCCGCTCGTGGTGAATCTGGTCCTGACGATCGTATCGGCGTTCAACGGCATCTTCTTTTCGGTTGATCTGATGAACGTCTACCATCGCGGTCCGCTCTTCGGCTTTTCCGCCGCCCTGACCTATTTCTATCTGGGTCTTGCCCTTCTTTGCATCTTCATTGACCGCCGGAAGTTCGTGCGCGAAGACATCGTGCTGATGGCCTGCGCGACGATCATGCCCATCCTCGGCGGCGTGTTTCAGTCGCTTTTCTATGGTGTTCTTCTGATGTGGAGCAGCGTCGCTTTTTCCCTCATGATCCTGTTCATCTACCTGGAACAGCGGCTCGTCCGCTGCGATCGTCTGACCGGCGCGTGGACGCGGGAGTCTTTCGATTATTTCATTATCCGCCGGATGCGTCAGGATCAGGTTGAACCGTTCGGAATGGTTTTGTTCGATCTGGACGGTCTCAAGGAAATCAACGACGGCTTCGGTCATCTCGAAGGCGACGCGGCGCTGCGCGCATGCGTGGATGCCGTCCGCCGGGTCATCGGTTGCGATGACTTCATCGTCCGGCTGGGAGGCGACGAATTCATCGCCTTCATCGAAAATGCGACGGAAGCCATTCCCCGGATTCTCGCAAAAGCAATCGCGGAAATCGATGAATGCAACAGAACGTCCGGGAAACCATATCGGCTCTCGGTCAGTTTCGGCGGTGACGTCTATTCCCCGGCCTATCCCGATATCGAAGCCTTCATCCGCCATGTTGATCAACTGATGTACGAAAATAAACACAGCAAGCAAGTCGGCGGCTCCGGATCATCCCTTGTTGGGATGCGGGGAACCCGCACCCACATTTGATACCTACCTTAGGAGGAAATCATCATGTCCATCGAAATCCGCCCCATCACGCCTGACCTCGCAGAAATCTTCGTCGGACTGTTCGACCGCCTGGATTTTGAGCATCAGCGGGCCTGGAAAAGCTGTTATTGCCGCTACTATTACCTCGACTGCACCTTCGACCAGTGGCGCGAGCGGACGGGCGAAAACAATCGCGCCGACGCCATTGCCGCGATCAAGGCCGGCCGGATGCCCGGTTGGATCGCCCTGGAAGACGGTCTTTGCGTCGGCTGGGTCAACGCCGGAGAATCCAGAACGTATCCGCGGCTACAAAAAGATCTGGCTGCCATCGTCAAAGATGAGCTGGTCGGTCTCACGATCTGTTATGTGGTGGACCCCGCATACCGTAACCACGGCCTGGCCCGCCGCCTGCTGGAGGCGGCGATCGCCGGATTCCGCCAAGCCGGGTATGCCGCCGCGATCGCCTTGCCGGTCGATCTGCCGATGCCGGGGGAAAGACGCTACCGCGGCTCCCTGAATATGTATCAAGAGGCCGGATATGTCCAAATCACCAGTCTGGACGTTGTCAAGGTCCTGCGCCTCGACCTCAAGTGAACCGACC
>Ga0268280_1002237_pt1 | contig 11535 bp, 10 predicted proteins | sample saktaG_9_FD_190139 | JGI IMG/M metagenome (GOLD analysis project Ga0268280, IMG submission 190139) | Saline water microbial communities from Sakinaw Lake, British Columbia, Canada - sak_2011_5_24_40m | ecosystem: Environmental > Aquatic > Non-marine Saline and Alkaline > Saline ...
GGTCTCTCTCCAGAATCCGAAGTCACCTTAATGTTAGAAACTCTCCAAAATGATAATCAAGTCATCAATGATTATCAAGGTCAAGGTAAATTCGCCCGCTCCTTCTCTTCAATGTTTGCTTCCGGCCGTGTGCCTTACGCGTACTGGCATCGTGACTATCGTCAGGCTTACTTGGACAATGACTATTCGGGCAATCGCTTTGGCAACTACGGTTCGCGTTCGTCGGTAAGGGTATAATTCTGCCATTTGGCTTTTGATCTTTATCCTTCTTTTTCCTTTTATCTTTTTCCCTTTCGGATATAGTAGTACCAAATACTTCCACTAAATCCCCACCTTAGTTAAGGAGGGGTGGTGAGTCTTCGAATCGGGGCGGTTGTGTTGGTGTAGTGAGGTTGTGTTATAATAAGATCGTCCAATAAAATGGACCAAATGATGTCTTTGGTTCTTTTGAAAAAGAATGCCAAGCATTTGATAGACCCTTACGTATGAGCAAATATTATCTGCGGAGAATTGTTGGGTTGAAAGCAGATGAAAAAGCCTAGCCCGGGCATCTCTGGTTTTTGCGGAGATTGGAGATTATGGACAATATTTGTCATTAATTGCTTCCGGCAATGTGCCGAACGCGTACTGGAATCGTGACAATCGTCAGGCGAACTTGGACAATGACAATTCGGACAATCGCAATGACAACAACGGTTCGCGTTCGTCGGAAAGGGTTGTCTATTTATCTAGTGATCGATACCAACCTCCAAGCATCCGCCCTATTTCAATCAGAGTCTGTTGATTTTTAAAGAGTTCTGTTTCATCGGCTATTTTTAAATCAAGCATTAGTCTCAAATAGAGTTTTAGAATATCTATTTTTGCTTGGGCTTTAAGCAAAAATGGTCCTTTGGTGGCTTTGGGCGCATACTTGGCCATCGTCAGTAGTTCCATTAATTCCAGAACACAACGATCGGCGTTCATCCCGATTGAATAACGCCAATTTTTATCTAATTTTGAGGTAATCTGAACAACGCTTTTAAATAATTCATAAACTCTCAATATGATTGATACTTCTGACATAGACGTGAGTATAGCAAATCTTTATAAAATTTGGCAACTTTTTAAGAAAAGAAAGAGAAAGACAGAAGAATTTAGGAATTTTGAATATTATATTGAAGAAAATATTTTTGAGTTATCTGATGTTTTGTCAGCGAAGAAATATAGACACGGTGGTTATAGAGAATTTGAAGTTTATGAAAATAAAAAAAGACTAATACGGGTAGCGGGAATGAGAGATAGGGTAGTTCACCGCTTGGTGTATGAATATTTATATAATGTTTTTGATAAGACGTTTATTTTTGATGTTTGGTCAAGTCGAAAAGAAAAGGGTTTGATTGGGGCAATAGAAAGAACACAGGAATTCTTTAATACGCATACCAGTTATTACTTTTGGCGAGGAGATATACATAAATTTTTTGATTCTGTTTCTCAAGAATTATTAATCAAACTTTTAACGAGAAAGTTGGGAAATAATTTGGCAATGTATATTTGCGAGCAAATAATAAAGAGCTTTAGGAATAAAAAAGGGGAAGAGACAGGAATGCCAATTGGTAATATCACTAGTCAGATTTTTGCTAATATTTATTTGAATGAGCTGGACTTATTTGTGAAAAAGAAATTAAAACCGGTGTTTTATATTAGATATGGGGATGATTTCTTAATATTAGATAAAAATACTGAATTGGTGACTAAAAATAGGGAACTAGTGCTTGATTTTATTAAGAATAATCTACTCTTACAATTAAATAAAAAAAATGATATATTAGGGAAGTGTAGAAATGGTGTTAGATTTTTAGGGGTAAAAATATACCCAAATGGTCGGAAGTTATTAGACAGGAACTATCGTAAAATAAGTAAAAATTTAAATGATAGAAATATAGCTAGCTATCGGAGTTTAATTTTACAACACAGTTTAAAAAATCTTAAAAAATTTGATTGGTTAATTTTAGAAAAAATAGAAAATGGAGAAATCAACATTTGAACAAGATAAAATAGCATCGGGTATAGAAGAAAAAATCAGAGCTGTTTCGATTTTAGCAGATTTACGGCTAAAAGAATACGAATTAAGAATTAGTGCTGGTAGTTTAAAAATACCAGATATTGGTGATAATCAGGGTTTAGAACTCCATAATAACAGTAAGAATAAAATTACAAGAGAAGTAAACGGTGATAATATTTTAGATAAAGAAGGGGCTGAAGAATTTCTCAAACAAGAATCTATTTTAAGAAAGCGAATAAGCACTAATAAAAAATCAGACCCTAACTTTAGTGCATTTTTATTGGCTTCAATTATAAAAGCCAAGCAAGTTCTTGAACAGGACTTCTCACTGGAGATGTCCGAAATTGAGGAAATTACTAAATCTGTAAAAAATCTTCCCGCCTTATCTCTAACTGATCTACTGCCGAAGGCTATGATATTAGGAATTCAAAAGAGGGAAACGACAAAATTTGAAAAGCCAAATTTAACCGAGGCTTCTCAAATTGTCTTAACTAATGATAATTTTTTGAAAAATTATGCCTTGGTTTTATCTGAATCAGAAAGAGAAGATTTTTTGAAATTTATTCCTGAAGATAGGAGAAGCCTAATTGAGGCACAAATGGATAAAGAACTCTCTATGGTTTTACCAGAAAAGACTTTAACAGAAAAAGATAAAACTGAATTTGAGTCAGTTCGGTCAAGGACAAAGAAAAGTTTGGAAAAAATTGCTGGGGGACAAGATGACGGAATAAGAATGGTTAAATTACTGGCTGAAACCTTACAAAATCTGGGTGGTGATGAAGATAAGGCGACTTTAGCGGATATAGCCAAAAAACTAGCCTCACCAGATAGATTACTGAAAGAAAAAGGTATCTCATACTCTGCTCGTTTATTAAGATCTTTAAATGAAAGTGATGCCATTACTGGTGGTGGAATAGTAGTCAGTTTTTTAGGTAAGAAAGAAATTGGTCAAGAATATTTTGATTATTTTTTAAAATATTTAGCTAATAAAAAATCATTAATTTTAAATCTTGATGGGGTGGAGAGTTGGTCGGAAGATAAAAGCCGAAAAGTATTTGATTTTTTAATTAAAAATAATAGTACTGATGGTTGGGCCGATCAAGAAAATGTGATTGAACCCCTAAAACGCGGAGCCGAGATTTTTGGTTATTCTAAGATTATAGCTTATGCTGGTCGGCCGGATGTTGGTCCGCATGATGCTCTTTTTGCTTTTGATAAGATAATAGATCTTTTTAAACAGTCTGGTTTATCAGCCGGTCAATTTTATGATCAAGTTTTAAATCAAGTTAGAAAAGACACTTCGTCTTATGATTCTGATAAATTATCATATCAATATTTTAATGAAATAGCCCAATCTATTAATTTGGAGAGTGGACATTTACAAAAGATGAAAATTCGGGCGGAGCAATATAGTAATATAGATAAATTAAAAGATTTAGTGTCTTATTTTAGTGATAAAAGACAAATCTTTTCTAGTTGGTCAAGTTTGCGACGTTTCAGTGAATTGGTAGAGTTTTTAGGGAAGGCTGAAATTTTAGAAGAGTTGCAGGAGTTGAAAGAGGAGTCTTTGACTGATGAAGATAAAGCTAAATTATATCGATTTATAGAAACATTAGTTTTTCATCCTAATAGTAAGGTAGAAATGAAAGCCGTGTTGCAATTTTGGCGAAACCCGCAAGATTTCTTAGAATTAGGAGATGCTCATACGCCGGAGGCTGTTCATGGTAAGAAGAAACCGTCAAACTATACGGAAATACCCAATTTGGATTTAAATGCCGTGGAACTTCGTGATGCTTTAGTTTGTGGTGATTTAGATCGGATACAAGTCTTTCCACCAATGGAAGTAATCTATTCAGTAGGAAGAAATGAAGATCTTAAAATGGAAATGAGTTTTTTTGAGGAAGTTAGGCGGGAGGTGGGTAGCTATAAAGAGGGAACCGTTAATAAACTACTTTTTAATGCTCTTAAAAAAATATTTTCTGAGTTTAAATTAAATATTTTGGATTATGTCAAAGGTGACTCCGAGGCGTTTGATAAGTTAGGGGCCACAGATAAAACAATAATAGAGACAAGAGTCAAGGAGGCAATGCGAGAATTTCCTAATCCAAAAATTGAGAGAAAATCTGCCCCTATGACTAAACGATATCGAGCTAAGATAAACGCTAAAAGTGATCCACAAGGAGTATTAGCGGGAAATGATACTTCATGTTGTATGCCATTTGGTTCAGGTAAGAATAATATTTATATGTTTAATCCAAATTGCTCTTTATTTACCTTGGAGGAGGAAAAAGGAACTGGTTGGAAGACTGTGGCTCAAAGTGTTTTGACTTTTGATCAGGATGTTGGTTTGTCAATTCCTAATATTGTCGGAAATCTCCAAAAGGGAGATAATAGTATGTCAGAAGTTTTACCAGAGGCCGTCTTAACTCAAAATGAATTTTATTTGGCCTGTGATAATATTGAGGTAACTCCCGGGGCTAAAAATAAGACTAAATTAATTGAATCCGTCTATTCTGATTTTTTTGAAAAGTATTTAAAACGATATAATGAACGAAATTTACCTGGTAGATTAAATGAAAAGAAAATTATTATTGGGCAAGATAATTCGGATGCTCGTTTTGGCACTCAAGCTAATAATACTTTTATTCCCGCCGCTCCGGTAGGGTATTCGGACAAACTTGGACCAAATGTTTTTGTCATTGAATTTGCTAAAGGTGGATCTGATTTTTTAATTAAGCCAGAATTTTCAACCGAAGTTGTATCAAATTCTACAGAAGAAACAAAATTACCAGCTGGAATTCACCCTCTTACTTTTAGGGATTCTTTGGCGGTATCTTTTTTAGAAGGTAAGGCCTACGCCGATAATATATCATTGGTGGAACATTTGCATAATATGGAAAATGGTCTAATTGCTAAAGATATTAATAATGAAATAAAGAGACGGCCTAATCTCTCGGTTAAATATGTTGATAGCGCTGGTCGGATGAGGGGATATTTGATGGCTTATGAAGGTCGCGATGAACTGGGAAGAGAAGTGGTTTATATTGCTGATTTAGCTTCGGACATGACTTCTAGGCTGGCGGGTGGTCGCTTAGTAAATTCTTTTATTGAAATGTACAAAGAAAAGTATCTAGATAGTAGTAGGTTTACTCCAATATTTTTGCAGGCAAGAGAAAATACTTCATATAAATTAATTAAAGATAATTTAAAATCGATTGAAAGAAAATTAGGCATTAAATTAAAATTAGAGGAAAAGGGGAGTTATAAAAGTGGAAAGGATACTATGCATGAAGTATGGCTTTATCCAGAAAAGTAAAATACTGAAATAAAAAGATGGACTTAAAACATATACGAAATTTTAGCATTATTGCCCACATTGATCACGGTAAGTCTACTTTGGCTGATCGGATGTTAGAAATTACCAATACCATTGAAAAGCGAAAAATGATGGATCAGGTGCTGGATAGTATGGAATTGGAGAGAGAGCGGGGTATTACCATTAAAATGCAACCGGTACGGATGAAATACCAATATGAAGGTCAGGATTATATCCTTAATTTGATTGATACTCCCGGACATATAGACTTCTCCTATGAGGTATCTCGGGCCCTAAAGGCCGTGGAAGGCTCTATTTTGCTCGTGGACGCGACTCAGGGGGTGCAAGCTCAAACACTTACTACCCTGAATATGGCCCGGGAATCTGGCCTTAAAATCATTCCGGTCATTAGTAAAATAGACTCACCTTTGGCTATGGTGGATGATGTGAAAATGGAGATTATTTCTCTTTTAGGGGTGGAGGCCGATGAGATTTTGGAAGTATCTGGACGAACCGGTGAAGGGGTGGCCGATTTATTGGCGGAGGTAATTAAGAAAGTACCACCACCCAAAGATGAATTTGTTGACGATAGCACTTTTCGGTCTTTAGTTTTTGATTTTCAATATTCCAATCATCGCGGAGTCATTGTTTATATTCGGGTTTTAAATGGGGAAGTCACTAAAAATACTCCTTTAATATTTAAGGTGGCTAAGGAAAAATTTTCGGCTTTGGAGGTGGGAATATTTTCACCGGGAGAAATACCTATGGACAAAATATCATCGGGTGAAATTGGTTATATTGTGACTGGAATAAAAGTGCCAGGTATTGCTTCCGTGGGAGATACAGTTTCTTCATTAAAGGATATCAAGCCACCTCTCTCTGGTTATATGAGTCCGAATCCGGTGGTTTGGGCCTCGGTTTATCCGGAGAGTGCTGATGATTTTGATTTTCTCAAGCAGGCCTTAGGTCGGCTACGTTTATCTGATTCTTCTTTTGCCCATGAGGAAGAAGCCTCGGGGACCTTAGGGCGTGGTTTTCGTTGTGGCTTTTTGGGTATGCTTCATTTGGAAATAATAATGGAAAGATTAAAGCGAGAATTTAATTTAAATTTAGTGGTGACCAATCCTAGCATTACTTATAAGATTTTTTATAAGAATGGAAAAACAGAAATGATTTATTCGCCGTCTCTTTTTCCGGAAGATAATACGGTAGAAAAAGTGATGGAACCTTGGGTGAAGGTAAAAATAATTACGCCGGGAAAATATTTAGGTGAAATAATGCAGAGTCTTTATGATCATGAGGCGATAGTGGGGGATTCGGAAGTATTTGGAGACGCACGGACTTCGGTTAGTTTGACTATGCCATTGCGTGAATTAATGCGAAATTATTTCAATGAATTAAAAAGTATGTCCTCCGGTTTTGCCTCTATTTCTTATGAAGTAGGGGAGATGAAAGACGCCGATGTGGTAAGGCTGGATGTTTTGGTGGCTGATGATATTGTGCCGGCTTTTTCGCGAGTAGTTTCCAGACGACGAGTGCAGGAGGAAGCGGAAGAGGCCGTAGAAAAATTACATAAAATTTTGCCCAGACAAATGTTCTCTTTTAAAATTCAAGGTAAGGCTCTGGGCCGGATTATTTCCTCTCGTTCACTTTCTGGTATGAAAAAGAATGTCACCGCCCATATGTATGGAGGAGATATTACTCGTAAAATGAAACTGCGCGAACGTCAAAAAGAAGGGAAGAAGCGTATGGCTGATCGTGGTAGTGTAAATATCCCCCAAGATGTGTTCTTAAAGATGATTAGAAATGATTAACCTCACCCGGCCTAAGAAGGCCACCCTCTCCTTAGAAAAGTAGAGGGTAAGAAACCCCTCCTTTCTTAGGAGGGGTCGTGTTCTGACACAGGGGTGGTTAATAACGTAGAATTGGTATATAGAGAGCAATCATACTAATAGCTACTAAAACGCAGACAATAGCCCAAATTACACCAACTTTCTTTTTATGTTTTTGATCAAATAACATCTAAGTAGTATACTATGATTATGCTGGAATTTCAAGAAAAGAGAAAATTAAGACGTTTTATGTATTCAAAGGTGACGCTATTTTTCTTAATTATTTTAATTATTTTTCTCTTAAATTCAGTCTGGAAGGTTTATCAGAAACAGGCCATGACTAGAGAGAATCTAGCTAAAACCGCTAGCGCTTTAGAAAGTTTGCAGACTAGGGAAGAAATGTTATCATCAGAAATTGAGAGATTACAGACCAAGGAGGGAACCGAGGAAGAAATTCGGGCCAAATATGGTTTGGTCAAACCGGGGGAGGAAGTAATAATTATTGTGGATGATAATAAAAATAAAAGTGTCACTTCCATCTCCACTTCCACCAGTTTTTGGCAAAAAGTAAAAGATTGGTTAGAATAGTGCGATTGCGGGTATGGTATAGTGGCAGAATGCGACCTTCCCAAGGTTGAGACGCGAGTTCGATTCTCGCTACCCGCACTAGTTTGGAAATTAGGACAATTATGCTAAAATAGCTTATTAATAGTTAATTATTACATATATGACAAATAAAACAGTAAAAATTTATTCAACGCCGACATGTCACTTTTGCCATTTGGCCAAGGATTTCTTTGATACTAAAGGAGTAAAATATGAGGAATATAATGTGGCCACGGATTTAGAAAAAAGAAAAGAAATGATGGATAAAAGCGGCCAAATGGGGGTGCCAGTAATTGAAATTGGTAGTGACATTACCATTGGTTTTGATGAGGAAAAAATCTCCGAATTGCTAAATTTGTAATATTTATGTTTTAACCTATCTATGCTATATTGAACGAATTGCTCTCGTCGTTCAATGGATAGGATAGGGGTTTCCTAAACCTTAGATGCAGGTTCGATTCCTGCCGAGGGCACATTGCAGTGAGACCGACCGAGAGGCTTAAACAGAGCCATATTTTGGAGAAATAAAAATGACCCCGCTAGGACATCGGAAACCTTTCGATTCTTAGTGGGGTTGTTTTTGTTTGTTTATTTACTCTAAGATTTTCACTTGTTTATTATTCATCACAATCTTGCTCTGCATACACTTTAGTAATTCTCTTTTTTCTTCCATCACCCCTTCCCTTAAAATATATTTGGCATAATTTCGGATATCAATCTCATCCACTTTTGTCACTTTCTCTTTGATCCCCAGTAACCCAGACTGGAATTTTTTATGTCTATCAATTTCCACTTTTATCTTTTCTTTCATCCCAATTTCATCCAGGTCTATTTTATCCATCAGGCCAGCGAGTTGCTCTATCAGATCACTCTCACTAATCCAGCCCGATTTACAATTTTTATCTTTGAACCGAGTACATCCGTAGTATACATAGCGATGGATATTTCCGTTGTTTTGCCTCTTGAATTTTTCATCAGCCGTGATCCCTGATCCGCATAATCCACAAGTCATCAACTTGGTAAAGGCGAATTCCTTATGTTCGCCCCTTAAGGCGTAATTCATCATCTGTTCTTGCACATTATCAAAAAGTTCTTTGGTAATAATCGGTATATGTTTTCCTGTATACCATTGACCGCCGCCTTTTGGATATTCAAAGGTGCCATAGTAGAAGGTATTTCGGAGAGTAATATAAATATTGCTTAGTGTCAGAGGCTTACCACTTTTAGTTTTGAATTTCATTTCATCTTTTAACCAGGTGTGTAACCTTCGTCCACTACATTTTTCATATGCTACTTTTTCAAACATTTTCTTTATAATCGGTGCTCGATGTGGATCAATTTCCACGTGGCATCTTTTCTCCGTGTTTTTACTATTAAGATACCCGGTTGGGGCCGTGCATGGCCAGAGTCCCATCTCGCATCTTGCTCGCAGTCCTCTTTTGACGTTGAGAACCTTATTGTCATTTTCCAATTTAGCTTGCGAGCCTAGAATCATCAGTAAGAATTTTTCATTAGGATTGTTAGAGAATCTTTGACTGAAAGTTCGGATATCATAAAGCTTCCCTGAATCCATCAGGTCCACGATCCTACCCAAGTCCCCAGCATTTCTAGAAATACGATCGGCCGCCCAGGTCAGGATACCGTTGAATTTTCCTTGCTTGATTTCTTCCACGATCTCATTAAATACTGGCCGTTGCCCGGCTTCTTTTGCTGAGTGTGATTCCTTCTTAATCTCTACTATCTCCAAATGATCACGCTCAGCCATCGAGAGCATCTCCTTGATTTGTGAGTCGATAGAGAGGATTTGAGCTTCCTCACTTTCCGTGCTTTTTCTCGCATAAAGGCAGTATTTTACCCTTACTGGGGCTTGTGTTTCTCTTGCGATTGCCCCGACCGCTTTTTGTGTTGTGTTTTCCATACCTACATTGATGACGCAAACCCTCAAGGGAGTCTAGGCGGGGCTGTTGATAACTAAATTCGCTTATTACCCCCAAAAGGCTTCATTAATAATCATTTTTCTGCTATTATGTGGAAGTTCAATCACAACATAGATTCCAGCTAGGAGCTAACGGCTTTTTGCTCGTTTTAACCAATCGTAGGTATAAACGGGTAGCCGAGTTCTGCGATTGGTCTCCTAGTGGGATTCAGTTGTGGTTGAACACCTCGGCTATCCATTTTTGTTTTATAAATAACAGATGGCCGGGACATAGAAGTGTTCAACTATGTCTGAAGAAATAAAAAATAAGGAACTTGAAGCCAAGATACTTGAGCTTGAAGTAAAAATAAAAAAACTCAAAGATCATAAAAGGTATGGGCTTGTTTGGGAAAATAAAATTGAAAAATTTGATAAGGAGAGCAAAGATGCCTTACCGATTTTAAGAGAAAAAGGAAATAAATATCCTGATATTATTACCGATAAAAACGAGGACTTTAATATTTTAATCGAAGGAGATATGTACTGGACCCCTTTCTTTAGACACCAGTCTTGTTAGCTAAAGTATAACTCTGGGTGTTCAAAAGTGCAAATTGAGCCGGTGACATTTTAAGAGCCGAGTGAATCCTAGAATTATTGTAACGATAAATTGTCTGGTAAATTTCAAATATTAGTTCACCAATTTTTTTGAATCTAGTCGGATCACCAAGATCGATTTTGAACTGGGAATAAAATGATTCTTGGTAACCATTCTCCCATGGACAACCGGGTGCAGAACGAGAGATTAAGGTACCAACATTTTGTAAGGCTTCAATAAATACCTGTGAGTTGTATTCACTGCCATTGTCCGAATGGAATATTTCTGGACGAGAATTAGCATGAATGGCGTTTAGGAAAGCTGAGAGAACTAATTGGGTGGCGTGGTTGGTGTAAATGGACAAACCGACCACTTTTCTGGTGAATAAATCAAGGACGGTGGAGACATAAACAGTCTTACCTTGAAACGGAATGTAAGTGAAGTCGGAGACCCAAATATGGTTCTCGTAAGCCGGATACGTGGTGATGAGAAGATTGGGGTAAATCACCTTGATATTCTTGGTCTTTTTGTACTTGCGACCTCGCCTTCGATAGGCTTTGATACCAAATATATTCATTACTCGTTTGACTCCTTTTCGATTAAGATGAAGATGCCAAGCCAAACGTCTGGATCCGTAGCTTGGATATTCTCGTAATACTTCCTCGATTCGGCATTTTAAGGCCCAATCTTTGTCTGGTTTCTTTTGTTTGTAATAGAGACTTTGGCGAGAAACCTGAAACTCTCTGGCCCGAAGAGTTTTAGATGTCTCGCTGTCGGCTAACATTTCTTTTTTTGGGTTTCAGATAGCTTAAGGGTGATCTCACCCAAGAGCTGAAAAAGCTGAGCGTTTTCCTTTTTTAAACGAATGATTTCAGACACAGTTGGACCACCTTCGACCTTCTTGGCAATCCAAGCGTAGATAGTGCCTTCCGCTAGACCGTGATCTTTAGCGGCTTGCATAACAGTAACACCTTCGTTCTTAATACGATTGATAATTTGCTCCTTTAATTCAGGAGCGATTTTTTGTCTTTTCATATACCTTGTATATTAACTAGATTGATAAATTATACAAGATTGGTGTCAAAAATTTGGGGTCCGGGCCAGTTCACCTTTACAATTCGTCCGGTACCAGTAATTTTCTGTGGGTGTGTTCGCAAACCACCCAAATCTTTGATTAATCTTTCAACCGTTGTTGAACCTGGGCATTTGATTCCCAAAACATCACAGAAC
>Ga0268280_1002238_pt1 | contig 11530 bp, 11 predicted proteins | sample saktaG_9_FD_190139 | JGI IMG/M metagenome (GOLD analysis project Ga0268280, IMG submission 190139) | Saline water microbial communities from Sakinaw Lake, British Columbia, Canada - sak_2011_5_24_40m | ecosystem: Environmental > Aquatic > Non-marine Saline and Alkaline > Saline ...
CAAAGAAGCGTCCGAATATCTCGGGGGCGGCTTTGTGAAGTGCTGGCTCGGTATGAGCTCTAAAAGGTCGAGCGGCTCATCCGGCGACAACTGCGGCATCTTGCCTTCTTTATTCTTCTCTTTCTCTTCGCTATCGACCTCGTAAAGGACCGCGTAGCCGTCGAATATGACCCTTGTGAGACTCGTCCGGAAGAGATAGTCGCCTGCCTTGATATCCGCCGTGGTCTGCGAAAGTATCGACTCCGACATCTGGCTTGAAATAAATCGATTCCAGACGAGAGTATAAAGTTTCAGCTGATCGTGGTTGAGATAATCTTTCACCGCCTGCGGCTCTCTTAATGGAAGCGTCGGACGTATAGATTCGTGCGCTTCCTGAGCCGACTTCTTCGACTTATATGTGTTCGGCACATCCGGATAGTACTTCTTACCGTATTTTTCCAATACGTAAGCTTTAGCGGCGACCTCGGCATCTTTTGAAATGCGCACAGAATCGGTCCTCATATATGTTATCAGACCCACTCCGCCTTCCGTGCCTATCTCGACTCCTTCGTAAAGCGTTTGAGCCACATGCATCGTCTTGACGCTCGAGAACCTCAGCTTGTTAAAGGATTCCTGCTGCAGCTTGCTCGTGGTGAACGGCGCGGACGGCTTCTTCTTCTTCTTTGTTTCGCGGATATCACTGACTATATATTTTGAATTTTTAAGTATCTCAACTACTTTGTCGGATTCCGGCTGCTTCTTGATATCTATAGGTTTATCCTGATACTTCTCTAATTTCGCCAGGAACTTCTCTTTCGGAGTATCGCCCTTCCTCTTTAACTCGGCCTCTATCTCCCAATACTCTTCGGCATTGAACTTCTTTATATCATCTTCACGCTCTACTATAATGCGGACCGCCACCGATTGCACGCGGCCGGCGCTTAAACCTCTCGAAACTTTCTTCCATAGCAACGGGCTGAGCGTATAACCGACCAGTCTATCCAGGATCCTGCGCGCCTGCTGCGCATTAACTAGATCCATATCAATCTCGCGCGGATGTTTGAAAGCCGCCTGTACCGCGTCTTTTGTTATTTCGTCAAAGGATACCCTATAGAATTTCTTCTTGTCATCCGCCAGAGCATTCTTTAGGTGCCAGCTTATCGCTTCTCCCTCCCGGTCAGGATCGGCCGCCAGATATATGGCTTCCATGCCCTTCGCCTCTTTCTTCAATGCGGCGAGATTCTTCTTTCGTTCCGGGATAACTATGTATTCGGGCTTGAAGTCATTCTCTACATCCACCCCTATCTTCTTCTTAGGAAGATCTATGAGATGCCCCATGCTTGCCTCTACGACGTAATCGTCGCCGAGATACTTCTTTATGGTCTTGCTCTTTGCGGGAGATTCCACTATGACAAGATTTTTGGCCATCTAGTTCTCCGTTCTGATGAACTGTTTACCGGGCATCTCTTTTATGAGGCGCTTCAGTTGTAAGTCCAACAATACTTTGGATGCCCTAGTCAATGCAACACCCGAGACCTTAACCACATCGTCTATATAACTGGGCTCACCTGATAATATCTTATAGATCTTTCTCTCATCACAAGTAAGAGAGTTATATACATATCTGACCGTCTTCTTCGAGATCTTCTCTTCCTTGAGATCCTTCTCTTTGCCCGTCATAGGCTCGACCTCGTGAAGTCCCAGCTCCTCTATTATATCTTCGGCGCTCTGCACCAGTTTTGCGCCATCCTTTATAAGCGCGTGCGTGCCTTCGCTTGTCAAAGATGATATCTTTCCCGGCACCGCAAATACTTCACGGCCCTGTTCAAGAGCAAAATCCGCCGTTATCAGAGCTCCCGAATTCTTCGCCGCCTCCACTACGACTATGCCGAGAGAAAGGCCGCTTATGATCCTATTCCTTATCGGGAAGTTCTGCGGCATGGGAGAGACGTCATTCTCAAATTCGCTTATCACCGCGCCCGACTTTACTATTCTCTCGTAGAGATCCTTGTTTTCCGGAGGATATATATGGCCATGGCCGCTTCCCATGACCGCTATCGTCCTGCCCTTAGCCTTCAATGCGCCTCTATGGGCGGCTGAATCTACGCCCCGCGCCATGCCGCTTACCACGGTCACGCCTCGTAGCGCCAGATCGTAGCCGAGCTTCTCGCTCATCTCGATGCCATACATTGAAGCGCGCCGCGAACCCACTATAGCGACCGCAAAATCATCTTCTTCTTTAAAAGAGCCGTTCACGTAAAGAGCCTTGGGAGGCTTGTGAAGAGTCTTCAATATTTTAGGATATTCCGTATCGGCAACGGTGATCTTCCTAATCACTTTATGAGCATCTCCGCTATCTGTACGGCATTCAGCGCGGCGCCCTTACGGATATTATCGCTGACTACCCACATGGATATGCCGTTCTTTATCGACTCGTCCTGCCGGATCCTGCCCACGAAAGTCTCGTCCTTGCCTTCGGCGTATATCGGCATCGGATAGAGCTTCTTCTTCGGATCGTCCACGACAATAACGCCGGGAGCCTTGGCTAATAGTTTGCGGACCTCGGCGGCGGAAATATACTTTTCTGTCTCTATATTGACGCTCTCTGAATGCGCATAGAATACCGGGACCCTCACGCAGGTGGCATTTACCTCTATCGAAGAGTCTTCCATGATCTTTTTGGTCTCATTGACCATCTTGATCTCTTCTTTGGTGTAACCAGTGTCGGTAAATACGTCTATCTGCGGAATAAGATTAAAGGCTATCGGATGAGGAAACTGGACCGGTTTTATCTTCTTCTTCGCGAGAAAATCTTTTGACTGATCCCACAGTTCCTGCACCTTCTTCTGCCCCGCTCCGGAGACCGATTGATACGTAGTGACGACTATCCTCTTTATCTTCGCGGCTTTGTGTATAGGATATAACGCCACCACCATCTGGATGGTCGAGCAGTTCGGATTAGCTATTATGCCTTTGTGATCCTTTATGCGATGCGAGTTGACTTCCGGCACTACAAGAGGCACATCCTTCTCCATCCTGTACGCGCTCGTATTGTCCACACAGACCGCGCCCGCCTTTACGGCGCTCGGCAGGAACTCCAGGCTCCTTGAAGCTCCGGCGCTCGATAATACTATATCGATATCCTTGAAAGAGTCGTGGTCTAAAACCTCGACCGGATATGACTTTCCGTTAAACTTTAATTTCTTGCCCCTGGAATTTTCCGAAGCTAGAAGCCTTAAGTTCTTTATCGGGAATTTTCTCTCAGCCAGTATCTTTAAGAAACAGCTGCCTACCGCCCCAGTTGCTCCCATCACCGCTACATTATATTTCTTCACTATGCACCCCTTATAAATATTTCACTACCATGTCGCCGACCTCTTCGGTCGTATAGCCCATCTTGCCGGCCGCGAGGCTCTTGAGAGAGGTCTCGACTATCTTTATGACCGCGCTCTCGATTGCATCGGCCGCCTTCTTCTCACCTATGGTTTCCAGCAGCATCCCCGCGGCGCATATAGCCGCAAGCGGATTTATGACATGTTTACCGGTATACTTCGGAGCGGAACCGCCGATAGGCTCGAACATCGATACGCCTTCAGGGTTGATATTGCCGCCGGCCGCTATACCCATGCCGCCCTGTATCATCGCGCCAAGATCCGTTATTATATCGCCGAACATATTGTCGGTGACTATGACGTCGAACCACTCCGGGTTCTTCACGAACCACATCGTGGTCGCGTCAACGTGCGCGTAATCCGTCTCAATATCAGGATACTCTTTCTTGACTTCGTTAAATGTCCTCTGCCACAGGTCCCATGCATATGTCAGGACGTTCGTCTTGCCGCAAAGCGTCAGCTTCTTTCTCTTGTTACGTTTTCTGCAATATTCGAACGCGTAACGTATACAGCGCTCGACGCCCTTACGCGTGTTATACGATATCTGGGTGGCGACTTCATTCTTCTTACCCTTATTGAGGAACTTGCCCATGCCCTTATAGAGGCCCTCGGAATTCTCTCTTACCACAACAAAATCTATATCTTCCGGCTTCTTATCTTTTATCGGGCAGAAGTTGGCGTTATAGAGTTTCACCGGCCTCAAGTTTATATATTGGTCCAGACCAAATCTAAGCTTAAGTAATAGCCCCGTCTCCAGTATGCCTGGCTTTACATCGGGATGCCCTATGGCCCCCAAATATATAGCATCGAACTTCTTTAAGTCCTTTATCTCTTTATCAGATATTATCTTTCCGGTCTTGAGATATCTCTCTCCGCCGTAATCGAGCATCGTCAGAGAATATTTGAATCCGAATTTCTTTGACGCGGCAGCCATGACCTTCAATCCTTCGCGCACCACCTCAGGACCAGTGCCGTCTCCGCCTATTACTGCTATCTTATACTCTCTCTCTTTCGTCACAACAACTTTCCTTTCCTTATCTTTTTTTCAACTGCTGCATCAATCCGCCTGCAGAGATTATCTTCTGCATAAATGGCGGATACTTCTCGAACTTATAGCTCTTCTTTTTGGTGACATTCTTTATGACGCCCTTGATCGTATCTACAGAAACGGTATCGCCCTTTTTAATATCTTTTGAAGCTTCAGACGACTCCACTATTGGCAGCCCTATATTGATACTGTTCCGTGAAAATATCCTGGCAAAGCTTTGGGCTATCACACATGAGACTCCGGCAGCCTTAATGGCTATGGGCGCGTGCTCTCTGGATGAGCCGCATCCGAAATTTCTTCCTGCCACTATGATATCGCCCGGTTTTACTTTTTTTGCAAAGTCTTTATCGGCGTCTTCCATACAGTGGCTGGCAAGCTCCGCCTTATTCGTCGTATTCAAATAACGCGCCGGTATTATCTCATCGGTATTGACGTCGTCCGCAAATCTGTGGACTTTTCCTTTATATGACATATTTATATTACCTCTTCCGGATGAGCGATCCTGCCTTTGATGGCGCTAGCCGCGGCAACCGCCGGATTAGACAAGTAGACCTCGCTCTTAACATGCCCCATCCTGCCTACAAAATTCCTGTTGGTGGTCGATATGGCTCTCTCGCCTTCGGCCAATATTCCAACATGGCCTCCGAGACATGGGCCGCAGGTAGGGGTCGAGAATAGTCCTCCCGCCTCCACAAATATCCTGGCCAAGCCTTCTCTTACAGCCTGCAGATATACGTTCTGCGTTCCCGGTATCACTATCAATCTTATCGTCGAACTTACTTTTTTACCACGCAGTATCTTTGCCGCCAACCTTAAGTCCGACATCCTGCCATTGGTGCAGGAGCCTATCACTACCTGATCTATGGAAATATTCTTTAACGCAGTCACTGGCTTTACGTTGCTCGGCAAATTCGGGCAGGCAACTACAGGCTCTATCTTGCGCGCGTCATATTCACGCACTTCAACATATTTGGCGTCCGCGTCGCTTGAATAAAACTTGCCGCTCCTCTTCTGGGCTATTCCGGACTTCTTGCCGAACCTTAAAGCCTCGCTCACATATTTTTTCGTTATCTTATCGGCGGCTATAATACCGTTCTTCCCGCCCGCTTCGATCGCCATGTTGCACATAGTAAGCCTGTCATCTATGGGCAGGTTCCCAATGACCGGTCCGGTGAATTCCATGGCCCTGTAAAGAGCGCCGTCTACCCCTATATCGCCTATAAGATGCAATATCAGGTCCTTGCCGCCTACCCATCTATTGAGACGCCCGGAGAATACGAATTTCATCGACTCCGGCACTTTGAACCAGCACTCGCCGGTCGCATATGCGGCAGCAAGGTCGGTTGAGCCTATTCCTGTCGAGAAAGCGCCCAGCGCGCCATAAGTGCATGTATGTGAATCGGCGCCTATCACGAGATCTCCCGGCACCACCAGTCCCATCTCAGGCAGAAGCACGTGCTCTATACCCATTCTGCCTACTTCGAAATAGTTCTTTATGCCGTGTTTCTTGGCGAAGTTCGCGAGCACTTTACACTGGTTGGCGCTCTTCATATCTTTAGCCGGAGCGAAGTGGTCGGGGACCAAAACTATTCTTTTATTATCGAATACCTTCTTGACCCCTAAGGCCTCAAACTCTTCTATCGCAAGGGGTGCAGTGATATCGTTACCCAGGCAGAGATCGACCTTCGCTTTTATAAATTCGCCGGGATGTATATCTTTTAGCTTCGTATGTTTCAGCAGGATCTTCTCTGTTATCGTATGTCCCATATTATATTTCCTTCACCATGGCTATCTCTTTGCAATTAGGAAAGTACATGCACCTTATGCATTCGCTCCATATCTTATGGGGGAGCTCTTTCTTATCGACTATCCCAAAACCAAATGCTTCAAAAAATTCGGGTATGTAGGTCAGGGCGAATACCTTGCGCACCTTTAGCTTCTTAGCATCTTTGAGGCACTCATCCAATAGTTTCTTTCCTATTCCCTTGCCGCACCTTTGTTTATCCACCGCGAGGCTCTTTATTTCAGCGAGATCCTCCCAGTCCACGTGTAGGGCGCAGCATCCGTATATCTTCTTATCTTCGACATAGACGAAGAAGTCCCTTATATTTTCATAAAGCTCGTTCAGAGAACGCGGAAGCATCCTCTCTTTTTTGGCATAAAAGTTAACCAGCTTTTGAATCTTCTTCACATCGGCTACAGTAGCTTTACGGATCAATGTATTACTCTCCCTTGTAGAAACTCTTCTCTTTAAATCTACACAAACCATATAATAAACAAACCCCACATCTGGGGTTTTGCGCTTTACAGGTCTTTCGACCGTGCTCTATTATACCTAAATGAAAATCATATATCAAGCTCTTTGGGGTCATATCGGTTAAATGCTCATGGGCCTCTTCTATGCTCAAATCTTTGGGTATCAGGCCCAGCCTTTTGGTAACCCTGCATATATGCGTATCGACAGGCATCACGGGCTTGCCGAAACTGAACAAGAGAACGCATGCTGCGGTCTTGGGGCCGACCCCTTTTAACGATCTTAAGTAAGAGATGGCCTCCGGCGAGCCCATATTCTTCAAAACCCCCAGGCTCAATCTGCCTTCACGCCGTTTTATCTCTAAAAGCACCTCTTTTATACGCTTAGCCTTTATGTTGGCGAGCCCCGCATGCTCTATCAGGCGGGCCAATTTTGAGGTATCCGTACCGAGCAGGCCTTCCCATGAATTAAAGCTCTTCTTTAATACGGCAAATGCCTTAAGCGAATTCGTATCGCTAGTATTCTGCGACAGGATAGTCCTGATGAGCTCGTCTATAGGCCTGGTCGACTTAAAAGGCCTTAAGTCCTTGCCATAAGCTTTAAGGACGAGCCTTAATATATCCTTTATCCTACTATTGTTATGCATAATAAACGGTCTTATACGGCGGGATCTTCGAAATGTTTCTTCGCTATATCTTCTATCGAATCCCTGTATTGGAGGAATGCGGCGCATATCTTCGGGTCAAATTGAGTGCCGGCATGCTTCTCTATCTCATCCATCGCTTCGGAAAATCTCATCTTCTCTTTATACGGCCTGTGACTCGTCATGGCATCGAACGCATCGGCCACCGAAATTATGCGCGCGAGTAACGGTATCTCTTCGCCTTTTAACCTCGCAGGATAACCCGTGCCGTCGTAACGCTCCTGATGATGCAGGACAGCCTCTCTCACACCCTCAAGAAAGCTGATCCCCTCTATGATCTTAGCTCCGCGCTCGGAATGCTTCTTAATCTCTTCAAAATCTCCCGGAGACAGCTTGATCTTTTTAAATAGCTCGCTCTCTATATAGATCTTCCCTATATCGTGAAGGAAGCATGAGTATTTTAATTTTATCGTGTCTTCCTTATTCAGATGCATCCCTTTTGCTATAAGAAGCGCATACTTCACCACCCTGTTCAGATGCTCCTTCGTGGACGGGTCTCTCATCTCAATGGCATTGGTGAGGGCCACTATAGATTCAAGGTGAGCCCTCTTTTCACGGACTATCGCCAGCTTCAGCTCATCTATCTTGCCGCGTATGGATAATCTTAATTTTTCGAATGTATCGGCCAGGCGGCCGATCTCGTCATCGGACCTTATATCTATGGGGCTGTCGTAATTTTCCGCCGCCAGGTCTTCCGCCGACCTTGCGAGCTTTTGTATCGCTGATACAAGCGTCATAACAAGCTTATATCCGACAAACGCGGTCAGAATAAATCCTATAACGCATACTAAAAATATTATCCAAAGCTCCCCGCGCAGCTTGCTTACATAAGAGTCTATCTTATAATTTATCTCCACCAGTATCTTATCTTTTTCCGAATAGACCGCAGGCACCGGCGCGTAAGCGGATATCCATATGCCGTCCTTATCGCGGTAGATACCTGTAGATCGAGGCATATTTTCCGATATCGCCTTCTTCGCCTCCGGCCTGAGATCATATACAGGTCCCATCAACAATATGTTTTCCGTGGTCAGGACCATGCGGAAAGAGTTCTTTTCGACCGTGTATATGTTTATGGGGGAGTCTATATTGTTCATCTTCTTTATATTGGTGAGGAGGTCCTTATATTTGATGTAGAGACCTATGGCCTCGTTCAGCCTGTCACCCGACGGCTCTTTCTCTTCCCCCATCTTATCGTATAGATGCGAAAGTGTCGCGGAGCTGACCGACATGTAACGCTCTTTTATCCTATCGGAGTAAAGTAGTATGAGCAGGATATCTTCGGGCTTGATAAAGCTGGCTGTGGTGCCGGCGATACCTCTTATGGACCCTGAAAGCATAGAGGTGAGGCGGCGTTTGCTGAAATCCGATGAGAGGTAACCTAAGATCGCGGTTATGATAAATACAGAGAGGAGGACTATACCGAGGATCTTTGTCCTGATGCTTCTTTTATAGGCTGTCTGTTCCATCGTTTTTTATACTATCATAAAAGGCGGCCTTTAACAAGGCCTTAGTATAGGGTATTGTCGCGGATGTATAGATATCGTGTACGGATCCTGTCTCGACCACCTTTCCATGGTACATAACAGCGACCCTATCGCATATGAATTTGATCACTTTAAGGTCGTGACTTATAAAGAGGCAGGTTAAATTAAGCTTCTTTTGGATATCTTTAAGCAAGTTGAGGATCTGGAGCTGTATCGTGACATCCAGGCTCGATACGGGCTCATCGCAGACTATGAATTCAGGATCCGTGAGGACGGCACGTCCTATAGCTATCCTCTGGCGCTCACCCCCTGAGAATTGATGCGGATATTTTTTGAGAGAGCTCTTGGGCAGACTTATCAGGTCGAGTATCATCGTAAGCTTATTGTTTATGGTGTGGGAGGTTTGGCCTTTTATAGCAAGCCCTTCGGCAAGTACGTCGAATATCTTCATCTTAGGATCGAGGCTATTGTAAGGGTCCTGAAATACCACCTGCACTTTTTTTGTTTCCAGGGTGACAACTCCAGAGTCCGGCTTCATTATGCCGAGAATGATCTTGCCTAGCGTGGTCTTGCCGCATCCGGACTCGCCTACAAGTCCGAAGACCTCACCCTTTCTGATCTCCAAAGATACGCCGTCAAGCGCCTTAACAGTGCCGGTCCTACCTTTGAAATACTTTTTTAAGTTTTCGCATTTAACCATAGTCATGACAAGGCCTTTACGGATTCTAACAGGGAGATGGTGTATGCCTCCCTGGGATTTTTTAATACCTCTCGCGTTATGCCGCTTTCGACTATCCTGCCTTTACGCATGACCGCGACGCGGTCGCACATTCTCGATACTATCCCGAAGTCGTGACTTATAAAGAGGACGGAGAGCTTCTCTTTTAGGATTATCTCTTTCAGAAGATCGAGTATCTGAGCCTGTATGCTGACATCGAGCGCTGTGGTCGGTTCATCCAGTATAACGAGCTTTGGCGAATTTACCAATGCCATCGCGATCATGGCGCGCTGTTTTGTGCCTCCGGAGAGCTGGTGAGGATAGTCGTAAAATATCCTATCCGCTTCATTTATGTGCACTCTATGCAGATATGTAAGCGCGATATCTTTTGCCTTATCGGGATCGACACTCTGATGTTTCATGATCGTCTCTACTATCTGCTCTCCTATCGTAAATACCGGGTTGAAAGAGCTCGCCGGCTCCTGAAAGACGATCGATATTTCAGAGCCCCGGACGCCGCGCAGATCTTTTTCATCTATATTTAACAGGTCCTTGCCATTAAATATAATACTGCCACCGGCTATATTTCCCGGCCATGATATTAATTTTAGTATAGATAGAGCAGTCAAAGTCTTGCCTGAGCCGGACTCTCCCACTATGCCGAAGACTTTACCCTCTTCAATATCGAAGCTCACGTCATCAACAGCTTTTACTATACCGCCCGGCGCGTTAAAATAAACTTTTAAGTTTTTGACCTGTAGTATGTTCATTCTTTAAGCCTCGGCTCTAAGATATCGCGCAGAGCCTCTCCAAGTATGTTGTACGACAAGACCGTAAAGAGTATGAATAGCCCCGGAAATACCGTTAGCCACCAAGCGACCCCAAGGGTCGAGCGTCCATCCATGAGGATATTTCCCCAGCTGGGGGTCGGGGGCTGTACTCCTATACCCAAAAAGCTTAAAGCGCTTTCCATTAATATGGCGCCGCCTATTCCCAATGTCGCGCTCACAAGTACCGGGCCTATCGCATTTGGTATGAGATGCTTTAGGATTATCCGGCTATCTTTCGCGCCCATTACTTTAGCCGCAGAGACAAAATCTCTCTCCTTTAATGTAAGGACCTGGGCCCTCACAAGCCTTGCTATTCCCATCCATCCGGTGGCGCCTATTATCACCATGATATTGGTGATCGAAGGCTCCAATAAAGATATGACGGCCAAGATCAGGAATATCGTGGGAAAGCACAACATTATATCTACGAATCTCATTAAGAGATAATCTATCTTGCCTCCGTAGTATCCCGCTATAGCTCCTATCAATACACCTATGAGCGACGCTATGCCGACAGCAATGAAACCTATCGCAAGCGATATCCTGGCTCCATAAACTATCCTGGAGAATATGTCGCGTCCAAGCCTGTCTGTACCAAAGATGTGTTCTCTGGATGGCGCAGTAAGAACGGATCTTGAATCGGTCGATGTGGGATCATATCGTGTTAGTAGAGGCGCCAGTATCGCAAATATCAACATAGCCAGTATGAAGACGAGCGCAGCCAGAGCCAGTTTATTCTTTATAAGCTCTCTCATGCGTCGACCTCTTCCTTTACCACCCTTATCCTCGGATCGGCGTAAGAATATGCTATATCCGCCAGGAAATTCCCCAAAAGCGTTAGTATCGCTCCTATCGAAAGCACTCCCATTATTACGGGATAATCGCGCGCCATAACAGATTCATAAAAGAGCCTGCCCATTCCGGGTATGGCAAATATGGACTCGAATATTACGCTCCCGCCGATCAAGCCTGGCACGGATAATCCCAATATGGTTATTATAGGTAGAAGCGCGTTCTTTAGAGCGTGCTTATAGATCACGGTCTTCTCGTCCAGCCCTTTTGCGCGCGCCGTCCTTATATAGTCCTGTGTCATTATGCCGACCATCTCGGTACGCATAT
>Ga0268280_1002239_pt1 | contig 11530 bp, 18 predicted proteins | sample saktaG_9_FD_190139 | JGI IMG/M metagenome (GOLD analysis project Ga0268280, IMG submission 190139) | Saline water microbial communities from Sakinaw Lake, British Columbia, Canada - sak_2011_5_24_40m | ecosystem: Environmental > Aquatic > Non-marine Saline and Alkaline > Saline ...
GATATAGTTCAGTGTTCACTGTGAAGGGAGGGTGGTGTCACACAGAAGGGAGGGGTAGCGTCAGTGTGAAGGGAGGTGCCAAATAAACACTAGGGGATTGTGGCTATGGGGGTTGACTAGGCTGAACAGGCGGGGTATCATTAAGACATGATGAGGAACGGCAAATGATAGGCATTAAGGCGGCAATGCAGACGGTTCGGTACTGGCAGGGAACCTCGTGGTGTGAGTGTGAGAGCGATAGACCCATCGGGGCATGCCTGAAATGTGACATGGATGAGCTAATGGATTTCCTGAAGTCGCTGAATAAGGAGCAAGAATGACTGTCCTAGCTTTGATATTGCCTGAGCGGATGGACCAATGGGAGATCGAGCATGCGGATAGCCGCAGCAACACGGAGCAGGATCAATGAGTAAGGGAAGCAAACCTCGCCCTGTAGAGAAGAGCAAGTTCGACAAGAACTACGATCAGATCAAGTGGAAGTCTACGAAAGAGAAGAAATGACAAAGAAGATTCTATTCATCAATGACATTCATGCAGGACATCTGGGAGGGCTTACCCATCCAGACTTTATGACCTCGGTAGAGGCATGGAGAGGCCCAGAGAAGGCCGGGTGGGACATGTACAAGGGCTTCCTTGAGGCTCATGGGCCGTTCCATCAGGTGGTATCTGTGGGTGATCTGATTGATGGTCCGGGAAATAAGAACAATGGCCGTCACCTCATCACAACCGATATGAGAGATCAGTGTAAGATGGCCGAGGCTGTTCTGCGTGCTATCCCGACTGAGAAGTCCAGCAATAGTCCGTTCATCTTTGTTCGTGGCACGGAGTATCATACAGACCGCTTCTGCTCGTTTGAGGACTTCATTGCCGACTCGTTCGATGCTCCTATTCACAACCACGTCTATCATGTGGTAGACAGTTGCGTGATTGATGTGAAGCATAAGGCATCTACAGCAGCCTCTAGCCTGCGTTCAGTGATGGACAATGCTATGAAGTGGCATGAGCTGCATGGATATCCGCGTCCTAACGTCATTGTTCGTGGTCACATTCATCAGTTCCAGCGGTACGAAGTCAACGGATCGACAGTCATCACCCTGCCTGGAGCGCAGATGTTCAGTGACTATGGGGAGCGGAACGTAGAGCGTATGATTGACTTTGGCTTCTGCTGCCTTCATGTAGAGGACGGTCGGTTTCAGGGCAAGTTGGATGTGGAGCTGGCTCAGTTGGCGGCATGCGGCCAGGAAGCGATTACGAGGGGCTAATGACCATATTCATTCCAGAACTAGAAAGACTCGCAGGCAATCCAGTAGAGAACTGGACGAAGGACGAGGTAGAGATCGTTGGTACCTATTACAGTCGTGGCGTATCGGCAGCCAATCTTGCCAAGTATCTGTCCTCACAGGGATGGAAACGCACCACGTCAGCAGTTGAGCATCTAATCCGTAGAAAGGGGATGCAACGTGTCGGGACGAATGTCGAAGCGTAAGGGTGCATCTGGCGAGCGAGAATGTGCTTTCGTATTGAATGAGATGTTCGGAACGGCGTTTCATAGAGGCAGGCAGTATCATGGCGGTCAGGACTCACCTGACATCGCTGGAGGGCCTCCTGGGCTGCATGTAGAGGTTAAGAGGACAGAGCGACTGTCACTATACCCTGCACTCATGCAAGCCGCTGTAGATGCCAAGACTGACATCCCGATCGTCATGCACCGAGCCAATGGCAAGCCATGGGTTGTGTGTGTTGAACTGAATCATCTGAAACGATTGGTGGAGTGGGTCAATGCCTGTACCGCAACAGAAGAAGATCAATCTAAGTAACTTCTCACGAGATGAAGTGCTGCTGGTAATGCGTAACCAGTGCCCTGACTTCGATCTGATTCCTCAACAGGAACAGTGGGTCATGGCCTTGTTCGCTATGGGCGGCTCTCCTGACTCAATCTCATCCATAGAAGATCGACAGACTGGTGACGTTGCTAACGTCATTGAGAAGTACAGGGGTTGCTTATCGACGCTTCCAGACGATGCTAAGGCTAAGATATGCCAGCGTCTATTGTGGAACTCGATTAGCACCTATGTCTCTGTAATGACGGACAAGAAGAGGATCGACAAGCTGGACCCAGAATCAGCCATGAAGATTCTGAAGGAGATTCCAAAGGTTCAGAGAGAACTTATGGAACTGGAGTCGGTCTTTGTAGAGCATCAGAACCGCATGGCAACGCTAGACTTTAGCGGTTTCAGCAAATCATTGGAGCAATAATGTCAGACCTGATTAAACGTGACCTGCCAGACGCACACATTTCAGTCGTAGAAGACCTTTCTCGCCTTCTGAAGCACGTCAACAACCATCAATGCGCTGAAGTCACAGACAAAGGCATCATCATTCATGGTGGAGCGCACATCAATTCGTGGCGCTCGCTCATCCGAGACCTGTATGCGTGCTGGCAGGCCGGAGAAGTGCGTGGTGTACTCATCAAATTCATGGTGGGTGACGCTCTGAACCAAGGAGTTGAGCTGTATGGCGAGGATTCATCGCAGATATTTGCTGACATTCCATGGAAGAAGCGGTATATCGACAACATCTGCTGGGTAGCCCGCAAGGTGAAGCCCGAAAACCGACGCTTGCAGATTCACTGGCTCATGCATCAGAGCATTGCACCCCTCTCTGACGAGGAGCAGCGCTACTACATGGCCTCTGCGGTCTGTAAGTTCTCTGAAGGCGAGGCAAACTGGTTTGGATTGGTCATGGAAGAACTGCGTGATGCCAAGTGCCGCGAGTTGCTTGCACCGATGGACCCGGATGCGAAGGATTACTGGCTACAGTTGATGGATCAGTACAAGCCAACATGGAATAAACTGCAACAGTGGATCAAGGGAGAAGTCCCTGCACCGATGTTGATGGTAGATGCCAGCAAATGGATTGGTCAGGCGGTGGCTAATGCGTCAGCCAAGCTTGATCTGAGCCAGGAGAATGCGTCTGTACTCAACGCCTTGCTGTGGGACCTGTATGAGCACGTCAAAGACAAATCAATCCGCTAGGATACAGCAGTTAGACCGCCTAGTTAAAGAGCGTCTACTGGAGTTGGAAGGCCCTCTGTGTTGGTATTGCGGACACATGGCCAGCGAAGTCGCACACATCATTAGTCGAAGATTCTTAGCTACGAGGTTTGATACCCATGTCAACGGAAATTGCCACTTGCTTTGCCACGCCTGTCACACAGCCGACCACAACGGACACCTGCGCCCCACCTACTGCGAAAAACTCATCGAGCGATGTGGAGAAGAAGCCTACAAAACAATTAGAGATAGGGCCAATGCCGGACCATACGGCGCAGCACCCACAAGGGATGCCTTCCTTGAGCGCATTTCCGACTCCCTGCGGAGTCCAGCCGAGTTCATTCAGGATTTTGCTTCCGGGCAGGACTGAGATCGTCGTGGTAGGTGATGGGTCAGAGGTAAAGAGCGGGCAACTCATCATTAAGCGTGGCTCGGAAGTCTTCTCGATCTGGAATCTGAGCAAGATTGAGGGAGTCATCATGGAGAAGGTGCGCCTTGGTCACTAAGAAGCGATGGAAGTGGTCGCTCGCCTTCGCAAAGGAGTGGGCTGGCCGTCTTAGGTTGTCAGAGTGGCTGATAACGCTACAGCACATGGACATGGCTGAGACGACGCTGGGGCAAGCGCAGTCCGTTCCAGAGTCCATGAGCGCCGTTATTGCCCTAAGTAGCGCGTTGCTGGAGCGTCAAGAAGACAAGGACATCCAGGGCACGATCATCCATGAGTTGCTGCACATAGTCCTCACACCGCTGCGTAATGCGGCATACAATCGCTATGCCACAGAGGACATGATCGACACGGCAGAGGAAAGGGCTGTTTTGCGGCTAGAGAGAGCGTTCCTGGAGATGATATGAAGTTTGAGTTCTATACGGAAGATGGCGTCTTCGGGCTAGACTACAAGGACTACCTGAAGAACGAAGACCTAATGAAGAAGATAGCTGACAAGCGTCGTATCTTCGTCAATCTTGGCCTGAAGTTGCTGTCTTTCGATAGACAGTGGCTGCGAGAGCACCCAAAGCAGGAGAAGTTTGTTGAACACATGCGAGATGAACAGGCCCAGAACCCACTTCGGTTCTTCCTTCCCCATTGCGCCACTTACGACGACTTCGACTCTCCATCCCATCAGTACATCAACGACGTGTACAACATCTACACAGCCTTCCTCGCCCCCAACCGACTTGGGAAGTCCACGGCGACGATCATCAAGGCGCTTGTCACGTTCGGAGTCATACCAACTGACAAGTCGTGGGAGATTCATCGTGATCACGGTGTTATCTGGAGAGAGTGGACGGGTCCTAAAGAGATTGGTGTCGCCAGCTACAACTGGAGCAATATTGATGACACTGTGTGGCCACAGGTTGTCCGCGCTTGGCTTCCGAAGAATGAGCTGGGTGCGTACTTTGATTACAATGCTCCGAAGGATTCTGCGTTCACTGTACCGCTTGCGTGCGGCAGCAAACTCCACTTCAAGGCCCTCTCCCAGCCACAAGGTGCCTTTGAATCGCAAGCCCTGGATGGTTGGATATGGGACGAACAGGCCACGGAAGAGAAGTTTGATGGTGCCAATGCCCGACTCAAGACACGACGAACATACAGCACAGACGACAAGGGATACGAGTATCTAACGGCTGGATGGCATGTCTGCGGAGCGACACCACATAAGGTAGACGGGCGTCCTGACACTGGTGATGGCACATGGTTCTCTGAGATGTGGCGCGGCACGCTTACCAAGGGCCTGTCGTCCAAGTTCTACACTGGCAACCTGTTTGCCGACGTGCCAGACTGGTGTTACTCGGAGCGCGAGAAGCAGGTGTCGCTGAACGAGCTGGAAGAGGCTGTAAGGACGCATAACAAGAAGCGGGTACGGGCCATCCGTTCGCGTCTGTATGGCGAGTTTGAGACTACTGGCGGCATGGTCTATGACGAGTGGGATGACGAGATGCATATCATCCCAGAGATTAAGATTGATCCTACATGGAGCGCTTTCCGGTGCGTTGACCACGGTAGAACCAACCCCACGGCTTGTCTGTGGGCCGCGATTACTCCCAAGAATGAAGTAATCTTCTTCCAGGAGTATGAGGGCATTGAAAGACAGATATCTGACAATGTTGAGCGGATCGTGGCAATGTCCGGGAATCGTTTAGAGTTCATAGGGCAAGGTGATGGAGGGTTTGGCATTGCAATTCCTAGATACAGAGAAGTGGCAGATGGCAAAGATTCGATGCAGTTTATCTTCGACGTGTTGGACGGGCGATCCTTCAGAACCACCGACAACGGTACTATCTTCACCGTTGGCGCGCTGTATCAGTTCGCTGGCCTCAACAAGCTTCAGGGAGCGCCTCTACAGCAGATTGAGCCTACCATTCCGCTGGTTAAGGAAGCGATGCGCATCCGTCCAGAACAACGCCATATCATTACGGGTGAGCTTGGTGCTCCGAGGATGTATGTCGTTGGTGCCAGGTGTCCTGGCCTTATTCGTCATCTGAAGTCATACAGGAACGTAGAGTCGAAGTCAAAGGACGGCAACGCAAGCGAGAAGCCTCATAGTCGCGACGACCATGATCTGGATGCTATGCGCTATGGCTTTATGATGGGACCTAGCTTCAGGGCGTGGTGCCCCATTCGTCCACAACACACCGGAATGGCCAACAATAAAGGATACTGGATAGATGAAGAAAAGCAAGAGCAAGAGTCTAGATTTCGGAGTCAGCGCAGGATCGGGATTGATCCAAGAACACGACGTTGAAGAGCGTGATGCGATTGTCGCAAATCTCAAGCTTCTAGGCAACCGCATCCTTGGCTTGAAGTGCTACAATGACCACATGAGAAACGAGGACGGAAGCGTTTTTCTTTACATGACAGATCAATTAGTTGATACTACGAGTTGGTTTCAGGTACTACAGGTAGGCCCTGAGTGCCGTTACCTATCGCCCGACATCCTTGAGGACCACGATGTTTTCCTTCACTTCCCTATATGGGATGACGGAATGCACGGCCTCGGATTCGGGCTTTTCGTTGTGGATGAGGATATGATGGATCGCCCTGATCCGAAACTCATTCCTGTTGCCGTGATTACGGAGAAATCGCATGCCAAGTGATACCGCTTTTCTTAAGAACGAAGAGACAATCGCCAAATTCCTTTCCCAGTGCTCTACTGACTACGACCGCTTCAAGACCGACAGAGACACCCTTGGTGTTGATGAGCACATGGAGTTGGCGGACGGTATGTGGCGCTGTATGCAGAACGGAGCGCTGGCTGACGCAGAACGCGTAGCCATCTCCAACGCCCCAGAGAACAGAGCCAGCGTGGGCAGTGTGCGGTTCTTCCGTACAGTGTCCCAGAAGGCATCTCTGGGCTATTCTGTGTCATCCTCTGTTCAAGTGCCTTGGTCCTACAAGCCAAGGGCCAACCCCAACATCTGGGGCAGTGATACAGACGGTCTTGGGCAGGCTGCGGTACACAACGCTCTGACCAAGTATGCTTGGCGTCAGGGCGGATGCGACAAGAAGATGTACGAGTTCTGGACCCAGATTCACAAGTATTGCAACGTGCCAGTTCAGGTTCGTTGGCGAGAGACGGCCAAGCGCATGCTTGTGAAAGACCCCGAATCTGGCAAGCGCGAGTACAAGGATGTGCTGACGGACATCTATCCAGACTTCAGGGTGCTGCATTGGTCCATGCTATTCGCAGACATGTACACCCAGAATATTCAGGATCAGAACTGCGTCATCGTCCTCTCTGTCGTGCCGTGGATGGACCTACAGCGCGGTCTGAAGATGAAGTGGTATGACGAAGATGCCATTGAGAAGATACGAGAGAACCGCAACAAGTATAAGTGGGATGGCAATGAGGGAGCAGAGTTTCGCAAGGCCCAGACGGATAACGCTGGTACTGGCACATACTCTCCCGGCGAGTCAGACCTGTTCTTGATGTGGGACATTTACCGCTGGGCACCTATCAAAAAGGGCAAGTGGGACGACAAGAACGACTACCAGCTTTTCTGGGCTACGGCCATTGGCAACACCCTCACCAATGCCGAGATCGTTCGCGCTGACACAGACTTTGACCCAGACGGCGAGATTCCTATTGAGTTCGTGCATGCCATCCCCGATGACTCGGAGATGCTCTATGGCATGAGCTGGGCAGAGGTGGTCAGGACTGCCTATAGCCTGGAGTCCACGCTGTGGGAGCAGACGATTGATAACATTTCAGGCGTCAACAACCCGTTGGTTCTGTTCAACTCTCTCAAGTTCAATACTGCTCCAGAGGACTTCAAGTATCAGCCCGGAGGCAAGCTGGATGTAACGGACATTGAGGGAGCAATCAAGGAGTTTGTCCCACGCGATACGACTGCCCAGACATCCCAGCTTATCCAGTTCATTCAGGACGAGCAGGGTGTTGGTACGAGCCTTAATCAGAACATGATGGGTCAAAGCTATGGTGGGCGCACGCCTGCCTCTGAAAGCATTGCCATCAATCGGTTTGCTCAACAGCCCAACCTCGCAGAAACGTCATACATCCTTAACCAGTTGACCAAGTTCCTGGCAAAGAAGTACAAGAGTTACTTCCAGGCGTTCGGTGATCCTCGAATGATCGCCATGATCGCTGACGAAGAGATGAACCACCAGCTTCCAGTCGAGAAGGAAGACGGTGGCGTGCTGCTGTTTGGGGACTTTGACACCGAGACCGATCTGGCTGATCAGTTCGTAGAAGACTACGTGGCAGCCGGACAGGAAGTGCAGCTTTTGCAGACCATCGCTGGCAACCCGACGCTATTGCAGTCCGACAACCACAAGGTTGACATTGGCGAGTGGCTCGGAGGCATCCTGCGCCGTCTGAAGGTGACTAACGCATCTGCCATCGTGAAACCCCTCTCCAACATAGACGCTCGCCTCCGTCAGCGCGACGAAATCCGCGTAATGATTGAGAGCAAGCAGTACATTGCTCCGCAGGCTGGTGAAGATCACTCAGCTCATATCAACGAGGTCAACGCATCCATCCTCGAATGGAAGCCGCTTGCCTCTCGTCTTGAGTTTGAGACCGATGCTGGACTGACCAAGGAATTGGAGTTCGCTCGTTTCGTTCTTGAGGAGTTGCTGATTCCTCATCGTGACGCACATCAACAGATGAGTCAACAGGAGGGCATGCAGGCCGAAGCTATGCAGCAAGGGGCGCAAGGCCAGCCCGAAACACCGCAGACGCCGGGACAGCAGGCAGGTAACGTGATGGCAGGGCAGTTGGGAGCACTACAGTAACCATGTCCAAAACAGAGGTTGCCGAACTCATAGCGTCGCAAGACTTCAAACCATTCTGGGATGAAGTAGACAAAATCAGACGTGCGGAGATGGAGCAGTTATTCAAAACAGAGGATGCTGCGTTCCTGAAGGGCCTGAAAGTCCTTGACAGGATCGTTCAGATTCCTAGAGTGATGCGCTCCGCTGTTGCACAAACAAATGCAAGGTAGTATATTATGGCAAGTCAGGACGCTCAGAACGCCACCCGCGAGGGCGAGGCCAATGAATCCGTGACGGCAGAAGAGGCTCTTAATCGCTGGAAGCAGGCCGAGGCAGCCATCGCCCACATGAAGGGTGATTGGGGAAACCAAAAGGACCAGATTACACGCGAGAATCAAGAGCTAAAGGAACGGCTGGCCGGACTAGAAGGCCGAGTGGACGAACAGCGCACCCTCTTTGGAAGTGCAAACCAAAAGGCAGAAGCTGATCCTTTCGAGCTGGATGAAGCGACGGCGGACGCATACCGAAACGATCCAACACAAATGCTTGGCTTCGTCAAGGAACGCCTCCGGGCGCAGGAAGAGTCATATCTGAATGCGGTCGTAGGGCTGTTGCATGACAGAGAGGCCAACGTCACGCAGCGATTCAATGCCATCGACGGCACACTTCAAACAGTGAAGCGCGTCGTTGATCCAGAGATTGCTCCGTGGAGAGAACAGATCGACGAACTCAGAACCAAGGGCGAAGTCTTCAAGAAACTCGATGACAAGTCGCTGATCGAAATCGCCAAGACCATGGGCCTCAAGCCGATGGAATATCGTGGTGACGCAGGCAGTGGACGACATGGAGTGGGAGAAGGCAAGCAGACGGCACGAGAGTTTGATCCCCATAGTATGGCGGGTCAGCTTATCATGCGTTTGGCTGATGGGGACAAGAAGAGAGCAGAGTCGATTTGGAAGCGCCAAGAAGCGCGTAGGATGGGAGCGTAAGGAATGCCAGCTAGAACGAAAGCACCCGCGATGAGTGTTAAGACGGCTTGGGTTGATCAGCGCGCAGCGTTGGTTGACAAGCTTAACAAGGAGAATCCAGAGTTTATCCATTGCTTTCAGGGCAAGGATATCACCGAGGACGAACTCCGAGACAAGGACATGGAATTGGTCCGTCACGACACCTACGCAAAAGGCGATGACCACGAAGTGCTGCGTTGGCGCAACGACTACGTTGCACGAACCCCCAAAGAAATTTGGAAAGAACGACGAAGTGCTGAGTGCGAAGAGTCTGCAACGGAAGTTCAGAATCTTTACTGTCGCCCTGAGAATAATGAAAGTTGGAAGGACAACGCGCCAGGTCGGCGTATTGCTTCTCCCAAAGACCCTAATCAAATCGGAAATATTGGAGGCATGTAATGGCTAATGTTCTTACCATTGCTCATGCAAGTATCAAGAAAAACGGTGGCCCGATCACGGAAGATCGTTACATCGGCGACGGCACCAACGCGGTGAAGGCAGGGCAGCTCTGCAAAATCTCTGCTGGTACGGTTGTTCCTTTGCTCACGAATGCGGGTGCGCCCGTAGCTGGCGAGATGGACACGGACGTCCTGGCCGCGGCTTACAAGTTGGTTATTCCGCTGAGTGACTATGCTATCAACACTGATAACATGGCTGTTCAGGAGATCACGGTTGATACGGTTCTTGAAGGCTATGTCGTGGATTCGTCCGCGTCTGACGTCACGATGGACGTAACAGACATTGGTACCCGGATCGCTGGTTATCAGGACGCGAATGGCCGCTTGTCGTTTAACAACACGACTACCAAAGGCTGCTTCTATGTGCTGGATGTAGACGACGTTTACGACCCGTACCAGAATGCAGGCGACTTTGAAGAGGACTCTGGCGGAACACGTCATAGTCGGATTCAGGTCAAAGTCAACCCCAGCTTGGTGCTGTAAGGAGATAAGTAATGGATATTACCCAAAGCGCTAGCGCTAAGACCGCACTCCAGTCCACTGGTTCGGATACCTGGACCAAGGAAGCATTTGCTAACACGATTCACGCGCTCGCAGACGAGATGTTTGAACTGTCGTTCGGTGAACCGGGGAGCACGCAACTCGAAGGTCTCTTTCGAGTCGGAGACCAGAAATCAGTAACCTACACGATGCAGAGCAAGGTTCGTCCTGGCGGGACGGTCCCGTTGCGTCGTGATGGCGATGATCTCTCGTTCATTGAGCCGCAGGAAGGCTTCGGCTACACGTTCCAGACCTACATGTTTGGTCAGGGCGTGAAGTGCGAGCGCGAACTCATTGAGCTGGATGATGCTGGTGCGATCACTGATCGTTTTGAATACCTCATGGACAACTCGAAGCGCACGCTGAAAAACGCGCTCGCCGACGTGTTCAACCGTGCGGTATCTCCGAGCAACGCCCCGTTCTCGTGTCTTGATGGTATGTACCTAATTGACGCTGATCGTCCGAACCCTGACCCTCGCGCCCCGGCGTGGAGCAATCAGGAATCGAACGCGGGTATCACGGCGGACTCGCTGTTCGCTGCGACACTGAACGCGCATAACACGATCGGCCCGAATGGCGATCCGTTGCGCCTCAAGATCAAGAAAATCCTCATTCCTATCGCCAACGATAAGACCCTGTGGACGCTCCTGAATACCGACCGTGCGGTTGGTAGTGGCAACAACGACGCCAACTGGGCTTCTGGCAGCCGCTTCAACTACGAAGTGATGGACGATCTGACCTCTGCGTCGATCTTCTATCTGCTGGATGATCCCAAGTCGAAGAAGAACGGCCTTGAGTTGCGTTGGCGCGTGCGCCCCGCACTGGCTGACATCAACTTCGAGAACCCGGATATCATGGGCAAGCGCATCCGCTTTGGCTTCGGCCTCGGCTGCCTTGATCCTCGGTACGTCTGGCGCGGTGGTGTCATCTCGTAAGTAATCGTCAATTCTTAACGCCCTGGCAGGGTTAATCCCCTGCTGGGGCAAGCCTCAAAGGAAACACAAATGAAGAAATTGATGATTGGTACGGCGATGTTCGCTGCGGCTACGGTGCTTTTTGCCGTAGTTGGCGACATCATCTCTCTTGGCCCGAACGGTGAGTTTCGAGTTGATTCGAGTGGCGTGCTGCGTTGTGCGTCAATCGTGGGTGATGTTACTGGTGATTTGACTGGTGATGTTACTGGTGATTTGACTGGTGATGTTACTGGTGATTTGACTGGTGATGTTACTGGTGACGTGG
>Ga0268280_1002240_pt1 | contig 11529 bp, 12 predicted proteins | sample saktaG_9_FD_190139 | JGI IMG/M metagenome (GOLD analysis project Ga0268280, IMG submission 190139) | Saline water microbial communities from Sakinaw Lake, British Columbia, Canada - sak_2011_5_24_40m | ecosystem: Environmental > Aquatic > Non-marine Saline and Alkaline > Saline ...
CCTGAAAACACTCTGTATCTCGCGAACAGCATCAAGCAAAAAGGGAATTTCAAGATCTTGAACTTTTCACCCTATTCCATCAGCCTGGAATATCAGAAAGATAAGTGAGGAGGAGGGATATGCGTAAAAGATTTTATCTGTTCCTGACGGCCGCGTTTTTTGTGGTGGCCTGTGTAGGAGCGCCCATCAAATACGACCCCAGTTCCTTCGTGACCGATCCGCCCGACAAGGAAAAGATACCGAGGTCATGCAAGAGCGCCTATGAGAGCGTCATCCCTCGTATCGCTGTCGTTAATTTCGCGAATAATACCACGTTCGATTATGCCAAGATGGTGCAGACCAGCGTCCAAGGCCAGAGCCAGCGGACGGCCGTGGGCGGAGCGGCCGTGGGCGTGGTGCCTGGGGCGGCAGGTGTCGTCTGGGGGGCCAAGGAACAAAAGAAGTTCCAGCGGGACTCTCAGAAAATCGAGCGGCAGTTCAACGCCAAGCTGAGCGAGAGCGTTGAGGACGGCGTCATGAACGAACTCGTCACCATGGGAGGCTCGAAGGTCTATACCCGCAACGAGATGAAGAAGATTCTCGAGGAGCAGCAGTTCCAGCGTTCCGGCCTGGTGGACGACAGCCAGTTGGTCAGGCTTGGGAAACTTGCCGGAATCAAGTTCATGGTCACGGGCTCGGTGAACAACGTCAATCTGGCCTGGAAGGATTTCGGTTCATCCCAGTTGGGCCAATATGGTCTCGGGGCGGCCATCGCCGGCGGGCTCATCGGAACGCAGGAGGGCTGGAACATCAACACCGATATCGCGCTGAGGATCCTTGACGTGGAAACGGGCGAGATCCTCTTCTCCAAGATTGTCTCGGGAAAGGAGATCATCGGGAAGACACCCTATCCGAATTACGACGCCCTGATCGGCGGGATCAAGAAGGCGGCGGCCAAGGCCCTCGAAGATGTGAGACCGGAGCTTTCCAAGTGGTTCACGCTCAAGGGATACATCTTCCAGACCAGGACAAGCCCGGATGGCTCCGAGCGGAGCGCCCTGATCAATATCGGCGACAAGATGGGATTGAAGGCGGGACAGAAACTCGTGGCCTACACGTTCCAGGAAATCACCGATCCCTTTGACGAGTCGAAGAAATCCTGCGACATCCAGAAACTTCCCGTGGATATCGAGGTGACGGACCAGCTTCAGGCGGACAAGGCCTGGGTGATCATCAAGGGGGATAAGAATGCGCTCAAGCGGGTCAAGGTCGGACAGCTGGTGGAAAGGGTTGCCCTGGAAGGCCAGGGTTTCATGAAGAAGCTGGGATACTGATTTTTCTTTCCTTGATTAAGAAACATAAAAAGCCGGGGCATTTCGCGCCCCGGCTTTTTATTTGCACTTCTTTTCCCTTCAACTTGAAACCAGAAACTAGAAACTAGAAACTAGAAACTTTTTTTTGCAATATTTCCCGCGTCCTCTCCACATCTCTCTTGATCTGTTCGACCAGAGGTCTGGGACCTTCGAATTTCTTCTCGTCCCGGATTCTTTCGATGAAAGAGAGCAGAAGCTTGCGGCCGTAAAGATGCCCCTCGAAGTCGAGAATGTGGGCCTCCACGGTGGTTCTCTTCTCCTCGGTAAAAGTGGGGTTGAACCCGATGTTGATGGCGGCCTTGTATCGTTCCCCATCCACATCGACGAAAGCGGCGTAAACGCCCCGCCCGGGGACGAGAATCTTCTCCGGCTCGATGTTCGCCGTGGGAAATCCGATATCCGTGCCGCGCCGGTCTCCCTTCACGACATGCCCTTTGAGCGTGTAAGGTCTTCCCAGGAGCCTTGATGCGAGCGCCACATCCCCTTCGAGGATGACGTTTCTCACCCGGGTGCTGCTCACGATCCCGCCTTCCATCTCAACGGCGCCCATGACCTCCACGTTGAATCCGTAGACCCGTCCCTGGTTTTTCAGATAATCCGGTTTCCCCTCCTTGCCGCTGCCGAAGGTGTAATCATGACCGATGAGGATCAGGGTGGGCTGAAACGCACCGCAGAGGATGTCTCTGGCGAACACCTGTGCCGTCGTTTTGGAGAATTCAAGGGAAAACTCGATCAGGACGACGGCATCGATGCCCAGTTCTTCAAGCAGCGCGAGCTTTTCTTCGAGCGTGGTGATGAGAAAGAAGGGCTTCCGCCCGGGGTGCAGGACCTGCTGGGGGTGAGGTTCAAAGGTCATGACAATAGCATTCGAACCGGTCTTTTTCGCCACCTGAAGGACCCTGCTGATGATGGCCTGGTGGGCCCGGTGGATGCCATCGAAATTCCCGATGGTGATCACGCCCCCCTTCAAGTCTTCGGGGATGTCTTTTATGCCTCTGATGACCTTCATGGATATGTTTCCCAATACTGCTCCCTTGCGAGCTGTTGAAAAACGCTCATCTGCTTCGTTGCGCTGCGCCCCTCGTCATTCAACGTACGTCTATGTACGCCTCATTCCTCGGGTCTTGCGCGCCTTGCATCTAAACGTTTTTGAACAGCCCAACAAGAAGTGTGTTTTTCAACAACCTTCTTGTCATTGCGACGTGTAACATAACATCATTCCGGCTAATTTCAAGAAGCTTTTTTCTTGACAATACACGGCCCGCCGGAATAGATTACTTCCGAATTATTCAATTGCCGAAGTGGCGGAACTTGGTAGACGCGCTAGGTTCAGGGTCTAGTGGGCGTATGCCTGTCGGGGTTCAAATCCCCGCTTCGGCACCAGAAAGAATCAAGGGGTTAGCTAATCTGCTGACCCCTTTTTTATTGGCCGGAAGGCGCTTGGTAAACGTTTTGGTAAACATTTGCAAGGAAGATTTGTATACGGTCAACAATGTGTTATGTCTGAAAATCAACCTTTTCTCTTAAATCGTTCCGCTATATGGAAAAGAAGAGTGATATATGAATATTCCGCGATAAACTGATTACAGGGAGAGCTTTGAATAACGACCACCATACCGAATTTGTCATGCCGGACTTGATCCGGCATCCAGTATTCTTAATATGTTCTGGATTCCGGCTGGAGTTTATCCTGAGTAACTCGAAGGGCCGGAATGACGGAATGGAGCTTTTTTCAAAGGTCTGAGAGAGGGGTATCCTTATGAACGCCGTTATGAAGAAACGCTACTATCTCAGCAAATCCCTTTTTATCAAGGGGCTCCAGTGCCACAAAGCGCTCTACCTCGAAAAGCATCAGCCGGAGCTCAAGGATCCGATGACAGCTTCCAAGGAAAACCTGTTCGCGAGTGGCCATGAGGTCGGTCGGATTGCCCGGGGCCTCTTCCCCGGCGGAGTCGAAATCCCCTATGAAGGCCTGACCCACCAGGAGCAGATCGAGATGACCCGGTCTGAGATAGAAAAGGGCACAAAAGTCCTCTACGAGGCGGCCTTCAGTCATGATGGGGTTTTCATCAAGGCCGACATTATCCGCAAGGGCAGGAGAGGCTGGGAACTATATGAAGTAAAAGCCTCGAACTCGCAGAAAGATTATCACTCCGATGATGTCTCCGTGCAGTATTACGTGATGACGGGCTGCGGCTTTCCGGTCTCAAAGGCCTTTATCGTCCATCTCGATAACACCTACGTCAGGAAGGGTGATATCGAGGTCGATAAGCTCTTCGCGATGGCAGACCTCACGGAGGACGTGAGGGAGAAACAGCCCGCCATAGGCGCTGAAATCCGGAACCAGCGCAAGATGCTGTCCGGAAGTCTTCCCGATATCACCATCGGCAAATATTGTTTTGATCCCTATGAATGCGACTTCCATGGACACTGCTGGGACCATATTCCGGAGATATCCGTATTCAGCCTCAAGGGGGTAAGCTTCGAGGCATACAAATTTCACCAGAAAGGAATTGTCCGCCTTGAAGATGTGCCGCTCGACGACCTGTCTTCAAAACAGCGGTTCTTGATCGAGGCCTACCTGGAAAAGAGAATTCACGTCGAGCCGGATAGCGTCAGGGCATTTCTGAAAACCCTTCGCTATCCCCTCTGCTTCCTCGATTTTGAAACGTTCATGACAGCGATACCCCCGTGGGATGGAATAAAGCCCTGGCAGCAGGTCCCTTACCAGTACTCGCTTCATGTTCTTGAGAAAGGGGGGAAGGCCCTGAAGCACCATGAATATCTCGCCATGCCGAATGTGGACCCCCGGAAAGAGCTGGTGGAGAATCTAATGCGCGATATCCCGGAAAACGCCTGTATCGTCCACTACACGGCATTCGAAAGAACACGAATGAACGAGCTTGCCGGCTGGTTCCCGAAATACAGGAAAAGGATTGAGACGCTCCTGGATCAGTCGGTCGATCTTGCCGAACCTTTCAAGGATAAGAGCGTTTACCTCTGGCAGACGTTAGGTTCCTATTCCATCAAATGTGTGCTTCCTGCCCTCGTGCCTGGGCTAAACTACGATGACATGGAAATAAGCGACGGAGGGACGGCAATGGAAGCGTATTTCAGGATGTGCCAGTCGCAGGACCCTGCCGAGATTGAGCGGATTCGAAAAGCCCTTCTCGAATACTGCAAACTGGATACACTGGCAATGGTCAGAATCGTGGAGAAGCTGAAAGAATATTGATGGGCACAAGAATGGGCCGCCTAGACCACCTCGAAACATTATAGAGGTTTCACCTTTTCAGCGTTTCTCGCCTTACCCGCCCCTCTCGCCTTTTTTAACGCAACGAACGCAATGGACTCGATTGACGCAAAAGACGCAATTAATTGTAGGATTTTTAGAAAAATGCTTGACTATTTGCTGTATTTAGATATATTTCCTTTGGAATTTCAAGTGGATAATTAGGAGATAGATTATAGTTCTTAACCATTATTATTAGAATTAGAGGGACAGATGAACTGATTTCACGAAACCCCGTTTCTCGTTAAAGAGAGCGGGGTTTTTTATTTAATCATGGAGTTTCCCAGTGAAGTTCTATGTGGGGATCACAGACTACGATTGGTTTCGCTACCTGTCATCCATTCCGGATGTTGATGAGGTGAACTTCTGGCAGCCCGGCGGCAATCGCATATTTAAAACCCTTTCAATTGGTGAACCTTTCCTCTTTAAGCTCCACAGCCCTCGTAATTTCATAGTCGGAGGCGGGTTCTTCGCCCATAGCACCATCCTGCCAGTAAGCATGGCATGGAGCGCCTTTGGAATAAAGAATGGTGCCCGGTCCATCGATGAAATGCGAAGTCGCATCGAGAAATACCGGAGGCAATCCCCTCATTCAGAAGATTATCGCATTGGATGTATTTTACTAACTCAGACATTCTTCTTTGATGAAAATGAGTGGATTCCAATACCAGAGAACTGGAAACTAAACATTGTCCAAGGGAAGACCTATGATCTCTCAGACGTCTATGGTAGCCGTCTTTGGACAGAAGTCCAGCTTCGCGCTCATATGAAGCCAACGATATCTCAAGAACACCCATCATCTATTGATGGATCAAGATATGGACCGCCAGTTCAAATTACCCCCCGTCTTGGCCAAGGCAGTTTCAGAGTTATCGTAACGGATGCCTATCATCGTAAATGTGCAGTAACCGCTGAAAGAACTCTTCCCGCATTAGATGCTGTTCATATCAAGCCATTCGGCAGAAATGGGCCTCATCAGGTCAATAATGGTGTTCTCCTGAGATCAGACATTCATCGCTTGTTTGATATTGGTTATGTGACCATTTCTCGCGACAATCAATTCCTGGTGAGTCGAAAAATCAGAGAGGATTATGAGAATGGCAGAGATTACTATGAGATGCATGGACGAATATTACATCTACCCGGCCAACAAAGCCTTAGACCGGCCAAGGAATTTATAAATTGGCATAATGAGAATGTATATCTCGGGTGAGTCTAAATAACATATTTTTACGTTAACGATCGCCACAATATGACTTATGAAAGCTTAAAAGAATTTATTCAATCGAAAATGAGGCTGAGCCACATTTATCAGCCTCTTCTTATCAAGGCGTTGGTAGAAGCTGGCGGATCAGCTACAGTCAGACAGCTTGCCACAACATTCCTTTCCTCCGATGAGAGCCAGATTCTTTATTATGAAAAGCGATTAAAGGAAATGCCTATCAGAGTGTTGGCAAGGCACGGGATTATAGCGAAGGATAAAGACCTTGTTAGTCTGAATTTGGGCAAGTTGACACTTGAGCAAAGGGCAGAAATAAAGAAGTTGTGCGAAGCAAAAATGCAAGAATTCATCGTTGCGAGAGGATTGGCAATTTGGGATTATAGGCTTCTTGATGATAGTCCTATCCCCGATCTGATCAGATACAGAGTCTTAAAAGAAGCGAAGGGGCGATGTGCTTTATGCGGTGTAACGAAAGATGAGCGACCATTGGATATTGACCACATAATACCACGATCCAAAGGCGGGGAAACGATTTACGAAAACCTGCAAGTTCTTTGTTCAAAATGCAATAGATCAAAGCGGAATCAGGATGATGCGGACTTTAGAAATCTCATAGAGGGGGCTTCTGATCATCATTGTATATTTTGCCAAATCCACAAAGAAGAATATTTAATTGAAAACGAATTCGCATTTGCCAAGCTCGATAAATACCCTGTGACAGATGGGCACACACTGATTATCCCCAAAAGACATTTTTCTGAATATTTCAACATTACGAAGGTCGAACAGACTGCCGTGTCTGATCTAATAACTATCAGGAGAAAACAGTTAATAGAAGATGCCGGGGTTAAAGGTTTCAACATTGGCGTTAATTCGGGTCAGGTTGCCGGGCAGACTATCTTTCATTGTCACATACATTTAATTCCAAGGCGAAAGGGCGATCTTGATGACCCAAGAGGGGGAGTCAGAGGCGTGATTCCAGGCAAAATGAAATACTATGATTAAAATGAATCACGATCATTATTTCTACAAAATCCCTTAATAACAGAGCCCAGGATAAAGATAGCTCTGTCTCATATTGTCGATCTTAGTCGCCACCTTCCCTGCCACCCATTCCGGCTTGATAAGCTTTGCCTCATCTCCAAAGGATAGGACCCATGACATGAGCTCCTGTTCTGAAGAAGCGGAAAAGAAGATCAGGACTTCTCCTTGATGATCCCGAAATTGAGATTGAAGGTCTTCTCGAAATCGTACTTCTCGGGAAACTCGAAGCTGCGGTCCGTGAGCTCCACCTTTTTCATGCGGTGGACGGTGAGGAGGGGGTGCGGTAACGCTTCAAGGCCGACGATCGGATGCATTTTGCCTGAATATGCCGCGTCAAGAAGGTCATGCATCCCTATCTGGATGCGATATTCTAATTTCCAATACCAGATTTCAATAATGCTTGATATTGTTTATTTAAAAAGGTAAATATTATAAAACATTTTTCATTTTGGGGAATAAAGATTAGATCCAATGGTTGATATTGCCAAGCAGATCGTGTTCTGGAAGGACAGCGCAAAAGAAGATTGGGTGGTTGCCCGGCAACTTGTGGATAATGGTCATATAAGGCACGGACTTTTCTTTGCCCATCTGACTCTTGAAAAGATCCTCAAGGCTCTTATATGCAAACATTCACAAGACCTTGCTCCAAGGCTTCATAATTTATCCCGGCTCTCCGAAATGACAGGTATTACACTTGAAACCGAGTATGTAGACATTTTAGCTGAAATGAATGCTTTCCACATCGAGGGTCGATATCCCGAATCTTTGACAACGCCTCCGATGAAAGAAGAAGCTTTAAGTTACATAACCAGAGCAGAAAAGGTTTATCAATGGTTAATGAATCAGTTGTAAACGGTGTCCGAAAATATCTACGCGCCTTGCAGGATCAGGGAATCGCTGTCAAGTTCGGTGTGATATTCGGCTCGCAGCTTACAGGCAAAACCGATGACTGGAGCGATATTGATTTACTCGTGGTCTCTCCCATTTTTGATGATCGGCGCAGCCGAGACGATATTAATCTGTTGTGGCGACTCGCGGCCCGAACGGACAATCGTATTGAACCTGTCCCTTGCGGTGAGCGTCAGTGGTTTGAGGATGATGCCAGCGCCATTATTGAAGTTGCGAGACGTGCAGGGGAAACCGTAACCCTCATGTAGAATCGTGTAATAGGGGTCAGACTTAAAACTTAAGATATTGACAGGGCATGATGCTTAGAGGTGAAAAGAGGTATCAGGAAAATCAGTATCAAATGTAGCCCTGCCTCATATTATCGATCTTTCCCCTCACCTTTCCCGCCAGCCACTCCGGCTTGACAAGCTTAGCCTCATCCCCGAAGGATAGAACCCAGGACATCAGTTCCGGTTCCGAGGACGCGCTGAAGGAGATCAGGATTTTTTCCTTCCCCATTTTTTTGATCTTCTGGTCCGGGCTCCAGATCCGCTCGGAGACGTGGCGGGCGGCCCATCCCCTGAATTCCACCTCGACTTCGAAGGACTTTTCCTTGATGATCCCGAAATTCAGATTGAAGGTCTTCTCGAAATCGTACTTCTCCGGGAATTCGAAGTTACGGTCCGTGAGCTCCACCTTTTTCATGCGGTGGACAGCAAGGAGGGGATCGTAGTCCGGCTCCTTGACCTTTTTTTCCGGGTCCCTCGCCCGCTGGGCGTGGAGGTAGACCGTGTCGTGGTGGGAGAAGATTTTGAGGGGCTTTATGTGATAGGTCTTGGGCCTGTCTTCCATGATGGGCTGGTAGACGAGGCGGCAGACCCGCTTCTGCTCCATCGCCTCGATGAGGGTGCAGATCATGCTGAAGTGGGGCGTGTAGTCGATGCAGCCGGGGCGGAAGCTGGCGAAGTGCTGGGAGGATGCTTTCTTGTCCCCCGGCAGGAGCGCCCGGCTCTTGAGGAGGGCCCGGGTCGCCTCTTCGAAGAGCTGCTTTCCCAGGAGATGGGCCGTGAAGTCCCTGCACATCTGGAGTACCTGGAGTTCCATCTCCGTGATGGAAGACGTCAGGGGCAGCTTCTCCGGTCTCTTGATCCTGACGTACTTGCGGTTTCCCTTCATGACCTCGTCGACGGTCACGCCGTAGGCCATTGTGATGTCGTTGAGAAGTCTCAGGACCGTCTGCTTAGAGCAGTCGAGCATCCGGGAAAGGTCCGTGAGTGAATAGCTGTCCCCGGAAAAGAGGAGCCGCACGAAAAGGCTGATCAGCTTCTGGCCGTAGCTTCTGTAGATGTCTCTCTTCTCGCCCATTTTTACCTCCTTCAAACGATCATAAAAAAGCAGCAAATTCAGAAACATGGATGCCCGCCTCCGCGGGCATGACATTCATTGAGGGCCTAGAGTAACATTTTAAAAGCGTTCCGCGATATGGAATACTACCATGTTATATTCCGCCCGTACAATCGGAAAATGGTTTTCGATGGGGTAAAAGGAGGGGAATATCATGGAGAACATTATCAGCGGTTACCTGGGCAATCTTACCTTTGGGGATTTGAAACAGTTCAAAAACATGGGGGTTATCCCACTCTTTGCGCCTTCCAACGGCGGGCCTCCATACCTGGTCATGAAAGAGGCTCTTGAGGGGAGCCTTCTCACGGTGACGGAGGTCGGCCAGAGCGGGACGGTGCCGGAACTCAAGGTCACGAACAGCGCCGAGATCCCGGTGCTTCTCCTGGATGGGGAGGAACTTGCCGGGGCGAAGCAGAACCGGGTGCTCAATACCACGATCCTCCTCAAGGAGAAGTCCGAGACTCTCATACCGGTGAGTTGCACCGAGCAGGGGCGGTGGTCCTTCACGACGGACCGTTTTCATGAATCGGGACACATCATGTCCCAGATGCTGCGGAAAGCGAACAAGCAATCCGTATCCCTCTCGTTGAAGGAGGCAAAAAGCTTTCGCGGGAACCAAAGCGCCGTCTGGGAGGGAATCCACGATCAGCACGTCAGGGCCAGAGTCGATTCAGCGACTCACGCGATGAAGGATGTCTTCGAGGCCAAGGAGAGAGATCTCAACGATTATCTCGGTTATTTCGCCTCAGAGCCTGACCAGCGTGGTCTCCTAGTGATGCTCAACGGGGTGGTCGCCGGGCTTGACCTGGTTTCTCTTGATTCCGCCTACCGGCTGCTTCATCCGAAGCTCGTGAAGAGCTACGCCATGGACGCGATCCTTGAGGAAAAGAAGGACAGCGGAGGTTCCATGGAGACCGCGAAGGCGTTTCTGAAAAAGATTCAGGGGTGCGAGGAGAAGAAGTACAGGTCCGTCGGGCACGGCTGGGACTATCGCTTTGAAGGAAAGAAGTTTGTGGGTTCTGCCCTTGTCTATAAGGAGGCAGTGATCCATGCGGCCTTCTTCACAATCGAAGCAGCCGAGAAGGCGGGCAACATGGCCGGATTCTCCAGGCGGAGGGGCTTCAGGGCGTGAAAAAAGATGGAAGATAGGAAGTTGAGAAGTTGGGAAGATGAGAAAAGAACTGGATTCCCGCCAGAGTTTATCCTGAGCAACTCGAAGGGCGGGAATGACAGGAGAGGGGAAAAGATAGAAGATGCGAGGATGCGCAACAAAGAAAAGGGAGGCCTGATCCATAGCCGGAGCATTTGATGAGGTGCTTGATATGATGAGAATATGCAAGAGATGCTTCAGGGAGTTCGACGATGAATGCGAAGATGCAGGCCCGGTGGAAAAACTGGGAGAAATCTTTTTGAAGAGCGTCGATGAAAGGGACATCAAGGGTTATTGCCCGGAATGCAAGGAGGAAATCGGCATCATGAACGTACTTGGATTTGAGGAAAAATAATTCTTGCACTATATATAGTGTTGTGATACATAATAAACCACAATATGTTGTGAATGATATGAACCGTAATCAGGAGGTGAGATTATGGGAATCAAGACGCTAAGGGTCAGTGATACTGGTCTGGAATTATTTGAACTGAGGGAGTGCAGGTCGAAGACGGGTCTATTGAAGAGATTCCGGCGTTTCATCGAAAACAGCAACTGGGATGAAGAGGTCCTGAGGCGCTTGAAATGGGTTGATACTTGTTCCTGCGCTTTCGCGGTGGCGGCCGCCCTTTACATTGTATGCGTGAGTATTTTCATCATTTATTAGCAGGCTGTTGAAAAACGCCCATCTGCGGCGTTGTGCTGCGCCCCTCGTCATTCAACGTACTTCTATGTACGCCTCATTCCTCGGGTCTTGCGCGCCTTGCATCTACACGTTTTTGAACAACCTGATGAAAAGCGTGTTTTTCAACACCTTTTTTAGAGGAGAGAAACGCTTGGCAAGCTTCATGCCATCGGTTCCCCATTCGAAATATGGGCGTTTCCCCAAACAACAACGGCTGATCACAAACAAATGAAACTCACTCAGAGGCTCCAGAAAGCGATTGATAAGGCCTGCAAGCTTCATCTTGACCAGGTCAGGAAAGCGGATGAAAGCCTGCCTTACATAAGCCACCCCTTTTCGGTGGCATGGATACTGAGCGGCTACACCGATGATGAGGACACGATCATTGCCGGATTGCTCCACGACGTTCTGGAAGACGTGCCGGGTTGCTGTTTTGAAGACCTCGCAAGGGATTTTGGCGCTGAAGCGGCCGGCATCGTCAAGGAACTGACG
>Ga0268280_1002241_pt1 | contig 11525 bp, 11 predicted proteins | sample saktaG_9_FD_190139 | JGI IMG/M metagenome (GOLD analysis project Ga0268280, IMG submission 190139) | Saline water microbial communities from Sakinaw Lake, British Columbia, Canada - sak_2011_5_24_40m | ecosystem: Environmental > Aquatic > Non-marine Saline and Alkaline > Saline ...
TGACCACGTAGCTAAGGATATCGCACGTCGTCGCTGGGTGCTACCGGAATGCTTGCACGTGCCAATTGCGGCGGTTGATGAAGCTGCTATCAGAGATTATGTCGGGAAGATTGAGCGGATTCTGGCTGTTGGCTCGCCGAGTCGAGCTTTGCTGGTAAGAGTGGAGTCGCCCCCGCTCCTTGATCCATCTTTGCCAATATCACAGTTACCATCGTCGAGCGTACTGCATTTACCCCTACAAGTATGGGTGTATATCCGCTACAGCGGATATCGCCGTGCGTACAGAAAAGCGTTCCCCTGTGAAGACATTGACGGGAAAGTACTTAGTCATACGTTGAATCGTCGCACGGCGGATCTCCAGGGATTCCAGTACGTAAGGATTACCCCAATTACACGCGCTTCAAACTCAAGTAGCGCTTTCTCCGAGAAGTGGGGCGTTGCTTTACACAGCACTCCAGCGCAGATAGAGGATGCCAAAAAACGGAGCGCGTTCATTCGTTACGCAGATTTAGCGGAGATCATGCTGATGATGGATATCAAGCTGGGCGGTGGTGTTATGGACGCCGTCAACGAGGGCCAAAAGCTTATAGCGCCCCGATATGAATGACATTATGTGCGAGCTGTCGCCCAACAAGCGGTTCTAGGGGGCGTGCTGTCTTGTGGGGGCGCCTCTGAATCTAGGAGTTAGCTGGAGGAGATAATTATGATTACGTTGAGTTTGCCAGAGATTGGTTTGGGGGTCATTCTGCTTGGAACTCTCCAGTTCCTCATATCACTCTGGATCAGTGAGCGTTTGAAAGCATCGCTCCAAAAGGAAAATGCTGTATTCCTTGAAAATCTAAGATGGGATCTAAAAGTCCGGGAACAGGCTGCAAAAGTTGCAAATTACCTGGCCATTGCCAGAGATTTAAATGAGACGGATTCTCAGGAAGAATACCGTAGCATTAACCGCCTTTCTTGGGAATTAGCAATGTGGCTGCCCGAAGACATCTACAGGGCCATGGGACACGCTATTGCCAAACCTAACAAGGATATCAATCCCCTTTCTGTTGTAGTTGATGTTCGCAAGATACTACTTGGGGCAGCTTCTGGCAATTTGACTCAGGACGATATCATTCATCATGCACCTGGAATAGGGAAGAAAGTTGCAGCTAAAGATGTGCTGCACACGGATGGGCCTTCAGCGGACCGGTGAGTACTGACGTTAGACGTTGCGAGAGAACACCATGGGAGTAGTTTTTCTTTTCGGCGCTGGTGCGAGCTATGGCTCCGATACCCAGAGTACACCGCCGCTCGGAGGGGGGCTATTCGACGAACTCCGCCGGTTCAATACTGACGCGTGGGGCACCATCACCGGAAACCTCGCCGATGAATTCCGGAGAGATTTCGAAGAAGCGATGAAGACGGTCGCGCCTTACGCACTTGCCCCACTTCAGCGTGCGATGGCAGCCTATTTCTTCGAGTTTACGCCCCGCAACTCCAGCCTCTATTTCGAGCTAGCTCGTCGGATCGCGGGGGCAAGGGATTGGTCGGGTGCGGCGTGCACGCTGAACTATGAAAGGCTGCTTGAGTTGTCTCTCATTGCTGCTGGCGTTCACCCCTTCGTTGGTCAGCCGCCTGCCGTACTGCCAAACATGGAGCTATGTCTGCCTCATGGTTGCTGCCACATCTTCTGCGATGCAGTAAGAGGGACTGCGCATGGGGTATCCTTCAACGGATTCGGCGTCCAGACAAACGGCCCGGTGACAGTGATCGGCAACCCCCTACAGCATCGAGATCGCGTGCTCCATGATGCGTTTCCTCCGGTCATGAGCTACTTCGAGCCCAGCAAGCGTACTACGGCTGGCCGCTCCTTCATCGACAGGCAGCGAGCTCGCTGGCGAGAGCTCGCCACAAACGCTACGACACTCGTGATCGTCGGTGTCCGAATACGCCCTCATGATAATCACGTCTGGGCTCCCATCGCCAGTGCTGCCGCGCGCATCGTTTACTGCGGAGGGTCTTCGGGAGCTTCGGAGTACCGTGCTTGGGCGGCTATAGCGAGGGCGGGACGCGCCGACCGAATTCTCGGCGGATACTTTCGAGATGAGTTTCCGGAGATATGCGCCGAGGCTGGACTTTGAAATCAACCACTACACGATCGGTACGAGGTAGGAGTCTTCCGAATGATTTCGCTGATTGATGACTCGGGCCTTGCCGAGACCTTTGCTTGGGTAGGTGCTGGTAGTACTTGTCCGCAAGGAGCACCCCGCCTTCTGGATCATCATGGGGTTGTCCGCCGTCTCCATGGTGGGGTTCCTCCTTTTCTGGAAATACAAGAAGTGGTAAGGCGTCGCCGGGCGCTCCGGCTCCGGGCGTGCCCTCGGGGTCACTTCTCCGCGCGCTTATAGCTGACAGACAACCCGGCCCGGCTGCCTTCCGCGAACGTCGTTTCCACGAACGGCAGACCGAGGACGTGCTCGACAAAATCGCCGCTTCCCCAGCCGCGCTGTCGCGCGGAAACATTGTGGGCGGTGAAACAGCCGCCGACCGTGAGCTTGGGCAGAACGGCGACGAAATAGTTCTTGTACCAGTCTTTGTCGGCGTCGCAGAAGACGAAATCGAACGGCCCCGGCAGGGCCGGGACGAGCTCGTGGGCGTCGGCCAGGCGTGCGTCGATGATGGCTTCGAGTCCGGCTTCCCGGAAGTTGGCCAGCGCTTCGCGGTACCGGCCTTCGTCGATGTCCACGGTGATGAGCCTGCCGCCCGTCTTGCTCAGGGCCCAGGCGATCCAGATCCCCGAATGCCCGGTGGACGTCCCGATCTCCAGGGCCCGGGTGTACTTGTTCTTGAGGACGAGGTCGTAGAGGATCTTCCCATCGGTTTCGGGAACGTTCATGTCCCGCCACTGCCCGGCGTGTTTGTCGAGAAACGCCTGGACCTTGCGGTCAAGGGCCTCGCCGGCTTGTCCTGCCGGGACCGCAGCCGCCGAAACGGCCGTCATCAACATGAGGACGAGTCCTGCCGTACCGAGAGATCTTGATGTCATGTCCACCTCCATTGGTCGAGAGAGATTATCCTCTTTATTATTTTGACGAGGAGGCGTTGTCCCTCTTCCCGCCTCTCCGTCCCCGGGCCGGGCGGGAATAGCGAATTCAGGAAGAAAGAGGGGGTTCTAGGCGTCAAAATACCTTGTGGTATAATTCCGCGCTTAAACCGGGATCCCGGGGCGGTTCAGGACGGGGCCCCTTGAGGAGATGAGACGATGGCTGCATATTTAAAACCGGGCCGGGTGAAGCGCCTCGCGGCGGCGTCCTTCGGCCTGATGTTATTCCTGGTCCCCTTCCTGGCCTCTCAGGACAAGCCCTTAACCCTCGACCAGGCGGTCAGCCTGGCCCTCGAGCGGAACGAACGGGCCCTGGCCACCCGGGAAGACGTCAAGGCCGCAGACGCCCGCGTCGCCCGGGCGCGCTCGTTCTTCTTGCCGACGATCACCACGACGGGCATTTACCAGCGCCGGGCTTATGAAGTCAAAAGACTCGTAGGCGACACCGAGGTCGTCATCCAACGTTATAACGGCCTTTCTAACACGCTCGGCCTCAACCTGACTCTCTTCGACGCCCGGAGCTTGGCCGCCCTCTCCGCGGTCCGGGCCCAGCGGAATGCCGATGTCGCCGCGGCCACCGAGAGCCGCCGGCAGCTGGCCTTCGAAGTCAGCCAGGCCTTTCTGGCCACTTTGGGCGCGGCCCAGGTCCAGGAGGCCTCCACCCGGCGCCTGGCCTTCGCCGGGCAGAGCCTCGAGGCCGCCAAGGCCCGCTACGCGGCCGGGCTGGCCTCGATCAACGACGTAACGCGCGCCGAGCTCGAATACGCGACCGCCGAGGTGGGCGTCACCCAGGTCAAGGGCCAGGTGGAGACGAGCGTCCTTCATCTCGGTTATCTCCTGGACGCCCCGGACTCCGTGCGCGGCCCGCTCGTCGTGCCCGAATTTCTGATCGAAGCGGCTTCCGCGGAGGCGGCGAATTCTGAAGCCCTCGTGGACGAAGCGCTCGCCCGCCGGCTCGACGTCGGGTCGCTCCGATGGACGGCCTCCTCCCAGAGGGTCTTGGCCAAGGTGCCCATGCTCGGCTGGCTCCCCTCACTCAGCGCCAGCGGCCAGTACAGGATAACGAACGAGGCCAGCTTCAATAACCGGACCTGGAACTGGAACGTCGGCGCGACCCTGAGCTGGACCCTTTTTGACGGCCTAGCCCGTTTCGCGGATCGACGAGAACGACAGGCCCAGGCCAAACTGGCCGACCTCGATGTCCAGGCGGCGACTCGCCGCGTGGATGTTGAAGTCCGGGAAGCCCTTGTCTCCCTGGAAAATCAGCGTGCTTCCCTCAAGCAAGCCTCCGTCGCCCATGATGTCGCCAAGAAGAACGCGGCCGAAACGGCCGAACTTTACAGACAAGGCCTGGCCTCCGCCCTCGAAGTCGCCGACGCCAACGTCAGTCTCTTCGAAGCCGAGGTCGCGCTTGTCCAGGAACGTTACGGCCTGGGAGTTGCCTTCCTGAACCTGGAAGCGGCCCTGGGACTTGATCCCTTCGGGAAGGAGCCACGTACTTGAAAAGCCTAAAGATCCGAAAATTCGCCGTCATCGCCGCCGCGGCGGCGGTCATCGCTTTCGCTGCCACCTGTAAGAAAGAAGGGGCCGCGTCGCCCGCCGCCGGAGGCGGACGGGCGCGCGTCCAGTTCCCCGTGGACACGGTCACGGTCCAAGTCCGTTCGCTCGTTTACTCCGTCACCGCCGTCGGCTCCGTTGAGGCCTTCGAAAAGGTCCAAGTCACGGCTCGCGTCGCCGGCGCGGTCGACCGCGTCTTGTTTTCCGAGGGAGAGTTCGCCGCCGCGAACCAGGTCCTGGTCGAGATCGAGACCGAGCGTTATCGCCTTGCCGTCGAGTCCGCCCAGGCCTCATACGAAAAGGCCGAGGCCTCGAAGGCCGAGGCCGAGGCCGGACTCAAGCGGCGCGAGACCGTCATCACCCAGAACCCCGGCCTCATCCCCGGCGAGGAGGTCGAGGCTTGGCGGACCAAGGTCCTCACCGCCGCCTCTGAAGTCTCTCAGACTCGGTCGGTCCTGAACCAAACTAAGCTCAATCTCAGGGAGGCCTTCGTCCGGGCCCCCATCTCGGGTATCATCCAGACGCGGACGGTCCAGACCGGCCAATATGTCCAGACGGGGACGGTCCTGGCGACGCTCATCCGGCGCGACCCGCTCCTTCTGCGGTTCAAGGTCCCCGAACGCGACGCCTCGCGGATCAAGCCCGGCCAGGAAGCCCGCTTCCGCGTCCGGGAGGACAGCCGGGAGTTCACGGCCAAGGTCGTTCACGTGGCCGAGTCCGCCGATGACGTCTCGCGCCTGGTCGATATCACGGCCAACATCAACGACCCAAGCGACCGGACCCTGCGGCCGGGGTCTTTTGCCGAGATCACGGTGCCCGTGAGTTCCACCCGCGAAGCGGCCGTCATCCCGGTTTCGGCCGTCCGGCCGAGTGAACGCGGTTTCATCGCCTACGTCGTCGAAGGGGACAAGGCCGTCGAACGCATCTTGACATTGGGCATGAGGTCGGCCGACGGACAGGTCGAGGTCCTTTCCGGCCTCAAGGTTGGCGAGGCCCTGGTCGTCCGGGGATCCGAGGCCCTTCAGGACGGGGTGACGGTCCGGGTCAACAGTCGGGGCGCGGGGCAGGCCCCGGCCGAAAAGTCCGCCGACACGCCGGCTAAAAAAGGATAGGCCCGATGAACCTGACAGAAGCCTGCGTCAGAAAGCCCGTCCTGGCCTGGATGCTCATGGCCGCCACCGTCGTGTTTGGCGTCGTGGCGGGGGGGCGGATCGGCATCAGCCAGTTTCCGGACGTCGACTTCCCTACGATCAACGTCTCCGCGACCTGGGAAGGCGCGGCCCCGGAGGTCATGGAGAACGAGGTCGTCGAAACCCTCGAGGAGTCCCTCATCCAGGTCGAGGGTATCCGGACGATCACCTCGAGCTCGCGCCAGGGCTCGGCCAACATCACCGTCGAGATCGAACTTTCCCGGGACGTCGACCTGGCGCTCCAGGACGTCCAGGCCAAGGTCTCCCAGGCCGCGCGGCGCCTGCCTCGCGACATGGACCCGCCCATCATCTCCAAATCCAATCCCGAGGACCAGCCGATCATGATGGTCCGGCTCGGCGGGCCTTACCCCCAGCGCGTTCTCAGCGACTACGTCCGCTACGGCCTAAAGGAGAAGCTCCAGACGATCCCGGGCATCGGCGAGATCTCGCTCATGGGGACGCTCGAGCGCAATGTCCGCATCTGGCTCGACGCCGACCGGCTCGACGAAAAGGGCCTGACGGTCCGCGACGTCATTTCGGCCCTACAGCGCGAGCACATCGAGCTGCCCGCCGGCCGGCTCGAAACACCCGGCCGCGAGGTCAACGTCCGCGTCCTCGGCGAGGCCATCGACCTCGACACCCTGCGCAAGATCGTCATCCGCGAGGTCGGCGGAAGCCCCCTCTATCTCAGCGACGTGGCCCTGGTCGAGGACGGCTTCGAGGACGTCCGGCGCATCGCCCGGGTCGACGGTGGTCCGGCCCAGGGCATCGGCATCCGCAAGCAGCGCGGTGCCAACGCCGTGGCCGTGGCCAAGCGCGTCCGCGAGGTCATCGATAGGTACCGCAAGACCCTGCCCGAGGACATGACCATCGGCGTCACCAACGACAGCACGACGTTCATCCGGGATTCGGTCAACGAGATCCAGTTCGAGCTCTTGCTTTCGGTCGTCCTCACGGCCTTCGTCTGCTGGCTGTTCCTCGGGTCCCTGTCGAGCACGCTCAACGTCATCCTGGCCATTCCCATGTCCCTCCTCGGGACGGTGGCCATCATCTACTTCCTCGGGTTCACCTTCAACACGTTCACGCTGCTCGGCCTGGCGTTGGCCGTTGGCATCGTCGTCGACGACGCCATCATGGTCATGGAGAACATCTTCCGTCATCGCGAGAGCGGGAAGGGCCTGGTGGCGGCGGCGCTCGAGGGCACGAAGGAGATCGCCTTCGCCGCCCTGGCCGCGACCCTGGCCGTCGTGGCCATCTTCGTCCCGGTCGTGTTCATGAAGGGCATCATCGGCCGCTATTTCCTCCAATTCGGCATCACCCTCTGCCTGGCTGTCCTCCTGTCCTACGTCGAGGCCGTCACCCTGGCCCCGGCCCGGTGTTCGCAGTTCCTGAGGACATCGCGCGAGGGCCGGAACAAGGTCGGTCTGGCGGTCGACAAGAGCTTCGGGCGATTGGAGAAGTTCTACGGTCGCATCCTTCACGGCGGCCTCCGCAAGCCGGGCCTGGTCCTTTTCCTGGCGGCGGTGCTTCTCGCCGGGGCCGTCATCGTCTTCACGATGCTGCCGAGCGAGTTCGTCCCGTCCCAGGACCAGAGCCGGATCATGGTCCGCATCCAGACGGCCGTGGGCTCGGACATCACCGAGACCGGCACTCTCCTGAACAAGGCGGAGGAAACGGCCAACAAGCACCCCGAGGTCCTCCAGATATTCAGCTTCGTCGGCGGCTTCAGCGGAAGCGTCAACGCGGGCATGCTCTATATCACCCTGGTTCCCCCGAAAGAACGGAAGCTGAGCCAGGCCGAGGTCTCGGCGGAGATCCGCCAGGAGCTCAACTCCATTCCCGGACTGCGGGCCGTCATCCAGGACACCTCTCAGCAGGGGTTCACGGCCCAGCGCGGCTTCCCGGTCGAATTCTCCGTGCGCGGCGCCGATTGGAGCCAGCTCGTGCCCCTCAGCCAGCGGCTCATGGAAGAGCTCATGGCGAGCGGGACCGTGGTCGACCTCGACTCGGACTATCGTGTCGGCATGCCCGAGCTGCGGGTGACCCCGGACCGGGCCGTGTGCGCCGACGTCGGGGTCTCCGTCGACGACGTGGCCACGACCATCAACGCCCTGGTAGGCGGGATCCGGGTCGGCAAGTACAGCACGGGCGGCCGCCGGCTCGACGTCCGGCTCAAGCTCATGGCCGGGCAGAGGTCCCGTCCCGAGGATATTTCCCGGCTTCGCGTCCGGGCCCGGAACGGCCAGCTCATCCCCCTGTCCTCTCTCGTCGCCTTCGACGAGCAGGCCGCCCTCCAGGCCATCACCCGGCGAGACCGTGAGCGGGCCATCTCGATCTACGCCAACGTCTCCCCGGGCCATTCCCAGTCCGAGGCCCTGCGCGTGATCGAAGGGCTGGGCGGCAACCTGCCGGTGGGCTACCGGGTCGTCCTGGGCGGGTCGAGCATGGCCTTCCGTGAATCCATGAGCAGCCTCCTTTTCGCCATGGTCCTGGGCGTCCTCATCGCCTACATGATCCTGGCCTCGCAGTTCAACTCCTTCAAGGACCCCATCACGATCATCACCATTCTGCCGCTCTCGATCGCCGGAGCGGCCTTCGCCTTGCTCATCACCGGAAAGTCCCTCAACATCTTCAGCATGATCGGGCTGCTTCTGCTCATGGGCATCGTCAAGAAGAATTCGATCATCCTTGTCGACTATGCCAACGCCTTCAGGGCGAAAGGCTTCGCGGCGCGGGAGGCCATGGAAAAAGCCGGGCCCATTCGGCTGCGACCCATCCTGATGACGGCTACGGCCACCCTGATGGCGGCCATCCCGCCGGCCCTCGGAATCGGCTCGGGGGCCGAGATCCGGATGCCCATGGCCATCGCCGTCATCGGCGGGCTGGTCCTGTCCACGGCCTTGAGCTTGATCGTCGTCCCTGCGTTCTACGTCGTGGCCGACAAGCTCGCCGGGAAAAAGAGGGTAAAGGAAACTGCCGAAGCCTGATGCGCCTTGGCTGTCCTAACATATACAGGATAAATGAATTAAAAAGAAAACCGGGCCGGGTTTCGGCCCTAAAACGGGTTTTTTCTGGCTAAAAACAAAAGAACCAGACCGAGGCTAGCCCTAGCCCTTCTTGTCGGAAGCCCCGGGCTTGGTGAGCGGCAGGCCCTTGGCGCAGAACGGGCAGGCGTCGGGTTCGAAAGCTTCGACCTTGAGGGCGAGGAGACTGCCGACGGCCTTCCCTTCGACCGGCACGGCGCCGCCGCTCCGGTCGACGAGGACGTAGATTCCGCCGACTGCGACCTGCCGCTCGCGCAGGCAGGCGACGACCTCCTGGATCGATCCCCCCGTCGTCAGGATGTCCTCGACGATGACGGCGCGCGAGCCGTCGAGCCCCGAGAAGCCGGAGCGGATGGTCATCTTTTCGTCGGTGCGCTGGGTGAAGGCGAACTTCTTGCCGAGCTTGAGGGCGGCCAGAAAGCCGATGGCGATGGCGCCGTAGGCGGGGGAGACGACGTACTCGAAATCCTGGACTTCGCGCCGGATCTTGACGGCCAGGAGGTCGACGATCTTTTCGAGGGCGGCCGGCTTCTCGATGAGCCGGATCTTCTCGAAATACCACTCGGAGTGTTTCCCCGAGGTCAGCTTGAAATGGCCCTGGAGCAGGGCGTCGCATTCCTTGAAGAGATTGAGGACGATATCGTTTTCTGCGGCCGGGGTCATGACGGCTCTCCTCGTCGGACCGGATAAACTCGAGTCGCTATTATAAAAGGAACCCCCGACGGTGACAAGCCATGAGAAAGAACCTGGTTAGAGTGTCGTGATTTTGAACCGGACGCCGTCGGGGTCCGGGCAGACGAGGACCTCGGTTTCAGCGATCCAGTCGTCGGCCGGCAGCTCGTCTTCCCGCTGCTTGGCCGTCAAAAAAGGAAACAGGCTGTTGAGGGCGTAGAGGCAAACCTTCTTGCCCTTGGGCACCTCGAGCATGCCGGAGCCGCGGATAAAGAAATGATCACCGGTCTTGTGCTTGGCCCCGCAACGCTTCTTGACGCCGACGACCTCGACTCTTAGATCTTTCATCCCTCCTCCTTTCCTTCTTAACATAGCCCGGGCGCGTGAAAATAGCAACAGGCCCGCCCTTGCCGGCGAGGCGAAAGTGTGCTAAACGACGTCGAGAGGAAGGTGTCCATGGCGAACGACTTCCGTGACGACCGCGTGTGTTTCGTCTGCGGCGAGAAGAATCCGGCCGGGCTGAAGCTCCGTATCCGGACGGACCCGGAGCGCGGGGAATCGATGGCAGATGTGACCTTCCCGGAGCATCTCCAAGGTTGGGCGAAGATCGTCCACGGTGGGCTCTTGGCCACGGTCCTCGATGAAGCGATGATCTACGCCGCAGGTGCGAAGGGCTTCAGATGCGTCACGGGCGAAATGACGGTGCGCTTCGTCAAGCCGGCCTCGACGGGGGTCGTCCATAAGCTCAAAGGTCGTTTTGTCGAGGACAAGGGGCGGATTGTTCTGGCGGAGAGCGAACTTCGCGATCGCGATGGTCTGGAGGTGGCCCGGGCGACCGGCAAGCTTTTCAAAGTCCAGGCCCAAAGCCTATCGTCGATCGCGAAAACCACCCCGAAAAACCCTGTTTAAGGCCTTTTTCCGGCCCTGAACATCACGCAATTATTTTATTATCATATAGATGCCACAGCCAAGCTACAAAAAGAACAAGCTACAAAAAGAAATGGGCGGTGACGACGACGAGGAAGAGGCCGTAGAGGAGCTTGACCGTCCTCGAGGGTAGGCTGATGGTGATGCGGGCGCCGAAGACGGTGCCAAGGAATAGGCCCAGGGCGATCCAGGCCGCGGCCGTCAGGTCGAGCGTTCCGGCGTGGTAATAGTAGAGAACACCGGGCAGGCCGAAGGGGAAGAGGATGGCCCCGAGAGACGTGGCGATGGCCCGCTTGGCCGGATAGTGAAGGACTAGGGTCAGCATCGGGACGATGATGTTGCCGCCGCCGATGCCGAACATGCCGGCCATCACGCCGGCCAGTAGGCCGATGCCGATGAGCGCATAAGGGGAGGGATGCGGGTTGGCCTCGGGCTCGGGTCTGGCCGCGACCTCGCTTCCCCGCAAGCGTTTTATCCGCCGCACCGGGTCGATGAAGTTCCAGCTGACATAGAGGCAAAATACGGCGAAAAACCTGCGCATGAGGTCGACCGGGAGAGTGTTGGCCAGCCAGGCCCCGACGACGACCGACGAAAGAACCCCGGCCGCTATGAACGCCGACGCCCGCAGGTCGATGATGCGCGCCTTATAGTAGGCGATGACACCGAGGATGCCGACGGGAAGGAGGATCGCCGCGAGGGATGTCCCTGTCGCCTTGACGAGGGGGAACCCGGCCAACAGAATGAGCGCCGGGACGATAATGATGCCGCCGCCTATTCCGAACAGCCCGGCGAATACGCCTGCCGCGGCGCCAACAAGGAGTAGCCACGGCCCACTCATGCCCGCATTATACGTTGCTTGGCTGCAATAATGTATTGATAAATAACAAATAAGGTAAAAAAAGAAGCCTTTTTCCGGGCTTAGGACCTACATTCCGCACTTCAAGAAGGGCTTTTTTCTTGATTTTATTATGTTCTAAAACGTTCATAATAAACTAGTTATCGCATACCGGTCCTTCTCCTTAAATGTCCCTTTTGTCGCGAAAAATCCGT
>Ga0268280_1002246_pt1 | contig 11502 bp, 8 predicted proteins | sample saktaG_9_FD_190139 | JGI IMG/M metagenome (GOLD analysis project Ga0268280, IMG submission 190139) | Saline water microbial communities from Sakinaw Lake, British Columbia, Canada - sak_2011_5_24_40m | ecosystem: Environmental > Aquatic > Non-marine Saline and Alkaline > Saline ...
AAATAATTTCATATTTTCCTACTTTAATTTGCTTATCAACATCGTTTGTAATAACCAGAACATCCACATCACTTTTTTCTGTTTCTTCCCCCCTTGCGTAGCTCCCCGCCAAGAAAACTCCGATAGTGTTCTCCAGCATGCCCCTTTCCTCTAAAATTTCAAGTATTTCCCGCACAAGGGATTTCTCAATCAGCCTAATTGATACTTTCTTGCCCTTCCACTCAATTGGGAGAAGAACCCCTGCTGAATTGCCCAACTTGAATGCTTGCTTAATTATTTCATATTCCATGTTTATACATGTATAAACACATTTATAAGGTTTTCGATTCTTTAGTAATATACATAAAAACTAATGTTAAAGGCGTTTCCCCCCTTACTAAACATCTGCGTGCTTATTTTGTAGTTTTCAGTCTTGTTCCCTTCTTCTAGATAGCACAGTGTCCCAATCTCCGATTTTATCCCAAAAGAGTACCCCTTTTCCGGGCGATTTTCAAGTTTCCAGGAGTTAGAAAGTATGTCCCCCATACTTTTATTTAACACTTCACAAGAACTTCTTTCATCTTCGCATATCTGGTTTTCGGAACAGTCAAATATCAGATTTTGTATATTTACAAACCCCTGGTTATCATTACAGTTTGTTGTATACTGAAGCATTGCTTGCATGAAGCTTTCTGCCTCAAAGCTATTTTCTACTCCCGTATTTGGCTTTCTAAGCATAAAACTAAGGAAAATAAGGATTACTACCGCAGCGATAACAATTATTAATCCAAATCCAACCATTTCCTCCTGTGCTTTTTTAGATTTTATCATATCTTATACACCTCCCGAAACTTTTATATACTTCCATATCATGGTGTTTTTGTAAGTGAACTGGCTCCATAAAATGTTTGATTATTCAAGCTGTCCATCGCTTTATGCGAGTGATTGGTTGGGAAGGCCACTAATCACTTACACCTTTTTATTTTCTCCCATTTTTGTTTAATTAAATTGAAATTAATCTCCACAATGTTTAGTCTTCTTCCTTTTATCTGCCTGTTCTTTTTTAATGCTCTCCTCCTATAAATTCTGGAATAATTATCTGCTAAAGAGCCAATATTTCTACCAAACCTTTTTCTAAATTCACCAATGTTAATTATCTCAATTTTTTTGTTCTCAATTAATTTTTCTATAGTCTCTTTTACAATTTTAAAATCTTCGTCATTGCATACAATCAAGGTTTTAATTTTTTCCTCAATAGTTTGTATAAGAAGAGAGATTATAATTCCGTAGAGTTTTGCGGCATCATTATAAATATTTTCTTCAAACAAGTGCTTTTTAACAAACTTAATTAGATTACTTTTGATAGCACAACCATAATTTATCCCGCTATCCGTTCCAACAATCACAACCCCGACAGTTCTTCCTTCATAAATCCTGCCACTCATATCAACATGAAAGTCCCCTTTTTCTTTCATGCTCCAACCTCCGAATAACCCACTCTTAATTTGGCAATTTCACATTTATCATAACTTTCTCCATTTTCTGAGGCTTTTCTACATAGGGAGATGAAGTTCTCTCTGTAATATCCGGTTTGAGCTCCAGAAAATACTTTTATAGTGCTACAAGAAGGATAGTTTCCTTCGTTACATATCTTTTCTCCGTCATACGGATAAACTTTAACTATCTCTATATTTGGAATCTCTTTTCCCCAAAAATTTGAATATCTTTCGGATTCTTTACTTAAAACCATTACTTTGTCCGCATCAACGCAATTACTTCCGGCATTGTCAAAAGCGTCCCCACAACTAAACTCCGGAGAATTTGCCAATCTAGTTACTAATAATAAAGAATTTTCTTCTTCCAAAGCGGTTGCGGACTTTTTAAGTCCCGAGAACGCAAAACCCAACAAAAAAAGTCCAACCAAAACAAAAAAGATGGTTACCGCTATGAGCATGAACGCCATTTGCTGTATTTTCATTTGCCCCCTCATTACCATAGTTTACACCCGCTGTTTGCTTCATTTTTATCCTGAATCTCCTCTACACCCAAAGACAGAAGCTTGAGATCTCTTGAGCTTCCAAGATTGCTTGCCATGTTTGAAAGAATTAGTAAATCATATTCCAAGTTAGAATTACATCCCTCCCGAGATACAAAAGAACCCTTACTTCCATAAATACTCGCTAAACTCACAATACGGCGCATTAATCTTTGTAGTTGACATTCATATATTTCCACCTCAGAGAAAATGGCAGCATACATAAGAGCGTCTCCCTCAAAACTAATCTGAGTATTATTCTTACTTACCGTTTTTGTATTATAATCTATAACGATATCGCAGTTTGGACCTCTCTGAAAACAAACATTTATCTGAGAGGGCGTACAATTTTCTGCCTTAAGATTTGCTTGGTTTAAATTTGAAATTTCTTGTTGAATTTCTTCGGGAGAGTCTCTAAAACAATAGTTTTCTGTGGAAGAAGTAATATAAATTAAATCTGCAACTTTAAATGGAAAATTAAACGGCTTGCTAAACAGATAGTCTTTCCTTCCTTCCACGATGCCGTTCGAGAAAAGATATTTATTTTCAAAACTAACACTGACTTCCGTCTCTGTCCATTTGTTAAAACTTCTTTGTGAGATTTGTATTATTTGTTTTCCAAAATATCCGTTCTTACTACATTTATTATAAATTCTAGTATTAACCGGAAAAGTAATATATGTTGTTCTTGCAGATTCAAATCCGGTTTCTAACGGGTTGAGTAAGATTCCAATTTCTTTCCCGGTTTTTGCATCTAATGTCTTTTCTCCGATTCCGGTAAGTTTTACCGAGAAATATATTGCTAAAAATAATATCGCTACTCCGACGATTATTGCAAAAAGCCACCCAAACGAAATTTCAAGATATCCTTTCTTATTCATTATCTTGAAACAGTCACCAAAGACTCTCCCGCGGACATTTTAATTAACATACTCACTTTTCCTTTATTACTTTTAATACAGAGGGGATTTTCTTCCTCAGTAGTTTTTTCAATCTCTATGTGTGGAATGTTCTGTTCCGAAATTTTTCCTACAGCACCAACAGGAAGAATAAACATATTTCCGGTTCCCTGATAAAAATTTAGTTTTTCCTCGTATTTTTCTTTTACCTCCGAAATTCCTTTTGCTGGAAGTTCAGAAACAAAACAAACCTCTTTAACCTTAGAGCAAATTGGATATTGAACTCTCTGAGAACCTCCGCCTCCAGTCCATATTCTATCAACATCCGATTTAAAATCATTAATGAAAGTTCCCATTTTTGCGGTGCACTGGAAATCAAGAAGTTTTACTATAGCATATCCCGCAAAGGCAAGGAAAGCAATAATAAGGAAAATAGAAAAAATCATCCCAAAAGAAATCTGCATCTGACCATTCTTCAATCCTCTTTTCATATAATCACTATATAAATTCTATTTATAAAATTAATCTAAGCCGCATTAATTTCAAAAGGACGAGCAATAAAACTACAAATGTTTCCTGCCGGCTTGTTTCCGTATTCGTCTTCACACTTAATATAAAAGTTTTTCTTTATATCCCAATCAACAAAGTGTTCAAGATCATTAACGCTATTCATTGTTCTTCCATCTGCAAACGGATAGCTACAATCCGTATTGTCATAAACGCAGTTTCCTTTCTCGTTTGTTATAACCTTAAGGTAACTTTCTACATGGTACGCCCTAATTACTTCTGGATCCTCTGTATCCGAATCAACAAAGAAATTAACTTCATCACTATCAAAATTTCCTCCCAAATCTACACACTTGATGTAATAGGTATAATCTCCCTCAGGAAGGTATAAATCTTGTGTGCTCTCCCATGTACCTGTGTTAAGGAATTTAACATAACTATCTTCATCCCCCGTATCGCTGAAATAACAGAAGGCTTCTCCGCCTTTATATCCCGCAGAAGTCTTAGCTTCCAGAGTTACTTTTACACTATCTGTAGCGTCTTTTATTGTTCCAGACGGTTTAACAGAATCTACTATTAATGGCTGTGTTCCTACAACCGTAAACTCATAAGACTGTTCCATTTTATTTCTGTCTGTTTGTCCTGGCTTGTCTTGGCATCTGAAATAATATTTATTTTCTTGCATATTCTTAATTCCATTAAGGGTTGTTTTACACTTGTAAAGCATTTGTGCGTTCATTTCTAAAACACTCTGGGAACAACTCATACTTTCTTCCATTTTATCATAAGTCTGGTCTAATCTGCTCCACTTACAATCTGCCGGTTCATTTGTGTAAACTTCCAATCCTATAGAGCTCTGATTGAATGCTACAGGAAGACCATTCAATAGGTTTGTTGTTACAATAATTGGAGGTGTTGTATCTGGGCCTTCTTCAACACAGAACTTGAATACGAAAGTTCCTTCGTTTGAATTTCCATTTGCATCCTGGCATCTAACATAAAGGGAGTAATTTCCTCCGTTCTGTATTGTTAGGTTTGCTTCCCGCATTGCGGTTGGTCCGGGAAGACTCATCAACTGTGTGTGATTCATTCTGAATAGCGGGCTTCCTCCGAAGAAAAAAGTCATATTCTCGAAGCTATTCTTTCTGGTGTAATCTATCTTGCAGATTGAAGGCTCTCCAACATTCTTATTATCGTGAGTCCAGATTCCAAATGTTAAAGGAGTAAATGCTTTAACACACCCGGTAGTTGAGGCGGTGTTCTTTATGTAAACTCCCCTATCTCCCGGGAAAACGGCTTTAGCCGGGAAATATTTATATCCCACAGAAAGCGCACTTTCAAGAGCCTCTATTATTGGAGGTTCAACATCATGTCTGTTTACCCACTCACAACTCTCCTGTCCGGTTCCAGGATTTAATAATTGACAAGACTGCCCAAGGCTTCGACATTGATATTCGCTGCAAGGAAGAATTCCTTGGTCATTACATTTCTTACAATCGTTTCCTCCCGACGGTGCATCCCACGGATAACACGTGAATGTAACAATTTCTTGCGAGGTTGTTTTGTAGAGCATAACAAATAAGATTGCTGTTACTGCGACTCCGGTGACAATTCCTCCCGTTTGTCCACTCCATCCCGTACCCATCCAATCATTCGTTTCCCAAATTCCTCCCTTTCCCCATGCATCTGATAATGTTCCTCCAACAAAAGCACCAACAGTTGCAGAAGGGAGAAGAGCATCCATTACCGGACTATCTCCGACGAACATGCTTATTAATCCTAGAACTGCTCCAACGGCTCCTGCCCATTTAACCCCCGACCAAAGAGCACCAGAAAATGTACCTGCTCCTCCAAATCCTCCCGGCTCCCCCCACTTAGGAGTACTGCCGGTTTCTGAAATCGACTTCGCTTCCATGCCTTCCCCATATTCATTAAATTTGTAAACAGTACTATCCTCTCCACCTATTTGAGTGACCCCATCTCTACTATTAAATCCAGATGGGCTATAACTTGTGTCATAATTCCATCCACTCTTACCAACATCTACATAAACCTCGCCATTTTTTTCCCAAAATATCTCTTTACTGCTCAGAGAATTTAAATCCCCCCCCATTTCTCCACTCCTTCCATTAAATCCAGATATTTTTGAATATTCTTTGGTTGCCGAATCATAATAAGTTCCGTCTGGTTTGATGGTAGATCCTTTTGGCAAAGTAATGGACTCTTTTGTACCCGTAACAGGGTCTACCTTCTCAAAAGACAAATCTTTAGTCGTAATAAAATCTGCTTGGGGAGTGGCGGAACTTTTTCCTTCAAGGGTATATGGATTTTTTATAGTCCCAGAGTTGGTTGGGGTTGGTGCTTCAGGAATGGCTGGAGCAACGCCGTCCATTCTATCTGCGAGAGGAGGGGCAGCAGCGTCCCTAGTCCCTGGAGGTCTAATTACTGGAACCGGTGTTGCTGGGGGAGATGGCGTAAAAGGAGGAGATAGAACAGGTGTTGCAGGGAGGGGTAAGCTATACTGATACCTTATTTTTTCTGCACCCCAAGTATTCATCAATACACCATTACTGGTGTCATATCTATCCCATGCCCCTCCCCCCTTACTAACATACTTAACTCCAAAGAGTTCATCTAAAACGGTTTCCCCTGCAGGAGCGTTTTCTAAATCGATTTTATCAAAAACCCTTGCGCCAACCTCTTTAAACTCACTCCCAATCGCCCACCCAATTGCAATAATTCCAATTAACATTACAAGAATTTGAGAAATTGCCATTGCCCCACGCTTATCCGTAAACATTTTTTTTAACATTAAAACAACCCCCCTCCACCACTATCCTCTTCTTCATCAACATCCTCTCTGGTTATTGCAGATTTATTCTGGAAACCCTGAACCCCAATAAAGTTGAGTTTGGAACCGCAATCTCCGAGATTTGTACACATTTTATTCATTGAATCTTCCCATGCCTGAGTTAGGCACTCGCATCCGCTTACACAGCTTTCTGAACCACTAATTCCCGCTTCATAGGTTACGGTGCACGTCGCAGAAGCAATATTGCATAATCCTTCTGCCTCTCCGGCAGAATTCCAGAAATCAAATCCGGGAGGATTCTTTGGAACACAACCTCCACCTTTAAATTTAACAGTATCTGTTGTACTTACTCCAACTGCTCCAAGAAGCGGGCACTGATATCCAGATTCCGAGGTTCCATTAATTGCTACCCACTGACAATCTCTTCTATCAATATTCTCACAATCCTCTTTAGTATCCTGAGAAGCACAATCCTGCCACATATTAACAACGCATGCCGCAACTTTAAATCCATTTGTCTGCGACTCCTCACAAACTTCCTGCCTAAAGTCTGCACAAGGTTCAACAGTTACATCGCCATCATAACAAACCAATCTGAAATATTTGCTTCCCGGCAGATTTTTGTCTGCTCCCTCGCTGTTATCGCACCAGGTTTCACCGTGGCTGTAGGTTTTTCCTTTATACTCACAACTCAAATCCCTGCAGATATTATTTCCAATATTTGGTTTTACTTTATCTTCTCCTCTCTTGAATGCTTTACAAGTGCTTCCGAGATAGTAATCACAATTCCCACATGTTGCAGAATCCGCGTTACTCTGTCCGGAATTACAACTTGCTCCAACATCATAAACGCGTGACCAGTATTCCATATCCTTCGCTTTTGAGGAATCATAAACATTTGCAAGATTTCCACACGAATCTAAAAAGAAAACCTCATCTCTTCCCTCAACACAGGTTGTTTTCTGGCTAGGTCCGCAGTTTGTTCCAAGAGTTTCGTCCGAGCATAAGTATCCTTCATGAAAGTTTACACTGCTATCTGAACTCATCATATCTAAACACTCTCTCTTTGTCGTGAACTTGCAGGTTGTTTCATATTCTTTTTCAAATACACAAGCTCCTTTAGCATCAGAAGACGCACTCAAAACACACTGGACTTCATTTGAAATATCTGTTCTGAAGTTTGTTTCTAATCCGTATAATAAAGATAATCTTTTACATCTCGTCTGAGTTACAAATGCAGCTTGATCTCCAATCAAACAACATCCTAAGGAGCATTGAGGAACTTCATCAACTGGTTTTTCACTCCACACTCCTTTATTCTCATCACAAACCCTCTGAGGAGTGTTTTCCATGCAAGTTCCTTCCTGAGAATTTATACACGTTCCCATTTTACAATAAGAAAGTGATTCACAATTACTTGCAACTGCCCTAAATACCGAATTTGTTTTTGGGTCTATTCCTATATTACAATTATCTTTCGGAGAGTTCTGACACCATGCGCCAGCAACGGTTTTTTCACAACAATAAGAAACTCCTCCGGTTGGAAGTCCTATAGAATTAACAAGTCCGATTAAAAGTACCCCCAGAACAATTATTATAAACAGATTTTTTTGTACAATTAATTTTTTCCTCACCAAATCTTTTTTAATTAATTTAATTTCATCCATTTTAGTACATCACCCCACTTATCCCATATCCCGGAGGCCAAGCCAAACTCCTTGAAGCAAACTGTAATTTATTTTTTGGATTATCTCTTTCCGTTAAAATATATATTGTAGAACCATCCGATTGTTTTATCTTTTCAACCTTCAACCAATGGTAATAATTCATGTAAGTCGTTGTTTCAGAGTCTCCAAGACGAGCTTCAAAGTTAAGAATGCTGTCTGCAATTCCAACCATTTCATAAAGGTTATTATTAACTACAACTTTCAGGGAGTTGAATCTTTGTGTGTCAGTTTTAGTAAGAACCAATGAATTATTGAATGTTGTAACTATTCTTTCAGGAAGTAACTCAACTTGAATACCTCCCATTCCCATAGAAACCGTATATCCTTTATTTTCGTAACTTGCCTTTAAATCATCTAAACACTTTCTTGCTGTAGCAGAGATATAATCCCTTACTTCATTTTCAATATGCTGTTTTAACATCGGCTGTTGCATTACGCACGTCTTGTAGTACTCTCCGGTATAGCAAAGATATTCTATCTTTTCATTTTTATACAAAATATAATGTTCCGGGTTAATACTTCCTCCCTGATAGGACGCTATATGAACCGCTTCTTTAATATCATCTCCAATACAGGTTTCCATAAACTGTGAAGGACTTTGTGAACCCAATCCTAAACCAGCTACAATTTTTGGGTAAAAAAGATAGGTTAGGATGGCAAGAACAACAATCAAAATTCCAACAATCACAAACAGAGTTACCTGCCCCCTGTGTTGATTTATCGGCGCAGCGGAAAGACTTGTCTTTCCTCTTTTGTTCTCTTTCACCATCCTTTTCTTCATGTTCATTTTATGATTTTCTTGTTTATAAATATTTCAATTACGAAATTAAACTTGGCTTTGCAATTATCGTGCAGCCACTTGGAGCGTTTCCAAAAACATCTCTGCATTTTATATAATAAGTAATTGCACCATTCCATTCCGCATTATGAATCTGAGAAAATCCTGTTGAAGTAATTGAAGTTCCATTATTAAATACATAATCACACCTTTCTTTATTATAAACACATTCCGCGTTCTCATTTGTTACCAAAACAAGATTTGAGCCATCTCTGTAAGCTCTTAAAATGTAAGGAGAACTTTTATCCAATTCAACTTTTAATGAAGTTTCTTTCTCTACGAAATTTCCTCCAATATCAACACAGCTAACTTTAATTGAATAATCTCCTTCCATTAGAGAACTGAAAGTTTGTTTGTGTTCTATTGAATCCGTTTCATAGAATAAATCTTCCCATCCTCTATTTGTTATATCATATCTACATTTTGCCTTCCCACTCTGAGCTCCTCCAGAAGTTTTTACAATTATATCAACGCTTACCGGTTCAAATCCGCTATAAATTATTCCGTTTGGAGTTACAGAGTCTATTTTTAGGGGAGTGTCTGTTCCAATTAAAGTATAATTGAAAACCTGTGCATTTATGTTTCGAGATTCGTTTGAATCATCAAGCCAAGGTTGGTCCTTACATAAAATATAGAAACTATTACTTCCTTTTTTCAAACCGGTAAGAGTAGTATTGCATTCCCATCCAAATCCGTTAGTGTTTAGCAATTCATGAGAACAATCCATCTGGTTGTTCATTTCGGAGTAAGTTAGATTGGAATTTTTGCTCCATTTACAATCTGCAGGCTCGTTTAAGAAAATCTTGGCAACGATTTCCGAGGAATTATACGGAATGAAAGCGTTATTTCCTGGACGTGATCCAATAACCACTGCAGGAGTGAAGTCCGGACCGCTTCTTATACAGAAATTAACAACGAGTTCGTTCTTCCCTGTATTTCCGTGAGTATCCTGACATCTTACATACATATTCATATTTCCAAACATTTCTTTTGCATCTCCCGAGACATCATAAACACTTAAACTTCCTATGCTTGGAGCATAGAATAATGTTGTATGATTTTTCAAAAATAAATTTCTTCCTCCAAGGTAATCAGACATCTCTTCAAATGCGTTTGTCTTTTCATATTCAACTTTACATTGCGCGTGTTCATTTGTTTCAAACTCAAAGATAATCGGAGTGAATTCCGGAACACATTCTTCATCGTAAGCGAGCACATGAACCCCCTGGTTCGTTTTTTCCAAAGTGTAAGTTTTTGTTTCATTTACAATGAAGGAAAGCTCTTTAACATTATCCAGCGAGAGTGTCGGCGGGGTTATGTCACTTTTATTTGATTCAAAACATGTCGGGTTTTCTTCGTCAATATTTGTAAGCTCACAAGCAGCACCGAGAGATTTACATCGATATTCTGTACAAGGTTTGGTAATATCTTCTCCACATTGTTCGCATTTTTGGTTTTCAACCGGTGCCTGCCACGGCAGTGCACGATAGTGATATTGCGTTTTTTTGATTCCACAATCTGCAACTCCAAGAATAGATCCTAACCCAAATAATTCAAAAATTTCTGCAAAAAATCTTATAACCCAGTAAGAAATATCTCCCCAAAGGGGTATATAGCCCGCGACACTCATATATGGGTTGTATATTATTTCTCCTACAATGCCCGAAAACGCCGTCTGTTCCCCCAGAATTCCTCCCTTTATGGTGGGAGTTCCCCCGCCACTTTTCACTTTTCCAGGAATAGAAAGATTTGTATTATTTAAACCAATCAAATTGTAGTTAATGATAACATCCTCTTCAGTTATATTTTCCCAAAATCTCTTAAGAGGATTCAAATAGCTTTCATTTAATCTTGTCCATTCGACTTCGCCTTTCTTGCTTTCATTTTTTCCTTTCGTTGAGCTATATCCAAAATCTGTAACCTCTCCCCCAATATTTACATAAGCTCCACAATCACCGAATGCATTTGCAATTGCATTCACTTCCTCCAACCATTTTTCCGTTCCACAATCACATCCACTCACACAACCCGAACAATCTCCTGTCAGGGTTACTTTTGTACACGTTCCAATATATGGAATACTTGTCACAATATTACAAACATCTTCGGCAGTAGAAGTTGAGTTTTCAACATTGTTATAGAAGTCCAATCCTCCCGAAAACATCGGCATACATACTGGAACTATTGGAGTTTTTGATAACTTCATCTCATAGAATATACACTGCCCAATATCTTCGCATTTTTTCTTGTATTCTGCACTTTTTGCTTCATCCCATTCTTGGAATAATGTTTTTTGAGCTTTGAAATCTCCTGTTTGTCCCGAATAAATTTCGTTTGTAACTTCAACGCACTCCCTCCACCTATTTTGTACGCATCCAACAGATTCAGAAGATTCAATCGTATCCGATTCATTTGCTTCTTTTCCTGCAATTTCAATCTTTCCACAAACTTGCTGTCTAAAATCGGCGCACGGTTCATTTTTTACAACACCATCCACACACATTCTTCTCCAGTGTCTGCTTCCAACAATATCTGTTGCCCATACACTTCTATTTTCATTCAAACCTCCCATAACAGTTCCATCATAAACACACCAGCTCTCTCCATTTTTTCTTTTAACACCCTTTTCATCAACACAATTAACATCCGCACAAATAAAATTCCCATCTTCAACTTTTTTTCCAAGTGAGGAAGCCTGACATTTG
>Ga0268280_1002247_pt1 | contig 11500 bp, 10 predicted proteins | sample saktaG_9_FD_190139 | JGI IMG/M metagenome (GOLD analysis project Ga0268280, IMG submission 190139) | Saline water microbial communities from Sakinaw Lake, British Columbia, Canada - sak_2011_5_24_40m | ecosystem: Environmental > Aquatic > Non-marine Saline and Alkaline > Saline ...
ATAAGGACAGGTAAATCAATTTTTGTTAATCAAGAAATGATTAAAGGGAAAAAGTTTATGATGGAATTTAAAGAATGGTTTGGCACCTTACGTAAAGTCTGGTTAGGATCCCCCTTAAAGGTAGAAGATAGAGTAATCGGGGCTATAGTAGTACAAAGCTATACCAACCCTGAGCTTTATTCTGAAAAAGATATCGGGCTTTTAGAATTCGTCTCCTCTCAGGTGGCTACTGCCATCGAACGTAAAAGAATTGAAGAGAAGATCAGATACCTAAGCTTCCATGATGCCCTAACCGGCCTTTACAACCGGGCCTACTTTGAGGAAGAACTGGAAAGATACAACTTTCCCCGTTATTACCCTTTAAGTATAATGATGGTAGATATCAATGGCCTTAAGGTAATAAATGATACCTTCGGTCATTATGAGGGGGATAAACTCTTACAACACCTTGCTTCTCTCCTTAATTCCATCTCCCGTAAAGGTGATGTAGTCGCTCGATTAGGAGGGGATGAGTTTGCTATTCTCCTTCCCTCTACCACCGCCGAGCAGGTCCATGACTTCCACGAGAGGATTAAAAAAACCTGTGAAGAAGATAACATTAAACCAACCTATTTAAGACCGAGTATCGCCTTGGGTTGTGTCACTCAGAAGGGAGAGTATCAGAATACCGAGACCCTCCTAAAAGAAGTCGATAAGAGGATGTACCAGGATAAAAATATAACCAGGTGAAGGAGACGGCCAGCAGGACCCGTGCATTCATCAACAAGAAAACGCATGTCTAAACCGCCTCTACTAAAGGCATAAACGTTGTGTCTTCAAGTGTTTCAGAAGCGTACAACAAACAGGCTAAAATATCTTCCTTTGTTAGCCCCTTATATTCCTGGAGAATTTCATCAACGGTTGCTCCATGTGCTAATAGATTCAAAATGTACTGCACTGTTAACCGCGTGCCTCTAATGACAGGTTTCCCTACCATAATTTTAGGATTTAACGCAATGCGTTCAAGTAATTGCTTTTGCTCCATTTTATCTCCTCCTATTATATTTTAATGCTTTCCCAGGTGAAGTTTCGAAAATTAACCACCAATTTTCTTTGTGGCATATCATTATAGACTCTTAAATTATTATAAACTTTTTTTATTAATTCTACAAATAATAATTTTATATATAGGTAAATCTACGCCTTTTTATTATATTTTTATAATTCTTCTCTTATTATTTTTTCTTTCTAACTACCCCATTAAAGTTTACACTAACTAATTAGTATCTAGTGAATAATTCGTATCTGTGTTATATAAAAACCGTTTTAGTAGTTACCATAGGGCAGTTAAAGGGAAAGTTTTAATTTTTTCACTACCTCGTCTCCAACTTGTTCAGTAGAAGAATCTCCTCCTAAATCATGAGACCTTACTTTTCCTTCGCTTAACACTTTTTCTACCGCATCCTCAATGGTTTTTGCAACTTTTACCTCTCCCAGAAAGTCTAACATCATGGCCCCAGCTAATATGGTGGCAGTAGGATTCGCAATAGATTTATCCTTATATTTGGGAGCAGAACCATGAATTGGTTCAAACATTGAAATGCCCTCCGGATTTATATTGCCTCCGGCAGCTATACCTAGACCCCCTTGAATCATCGCTCCTAAATCGGTAATAATATCTCCAAACATATTAGGAGTAACTACCACTTTAAACCATTCAGGTTTTTTTACAAACCACATGGTAATAGCATCTACAAAGGTAAATTCAGTTTCAATATCAGGATATTGAGTGGATATTTCTTTAAAAACATCTCTCCATAATCCATAGATATTAGTCAATACATTAGCCTTGTCTACTGAAGTTACTCGATTCATTCCTTTTTTCTTGGCCAACTCGAAGGCATATTTCATTACCCTTTGAGTTCCTGATTTACTAATTAAACCAATTTGATAGGCCATTTCTTCTTCTTGTTCTAAGTTAAAATTCACCTTAATTTTAGCCTTATACAGTTCTCTTAAGACTTCTAAATTATCTTCTTGCTCTACTCCTTTAAATCGTCCCCCAATTCCTATATAGAAATCTTCAGTATTTTCTCTAACTACATAAAAATTAATATCTTCTGGCACCTTGTCTTTTAGAGGAGTAGGTACTCCTTTATATAATTTAATGGGCCGTAAATTGATATACTGATCAAAATAAAATCTGGCCTTAAGTAATATTTCTTTTTCTAAAATACCAGGCTTTACTCGGGGATCGCCAACAGCTCCGAGATAGATAGCATCCATATCTTCTATTTCTTTTAAAGCTGCATCGGGAAGCAACTTCCTGGTTTTAAGATAATGTTCTGCCCCAAAAGGATACTCGGTCCAATAAATTTTTATTCCATAAATCTTAGATGCTGCTTCTATCACCTTTTTGCCTTCTCTAATTATTTCCGGTCCTATCCCATCACCGGGAATTAAAGCTATATTATACATTTTATCTGTTCCTCCTTCTTACTTCTTCTTTGACATATTCTCTTAACCCGCCTAGGGAAATAATATTTTGAATAAAGGCCGGTAAGGGATTTAACTTGTAAGCTCTATCTTTATTAATATTTTTTATCATTCCCTTTGTAGTATCCACTTTTAGAAAATCACCTTCGGAACATTGATCTGCAATTTCTTCGGATTCAAAGATAGGAAGGCCAATGTTTATGGCATTTCTAAAAAAGATTCGGGCAAAAGATTGGGCGATAATACAGGATACTCCTGCTGCTTTTAGGGCAATAGGGGCATGTTCGCGGGAACTCCCACAGCCAAAGTTTCTACCCGCCACTATAATATCTCCCTGATTTATCTTTTTAACAAATTCAGAATCATAGTCTTCCATACAATGCAGGGCTAACTCTTTGGGGTCAGAGGTATTAAGATAACGAGCGGGGATAATTACATCAGTATCGATGTTGTCTTTAAATTTCCAAACTTTGCCTTTAATTATCATTCTATTTCACCTCCTCAGGGCTAGCTATTCTGCCTAAAATGGAAGAAGCGGCAGCGATGGCAGGACTGGCCAGGTATACTTCGCTTTCGGGGTGTCCCATTCTCCCAACAAAATTCCGGTTGGTGGTAGAGATGGCTCTTTCTCCTTTAGCCAAGATACCCATATAGCCACCTAAACAGGGACCACAGGTAGGGGTACTTACTGCTCCCCCCGCAGTAATAAATGTTTCAATTAACCCTTCTCGAAGAGCTTGTAGATAAACATCTTGAGTCGCAGGAATAATAATCAACCTAACTTTAGAATGAACCTGCTGCCCTTTTAAGATTTCAGCAGCTATACGCAAATCCTCTATCCTTCCGTTGGTACAGGAACCGATAATTGACTGATCAATTTTAATCCCTTTTACTTCGCTGATCGGTTTAGCATTCTCCGGCAGATGAGGGAAAGCCACCTGGGGCTCGATTTTACTAACATCAATCTCTATAATTTTTTCATAATGGGCATCAGTATCACTTTTATAAATCTGATAAGGTCTTTTGGCTCGCCCTTTTAGATATTCTAAAGTAATCTCATCAGGTTCAATAATCCCGGTTTTAGCTCCTGCTTCAATGGCCATATTACACATAGTAAAGCGGTTATCCATAGAAAGGCCTTTAATTACTTCCCCGCTAAATTCCATCACCTTATAATTTGCTCCATCTACCCCAATCTTGGAAATAGTGTACAGAATCAGGTCTTTTCCGCTTACCCATTTATTTAATTTTCCGGAATAGATAAATTTAATGGTGGGTGGCACTTTGAGCCAGACCTCACCAAGAGCCATAACAGCTGCCAAATCGGTACTGCCCACCCCGATGGCAAAGGCACCTAATGCTCCGGAAGTATCGGTATGAGAATCTGCTCCCACTACCACATCTCCGGGAAGAACTAGTCCCTTTTCTGGCAGGAGGGCATGTTCTACGCCCATCTTTCCTATTTCAAAATAATTCTCTATTTCATACTCCTGAGCAAATTCTTTTAATAATTTACACTGTTCGGCAGATTTTATATCTTTGTTGGGAGCAAAGTGGTCGGGGATCAGACCAATCCTTTTTTTATTAAATACTTGTCTGGCACCACTTTCTTTAAAATATTTTATAGCAATAGGGGCGGTAATATCATTGGCAAAAGCAAAATCAACCCGAGCTTTTATTATATCTCCTATCCTAAAATTATCTGTGTCTGTATGAGTTGAGAGTATTTTCTCAACAATTGTTTTTCCCATTATTTTCTCCTTGTCTACTAAATATTCACTAACTGACCAATTTATTCATTAATAATTTTTAGTAATTCTCGAGCCGCCTTTTCTGGCCCTTTCTGTTCATATCCCGGAATACCTAACCTTGTTCTTAACTGGCCAACTTTAACTTTGTTTTCAAATAGTTTGTTAAAATATCTTAGGACAATCCTCTCATGTAATTCCTTATACTGTAAGGGCCCGAAAATATTGGCGAAATAGCTGCGTACCAAGCCTTTTTCCGTTGTAGTCCCCTTGGCTAATCGAGCTCCCTCTCGAAAGACCGCGAGCGCTTCTTCTGCTGAAAAAAACTCTTCAAAAATAGGATGATTATCATCTACTTCTTCATAATTATTAGCATAAAGAAAATAATCTACTTTATATCCCTTTAATACTTCCTGCAAAGTAGTAATAGGTATGACTGCTCGAGCATTAACCTTATGAGGGCTCATAATAATAGATCGATCAATTACTCCAAAGGCATAACCAGATTGTAAATCATCTAATCTGACAAATGCACCCACTTCAGTACCATAGCTTTTTATCTCTCCTTCTTCGGTTATCTCCAGAGATCCCATATCATCATAGATAATAGTCATATCGCGAATATATTCCTTGGCTAAAACTCTAAAGGCCTCTAAAGACTCTGACTTTCCTGCCCCAGTATCTCCCACTATTACCAGATTAGCAGACTTTCCATTTTTTAAACAAATTCTTACCATTGCTCCATGAACAGGCAACCGGCCTCTCTTCATCATCACAATATTATGTAAAGTAAGTATCATCTTTTTGATATATCCAAAATATCCCATTTCATCTCGGGCAGGCAACGCAGCTACTAAAAGATTGTTTTTCTCATCATCGTAAAAAACCGTAGGAAGATTGCCATACTTCTGCAAGGAAGCAGGAGGAACACCAAATAGATAAATCGCCTCAGGCATCCTCAAAAGTTCCTTACCACTGGCTAATTCAAAAAGATTGGCCAGGGCTGTACCCAGACCAATAAATTTATTATAAAAATAGAAATAGATAATTAAATCTCCTACCTTTGCTGGAAAACAAAGCCAATCTCGGGGATTTATTTTTACCTCCTGGAGGGGATTTGTATCTACTTTTTCAAATTGTCCTGCTCTCTTATTCATTAAAGGATTGATAATAAGAGGTGGCTCAATTAAAATTTGAGTAATAAGAGGAATATCTCTTACTACCTTTTTATAAACTAAGGGAAGCTGATAATCTATACCAGTAGTAATAAGACCAACCTGACAACCAGCAGGTACCTGGCGGTATATTCGCGGATGATCCCCGGTTACATTTTCACAAATATTCCGATAGGTTTTTCTCACTAAATGATTAAGCTGTTCAATAGTTTGGTTAAAAGCCCGATAAGGCTTTTCGCAAGATTTTGCACTTTCATCCTCTTCTAAATCATATTTTATAAAAAAGCGTTCATAGTCCCGCCAGAAGTCATATAACCTCTCTATAAATTGATGAAAAAGATAAGAATCTCTTAAAAGTACCCCAAACTGAGAATTGGTTTTAGAAACATCCTCTATACTGCTATCTTTACATAATAAAAGAAAACTAGTTAATATAAACTCTTCTTGGATAGATTCGAGAATATCTTTAAAAATTCCTAATAGAGGAGAATCTTTTTTCTTCAAATATTTTAAATATTTTTGAAGTACTTTTTTAAATAACTCACTCTTTATCAACTCTTCACTGTCCTGACAAATTCCCTTATTACTTTTAATAACCACTTGTTTATCATAAAAATAAAATTCTTCTTTCATTATGTTTTATCTTTGCTCCTTTTTAAAAGTTACTTTCTAGTATTGTAAATTCTTTCTATTGAGAAATTTCCCTAGATTTTTCTGTTGCTCTACTAACCGCTTTAATAAGGGCCACTCTTATCCCCCCATCTTCTAATTCCATCAATCCATCCACTGTAACCCCAGCCGGAGTAGTAACATCACCTTTTAATAATGCCGGGTGCATTCCTGTTTTTAATACCATTTTAGCAGCTCCTAATAAGGTTTGGGCAGTTAATTTCTGAGCCAATTCTCGAGGTAATCCCATTCTTAATCCTCCTTCAGTTAAAGACTCGATAATTATATAGGCATATGCCGGCCCACTACCTGATAAGGCAGTAACTACATCCATTAATTCTTCCCGGTGAATAACCTCCACTAAGCCTATTGCTCCAAAGATATCTATAGCCATCTGAATGTGATTTTCATCAATATACTTTCCCGGACAAAGAACAGTCATACCTTCATTAATTAAGGCGGGTGTATTGGGCATCGCCCTGACTACCGGGATATTCTTTTCCAAACATTCCTCTATAAATTGAGTACTGGTAGCCGCAGCAATGGATATTATTAACTGTTTTTCAGAAATTATGTCTTTGATACTAGAAAGTACTTTCTTCATCATCTGGGGTTTAATCGCAAGTATAATTATATCTTTCCCTAAAATCATTTCTTTATTATTAATATAAGTTTGAATGCCATATTTTTTGTTTATCTCTTTTGCATGTTCTTCTTGGGCAGTACTGCCGGCTAAATTTTCTTTCCTTACTAAATTATTTTCAATCATACCATTAAGAAGGGTTTCCCCTATTTTTCCCACTCCAATTATAGCAACTTTTTTATTTTTAAGCATAATATTTTCATTTCCTCCTTCGATAAAAAATATTTTATTTTTTAAATTAACCAATTTGCCAATCCACCAATTTACCAATTCTCGATCCAATAGTTCCCCAGTCTAGTCCACCTATACCCCAGCTCCCATCAGACTACCAGTCCACAAAATCTCATCTTAAGACAAAGAAATGCATAAAGGGTTTTTTATCATCTTTTTCTATTTTACTACAGTAAAATTAACATCTCCCCATAGACCCATTTTATCATCTTTTATTATCACTACACCCTTTACTCCTGGTATCTTTTGGGCATAAATCAACCCTTGCTCTACCTCTTTTTGCGTTTTAACTAAATTACCTACTGCCGTAGCAGCAGCATCAGCAAGCAAAACAGAATCAGAAATTACAGTAACTGCATCCGCCTTTCCAAAACTTAAAGAAGGGCCTACCATGCCAGAAGAGGTGCAAATCCCTATGTAATTCTCTTTTGCCTCTATCTTTAAAATAATTCTCTGGCTAAAAGGAGAACTACCTGCAAATATACTCACTTTTCTCACTTTGTTACTCTTAATAAAAATATCCCCACCATTTTCCACTATTACTTCAGAAGAATAATTTAAAAGTTCTTTCCCTACGAATTCAGCTATTGCTCCTGCCACTGAAGCCATAGGTCCAACTCCACACAATGCTGTTGCCTGAATCATAGACTGGATTATCTCGGGAGCCTTTTTATCCTGGGAATAGGGCAAAAGAGTGCTTTTGAATAAGGGGTAGTTACGAATATAATTCTCAATCTGTTTTCTAAAATTTAAAACCATCTGTCGTGCATAGAAACTTAATTCTTGATTTGCCCTTATAAATAGATCGCTTTCTTCTTCTTTTATTTGAAAAGAAATTAAATTCTTTCCTTCAATTAAACTTCGATACTTCCTTTCTTTATATTCTATTTTATTAGTTTGAGGAAAAATCATTACTTTTTTTCTCGCTTACTTTAATTATTTTTAAAAAGTGACTTTGATAGCCCGTAAAGGACAGGCCTCTACGCAATTACCGCAAACAATACACTTTTCGTAATCAAACTTTAGCTTAAAAGTTTCTTTGTCTAAAGATAATACACCGGTCGGACAAATAGAGACACAAGCCCCGCAATCAATACATTTCTTCTCATCCCATATTACCTCTTGCTCTAATAGTTCAATTCTTACACCTATCTGCCTGACAAAGTTCAAACCTTCTTCTATCTGCTTATCCTCTCCTTTGAGTTCTAAAACTAATTTCCCCCCTAAACTTGGTTTAAATTTTGCCTGCAAAATATTTACCCACAAGTCATAATCTTTTATCAGCTGATAGGTTACGGGTTTCTCAACATTTTGAGGAGAAAATGTAAAAATTACTCTCTTACTTAACATTTGAATCATTCCTTTATTTATAAATTAGTCGATAGTGTATTAGTCGTTAGTGAATAGTGAATAGTCGTTAGTATTAAATGCAAGATGGAGCTCCGATTTATCGGAGCGTGGCAATCTCGGCATTGGGATTGCTTCGTCACTAACGTTCCTCGCAATGACATTCTAAATTATTACGGGCTCGATGCATCGAACCCCCCTTTAATGTTTTTCCAATAAGGGGTTAAACCTACTTCCCTGCGGAAATTTCCGAATGGGTTCCTGCAATAAAAACTTTCCTCTTAATATTTCTTCTTTTAATTTTTGGGCAATTTCCCGAGCTTTTGCATAACTGGAAAGGGAAGAAGTGGGAACATTTTTCCCCCGAATGGTAATATTCCCCTCCCTTAATTGTTTATAATTTACCCTGCCCAAAGAGGGTTTTTTTAAATGAGGAAAACTATAATCAATAATCTCAGTCCATATATCTTCATCTTTTACAGACACACTTTTCATTGTTTCACTATTTAAAATGGGGATTGGTATTCCTATACCTACCACCAAAGTCACTCCATACCCTTTAAAAGTTGCTGCACGAATATAATCTGTACTCATCTCTTTTAAATCTCCAATTACTGCCAATGTTCCGCCTTTGTAAATGATTTTTCCATTTTCATCTTTTATTGCTTGAGGATAAAACTGTGTTCCTTCCCACGCTATATATCCTTGGGCCCCGCCTAAAAATATTCGAGTACCTATACCAATAGTTGTAAATTCGGGATCGTTAAGCAAAGGACTCAATTGACCACTGGTAGAATAACTTGCATTCCCTAAATCGGGAAGCAAAATCCCCATATAAGTGTATATTTTTCTTTCAGAAGTATTCACTGCAACATTATAGTTCTGATAACCATTTCGAGGATTAAATAAAACTGCTTGATTTATACTTTCTTTGGTTATATAACTTTCTATTTCCCGCCGTGGATAGCAATCTGTTCCCTGGGATATAGCCTTTAATTTAATCTTTTTCCCTGAAATTAAATCTTCAATGACATGAGCTCCCCCATATTCCATCCCTTGGCTTTCGGAAAGCTGGGTAGCCCCTATATAGGTATCTACTGCTGCCAACCCCGCATAAGCCTCTACATCGTTTAACCAAATTTTTTGCATCCTGATAGGAGGATCACTGTGTCCAAAATTTATTATTGCCCCTGATGAACACATTGGTCCAAAAGTGCCGGTAGTAACCACATCAATTTCTTCCGTTGCCTCTTCTATCCCCTTTTCCTCAACTATAGGAATAATTTCTTCGGCAGTTACTATTACAGCCTTACCGCTTCTAATTTTGGTATTAATTTCTTCATAAGTTCTCTTTACAGTCATAAAATAAATTCTCCTGTAAATTAGTCGTATATCATGTTTCTTATTCCATATCGAGTAGGGGCACAATGAATTGTGCCCATTTCTATATTACCGTTTTTGTCACCTGTGGGCACGATGCATCGTGCCCCTACAACACATTACACATTACGGGCAGACACGAGATCTGCCCCTACTTTTTTCTCTCTTGCATTTTCTTAACTAGCTAACCAGGTAACCAGCTAACTAAATAACTAACTATTTACATACGTTATACCCAAAATAATTAATCTTATTTATGGTGTCAACTGTTTGTTTTCTGAAACGCAATTATATTTAACATCTTTTCTGTCGCTTCTATAGCTGCTAAAACTTGATCGGGATTAACTCCTTTGGTGATAAAACTTTTGTGATTTTTCCACCCCCAAGTAATGGTACATTGCACTAAGGCATCCGTTTTTCCTCCGGGAGGTATATTGACCGTATAATCCAAAAGAGTTGGTAACGGATAATCTATTTTTATTGCTATTTTTCTAATGGCATTCATAAATGCATCATATCCGCCGTCCCCTTGCGAACTTTCTTCTAATGATAACTCTTTGTTCTTTTCTTTATCTTTATAAAGCAATTTAACCACAGCAATAGGCCTCAATTCCATACTGGTTACTATATTGCATAATTCCAGTTTAAAGGTCTTTTCTTGCGGTGTTTCTAAAACATCTGAAATAATATAAGGTAAATCCCCTGCTGTAATAGTTTCTTTTCTGTCACCAAGCTCAATAATTCTCTCTAACACACGTTTTTTTTGTGCTTTAGTAAGCTCAATGTCAATTTCCTCCAAATTATATTCTAAATTAGATTTTCCACTTAATTTACCCAAAGAATATTGTCTCTTGCGGTTAAACCGTTCAGGGAAAAGAGAGGTGACGTAAAGATTCCCCTTTTTATCTCCATCTGCATGAATTCCAGCAGTCTGCGTAAAGACATTTAAACCAGATATAGGTTTGTTAAAAGCTATTCGATGTCCAGAAAAGACTTCAACTGTTTTACTAAGATGGAATAAGTGTTTTTCTTCAATTCCTGTTTTAATTTTAAGAAAATCGTGAAGTCCAACTACCACTTCTTCTAAGGGAGCATTCCCCGTACGTTCACCCATACCATTGACTGTGCAATGCACTCCCTTTATTCCTGCTTCAACGGCTATTAAAGTATTAGCCGTGGCTAAGCCATAATCATTGTGGGCGTGAAAATCAAAATGAAGATTAGGATATCTTGCTAAAATTTCTTTAATAAATTCATGAACTTGAGAGGAATAAAGGATTCCAAGTGTATCAGGTAACATAAAGCGTTTTATCGGTTCTCCCTGAAGATTATCTAAAAGATAATAAACGTAATCTCGAGAATTAATCATCCCCTGAGACCAATCTTCCAAATATATATTACAAGTAACTCCCTTTTTATTAGCATATGCAATAGTTTCTTTTATGTCTTGAGCGTGCTGCTCTTTGGTCTTCCTTAACTGATTTGTCAAGTGATTCATTGACCCTTTACTAAGGATATTCATTACTTTTCCGCCAAGATTATAGATCCAATCGACCGATTCTATCTTATCTACAAATCCCAAAATTTCTACCTTCTCTGCGCAGCTGGCCTTTTTAGCCCAATCGATTATTTTAGCAACAGATTGTTCTTCTCCTTTGCTCACCTTAGCACTGGCAATTTCAATTCTATCTACTTTTACTTCTTTCAGTAAAATCTTGGCAATAGTTAACTTCTCCTGGGGAGAATAACTCACACCCTTCATTTGTTCCCCATCTCTTAAGGTAGTATCCATTATTTCTATTTTCTGGTTCACCTTTAATCACTTCCTTTTA
>Ga0268280_1002248_pt1 | contig 11499 bp, 12 predicted proteins | sample saktaG_9_FD_190139 | JGI IMG/M metagenome (GOLD analysis project Ga0268280, IMG submission 190139) | Saline water microbial communities from Sakinaw Lake, British Columbia, Canada - sak_2011_5_24_40m | ecosystem: Environmental > Aquatic > Non-marine Saline and Alkaline > Saline ...
CCTTGAAATGGCTTCACTTTACTTGATATGTAACTACCTGGTTTTAATAGGGGTTGTGTTACTTTTGGCGGGATTGTACTGCGGGTCTTCGTCTTACCACAAAAAGTAAAACGGAGAGGCAGGGAAAATACACCTTTTGTGCTTAAAATGCCCCTTCTACCGCTTTTCCTACCACTTTTTTTACCTTGTCTTTTATCTACCATATCACAAGTCCTTACTCATTTCAAGAATCTTTAGCTGTCCTTCTCTGTCGCTGTGACTATAATACTGCAACAAAACATCCGGATCAGTTAAACCAGCAATAGCCATTACATCAGGCATATTTAGAGTTTTCTTGCCACATTCAGTAAAGAATCTATGCCTAAAATAATGGTTTGTAAGCCCTACTCCAAATATTTGTTTGCTTGTTTTTTTCAAGTATTTGCATAAAGTTTTCTGGTTTACTTTCTTTCCGCGCTCATTGAGAAATAGGTTTGGGGTTTTATGTTTACTGCTATCACGATACGCTTCTCTTATAAGCTTAATTAAATCATTATCTAAAATCTCTAATGGGAGGTCTAACTTCTGCTTGGTAGTTTCCGCAACTATATTTATCTTTTCAATAATTATTCCTTTCCAACCAACATCCTTTCTCTCAATCAGGGTAGTTTCCTCAACTCTTCTCCCTGTCCTTTTCAAGAAATAGATAATCCTATAATTATGTGGGTTATTTTTCTTCATAAAACTCATCCACTCATTAAACTTATTCTTAGGTATATCAGGGAAATTCTTTTTTCTTGGAGATGGTCTTATCATTTCCTCAAGTGCTTTAATAATATCCTGCCTTACATAACCCAATCTAAACAACCTTTTCATTATAGCCTTTATCATTATCAACTCTGCTCTCCAACCACCAGCTCTACCGAGTTCAGAACAATAATAGTTCTTGTATCTCTCAAAGAATGGCAAGGTTAATTGAGATGGATTGTCTACTGTAGAAAAATGTTTTAACCTAAAATCACTAAATAAGCGGTTAAATACTTTCTTAAACTTGCTCTTTGTCTTCTTAATAGTTGTTTCTGTGTGTTTTATCCTTGTTTTTGGCGGATACTTAACATCTAAATCAGAGGAAACATTATTAAGCAATTGTTCCCAGGCAACCGAAAATTTGGTATTAAGCAAATTAACTGATTCGCCTACCCCCATCTGCCCTATTCTATATTCTTCTATTAGCCCAACCCTTTTACCATAAGCTTCTTTCTCGTTCTTAGCCGCTACAGTCCGATAAACCTTATCCTTATTCCCCTTATACTTCGGAAAAGAAACTTCAAACAGATTAGGCTTACCTGATCTTGCAGGTCTTACTCCTGGATATCTGTTTGTTTTATATTCCTTCATTAATTTCCTTTTGTATTAAACCACTTCCAGAAATCTTCTTTGGTCGCCAAAAGTCGCTTTCCATGTTTAACTAAAGGACACCTACTTCTTTCTTTCCATTTTTCACTATGAATAGTGTTTGGTTCAATGTGCAATATACCTGCTATGTCTTCTACAGTTAGAATCTCACTTTCCACGATTAACCTCCTTTTTATACCTAAGCCAATACCCACTTTTGCGCCTTTCCTTGCCATCCTTACTACCAACCGGCCTACCTAATTTTTTTCCTTCACGCTTAGCCCTTTCCAAACCTGCCTTGGTTCGTTCTACAATGCGTTTACGCTCCTCCTGCGCCACCCAACTGAATATTGCAAGCAGAAGCTGGCCTATACTTTCGTTACTCGTATCAAGCCAATTTTCGCTTAATGACTTTAAGGCAACGCCACTTCTTTTAAGGCGTTCCAAATACCCCAGGGTGTTACTTATGCCTTCCCTTGAAAGCCGATCTAAAGCCCAAACAAGAACTAAATCAAACTTCCTTTTATCGGCATCATCAAACATCTTTAAGAAGTTAACCCTATCCCCACTTCCACCGGAAGCCGAATCAATGTATTCTTGAACCACCTCTCCGCCTAACGCCTTTGCATAATTGCGTAGTGGAACTAATTGATTTTGCGGATCTTGACTTTCATCATTTTTACTTACGCGAGCATAAATTGCTATTTTCATTCCTCCTCCTCTTTGAATTTCTCTCCGATACCCTGAATATGTGAATTTATTCACCTTTTACTTTAAGTATACTGATAAACATAGTTTTGTCAAGAACAATATGTGAATATATTCACCTTGACTTTTTTCACCTTTTTGTTAAACTATAGTTACTATGAAAAAGTTCGGAGAAATAATTGGCGAGGTTATACGAAAACAGCGGAAAACTATGGATATGACCGCCGAAGAATTAGCAAATAGGGTTGGAGTAGATAGAACCTATTTATCCAAAATTGAGCGTCACAACATAACCCCTTCTTTCGGAGTTTTAATTCGGATTGCTGCAACTTTAGAGCTTGATTCTCTTATTGATAACTATTCTGTTCGTGTAAATAAAATTAAACTCCCTCAAGATTCTGAAGTCGCAAAAGAAATCTATAAAGATTACAAACAATTCACTATGAAACAAAAAACTCTGATTTGGAAACAGATTGCAACGGAAGATAACAACTCAGATAGTAAGTTTGCTGCAGATTTTATAAAAGAAGAATACCAGTGTGATCAAAGCCCACGCAAAATAAGTATTAAGGCAAGCCAAGAAATGCTTGTAAATCATATTGAACATTGGCGAAGATCCTATAACAAGTTTATTACTGAATACAAAAAAGCAGAAGCTATGCTAATGAAAGAAGCTGAAATTTAGCTTCCCCTCTCCCCTGCCCCTTTACCACTCAAGATTATTATCCTCTTTACAAATAATCGGTCGGTTATTTAGTGTGTAACTTTACGCTTATAAATATCCATAAAACAAAGGGGAGTATTGTTTGCCACCATAGTCCATCTCTAATATCCCCAGCCTAAATATCGCTAACCAATACTTCATGGGTTGGTAGTTCCTTCATAAGACCAATTTGTTCCATAATCTCTACCGTCTAACCAGGGGATATAAGGATGATGGGAACGATAAATAAAAAAGGCGATCCAAAACATGACTAATAGTAGAGCTGTCCAAAATATCTTTTTTTCAATGTGGAACATTTCTTTTACCCCTTAACCCATCTCTGGCATCTCCCCTTCTGCTCTTCCAGCTCCAATTGCGCCAAGCTTTTGAGAATGGCCCATTTCTTCCTCTGTAACGATAGCAACTTAGCTAATTTCGGATTGGCCAATACTTTCTTATGCAGCATTATCGTTGGACCGGATGATTATTAGTGTTGATAGAAGGCCAGTTATTCCCTTGGCATAAATGGCAACCATCTGGAGCTGAACAATACCCAGCTGGGCATGAATAACCTGGTCCACGACCACCTATGACTACATTACTAACGGGTTGTTCTTCGGGAATTGCAGAAGAAATAACATTCCCAGTAAATATAAGAGAGTTCCATCCTAATCCCATAAGCCCCTTCCAGAAATTTCCCTCGTTTCCCACGGAAGATGTCTTGGCACTCTCCCAAGAAATACCTTTAATACTTTGTTTTTCGCTTTCATTCTTACCAGCCCTATAAGCGTTAAGATATGCTTCTTTAAAAGAAGGAGTCTTGGCTCGTTCTTCTGCACCAGCCCGCCAAGATTTAAGATACCCTTCTTTAAAATTTGCACATCCGATCATTGATATCACTATAAGAAATAGACAAAATAGTTTCTTCATTCTCTCTCCCTTCAACATTAAACAACGCTCAACAAAAAGCGGGCGCATATTCCCACCGGCAACTGTGAAGTAAATCCGATAAGACTGCATTTCCCGCCCCCCTTTCGGGGAGAGATGCAGCTTACCCTACTTCACAGTTAGAGAACCCTAAGTCCTCTTTAAGGTATAGCTATAAACCAAATTGTCTAAATCAATTCTATCTCAAATATCACTCAAAGCAACTATTAACTGTTTTTTATTCGTATTAACTCCTGCTTTAAAATTATTAAATCCCAGATGAACCAGTGGTAGCGTCATCACTCGTAAGTGATTCATTATGTTGCTGCCATCTTGTTTCAAATGGAGACATCCGCATTTCGCTATCAGATTTCTCTACAACATCATCCCTAAAATAAACTGAAAAGACAACTCTACGGCCCCAATAAAGCCAAATATTACCCTGAAGATTAGGAGTTTTATGATTTGGTGGATAACCCAATGTCATCAAAACAGCTTTTTTACTCATACCAGGAAAAATCCTACCTTTTTTTATTCCTTCTTGCTCTTTACTGGTAAACTTATTAAATTCCCCATTAACATCCATAATATTATTCTCAGAAAAATATCTATCAAACAATTCTTGTGAGGTCATCGGTGTATGTTTCCTCACGAAAATAATTGTATAAAATTGTTCTCTATTAGTATCAATAAATTTTACTTTTCCACCATCAAACTCAACTATTTTCACCTTTGTACCTAAAGATAGAAATGTACCGTCAATATTATTGGTTGACTTAATCTTATCTGGATACTTATACCAAATATTAATCTTGGTGTAGTATGTTTTGCCTACAGGACTAATACTTTTGCCGCTTTCATTAACAGTCATTGAAACGCAACCGCTAACCAATACTGCTAATACTAATAAAGCAATTGCCTTTTTCATCTTCCCTCCCTCAATATCATTAATACCCAAGCAACTATTACTTGTTTTTTCATTTATTCCCAATTACAAATGCTTCGTTTAACAGAAATCCAGGCGGAGGATTGAAAGCAGGTTTAAAAAACGCACTTTCTTGTTTCCCATGATAATATCCAGCACTATCATGAATATTAATATACTCACCATCTAAACCAAGCATCACAACATAATGCTCACCAAAATTATCAAATTTTCCTGTAATTAAAGCTGTAGTAATCATAATAATGGGATATCTACCCTTGTTTAACTCAGTCTGTAGAAAATTAAAATCAATTTTCTTTTGCTCAAATAAATCCATCTTTAACATTTCAGGCGCAAGCGCTCTTGCTTCGTTAAAACTACCTTCATGAATCCGGCGTATTACATCTGCTGGTAATATTTCTTTGAGGTAATCCTTACCATCTTTTATAAATTTCTCGCCATCTATCCCAGAATAATATTTTACATAAAACCCCATCTTGCTTAGTTCAATTGCTGGCTTAACTGGCCAAGTCCCATAATCTCCTCTTGGCCTTCCTGATATCTTGTCAAGTTCGTCATAATCATAATCCCGCTCTGGCTGAAGAACCTCCAACACAGACCTTAAGCATGCCTGGAAACAACGACCTTCCCCAGGATGCTTATAAAATGGTATGTTCTTTATCATGAATTAATCAAATAAGGTATATACATTAGTTTTAAACTGATCTAAATACAGATACCAATTTCTTCCAACTATTGGGCTTATATTTATCCCACTCTTCTTGCTTCACATAGAGCATTTTATAGGCAATCTTTTTCTGCCGCGCATTCGCATCCTCGCACCATTGAGCAAGTCTTTTAATCTTTAAAGAATCATCTAAATCCTCACGCCCCTTCGTTTCAACAATATACACCGTCTTTTCATCTATCTTAACAAAAAAATCCGGGTAATAATTGGCTATCGTTCCATCAGCATTTTTATAGTCTATCTTAAAATGCACTTCATAATAATTCTTTGCAAAGGAAATAACTTCATCATCGCCCAATCGCTCAAGGAAATCCGCAAACTCAAGCTCAAACTGACTATCTCCTACAATCCTATTAAATACGCTTTTCTTAGGCACTAAATACGCCTGGTCATTTACGACAAACGGACGGCTGCTACTGACCTTAATATAATTCTTTATTTCAGTGTCGCCAACATCTTTCACCGTTAACGCATTGATCTCATTCTTAAAAGTTTGAATTATTGTCTTTATAACTTCAATCTCTGAGAGATTCCTTAAAATATTCTTATCATTAAGATCAACTTCCGTTTCAAATAAATACGAATAAATAAATTCTTTAACTTTACCGAACAAAATGTCATAACATCCAAAAAGGCGAAGCTCCCGCATAATACTTTGAGCAAAAAATCCGACAACGCTCTGATAATCCGGCTCAATATTGCTTTCCAAAATAGTCGTATGGTGAATCTCTTCTCCAACTACATGCCTAAACACAATTTCTCTTTGCTCCTGTTCACTAAATGTTTTTACCTTCAACTTACCATGCTGAAAACCAGCTATATTCAAACTCGCTAAGTCTTTATATTCTCTCTGGATCCTCGGAGTCAAAATTGGAAGCTCAATATCCAACTTGTGAATATCTTTTTTTGGATTATCATAATCAATCTCAATAACTGTCGGCACAATCGCTTTTGTCGTGCTATCCATCTTTCGTTTTTCTAAATCAACGCCTTCAGCTTGAATTGACTCAACAAAATCCATGAATGCTGGTGTGCCGACAACGCTTACATACTCTTGCACCCCTTCCTGGCCAAAAAACATCCGCCTCAAACCTCGCCCAAGGGTTTGTTCAGGTAAAATATTTGAAGCTGCCACAAACGCCCGCAGCCCTACAATCGTTGTAACATTTTTAACATCCCATCCTTCTTTAAGCATTAGAACAGAAACAATCACTTGAAAAGGACTTTCCGGATCATCTATCTGGTTAGCTTGCTTTCTTAACTGATCCAATTCTTCCTTTGCTTTGCCGGTTACCTTTTCCGCTATATCACCGCTTTTATTCGTATGAATCGTCAAAACTTTGCCATTTAAAGCAGGGTAATTCTTTTCCAAATACACATGCACCTCATCGCAGTTCTTCGTATCATCAGTCATAATAAACAAAATTGCTTTCTTCCCGGTTGATTCAAGCTCCTTAGATGACTTTTTCCATTCTTCAATACCAAGATTGATATAATCTTCGTATTTCTCCGTAAATATCGCACTCTGTTTCTCCACTAATTTTGCCCGACTTGCCTGATCCGGTAAAACAGGAGTTTTAACGACACCTTGGTGAATTGCTTCAACAAGCGGATAATCAGAAATAGTTTGAACAAAGATTGACCCATTATCATGTTTCGGTGTTGCCGTGCAGTCTATCTGTAAAGAAATCTTTTTGCCTTTCTGCACCAATTTATTATTTATATCCTGAATTGACTTAAACCATGCCATCCTGGGATCGTGAATATGGTGCGCTTCATCGTTAAAAACAACGAGTTCATCTAAATCTCTTACAATATTACTGACCTCAATCAAAGACTCGTTTGTTTTTGAAACAGGCTTTTCTCCTAAAAAATACTTAGTCATGTCCTCATCGCTAAAAGCTGATTCCTTAACATCGCCTTCATAAACGCGGTGAATATTGGTAAGAAAAATATTTCCGGTAGTTGAAATTGCGGTTAAATCGTCTTGTAAATGTAATGTTAGCTGAAAATCATCCTTCCAACTTCTACCTTCATAACCATTATCCGGCAAAACAGGATCCTGATAGAATATCTTTAAATCATCAAAATCGGCCTTAATACGCTCAAGAACGATAATATTCGGTGTAATTAAAAGAAAATTACGGGATAGCTCTGATTCCGGCTCATAGAGCTTATGAAAATAAGACCACGCAAGAAGCAAGCTCATTACTTTTGTTTTACCACTCCCGGTAGCCATCTTTATAACCAACCGGAGCCAATCCTCATCAAACATATTGGGACTTACACGCCCCAGAGAATCAAATGGTAGAAGATCATATTTGTTTCTTACTCCAGCAACATCATATAACCAAATGATAGTTTCAACTGCCTCACGCTGGGCAAAATAATACTGAAATGAAAAAGCGTTACCATCTGCGCCATAAGCAAGATGTTCTTGCTTGAACCACCAGTTTAAAAGAGCCTTTGATGTCGCGGGCGCTCCTTCGTAATTCTTTACTCTCCACTCCCTAACCCGTTTCCTTAGTTCAGGCACAAACGGCGGAAGCAGCTTTTCATAACCACCTGGCGAACGCAAAGCCTCATCAGCCGGAAACCAACGAATCCCCGGCTCTAAAATCGCAAACTTATCTTTAGGGAAATTTTTATGTAGTGCCATTATGGGATATTAACCTCAATCACTCTTGTAGTATCATTACCAAAAATATCAACCACCTTAACGGCAATCTTACGGCGTCCTTTTGAAACCTCTTTCTCGGCTGAAACAAGCTCAAGTTTTCTATCTTTTTTCGTCCTAAATGACTGCCATTCATTCTCAAAAATATAACCGCCAGTCCATTCTTCTTTTTCTTCTTCAGTCTTAGGATCAACCGTCCGAATAATCTCTTTTCTGCTCTCCATATTAAAATCAATTGCCCAATAATCCACCCAATCAGTCCATTTTTTTGTCAAAACTTCTTTAGTTACAACTGCTGTTTTTTTATCTTTGGATAACTTTATAATCTGCCCATTCTCAATAATAATTTTACTTGAGCCTTCTTTAAGAGAACCTTCTGTTTCTTCAACGCTGTCCTGATTATAAAAAACACTAAAATCGCATAATTCAATCGCAACAGTTTTTTTATTTACTCGGCCTTTTATTATAGGTTTTATTTCAATATACGCGACATCATAAAATTTCACATGCCCCTTCTCAACGGCGCGGCGGTCAAACACCTCCCGAGGAATCACTTTAAATTGCACATCAACGCCCTGCCGGTTAAGCTCTGCAAAATCAATACCCATCTCATAATCAAAACCTAAAACATCAAATTTTGTAATACCTTTCCCCCGGGCTTCCTTAATTGCCTCATCAACAAAAGCTGATGATACTGGCGTATTGACGGGACCAACCGCAACAAGCCTATCACGCTTCTTGCCCACAAATGAATTGTAAGAATCTACAGCTTGAGCACTATAGGCTGTAAGAATCAGTTCAATAAACTGCCTCTCTTTGTTTTCTAAAATCTGCTGTTTTTCTTGTTCTCGGATATCAACATCCACATTGATATAATGCTCCCTCTCATACCGACCAAGGTTAAGTATCTCAAATGCTCTAAAATTCTTACCGTCTTTTTTCATCTCCCGTTGCACCTGAATAAGACGCTTTCGGGAAGTATGAATCGCAAAACGACCGAGGTCTGAACCGATCCATTTACGCCCCAACTTCTCGGCAACCGCTAAAGCCGTGCCAGCACCGCAAAAAAAATCAGCTATAAGATCTCCTTCGTCAGACGATGATTTTATAATTCTTTCAATTAAAGTTTCAGGTTTTTGAGTAGGATAACCAAGTGCTTCCTTGGCAGAGTTATTAATTTTATCTAAATCCCAAACATCATCTACAACAACACCTTGCTCCATAACTTCGTCTAAATATCTTTTTATGCGTTTTCCCCCTCCAGCGTCTGACAAAACATACTCTCTGCCATCTGGGTCTTTATTGACTTTTTGCTTTCGCGCCTTAACATATTCTTCCTTTGAAGCCCACGGCTGAAAATATGAATTAAAAGTAGGGTTTTCTGACTTTGAATAAAAAAGGATATTGTCGTGGCGTTTCTCAAAAGATCGGCTGAGCTTTTTATTCCATCCGCTATAATGCCAAGCCAGCGAATTATTAAACAATTCTTTTCCAAAAACCTCATCCAAAACTAATCTCATATATGAATTAACTCGCCAATCGCAATGAACATAAATACTGCCGTTATCTGCTAAAAGTCCATGCATAAGTTTCAATCGCTCATATATCATAGCAATAAAACTATCCGCACCTTTGCCCCAAGTATCCCGGTAAGCGACCTCTTCAATAACTGATGGTTTTTTAGTGAAAGACTCTTCGCCTATCTCTACATTCATAGAGAAATCAGCCCCAACATCAAACGGTGGATCAATATAGATAAGCTTTAAACCTCCTTGCTTTTCAATCTCCCTGCGCATAGGGCCATTCTTAAGCGAGGATAGAATCAGCTTGTTATCACCCCAGATAAGCTTATTCGTCCACCCTTTTATTTGACGACCTGAAGTATCAAAGAACATAAGCTGTTCTTTCCCTTTTTCAATTCGCTGACTTCTTGGCTCATCAATATGCTCAATAGTCTGGAAGGGCAGAACCAAATTACAAACTTCTTGCGTCTTACCATTCCACACAAGCTCAACTTCCCGGTCATCAGCAAACAAAAGAAAACGGTATTTCTCAGGTAGAGGTTTACCTTCCTGAAGTAACTTTATCGCATCTCTTTTTTCATTATCAGATAATCTCATATTCTCCTTACTTTATTTTATATAATCCAAATTATACTACTTTTTAAGGGTTAAAAGAAGTCTTTTTAAATCCTTAGCCGAAAGCTTATTCGCCTCTTTCAATCCACACTCATATCGCAAAAATTGATACAGCCGAATTATGGCCTTAGTTTCCTCAATCAGCTTCCTATGCCTTATGTTCCATAACCAAGTAATTGGATCAACCATCTTGCCACCTCCTAATACAATAGACGAAGGAAGTGGAAAAATCTAACTAACTATTTTACAAACAAAAAAGACTGAACGGTTAGGTTCAGCCTTCTAAAGTTAATAAGAAATCCCAAAATTAGGTTTTAGATGCTGTTTGAGTTTGAAATTTAATATTTAACGGGGAGAATCCATCAAAAATAGGTTCAAGTTCAAAATAACTATGAGGAATATTAGCCGTAAAAGAAAAGTGATCTAAAAAACCATAAACTCCCAAAATACCCGCAACGGCAATAGAATTTTCTAAAAATCCTATTTTTGTATCTATCGTTTGAAAAGCATCTTTAGCTTTGAAATTCTTCAAGCTCTTAGGAATAATTAATTTTAAATCATGAAAATATGCTTCATTCTGTTGATGAACACCACCGACTCCAGCAATAGGCATTAAGTCTTCGGGAGATTTTATTTTTTTATAATCAACAATACCTAAATGCGGTGCATAGCCTTTATCTATCATACAGAATTGAGCTCCAGTATCAATATAAGCTTCTATTTTAACCATTTGTCCAGTTTGAGAAACTATACCCACATTTAGTAATGGACAATTTTTTATTTTTAGAAAATTTTTACTATTGGGGACGGATATTCTTGTATATGGAAATCTTACCATTGCAGTATAAATTCATATCTCAAATCAGGTATTTTAGCAGTAATAGGATCGTTACAACCCTTCATTTTTGCTTTCCCTAAAACCTCATCTAAGGTAGGAGCAGAATCAATTAGTTCATTATCATCGTTAAAAGCAACCCATTGATTCTGGTATTTTCTAAATATTTCCGTTTTATCAATTACATTTTCCATCTCTATCTCCTCATTTACGATACTACTAATCTAAGCTAATTTACTAATTAAGGTTGATTTTAGTGAGATTTGCTTTACCCATGAGGATTTATTCTACCTTAAGCTCAATAACCCTGTCAACCCTTATTTTAGACTGCGACCGGATCCAATACTCCTTTCAATATTTGCAGGTATTCTAATGGTGAATCTCCTGATTCGGCTATCCTTTTGTTCTCTTCCTGCGACATAAATTGCACTTCCCGCCCCTGTTCCAAAGCAAAATCCGCTGTA
>Ga0268280_1002251_pt1 | contig 11483 bp, 5 predicted proteins | sample saktaG_9_FD_190139 | JGI IMG/M metagenome (GOLD analysis project Ga0268280, IMG submission 190139) | Saline water microbial communities from Sakinaw Lake, British Columbia, Canada - sak_2011_5_24_40m | ecosystem: Environmental > Aquatic > Non-marine Saline and Alkaline > Saline ...
ACCGGAAAAAAGGCAGAGTTAATCTAGATCAGAAGACGCACGCAGCGCTTCTAGCAAAAGAGCTAATAGGGCATCCTAACCTAAAAGAAATATTGTCTGGGTCAGGGATAAGCGTATTATCATCATCACTTGAGCCATTGAGCGCCAACGAGATAGCAGACAGGACTGGACTAAAGAAATCTATCATATACAGGAAGATAAGGCAAGGGATCAACCTCAGCATATTAAGAAAAAAAGACAAGAAATATTCCATTAATGAGAAAATCTGGCCTGAGCTAAAAAAGCTGCTTATAGAACTAATCAATTATGAATCAACAATCGATTCAAGAATCCCATCTGACGGGATAATCTATTACAAGAGCGGTTCGGGAATAGTATTCTCCACAAGGCAGGACCGGGATGCTTCATTAACAGCATTTTCTAAATATGCTGATTTCGGGATAAGCATATTCTCAACAGCGAAGTATTATTATCTTCCTAAAAAGAAGCTTTCCTTAAAAGAAATATTCATGCACTCAATATACGTTGCTGATAAAAGCAGAGATTACAGGCAGCTGGTTTATGCCGCTTTATTTTACCTTAAGCATAAAAGCTCATTGAAAAGAATAGAGAACAGCACACTGGAAATACTAAAGAAGATCTTAAGAGGGGAGAAAATAGGAGGGTATCCCTCATTAGAAGATATAAAAGAGAAAGCAGAGCAATATAATTTAACAATAAGCGAGGAATGATGATGATAACCAGATTTGATGAAATCAAAGCCTTGTTTGAAGAGATAGGTTCCTCTGTTAAGAGAAGAACAAGCATCTACCTCATCGGAGGAGGAGTCCTCCTGATAAGAGGGATGAAAGCGTCAACAAAAGACATCGACCTAGTGGTTGATAGCAAAGAAGAGTTTGAAGACATGAATGAAGCATTGATAGGTATAGGATTCAAAACAAAAAAAGTGAGCCGCGTGTATGATCGCTTCGAACTGGCCAATCAGCTGATACGAGACGAATTCCAGGTTGACCTTTTCCATAAGAAAGTCTGCTCAAAATTCCAGTACTCTAAGAACATGATAATAAGATCAGAAAAAATATTTGATGCTGGAAAGCTCAGATTATTCTTGTGCTCTAACGAAGACATATTCCTGTTCAAGACAATGACTGAAAGGCAGGGGGACATATCAGACTGCATAGAGCTGATCAAATCAGGGCTTGATTGGAAGACAATACTCTCTGAGATGAAATACCAGATAAAGAACTGCGGAGAAGGCATCTGGGTGACTTGGATCGGGGAAAGACTGGATATATTAGAAGAAAGAGGGCTGAACATCCCGATTATGCGAGAGACAGACAAATTGAGAGTAAAATACCTAGATGAATTCGAGAAAAGAAGGAAAAAATGAATAAAAAAGTTTCACTTCTTCAATAGGAAGAATGCTAGCAACGCTCCTCCGAGCACAAGGAAGAATATCCCTGTAAAGAGAGGTGTGTTCTTGCCGACAGCTCCAGTCACTGCTCCTGTGATGCTGTTCTCTCCGAGCACCTTCTTCACTGCTCCGCTCTTGAATTCAGGCGCTGAATTGGTGCTGGCCAGAGGAGTCTCTCCTGAGCTCTCCTCGACAGGCTGCTCCACTGTGAAGCTGACTGATCCAACATTGTTCAGATTAGGCAATACCGGCATCTCGCAGCTCTGAGTCTCAGTCTTGGATGCGCTTCCAAGGGTGCAGGTTCTTTCCTGATTTCCATCAGCGCAAGCACTCCATTCTCCGCAAGTCCAGCTAGAGGTGTAGGATGAGCTTCCGCCTCCACCGCCGCCACTGCTTGACTTCCTAGCTATCGGAATGTAGTCGCAGACACAGTCATCAGCGCATATATCCTGGGTGTATGGGTCCTTGTCGTAGCAATCATTGTCATCTACGCACTGGGCTCCGCATCTTTGCATGTCGCAAGTGTGAGTTATGGTCTCATCACCCTCTGTGCACTTATCATTTGCTTCGTCGCAGACAGATATGAATTCAGTCCTGAAGTCCCATGTGAAGTGGAATCCGTCTGGGCTGTTGAAGCAGGTCTCGATCAATGATATGTTGAATCCTGTGCAGTCCTTGTCAGTCCCGCCGCAAACTCCTTCGGTGCAGACGTCGTTGTCCGAGCACCAGAGACCATCGTCACAGCTTGTGCCATTTAGCTTGTTTCTTGTGTTGCCTGTGTCGACCCACTGGGTACTTCCATTAGTGTAGACGCAATCAACTACAGTGCCTACGACGCAATCATAATCCCTGTTCTCCTGCTCTTTTCTCTCTTTCTCCTTGCAGATGGACGTCGTCAACCCACTCGGTGTTGCCGGTGTCGTACCAATCGTCAAGGCTGTTGCAGTCAAAGTTGCTTCCGCCGCTGCAAGAGCAGCTGGTGGAGAGATCGCATGTGCTTCCGAAATGCTTTATGCTTCCGTCGCAGTAGTCTGCGCAGTCAGCATTGTCGTCGCACGTGGCTCCGCAGCTGTCCTTCACACAGAGGTAGTTGAAATCATCGTAGTCGCATCCGCACTGAGCGTCGCAGTTGCCAAAGCCGTCCCTTGTGCCGAGCTTGTTGCCTAAGCATTCGTTTAAGGTCTGTGAACAATATGCGTTATTGCCTGTGCTTGGCAATTCGCAAGTCTCTCCGGTCTGGACTATTCCATCGCCGCAATAGTCGTTGGTGTCGTGCTTGCATGTGCAATTATTTAGGCAGGTGTCTGTGGTGTGAATGTTTCCGTCGTTGCAATCAGCATCTGCTGAGCAAGTAGCTCCGCATTGGTTCTTGACACATGAGTAGATGAAGTTGTCAGGTGTGCATCCGCAGCTCGCGTCGCAGTTACCAAACAAGTCTCTTACTCCAAGCTTAGTAGCATTACAAGTAGAGTTTGCTTGACCACAATAATTATTGTTGCTAGTGCTGGGCAATTCACAAGTCTCTCCTGCCTGAACTACACTATCACCACAATAAGGTAAAGAATCATGCTTACAGCTACAATCACCGAGGCAGGTATCAATAGTATGGATGTTCTGGTCGTCGCAGTCATCGTTGCTGTCGCAGATGGCTCCGCACACTCCAGGCACACACTTCTGTGTAGGAGTGGCTCCACAGTTGACGCTGCAGTCTGTGCATTCGCAGCTAGCGAATAAGCAGCTCCTTGCGCACGAATCAGATACAGTCTTGCTGTCCATCACATTATTGTTGTTGTAATCAGCGAGCTTCAGAGCGACACAATAATCATTGTAAGTCTCTGAGCAAGTGTTAGGCGCACACAGATTTGTATCGTCGCACTCAGCCTGGCATTTCAGGACGCTGCACTCGTGGTATATAGTGCTTATCCCTGTGGTGCATTGGTCTTGGACCTCGTTGCACGTTGAAGTGAAAGCATTCCTGTGGTCCCATGTGAAATGGATGCTGTCAGGGCTGTAGTCGCAGGTCCCAATCATGAATATGTTGAATCCTGTGCAGCTGACTGCGTCTCCGCCGATGCACTGGCCTACGTCGTTGCAGATCTCGTTTCCGTTGCAGAACTGGCCGTCTGTGCAGCTTGTTCCGTAAGGTTTGTACTTCTCTGTGCATACCCCTACGATGCAGATGTCATTCGCTTCGCAGATCCCTAATTCATAGGCGCAAATTGTTCCGTCAGGCTTGATCTGATTGTTTCCTGTGTCAACCCATCGGGTTGAGCCTATGACTGTGTATGAGCAGCTTAATGTGCTGACAGAGCAAGTGTAATCTCTCTGCTCCTGCTCTTTCTGCTCTTTGTCTGTGCAGAAGCCTGTGCTTATCCATCTTGTGACGCCGGTGTCGTACCATCCGTCTTTCAAGTCGCAGTTCTCTACGACAGTCTCATCAGTCCAGCTGACGTGGTTTGTGCAGGTACTTCCACAATAATAATCATTGAGTTTCCTGTGCTTCTTCAAGAAGCTTCCTTCGCAGTAGTTCACATAAGCCTCGTATGAATCCACATGCCTGTTGGTGAAATCATGTCCGCATGGTGAAATTGTTGATCCTTCGTTGCAATAATAATCCCTGTCTTCGCAGCCATTGCCATAAGCGTAACAGTCATCATAATCATTGCAGTGCTCAACTTCCTGGGTTATTGACATTACGCAAGTCTGGCCGTTCCAAGTATAATCCCAGAATTGCCTCACTTCGTCTACTGAACACATCCAATCATCAGGAGGGCATTTGTAGATCTTGAGCGTTGAACTGTCTGTGCCATCACAGCAGCATAAGCCGCAGCTCTGCTCCTGAGCAGAGCAGGTGACAGTCAAATCCTTTGAGCTGCCTATCGCTACCGAACCGTAATCGCCAGGGCCGATAGTGACTGAGACGACAGAGGTGGTCAGCGCGCCTATGGTGCCTGATTTCAAAACAGTGCTGCCCATCTTGATGGTATACGAAGAGGTTCCAATCGTGGATATCGCGCATTGGAAAGTCGCTGTGTCGCCGTACTTGACGGTCTTGCTGGCAGGCTCCAAGACCGTGATTACAGCTGCAGCAAAACTCATACATACCAGCAAAGCTATCAATGAAACAAATATTGACTTGTTGAATTTTCTCATTTTCCATTCCCCCCTTAGAAAGTGGCCCTCAAGCCTACATAAGCCTTATAATCCTTCTTGTTGAGCTCGATAGGTATCACACCCACCGCGTTGTTATTTAAGAGATACTCTTTTGGCAATCCCAAGATGACACCGCCGACCACTGCAAGGCCGAACTTATCGCAGTCGCCCATCTTCTGCAATCCAACTCCCAACCTATAGACATACTTGTCGAAGTTTTCTGAGCCGTTGGCACAAATCAGCTCCTTTATGAGTTCACCAGTGTCTAGGTTGGTAGCAGTCTGCTTGAACGCATAGTTGTGTCGGCTCATCATCTTGCCGACTCCAGCCTCTCCGATGACCTGCAGCTTTCCTTTCTGTCCGAATGTCGCATTTGCGAGGATTCCTAATATATAAGCATCTCTCTCAGTCATGTGAGAAGTCTTGAACTCCGCAGGATAGCCGATATTGACAACATCTGTCTTGAGGAGGGTCTCTATATTATCCTTTCCGAGAGGCATATAAAATCCGCCAACTCCAAGCTGGAAGTTTTTTCCAAGCCTCTTATTGAAAACAGCATCCACACCTATCTTTTCCATGTAGGTTGGACCGACACTAAGAGTTGATCCATTCTTAGGGTTACAATCCTGCTCGACAAAGACAGTCTTGGTCTCTCCGGGCATCGCGATGTAGAAGGATGGCTGCTGGATGAGATCAGGGCATTTCTCTAGAACAAACATGTAGCCTTTCTGGCTTTCCAGAATAATCTTTCCATTCTCCGCGGCTGTATACTCACTGTTCTTTCCAAGAGAAAGCACTTTGGTGTCCAATCCTTCAGCAGAGAAGGCTCTCGGGCCTGCTCCTGCAAGAGGAACTGGATTTGTAGCATATTTTCCATCAGGGCCTTTTACTAGAAGATCCATCTTTATACTGCCAACCTTGACAAGAGTCCTGTCAGTGTTGAGTACCTTGACCTTGTCTCCCCAGTCCACCGCAAACGGCGTAAAAGCCTTCTCAAGCTTTATTACTTCTGTCTTGTAAGGCTTGTTCTCTCCAGGCTTATAGAATTCAACAAGATATTGATTTGGAAGGTGCTGCTCTATCTTCTTATTAGCGCCGTAAAGCGTTCCAGGGACGTTCCCCGAGGTATTCATGAGCAGGCCTGTTTCACTTGCCGCGCCTAATGCCATGAGCATGGCTCCGGTCTGGTATGCTCTCCTTGGGAACGATGACTTGTATGGCTCGGCTACAAGAAGGTCTAGTTTTTCTCCATTAGGCCCTTTGGCGTTTTTCGCCACGAATGAGCTTCTGCCGTTGATTATCATCTTTTCATGATCCAAGAATTTCTTATCGAAAGCGATCGGTGTCTGAGCGCTGCCAATAGAAGACTCCTCTATATTATCATTTGAATTCATTGTTTATTCCCCCAATCGGTTTATATGAATTAGTCTATTAGCCGGTATTACTGTATCGATGTAAGTCACCGTAATATTGGCTTTACCGATAGAGGAATATCTGGACCTTTTTAAAGGTTTTGGTTTCGTAACCTTTAAGGAGTGATAACAACACACATCAATATAAGGCATAGTTACAGCTATCAACCCATAAAAAAAAAAGAATATTAAAGAATTTATTTTCTGTGACTGGAATGGTGGTGTTCTCTGTGGTGCTCTGAAGAATGCTCATGGCCATGCTCAGGCTCATGCTCTTCAGGATGATCATATAGGCGTATGGATGGCTCGGCCTTCTTCCTCTTATACCAGCGCATAGACATCAAGACCAGCAGCACTATCAATGCTATGACCAGTAGCCCTCCAAGCCCTATCAAGCCATATTTGACCACTTTCAGATTGGCCCTGAAAGATTCTTTCAGAGGAGACTCTTCCACTTCCTCGGCAGGAGAAGCTTCTATTGGCGGCGTCTCTTGCTCAACAGGCTCCTCAACCGGCACAGCCTCAGGGACAGATATTGCTTTTGGCACCGAAGTCTTCTTTGCTATGGCAAAGTAGCTGAAGCCAGGAACATCCGATTCATAATAAACGTATGAGTCGTCCTCAGTCAGCTTTCTTGTGGCCAGCTCAAGCCACTCGTCATCACGATATCTCTTCAGCACCATGTCCGCAGAGTTCAAGCCTTTGCTGCTAAGCCAGGCCTTGCTAATCCTGAGCTTGACACTAACTATCCCTGAGAACATATCATCAGTTATGTTCGTGGCTGTGAATCTCAAGTATTTGTACACTTCACCAGGAGCAGTGATATTAGCTGGCTTTTCAGAGAGTAATTCTATGAGCAGTTTTGCATTTTTGGTCTCTCTGCCAAGTGTGAAACTGACCTTTGTCAGCCCAAGCTGGGCATTGGTGATGTCAATCACCTGCAAAGCATTGGCAGGGATAGCATCCCACATCCTGGAAGCAGAAGGATTAGTTGTTGATGGAATGGCGCTTCCACCGCCGCCTCCGCTGCTGCCAGATGAGCAATCCTGTGTAAGGTCAGGCCTGACAGCTGTTGTTCCGCAGGAATGCCCTTCAGTGCATGTCTTTGATTGGCTTCCGCCTGAGCAGGTGCTCCAATCAGTGCAAGTCCATTCCTCGACGCAGTTAAGGGCTAATGATAATCCCAAAGAAAGGTTGAGGCCTGTTAGGTTGTAGGTGATGTTCAATGTTGTGCTCTGATTGGCTAGCTTTGTAACATTCAACCTGTACTGGTGCAGAGTGGATGCGCTTCCATTGGAAAGCGTTAGGTTGTAATCAGTCTGGTTTGATGAGTTCGTGCCGTTTAGTACGAACGCGCTACTATTATACCAGTAAATGCTCACATTAGCGATAAGGCTGCCATTAACGTCCAGTGTTTCAATGGTTATGTTGTGAAGGCTCTGGCTCAGGGTGTAGTTCTCGTTGGTAACATTGAAGTAGACTGCGCAGCTCTCGGTGCAATCATATTCATCATCATCAGCTGTTATGTTCACTCCGCCCAGGCTTACTGATTGTATTGACGGTCCTATTCCTGAGAAGTGAGGTATTTGAAGCCAGGCTAATCTTCTGTTTGCATCAATATAGCATTCATCAGTGTTGGTAGTGTTGCTGCAAGGCATTCCGCCGCTTGATTGGTTGAACCATGAAAGGTTGAAGTCCTCGTAATCAGATGGAAGGTCTGTTGAAGAGTTAGGCGTTCCATTGAGATCTATATTCCATATCGCATTCCAGTCCTCGTCGTAAAGGTTCTGCAATAGTATGATCACAGGAGCTGACAAATCCACTTCGTCACCCAAAGGTATGCCTATTAATACTTCGTCATAAATCTCTGGTCCTTGGCTTCCGAAGCGCCAAGCCATGTCCAAGCTGCTGCCTTCCGCACTGCTGCTCGCATTCTCGTCGAATAATGCGTCAGGCGGGCCAGAAGCCATCATGTCTACGTTCTTGTAATGAACTGTGATGTTGTTGCTGGCTTTTCTCATGACAAAGCTTATCTTTCCTCCGCCCATTACTATCTTGAACGGATCAAAGCTGCTCATGTTCTTTTCGCTCATGTTATTTTCGTCTCCTTGCGGGGGGAAGAGCGAGCAGGCGCTCATATTATAATCAGGCACGTCGCATTCAGCAGTTGATTTTATCATGTCAATGAACAAGTCCATGAATTCTTCTCCTTCAGGGTTTTTTGGCTGGAACTGGGATGAGAGGTTGACTTCCAATGCGCCTGTGGCCACTTCTTCTGCTGTGAAAGAAGTTTTTTTCGGAGCATTATTCTTGGAGTAAATATTCATCTTTTCCACGCCGGCGTTGGCCAGCAGCGGAATCATGAATATGCCGTTGTCGTTGTCCTGGTCATTATTAACATCCTGCATCCATGAGAAGCTTGGGCCGCCGATGCTGGTGTAATCAACAATGGTTTCTGTGAAAGCATTATCACTTATTGGGCCTCCGCTTTCATTATTGACCTGCACGCTTACCTTCTTGACAGTGATGTTTTTATCCTCGTTACCCTGTAAGGTTATGACTGACTCTGTTCCTGGCAATGTGTAAAGCGTGAAGTTGAAATCAGCCACTGATGCATCAGAGAAATTCAGGCTTATATTCCTAAATGCTCCGTAATAATTGCTGCCTGACTTGGCGACTGCAAACAGCATTATGTCTGTAGTCATCATTGCGCCTGGTAGGGTGATGTTGTAGAATCCTGTGATGCTGTTAAAAACGTCAGTTGTGGGCGTCTCCCTCCATGCGCTCATGTTGTACGGCAAGGGATGGCCTTGACCTATCATGTTGCCTGGCTCAATAAGGTAAGCTATGATGTTGAACTCGTCAAAGTCTGCGCTTCCGCCCTGCAAGGCATAACCGCTTACCCATCTCCATTGCTCTGTAGTGTTGAACATTATATCAACGTGCTTTGGCGTTGGGTAATCGCTTATGTTGTTGAGGTCATAACTCACAGGGAAACTCATATCAGGGTAAAGCATGATAGAATAATTCCTGTCAGCAGACACGTATATCGTAGCCTGGCTTACTGAGCTGTCGAATTCCTCTGCTATTGGATAGCCAAGCTTCACGTCCTTAACCATGTACCTGAAAGTCTTCTCTGTGGTGTAGAGCAGCTCTATCTGCGTGATATTATTTGGAGTCGGCTCTGTTGAACCATAAAACCATCCTGCTGCGCCAGTCCCATTATTCTCTAATCCTTCAATGCTGCCAGAAACATTCCAGTACTCGTCCATCTTGCAGTCAAATCCATTTCCACCATTTCTCAAGTAGCAAGGCTCTATCCTGTACTGGTTTGAGTTGTTAAAGCCAAGGAACCAGTTGCCGTTTGAGAAAGCCAATTTTCCAGGCGTATAATCAGGCATTGTCACGCTGTTCTGTCTGGCAAAAGACATGTTGAACTTGTCCACAGTCGTGTTGCCATTAGCTACTGCCATGACGTAGAATGTATTATTCCCGTCATACTCAAGGCTGCTGAGGGTGGTGTAATTGCAGGGACCGCCTCCATCGCATGTTATTGGGAATTCTTCTTCGAGAGTTAAATTTCCTACAGTAACATTCTCATAATATTTTAATACGGTTGTAGAATTAGCAAAATACCAGAATCCAGAGCTGACATATTCCACGTCTCGGAAGTTTGGCATGGTGATGTTATAGGATGTGTTAAATAAAAAGTCAGGGTTAAGCTTGACTAGAAATCCTGTCGTATTAACATACACCCATAGTTGAGTGTCATTATCCCATTCCAATCCCAAGAGGTAATCATTAGCATCCCAGCTTCCAAGCTCGTTCACGCTGCCGCTCGCCTGCTCCCTGCCTTGCGCAGTAATATTAATAGTGGCTCCTTCCTTGAGGTAAAAGTCTATCGGGCTGATGCGTTGAATCTGATCAAAAGGGAGTTGTGACAATGAGGGCCCGATATAATCAACATTCGAGTCAAGAAAGTGCCTGAGCACTGGCTTATAATTCCAGGAATCATTATCAGGCATGCTTAAGTTAAAAAACCCTGACGCATTGGTCATGGTCCAATTAATATGAACTGGGGTGGGAGAGCCGTTCATTTGGTCCATATTGTAAGCCAGTAATGATACATTTGTATTATTGATTGGTCCTTTGGTAACATTGTAAGCATAACCAGCGAAGTCAAAAGCGCTTACATTGAAAGCTAACAACATTGACAGAACCACTAACACATAGAATAGTTTTTTCATTTTCACGCCACCCTCTTCTTTCTGTTTTTATTCGAAATCTTTTTTTAATAAGATCTTTTAAATAATATTAAAAAAATAAAAATTTTTTATTCAATCATATTGATTAATGCCTATAACCCATTAATTAGCAGGGACTGGCTTCTTCTTCCTGATGACTAATAAGACTACTGCTAACACCAATAATAACACAATAATTATTGGGGCTAATATAATCCAAACACTCTTAGCCGCAGTCTTCACTTCAGGAGTTGGAGGCTGTTCCTCAGCAGGAGTCTCAGCAGGAGGCTGTTCCTCAGCAGGAGTCTCAGCAGGAGGAGTCACAGATGCCGGAATCGGCTTTGGCAGCGAGACAGGCTCTTTCATAGCTATCGCGAAATAGCTTAAGTCAGGAGTCTCTGCCTCATAATAAGCGTATAATCCGTCAGAGCTGAGCTTATTTGTGTAAAGCTCTATCCAAGAGCCATCAACATAATGCATCAAAACAATGTCATCCTCTGGCACTCCATTCGATGAGAGCCAGCCCTTGGTGACATGGAACCTGATCTTCACATTGCCCTTGATGTCATTAGAGGCAAGGTTCTGTTTGCTGATAGACAAGTACCTGAAGATCTTGCCGGATGCTTCCTTCGTGACAGAGGCAGGCTTTCCTGAGAGCTTCTCGATGCTGATCTTCACGTTCTGGGCAGGGTTGTTCACCTCGATGGTTATCTGCTTCACTCCGAAATCATCGCTGCTTATCTTCATGATGCTCGCAGCGCCAGGCGTCAGCTGGGTCCATGTCTGTGAGGTTGAAGGATTATAAGCGATTCCACCACCGCCACCACCGCTGTGAGCCTCAGTCACAGTAACAGATATGCTTCCGGTGCTGTTAGAAGTTGTCATGTTGTTGCCGACCGCGTCCATGCATGATACATAGTAAGGCCCTAATGTTCCGTCAGCAGTATATTCTACTGTGAATGTGTGTGCTGTATCTGTGCCTGCCATCACAGGGGCACCAGTCACGTTCGTCGCGTTGAAATCAGCCGATGAGCGCCAGCATGTGGCGTTCTCATCTGTCGTCGCAGTGACAGTCAAAGTCCCAGTAGTCGTAGTGGAGTCAGCTCCTGAACTAGATATTCCTGTTATGCTAGGGGCAGTCCTGTCTATTATGAGTGATTGCGATGCGCTGCTTCCAATATTAGAAACGTCATCGGTGCAGTTAACCAGCAAGCTGTAATTCCCTGCTGCCAAGCCGGTTGTAGCGTTGATTGGTAGATC
>Ga0268280_1002254_pt1 | contig 11475 bp, 10 predicted proteins | sample saktaG_9_FD_190139 | JGI IMG/M metagenome (GOLD analysis project Ga0268280, IMG submission 190139) | Saline water microbial communities from Sakinaw Lake, British Columbia, Canada - sak_2011_5_24_40m | ecosystem: Environmental > Aquatic > Non-marine Saline and Alkaline > Saline ...
CGGTAAAGGCACTCCTGCTCTCCAAGCAGGTGCGCTAAACCACTACGCGACCTCTCCGCGAGATTTTTACAAAAATTCTTTCAATGCCGAAAATATATTATCGTTGCGCTTGAAATTCTCAGTCCGCCAGGAGTAGATCATGCTCCCCTTCTCCTTCGGCCAGAGAGAAGCGAACGTCTCTAATCCCGCTATCGGCCCCTGACGATTGACCCACGCAGGGTTGGCGGTGTACCTGTATATCCCGTCGGGATACGCGTAATTTGCGACCGTTTTATAAGTCCAGTAAGTCCAGCTGACGTTATACTTTCCGGCGACCGATAGTATATCGCGGACCCATTCGCCCTCGCCGGAATTACCGCCGCGCACATTCACGCCGAACTCCCCCATGAATAGCGGCACCTGGACCTTCCGGGCAAGATCATCATAAGCCTTTGCCATGGTATCGAATATCTTCTTATCCCACATTATATTGTAGACTTTTCCCGGATAACGCGTGTCCGCTTCAAAGTTGTGTGTGAATTCAAGAGGCGCATAGCAGTGTATGCTGTACGCGGTATTTTCATCTTTAGGCTTGCCCAGAAACTCCAGCCTCTGCGACCAGACATTTCCCTCCAGGAATATTATGTGCTTCTTATCGGTATCTCGTATCTCTTTGGTCACCTTCTCATAAAGGTCCTTGATCTGGTTCTCCTCCAGGATGCCGACAACCGGTTCGTTCAGAACGTCGTAACCGGCTACGGCGCTGGCATCTCTATATCGGTCGGCAAGAAAGAACCATAGTCTCAAATAGCGGTCTTTATTGGTTTCGTTCAGGAAGAGGTCCTGTTTCCCGTAGGAGTCGGAATGCCATGCGTCATTCTGCGCGCCCGGCGCCGCGTGAAGATCGAGTATACAGTATATGCCGTGTTTTTCGCACCATTCGACCGCTCTATCAAGATAACTTAGACCCTCTTCATTCAAGCTATAGGGCCGGTCTTCCGGCTCTATCAATCGATAGTTAAATGGCAGTCTTATGCAATTTGCGCCCCAGCCCTTTATTATCCTGATATCGCTCTCCTGGATAAAAGAGTCGCGGAAAGACCTCGTAAAATCTTCCAGGGCGTCTCTGCCAAGGGCCTTTTCAAAAGAGTTCCTGAAGTCGTGTTCGGCTATATTCCTTCCGCCGAACATATATCCTTCCATCATGAGCCAGCCGCCGAGATTCACGCCTTTTAGGATAACCTGCTTCCCTAGCTCGTCGACTATTTTTTGGCCGCTGACTTTTAAGAAAGGTAATTTCTTTGACATATGCGAGACCTGGTTTCCTATATTTTTACTTCTTTAATGAAATCCGCCGGATTCAGCAGGCCGCCCGACATGACGAGCCTCATAGCCTCTTTTATTCCGATATCCAGCATGATCACCTCGTCCTGCGGAACAAAGAAGAAGAAGCCCGTAGTAGGATTCGGTACCGAAGGCACATAAATATTATAGAATTTCTTGCCGGTCTTCTCTTCAGCCTCAGAGTATCCGTCATTGGCTATAAAACCCATCGACCATATCCCTTTTGACGGATATTGCACCAATACCACCTTTTTGAACCCAAGTCTCGTATCCGAGAATACAAATTCAAATACCTTCTTTACGGATGGATATATGTAGCTTAGCAACGGGAATCTGGCCAGCGCCCTGCCGAGAAAGAGATGCAGCCTTGCGCCGAAGAAATGTATGCTCAATATCCCCGACAGGAATATGATGGCCAAAAATAGTATCAGCCCCAATCCTGGGATATAGAACCCTAGCAGGTTCTTCAGATAGACATTAAGATATCTTCCGAGGATACCGTCTACGATCTTGAATAGGACGAGCAGTATATAGACGCTGAGAGCCAGCGGCAGTATAGTAAGCAAGCCCGCTACAAAATATTTTCTGATCTGCGCTATCAATTAACCCCTCTTCACCGGCAATATCCCGGCCATCTCGCCTATCACATTTACCAGCTCCGTATTCGCCGGAACGACTATCTTAGCATTGTCCTTAAGGGACTTTTCCACCGCCTCAAGCTTTCTCAATACCTGAGCATTGCCGGTAAAAAACTTTTCGGCAGCCTCATTCACCAGCTTTATCGCTTCGCTCTCGCCTTCTGCCTGCAGTATGCGTGCCCGCTTCTGGCCCTCCGCCTCTAGTATGGACGCCTGCCTTACGCCTTCCGCCTTCTTTATCTCCGCCCTCTTCTGTCCGTCGGCAACGGTCTCGGTAGCCGTGGCAAAATCTATCGCGGAGATCTTCTCATTCTCCGCCTTCACCACCTTATTCATAGTCTCCTGGACATCTTTAGGGGGATCTATCTCTTTGAGCTCGGTCCTTACTATCTCCAGCCCCCAGCTTCCGGTCTCGTCGCAGAGGGTCTTGTGCAATTCGGCATTGATCTTACCTCTCTCCGAGTTTGCCGATTTAAGAGTGAGCGTGCCTATGATATTCCTTAAGGTTGTGCGGGCCAGGTTCACTATCTGATACTGATAATTATTTACGCTGTATTGGCAATTTTTAACACTGATCTCATCGGCCTTTACTTTAAAATATACCTGGGCGTCGACCTTGGCGTTCAGGTTATCGTTGGTGATTATCTCCTGAGGCTCGGCATCGACCATCTGTTCTGTTATATTGACCTGATATAGAACCTCGATCATGGGAATGATCCAGTTAAAACCCATATTGGCAAAACGGTTATATCTTCCCAGCCGCTCTACCAGGCCCCTGTGCGTGGGACGCACTATCCTGATGCCCAACAAAAATATCACTACCGCCGCAATAATTGCAATACTTAATATCGCCATTAGCTTCCTCCTTTAGCTTTTATCAGAGCTTCTTCAAATAATTCCACTCCCAGGTCTATCTCTTTCTCCGTTATATAGAATGACGGCGCCAGCGTGAAGACGTTCTTGTAGTATCCTCCGACGTCGAGCACAAGGCCCATCTTCTTGCCGCCGGCCGATAGCTTGCCGCTCAATCCTACATCCACTATGGCGTCGGTGAGCGCCTTGTTCGGCGCGTATCCGTCCTTTTGGCACATCTCTATCCGAAGCGCGAGCCCCAGGCCGTCGACATTGCCGATTTCCGGATGCTTCTTCTGCAGGCTCTTTAGCCTGGAGATAAAATAGTTCCCTTTTTTAGGTACACTAACAGCAAAATCCGACTCCTCTATCAGCTTCATGGTCTCAAGGCCTGCCGCCGTGCCGAGAGGATTTGATGAAAATGTCGAATGGGTGGATCCCGGAGGAAATACCTTGGGCGATATCAGGTGCTCTTTTGCCCATACGCCGGAGAGCGGATTTAAGCCGTTCGTAAGCGCCTTAGCAAAAACAATTATGTCCGGCGTTATGCCAAAATGTTCTATGGCCCACATCTTTCCCGTCCTGAAGAATCCCATCTGTATCTCGTCGTCCACTATCATGATCTTATACCGGTCCAATATCTCCTTAAGGCCGGCGAAATAACCCTCGGGAGGTATTGTGTATCCGCCTGTGCCCTGGAGCGCTTCGATATAGAAGGCCGAGAACTCGCAGAGGCCCGTCTTCTTATCGACGACGCCGTAATATTCGGTCTCAAAAAGCTTTTCGAACTGTTTCAGGCAGTACATCCCGCAATCTTCTCTCTTCTTTCCGTAGAAGCACCTGAAGCAGTACGGGAATGGGATGAACATCGCCCTGTCGCCGAAATGACCGAACCTCTCCCTGTAGCGGAAGCTCGACGTGATGGCGGAGGCCGCGAGAGTCCTGCCGTGATATCCTCCCATGAAGGCGAATACAAGGTTCCTGCCGGTATGGTTGCGCACGAGCTTCATGGAATCCTCCAGCGCCTGCGCCCCTCCTACATTGAAATGGATCCTGCCCTTCTCCTCAAACGTTCTCTCCATCCTCTGTGCGAGTCGGGCGGCCAGAAGTATCTTCTCTTCGTGAATATACTGGCAGGCGAGCTGCGGCAAACGGTCGATCTGTCTCTTTAAAGCCGCGTTAAGGCGCTCGTTCGAATATCCGAAATTTACGGCCGAATATATCATCTGCAGGTCCAGAAACTCCACGCCCTTTTCATCATAGAGGTAAGAGCCTTTGCCGCGTACGAATATATTGGGATTCTCGACGTAGTGGACCGTATCGCCCCACGAGCAGTACCGCGACTCCAATTTTAAAAGCTCGTCTTTAGACAGGTCTTTTTTAATCTTATTCATGGTAAACTCCTATTGGAATATTTACGGTCATTCTTTCTTTACTCAAGACGGTCAAAGAAACCCGACACCTTCGCGGCCACCGTCTCCCGCTCCTGATCCGCGGTTATCACGTGATACGAGTTATATAATAGCACAATCTCCTTGATTTTCGAACTTATTCTATCATAAATGAACTTTGAATTCTTGACGCTCGCCACATCATCATCCTTGGCCTGGATAAGCTGTACCGGGAAATCCATACCCGGCAGTTTTTTGGTGAGATGTTTTACCAATAGCTGCAGCTGATGCAAAAGCGTGACCGGAAAGAACGGATAGCCGTACTGTTCGGAGCCTTCGATATCTTCCAGCCCTGCGGATTTGTAGTACCTGTGTATCCTCTGCTGGATTATCTCGTTCTTTATGCCGTAAGGAGGCGACTCTTTGAAGTAGGCTATGTGCCTCAAAGGTGTATAAGCAAACGGAAAGAATAAGTTTGAGAGCGGGGTGTTCCAGCCGTCATAAAATACAGTCGGCGCGAGGCAAGCCGCGCCCTTTACACGGTCTTTGAACTCATCCGCAAGTAAAAGCGCAAGCAAGGCTCCCATCGACAGGCCCGAAACGAATATGGGGCCCTTGAATCCCGATAATTCACCTTTTAGGAGCACTTCACGCACGGAAGAGTAAAGCTCCTGCCAGGAAGTCCGCTTAAGCACCTGCATCGACTCGCCGTGATTTGCGAGCCGCGGACAGGCAACGGTATACCCCCTTTTGTTGAGATAGTTCGCGATATACTTCATCTCATTCGGGGTGCCCGTGAGCCCGTGGATAAGGATGACGGCGCTGCCATTGGTGCCCTCAAAGAATAATCCTTTTCCGGCAGGGCCATTGACGCTCTTTTTGGTCTTTTGAAGATCGCTAAGCTTTATCGTGAATATTACGGACATATCTTTGCTTTACCCCGGATAGGACTCAGGCAGGACTACCGTAAACGTCGACCCTTCACCCGGCTGGCTCTCTACCGCTATCTTACCCTTATGCGATTCGGCGATAGATTTAGCAATGCTCAATCCGAGGCCGAATCCGCTCTTTCCGCTTCTCGATCGATTCACCTGATAAAATCTATCAAAGATATAGGATAGCTCGTCCTCGGGTATGCCTATGCCGGTATCGCTCACCGTTATGTTGGCAAAGCCCTTGGACTTATGAGCGGCAACGACTATCTTTCCATTCCGGCGCGTATGTTTTACAGCATTGTCCACAAGGTTCGTAAATAACGTCTTAAGCCTCTCTTCATCGCCGTCCAATATCACAACGTCCTGTAAAAAAGATGAGATGACGATATCTTTCTCTTCTGCCGCGGCCTTCGCAGCGTTCAGCACTTCTTCGATGACCTGCGTAAGATTCACTTTCTTTATCTCGATCGGCATCTGGCTATTGTCAAACCTCGCCAGGACGATAAGATCCTCTATTATCCGGGAAAACTTATCGAGCTCTTCCAGACCCTTACTGAGGATCGCTTTATATTCATCTTCCGAGGAGCGTTTATTCAATACAGCGGCTATCTCTCCCCTTAAAACAAATATAGGCGCTTTAAGTTCATAGGATATATCCTTTATGAAATTTTGCTGGGAGGAAAATGACCTGTCGAGACGCTCTATCATGTCGTTGAATGTGTCTGCCAAACGCCTCACCTCATCTTTAGTATCCGGTATATGTATCTTTAGCTTAAGGTTTTCGGCGGTGATCTGTCTCAGCGTATTTATCATGCTGTTGACGGGCTTGAGCGTGAGGCCGGCGAGCAGGACTCCGGGGATCCCTGCCAATATTATTGTGAGCGGCAAAAGGATGAACAGTATGACCATGAGGCTGCCCGACGCAATAGAGATCAGTTCAATGGGTCCGGCCACCTGGACCATATAGACTACCTTGCCATCTTCTATGACGGGCCTTGTATAGACCCTGAACTTCGCCTTTTTACCATCGATGAATACGCCGCCTAAAGAGTTGAAGCTATCATCGCCCGCCAAAACATCTTCAAAGTCCGACTTTGGAATGGGCGCAATGAACGGCATTGATTTGGTAGATACCAGCCTCTCGGCCTTAACGCTCAATATCTGCACAAATATCTTCATCAGCTCCGGGTCTTTTCTCTTCTCTTCCACCCAGTCACGCGCGATGTTCAGGAAAGGCGCCATATCTGTCGCGCTGTCCTTATCATGCCAATATGTATGTACCGAATCGGTCACGCCCTCGGCCCTGGAACTCAGGAGGTCATCAAGATTATTAACGAGCACTGTATTGAAGATCCCGTAAAGGACTATTGAAAAAGAGAATAGCGTGACCGCCAGGATGAGCATGTACCAGGCAAGGATCTTAAAACGTATGGATTTAAAGAACATCTTCCTTTCCTTTGGTTTAACTTACCGACATAAGGACTATTCCCGCCATTACTAGGAGCGTTCCGACTAATTTCATCCTGTCTACCTTTTCACCCAAAAATTTATGCGCTAAAAACAGTACCAGGATATACTGCAAGCTGCCTATCGGAAAGACCAGGCTTAAGTCGCCCTGGGCGATGGCCAATAGCCACACGACTAGGCCGATCACCATGGCAAGAGCACCCAACCATAGGGAAGGGAGAGTCAATATCTTTGATAAAAAACGGATACGGTCGCCTCCTATCTTAAGATTATATATCCCGACATTGCTAGCGCTCTTCTTAAAGAGTATCTGGCCTATCACGGTTATGGCCTCAGACAAAAGCACAAGGAGTATTATCTTAACCATTAGCTTGCAACTCCGCTTCCGCCGGTTTTTTGCTTTGCGCTACAAAATGGATGCCAAGAATGATACATATTATTCCGATCCACCGTATCAGACTTATACTCTCGTGCAGAAAGAGCATCGCGCAAAGAGGAACGAATATGTAACAGAAGCTTCCGACCGGCATTGCAATGCTTAAGTCCACTTTATAAAGGATGACTATCCAGACAAAAAAATTCAGCGCAAATACAAATATCCCGAGCCATAGAAATGGCGAAGAAGCATTCTTTACCGCGAATTGGACAATATTACCCAGGTTCACGGAGTCGATGCCGGTCTGCACCAGGCCCTTCTTCATCAAGACTTGAGCAAGCGTATCTATCAAATCATTAAGCACTATTAAACAGAATATCTTTAACGTCAGGTGGTTTCTCTTCATATCGCTCTCTGCGCCTTGCCTTTCTTCAGGGCCGGATCAAAGTTCTCGAACTTCAAAAATTGGCAGATGAAATTAAATGCGGGGCGCAGCGCCCTATTACGGAGTTTCACATATATGTAGAGCGGCACGAAATCGAATCCGAGCCTTCGCTTCGGCTCGTAGCCCGTAATGCCCATCTCGTACTGTTTGACACCGTTCTTTATGCACCAGTTTAATGTCTCGCGGAATTTTATAAAGTAGAGATGATATTTGTGCGTTATGGAATAGTCGAGGCCAACATAATAGTCTATGAACATCTCCTTCGACACAAGGCCAAAGAGGAACATGACCAGCTTACCATCAATCCTCCATAAGAAATACTTCGTATGGCCCGGCATATTCACAGGCAATTTCCTAAAGAACTCCATAGGCAGGAGCTCAAAGCCCATATCATGCTTCGCTACTATATCCAGATAGAGCTTATAGACCTCCTGCAATTCCGCTTCATCAATGGCGTCCACGATCTTGAAGTCAAGATTGACATGGCCGTCTACCCTCTTGAACTTTCTTCTCAGGTCATACCGGCTGGCACTGCTCAACGTCATCATATACTCTTCAAAGTCCTTATACCAGACGTTGAGTATGGTAGTGGGCAGCGAATCAAACTTTGCGAATCCTTTACCTTGAAGCGGGTCCAGGATCTTTGTGTGGGCCTGATCGAAATCCTTAAAGGCGATTATAGGGGCTTTCTTCTTTTTGGCTATCTGTTCGATGCGGCGCGATATGACTTTCATTACCGCATCGGGATCACCGATAAGCCCGATCTTTCCCTGGCCCATCGGCATACCGCAGATAACGGCCTTAAGGCTGAAGATGTTAGGCATCAACTTTTTTATGGAATTGGTAACGCGTCTCAACGGGCCATTGATGCTGGTGTCGAGCGGGTAGTTCATTATAAAACACGAGGTAACTGCGACGGGAGTCTTGCGATCATATACAGCAATGTAGAATAGGGAGAATTGATCCAGGCCGGATCCATCGAGTGTCTTATAAAAATTGTAGCCTTCCAGGACGTCCGGATAGACCCTATTCCAGTCTTCGACTGGTATCTGAGTTATCTTTTTAACAACTCTTGTCCTGAGCGTTGATCTCTTGTGCCGCTTCGATACTATCAATTAGATGCTCCCTGTCAATAAACAGGTTATATTATACAAAATACTATCCCGAAGAGCAAAGCAATTACCTTACTTCGCCATTCAAACCGTAAAACTCGGATATGGCTTCGTAGGGGTTTTATTCCTGCGTAGCCCTACCGGCTATTGCCAATTGAAGGGCGAAGCAGAATTACATCTATCAATCGCTATATTTCCGCTTTTCGGCATCATATGTCTTCATAGTCGAATCAAGCTGAGAATAACAGGAGTCGATATTATCCGCAAGCTCTTTAAGCTCCCTGGAAAACTCACTTCTTCGGATGGCTCCCAGGCTGCCTTTTGCCGAAGCCTTCGCCATCTCTTCGTTCACAGCCGCGATCCTGGCCTCGGAAGAGATTATCTCCTCCTCAAGCTTCTTGATCTTCGCTTCCAGGGGCTTTAAGATCTTCGACCTCATCGCTACGAACTCCGCACGGGCCCTTCTTGCCACCTTGCCACTATGACCTTTTGCAGCAGGGCAGATTAAAACCTGCCCTACCGTTTTTTTCGGGGCCGGGGTGACAGGCTGCGGCGTTGCGGCCGGGATCATTTGCGGCTTCGCAGGCAATGGCTTATCGTCATCTTCCCACCCGATACTATCCAGGAACTCACGGTAATTACCGGGATATAAAAAGGCTCTGTCATTCTTAAAGACGATGAGCTTCGTCGCCACCTCATTCAGGAAATGTTCATCGTGGGCCACTACAAGCGCTGCGCCTTCGAAATCTCTTACCGCCTCCATCATCGCCTGACAGGATTCGATATCAAGGTGGTGTGTAGGCTCATCCAGGAAAAGGATGTTGGAGGGTGCGGCGAGAAGTTTTCCTAAAAGGACGCGGCTGCGCTCTCCGCCGGAGAGCACCCTGATCTTCTTCTCTGCATCGTCTCCAGAAAACATCATTGCGCCGCATATGCCGCGCACTCGCGACTTATCGATAAAGGCACGACCTTTGGATATCTCTTCTTCTACGGTAAGCTCCCCGTCAAGATCGGCCGTATTAGCTTGCTCATAATAAGCCGGAGTGGCCGCCGTGTGAGTCTTAATGCTGCCCGACACAGGCTTAAGCCTCCCGGAAAGCAACTTCAGCAGGGTGGTCTTACCTTTACCGTTCTTGCCTACTATGCAGATCTTATCATCCCTATTTACGGTAAAGTTCAAGCCGCTTATTAGGTATGGCGCATTTGAATCATATGAAAAAGTGAGGTCGTTCACATCCATCATCTGACCGGCGCGGAATGGCTCGTAATTAAATGAGAATGAAAGCGTCCGGATCTCTTCAAGCTTATCGAGCTTATCCATCTTCTCGAGCCTCTTGATATTCGACTGGACGCGGCTGGCATGGCTTGCTTTCGCGCGGAACGTGTTCACATAATCCATGATCTCTTTACGTTTCTTCTCATCCTGCACGCGCCTCTTCTCGTGCAGTTCTTCATCCGCATGGAGCTGGGCGTAATATTTTCCCGTAGGGCCCTTGATCTTCCTCACCATCCCGCGGTGTATTCCCACTATATGCGTCGTCACGCTGTCAACAAGGTCCCTGTCGTGGCTTATCACTATCAGTTCGTTCTTCCATGACCGCAGGAACTTCTCAAGCCATCGTATCGAGACTATATCGAGAAAGTTCGTAGGCTCGTCGAGAAGAAGCATATTAGGCTCGGATACCAGGACCTTGGCCAGGGCTATACGCATCTGGAACCCCCCGGAAAATTCCGAAGGGCTACGCTTGAGATCCTCTTCGGAAAAACCGAGTCCGGAAAGGATCTTCTCTACCTTCCATTCGGAATTCATCTCCTCAGGGCTCAGGCCTAGGCAGCCCTCCTCCAGTACTGTGGGTTTTGTAAAGGTCAGGTGCTGGTCGAGATACCCTATGGAGTAATTGTTTGGCATGAATACTTTGCCTTCATCGGGTTCTTCCTCGCCGGTGATGATCCTGAAGAGCGTGGTCTTTCCATGGCCGTTACGGCCGACGAGCCCTATCTTTTCTCCGGCGAGCACGTCAAAGCTCACGTCCGAGAATAGCACCCTCGTAGCGTATACTTTGGATATATTTTTTACAGATATCATCGCGTTCCCTGAATGCGTGATGCTTCATATAGACATACGGCGCTGGCACTGGCGACGTTTAACGAATCAACGGCCTTTGAGATCGGTATGCGCATCTTGGCATCGGCGATACTCAATACTTTGCGCGATACGCCCTTATCCTCATTGCCGAAGACAAAACAGATATTTCCCGAGAGCCTGGCTTTAGCGAGATCGCCGGCACTTCTACCGGGAGTGGCGGCTATTATACGAGTATCGTACTTATTCTTAAGTTGTATCAGGCTCGACATGAGGTCATCTTCGTAACAGACCGGCAGCCCGAAAACGGTACCCATGGAGACACGGACCGCCTTTCTATAGTATGGATCATACGTGGCATTATCGACTATAAGCGCCTGGACCCCGAAAGCGGCAGCGTTACGGGCTATAAGTCCGACATTTTGAGGATCGTTGACTGCGTTGAGCGCCACAAGAAGTAGCGGCCTTTTATGGTCTTTAAGCGCGTCGGAGACTGTAAGTTTTTTTGGGCAATACCCAACAGCCATGATGCCTTTATGAAAACGAAAACCGATGATCTTCTCTATAAGTTTATCAGCCGCAATGTAAACAGGCGCTGCTCTCTTCGACATTGCCGCAAGAATGGATCTATATTTACCGGTAGCGCTGCCGGCTGTAAGACAGGACGCTATCCGGAGACCCGATCCTACCATGCACCTGACGACCTTCTCTCCCTCGGCTATAAAGATGCCGTCTCTTTCCAGCTCCTTACCCTTAAGTGAGTTGTAAGGCGCCAGGCGCGGATCGTCCGCGTCTTGTATAACAATATGGGTTTTCGATTTTTGCGGGCGCCGTGTGGGCATAAAAATGATCA
>Ga0268280_1002259_pt1 | contig 11456 bp, 9 predicted proteins | sample saktaG_9_FD_190139 | JGI IMG/M metagenome (GOLD analysis project Ga0268280, IMG submission 190139) | Saline water microbial communities from Sakinaw Lake, British Columbia, Canada - sak_2011_5_24_40m | ecosystem: Environmental > Aquatic > Non-marine Saline and Alkaline > Saline ...
CTGCTTCATCGGCGGCAATTGCATCCTCTATCTTCTGCTTTAATATTTCCGCGGCTTTTGCGGCTTTTATTGAGGCTTCTTTTTCTGCTGCTTTCTTTGCTGCTTCATCGGCTGCTTTCTTTGCTGCTTCTACTGCTATTTTCTTTGCGTTTTCCTGAGCAGCATCCTCTTTCTCTTTCCTGGCAGCCATCTCTGCTGCTTTCTTTTCCGCTATTTTTATTGCTTTATCTTTTGAAGCTATTGCATTAGCCGCCTTATCTGTCCCCTGTAATATTTCCGAAGCTTTAATTGAGGCATCTTTTAATATCTGCTTTGCCGCATTCTCTGCTGCTTTCCTTGCTGCTTTCTCTGTTGCTTCTGCTATAATATCCTTTGCGTTCTCCCGAGCAGCTTCTTCTATATCTTGCCTGGTGGCTATCCCTGCTGCTTTCTTTTCCGCTATTTTTATTGCTTTATCTTTTGGAGTTATTTCTTTAGCCGCCCTATCTACCCCCTGCAATATTTCCGCGGCTTTTATCGAGGCATCTTTTAATACCTGCCTTGCTGCTTCTTTTGCCGCTTGCCCTGTCGCTTTATCTGTCGCTTCTTCTATCATCCGATTTGCATTCTCCTCGGCGGCATCCTCTATCGCTTTCCTAGCGGCTATCCTTGCTGTTTTCCTTTCGGCTATTGTTGCTTCTTTATCCTCTGGAGTTAATTCTGAACGGAATATTGTTTTATCTACCTCCTCGTCCCTGGCTACTTTATCTTGTAAATTTTCCGGCAAATACTCCGCGGGAAGTATTTTGGTAATTCCTGCTCCACGCAAAGCTACATCACCGCTTGATAAATGCGGGGTAAGGAAAATAATTACTTCCGTTTTTGTTACCGAATTCGAACGGTAACCAAATAACGCGCCTAAATATGGAATTTTAGATAACACCGGCCAGCCTTTAACCGTATCCACATCTTCGGTCTTAGTCATTCCGGCAAGCATAATCATCGTCCCGTCTTTAATTTTTATCACGGTTTCAGATTGCGCAGTCTGAACTATCGGTATCCGGCTGCCCAACTCAGTTGTAATCGTTTCTTTAACCGAACTGACCTCCGGTTTAATTTTCATTATGATAAATCCATCCGCGCTAATCTTGGGAATGATCTTTAATTTTACGCCAACATCAATAAACTCAACACTTTCAGCAGTTACTACGGTCGAGGTTGCCTGGCTTTGAGTTTGGGTAATATAAGCCTCACGTACTCCAACCATCACGGTGGCTTCTTCATTATTTAATACCGCAATTCTTGGCTGAGAAATAATTTTGGTCTTACCGTAAGTATCTAAAAAATTTAAAATTCCTGTATACTTATCTGTGGCCAGAGTTCCAACTGAAATTCTCTGATATGCTGTCGCTCCGACTGCCGAGAGAGTTGCAGCGGGAAAATATCCGGAAAAAGCTAACCCATCAGCTACCCCCGCAGCAAAAACTTTTTCCCAATTAACGCCACGTTCAAATTCATCGCTTAAGGTTAATTCCACAATATCAGCTTCCACATAAACCTGACGCGATTCCTCATCTAATTCCCTAACTAACATATTCATTTTCTGCATCTTCTGCGGTAAATCCGAGATAATCGCTTTTCCGCTACGTTCATCAATAATTACCTCACCCGTCCCTTGAGTAACCGCCGCGCCAAACTGCGCCTTGGCGTCGGCAGCCTTCATATAATTTAAGTCATAAACCGTCGTGGTTAATGGCCGGTCTAAATCTTTAATCGCTTTGTTTAATAACTCCAGCTTCTCCGGAATATCGATTAAAATTATTGTGCCGCTGGATTCATCGACTACGATTTTTCCCACATCGGATTTTAATTGGCCTAAGGCTGTAAAAATCACCGAAGGCTTAGCATAAGCCAACTTCACTGTCTGGATTTTTCTTTGATCAACATAATCCCGGCCGAAGACTTTGCGGTATTCTGCTTCACTCATTACATAATAAACATTGCCTTTATGATTTAAGGCCAGCCCTTGGGTTAAAAGAATAATATCCAAAACATCATTAAAATCAACATTGCTCAAATATACAGTAATCCTGCCAACAACCTCCTTGCTGGGAACAATAGTCTTACCGGTCTTTAAAGAAATAACTCTGAGCAACTCTACGATATCGACATTTTTTAAATCTAAAGAGATATTATCACTGGCACTTTCCTGCGCCCCAGGTTGATTTTCCTGCGCGCAATTAGTTACCGCGCCAAGCGGGTTAATTAAAACCGCCACAATGATAAATAAGGACAGCCATTTTTTTATAACATTAAGTTTTTTATTTATTTTCATTTTTTTACCTCACGGCCAATATTACTGGCTCCAGTTATAATTGTCGGAGTGATAAATATAACTAATTCCGTTCTTGCGCTTTCTTTATCTCTATTGCTGAACAAATGCCCTAAAATCGGCATGCGTGATAAAAACGGCAGCCCTTTAGAATCATTTGTATTTTCTTGTTTTAATAAACCGGTAATAATCAAAGTGCAGCCATCCTTAACTTTAACTACCGTCTCAGATTGAGAAGTCTGCACAATGGGGACCTCAGAGCCGGACTCAGTAGTTATAGTATTCTTTACTGAACTAACCTCCGGTTTAATTTTCATCGTGACAAAACCATCGGCACCGATTGTCGGCACTACCGTCAGTTTTAAACCCACATCAATAAACTGCACACTTTCCGCGGTAATCGTAGTTGTATCATTCTGGCTCTGAGTAGAAGTTAAATAAGCTTCCCGGGTACCAACCAAAATTTTAGCTTCCTCTTTATTTACCGCTACAATTCTTGGACGGGTAAGCACCTTCGTATGTCCGTATGTATTTAACATATCTATAACAATATTGTAACTATTAGTATCAATTGTCCCCATACTGATCCGGCCATAACTGGAGAGTACCGGAGACACCGGAAAATTTCCGATAATGTTTAAATTATCCATATTCACGGATTTAAAAATTTTATCCCAATCAATCCCGCTTTGAAATTGATCACTCACATAAACTTCCAGAATCTCACCGGTAATTAATACCTGCCGGCTTTGCTCATCAAACTCCTCCATCAATTTCTTGATGCGCGCCAGACGCCCAGACAAATCATAAACCATTACTTTTGAACTACGCTCATCTAAAATAATCTGGCCGACTCCCGGAGTAATTAAATCATTTAAGAAACTTTTAATATCCGCAATTCGGGCATAATTAATATCAAAAACTACCATACCTAAAGGCTGGTCTAGCTCTTTGATCACTTCGGCAATTACTGTTACCGATGGCACGGTATCTATAACAATAATTGTTCCGGTTGCATCATCGCAAATTATTTTGCCCAAATCCGATTTCAAGGAATTGATAACATTTAAAATATTAATCGGCTTAGAATAAGCTAATTTGAAAGTGCGCGTCTCTTTATGTTCAGAATATTTCTTCCCGTAGAGTTTCTCATATTCAGCTGCTGTCATTACTTTGACAACATTATCTTTACGGACATATGCCAAATCCTGCATGGTGATAATTATATCTAAAGCATCAGTGAAATTTAAATTAGGCACAGATACGGTGACTTGGCCCCTAACTTGCGGTGAAGAAACAATTGTAATCCCGCTTTTATCCGAGAGTATTTTAAAAGCTTCATTAATATCTATCCCTTTGAAATCCAAAGAAATTTTATCACTAGATTCCGTATTCCGGGTATCCGCGGATTCAACAGGCGAAACTTCCTGCGCAACTTTTACTAACCCTGGATCATTTTCCGCAAAAATTGATCTTGTGATTACCAGCATAATTAAAACCCCAAGAAAAAGCCACCCGTTTCGTTTCATCTTAGTTCGTATTCCCGAGTACCCGAACCTAAGTTAATTTCTAAAATTGCGGAATTACGCAAAATCTCCTTAATTTTAAACTGCTCATTAAGAGACTCCCCCTTCTTTAAAACATATGTCCGCGCATCTTTGGCATTTTCAATCATTACTTCCGGATTTTGCGACCAAATAATCCCCACTAACTTAAGGTCTTTAAGCTCCATCATAACATCGGCACTTTCTTTCCCCGCACTGCTAAGTTTAAGATTAGCCGGCAGAAAAAAATTCCTTTTTAAGCTTTCTGAAGCAATATTCTTACGCGTTAATCCTTGCTCCTGGCCCGCGGAGATAAATTTTACTACTGCCGCTGAATCAGACGGATTAAAATATGCGGCGTTAGATTTAGAGATTGTCGGAGCGCTAAATAAAATATAAATAAAAATTAGAGTCAAAAAAATTCCCAAACCGATTAAGGCAGTGTTTATTTTAGCTAGGCTAAACTTTAAATTCTTAAAAATATCCTTTAAAGCGGCTAAATTAAATTTGAGCTTTACCGCTTGGCCAAACAGTTTTTTAGCCCCCGAAACATTTACCTGGGCTCTACGGGCTTCGCCTGAGCTTTCGATAATTTTAAGTAATCTTTCGTCCGAAGTTTGTTTATCCATAAGTTAAACTACGCTGTAAGCAACTAAATCCCGGATCAGCGCGCCATCAACCACTATTTTATTGCTCGTAACCAGATACCTTAAAGCATTGTGGCAAATTAGATTAATCCTGCGAGGATAACCCTGGCTGAAACGCTGGATTTCGCTAACTGCTTCATCAGTAAAGAGTTGCAGCTTAGCATTAAAACCAGATTGATGCAAACGAAAATTAATCAGCTCTCTGGCCTCCGGCTCATCCAAAGGATTAATCACATATTTAAGCACAATCCGGTCAAAGAAATTTTTAATTTCTTTAATTTTTGGTAAAAGCTCCATCTGCGAAAAAAGCACTAACTGCAGTAATTTATAATCATTGGTTTCGTAATTTAATAAAACCCTTAAAATCTCTAATGATTCCACGTTTAGTTTTTGCGCCTCATCGATAACTAAAACTACAGTTTTTTGCTCCTCGACACCTTTCTGATAAAGATGTTTTTTAATTATTTCTTTATAATCTAAAACACTGGGAGTGCCGGTAATCTGATCCTGAATATTAAACGCGCGCACTAATGCTTCTAGGAATAACTCCTCGCTTTGAGCCGAAGGATCTAAAATCATATAGAATACTATATCTGAGCGCTCTTTGAACATCTGAAAAAGCTTACGCGAAAGAGTGGTTTTGCCTACCCCGACATCACCTAAAATAACGCATAAGCCTCGGCGTAGGCGAATCTCGACCAACAGGCGGAACAACGCCGCCTTATGTTCGTTAGATTCAAAGAGAAACTCCGGGTCCGGGCTGCTGGAAAATGGTTCTTTAATTAAACCTAAGGTTGAAAAATAACTCATTTAACCTTTTCTTAGCAAATCACAGATTAATTTTAAGGAATATCCCTGGCTTTTAAGGTTATTCACCTTCTTTAAACAAACACTTACCTGGCGCGCATCATAAAGCCGGTTGTTGGCATTTCTCTTCTTAACCATCAGCAGGCCCAAACTGGTATAATAATTAACTGTTTGATAAGAAATGCTGTAAATTTTGCTAATTTCAGTCGGTGAGATTAACGTTTTGGCCATGATTGATTCCTCCAATAATAACTTATAGTAAGTTCTACTAAGCTATATAAGATGCTATAACAAACTATGCCTTTTGTCAATCACTATTTTAGGATTAAGGGGACGTGCCAAAAGGGGACACCCTTGACAAAGGGTGTCCCCTAAGAGGACGTCCCCTTTCATTTAAATTTTTTTAAGTAATGAGGATAAAAATGCGGATTCTGCGCGTAATAAACAGAGGTTGTGCTCTAAGATCTGGGAGTGCGGGAGTGAGCCTTTTAAAGCTTTAGAATTAAGCAGATCGACAATACCCAAAGATATCTTTTTTAAAATGGTTAAGCGGGCGGCTAATCTTCGGCGGGCTAAATTTGCTGGAAGATAACTTAAAAAATAAAGGCTTAGATCCAAAGTAAACTGCGGACGCTTAAAATTAAGCAGGTTTTTACTCAAAAGCATCTCAAAACGCTCTTTACCTTTAAGCGTCAGGCAATAGACAAAGCGCTTTGGCCTTCGGCCTAGCTTATCTGCCTGCTTAGTCAACAAACCTTTTTTTTCTAAGACTTTTAAAGGATAATAAATCGATTTTAACTGCACTCCGGCAAAAAGCGAGAGTATTTCGCGCACTTTAATCTTGATTTCATAACCGTGTTTTGGAGTTTGACGTAAGAGGCCTAATAAGAGAAGTTCCTGCTCAATCATGCGGTAACACCCATACACCTGAATTTCGCGTACCTTAACTTTAATAATTTATCTTTATCTAAGACTTCCAGCTCTTTTAAATTCCTTAAAATTGATTCCTTAACATTTTGGGCAATCTTTTGCGCGTCCCGATGCGCCCCTCCTAATGGCTCGGGGATCACTTCATCAATTAAGCCCATCTTTAAAAGATCCGCGCCGGTTAATTTCAGAACCTCAGCTGCCTGAGGAGCTTTGGCGCCATCCTTCCAGAGAATTGCCGCGCACCCCTCTGGAGAAATAACCGAATAATAAGAGTTTTCTAATACTGCTACGCGATCCGCTACGCCTACCCCCAAAGCACCTCCAGAACCACCTTCGCCAATAACAATTGCTATAATCGGCACGTTAATGCACATCATCTCGCGTAAATTAAGCGCGATCGCGTGCGACTGGCCGCGTTCTTCCGCCCCGATACCGGGATAAGCCCCCGGAGTATCAATAAAGATTACCACCGGCAATTGAAATTCTTCCGCCAGCTGCATAACACGCAAAGCCTTGCGATAACCTTCTGGGTGCGCGCAACCAAAATTACGTTTTAAATTTTCTTTTGTATCCCGGCCTTTTTGATGCCCGATAACCATCACTTTATTTTTATCCAGTTTAGCCAAACCGCAAATCATCGCCTTATCATCGCTAAAAAGCCTATCTCCATGCAACTCCACAAAATCCGTCATAATCATATTAATATAATCTAAGGTGTACGGCCGCAAAGGATGACGAGCCAACTGCACCTTTTGCCAAGGGGTAAGATTACTGTAGACATCTTTTCTTAAGTGTTCTAATTTATCTTCAAGTTTCTTTACTTCAGAAGACAGGTCAATCTTCTTATCCAGGATAAAAGTTCTTAGATCCTGAATTTTTTTCTCTAACTCAATAATAGGTTTTTCGAAATCAGGCCCGGCCATAGTTTAATCTACAATAGTCACTTCAGTGCCAACGGGCACAATACTATAAAGCTCCTCTACATCAGCATTATTTAAACGCACGCAACCTTGCGTCACCTGCTTGCCTAATTCCTTAGGCTCAGTAGTTCCGTGAATACCATAACCCGCCAGATCAAAACCCATCCAACGCGTGCCTAACACATTTTCCGTGCTTTCTGGCGGCACAACTGCTCCTGCTTTAAACCAGGTAGGGTTAAACAGCTTATTAACAATTTTAAATACCCCCACGGGGGTACAATTATTTTTGCCGGTAGAGACAATATATGTCTTAATTACCTCTTCTTCGCTTTTAAGCAATAATATATTCTGAGATTTATCTACTAGAATACTAAAAGGCATACTCCAGATTTTTATTTTGCGGCCGGAGATAATTACTGAATCACTGATATTATTACTTTTCATAAGAAGTTCAGTAGTAGTCTTATGCATTCGCGCAATTTTATCTAAAGTATCTCCTGACTTAATCTGATAAATTATGCTTTTTGGCGTAATCGTTGACGAGAATAATAATTTTATATTTATCTCTTCTATCCTTTTCTGCCAATTGGCTACATCTGATGATTCAGAAAAATCATTAACCAACTGCTGATATACGCCCTTTACTTCAAGCAGGCTCGCTTTTGCTTCAAGCAGGCGCGCCTGATTAAGCAAAGCCCGCACTGTCGCCCGATGTTTACCCCCCGCAGCACCACTACTCACTTTCTTGACTCCTAAAACCACCAGAAACATTAGAATCAAGATTACCCCTAAAATTATTGCCAGAAATTTTTTATTCACTAAAACCCCCTTAATTAACTAGGTAGCGGATTATATTTTCATCTCGCCCAAGATATCAAAGCAATTACAATTCCTAAAAGTAACCCCATAATTACTTCTACCGGCGTATGCCCGATTAATTCACGTAAACGTAGCTCCTGAATCTTGCCCTGCCAATAGATATCCTCCATAATTTTATTTAAAATACTAGCTTGCTTGCCTGTCGAGCGGCGCACGCCCTGCGCGTCAAACATAACCACGATGGCAAAAGCAAAAGCCAGGGCAAAATATACACTATCAAAACCACATGCTAAGCCAATACTCGTCGACAAACACGATGCCCCGGCAGCATGCGCGGAGGGCATTCCTCCGCTACCGATAAAAAGACGGAAATCAAATCTCTTCAAACGAAAAACTCCAATAACCACTTTCAGCGTCTGAGCGATTAGCCAAGCGGAAATAGTGGTCATTAAGATTTTGTTTCTATATATTTCTACAAAAAAATCATTCATTATTCTTTAGTTTTGGCAGGGACAACTTCAATCTTAATTTTTGTCGCAGTGGTTGACTGGCCATCCTTAATTAGGTAACCCTGATTTCCTGGCATTGACAAAAAAGATGAATTATGTTTTCTTTTTTTTAGCTCGCGGATCGCTTTTTTAAGTTCAACAACTGAACTTAATGTAGCCTTAAACTCCTCATTTTGCAGATAAATACGTTTTCGGCTATCAATAAGCGCTTTATTTTCCGCTTTCGATATAGAGAACTTAGCATTTACTTCTTTAAGGTTACTTTGCATTTTTGAGTTATCTTGGAATAACTGCGTAATTTTATTCATACTTGCCTTTATATAAAGCTTAAGATTTGCATTTTTCTGCGACATTTGCTCTTTTATCTCTTTTTCTTTCTCTAGCTCCTGCAACAACTTTTGCTTCTCTTGAGTTAAAGCCGCGGCCTCTTTTTGAACCTGCGCCAGGTTATCTTGAAGCTTATATCTTGCCTTTAATTCACTAGTATACCTAATCATACTAAAAACAGTAATGCTCAATAACAAGATAAGCGCTACATTTTTAATCGTATTCTTATTCATGAGTTATATTATATAATCTACCATCTAAAAAGCAAGATATTTTAATGTTAGATTCCCTCCTTTCTTGCGTCTATTGCCTTAAAAGGAGAAAAGATGATCTCAAAAACTTACAGTTTTGGGCTTTTGGGCTTAGAGCCTTATCCCGTAGAGATTGAAATCGATGTGGCTAACGGCCTTCCTACAATAACCATAGTTGGCCTGGCAGATACAGCGATTAAGGAAAGCAAAGAAAGGGTGCGCTCTGCGATCAAGAATTCTGGATTTAATTGGCCCGCGCAAAGAATAACTATAAATCTCAGCCCTTCTGATATCCGTAAAGAAGGCGCTTGTTTTGATCTAGCCATTGCCCTGGGGATACTAGCAGCAACTGGCCAAATCAATAACGCGCCTCTTGGGAATTATTATTTTCTAGGAGAGCTGTCTCTTGACGGACAGCTAAAGCCCGTGCATGGGGTATTAGCCATAAGTTTAGCCGCAGCTAAAACCCCAAGAAAAAATATTATTCTTCCTGAAGAAAATATAAAAGAGGCGGCAATTGTACCGGAAATATCTGCCTGGCCGCTAAAAAGCTTAAAAGAAGTAATACAATTACTGGCAGATCCCGCCTTAAAACAACCTTTTAAATTATCTCCTGAACAATTCTTTAAAGGAAATACTAATTACACAATAGATTTTTCCGAAGTCAAGGGGCAATTTTTTGCCAAAAGAGCCTTAGAAGTTGCTGTATCCGGCGGGCATAATATTATTTTAATCGGGCCGCCAGGTAGCGGAAAAACTATGCTTGCTAAAAGAATCCCTACAATTATGCCGGATTTAAACTTAAAAGAAATATTAGAAATAACCAAAATCCACTCAGTAGCCGGCACATTATTAAACAAGGATGGTTTTATTTCTACCCGGCCTTTTCGCTCTCCGCATCACAGCATCTCAGATGTCGCCTTAATCGGCGGAGGCAACATACCTAAACCCGGAGAGATAAGCCTGGCGCATTACGGGGTATTATTTTTAGATGAACTACCCGAGTTTAGCCGCAAAGCCCTTGAAGCCTTGCGTCAACCATTAGAAGATAATTTAATTTGCGTCAGTCGCATGAAAAAAACGCTCATCTTTCCAGCTTGCTTTATTTTAGCCGCGGCGCTTAACCCTTGCCCGTGCGGAAATTATTTTAATCCTGAGAAATCTTGCCATTGTCCTACTACAAAAAGGAAAAATTATTTAGGCAAAATTTCCGGGCCGTTGCTTGACAGAATTGATATTCACATTGATGTCCCGCCGGTAAAATACCGGGATTTAAGCGAATATAAGGACGCGGAAACGTCAAAAGAAATAAAACTGCGAGTGGAAGTTGCTCGCGATATCCAACAAAAAAGATTTAATAACACAAAAATATTTTGTAACAGCCAAATGCATGGAAAATTAGTCAAAGAATATTGTGTTTTAAACAACGAGGCAAAAGCATTGCTGCGTATGGCTATATCAGAATTAGGAGTTTCCGCAAGAGGCTATGACAAGATACTTAAGGTAAGCCGCACTATCGCAGATTTAAGAAAAGCGGAAATTATCACAGCTGAAGATATAGCTGAGGCAATTCAATACCGAAGCCTAGACAGACAACTGCAAGCTTAACTTAAAAGTTAAAAGGGGACGTCCTCTTAAGGGACACCCTTAACCAAGGGTGTCCCCGGAGTGCACGTCCCCATTCATTACTATTTAGTGATTACTTCAATTATAGTGGTGGCGGTAGAGGTGTTGCCTGCATCATCCCTTACCATAAGTGTGGCGGTAAAATTACGTGAGCCATAAGTAGTGCTCCAATAAGTATTCTCGGGATTTTTCTTATTAGAGATATCTCCGTCACCAAAATTCCAATCATAAGCAACAATATTCCCTGACTTAGAGTATGATTTTTGACCCGAGAAATTTACTTTAAGCGGTGAATAACCTTTTACTGGCTTAGCAATAATTACTGCAACCGGAGGCGCTAACACTATTTTAACCTCCGGTGCTTCTTCAATAACAACGGGTTTAATTTCTGCTGGCGGCTGAACCACTACAACAGGCGCCACAGAAGATTTGACCACAAGTTCTTCTTTTATAACAGATGGAGTAACTACTGGTTCAGTAGCTGGGACAACTAATGGTTCAGCAGCTGGAGCAACTAATGGTTCAGCAGCTGAAGTTGATATTGACACAGCCGCTGGAGGCTGAGGAATAACCACCTGAGTTACTGGTAATGCTGGAGCTTGTTGCACCAAAGCCTGTTGTAAAGGCTTTTGAACAGAAGGTTCTTTACTCAAATCTTCAACAATATAGGCAGCAAGTTTTTCCTTTAAAGCTTTTACGCGGGCTTTTTCTAATTCATCCTTTTGTTCATCAAGCTTATCCACTCTTTCTTTATATTTAGGATTA
>Ga0268280_1002262_pt1 | contig 11419 bp, 13 predicted proteins | sample saktaG_9_FD_190139 | JGI IMG/M metagenome (GOLD analysis project Ga0268280, IMG submission 190139) | Saline water microbial communities from Sakinaw Lake, British Columbia, Canada - sak_2011_5_24_40m | ecosystem: Environmental > Aquatic > Non-marine Saline and Alkaline > Saline ...
CTCAAATATATAGTAATCCTTCCGGCGACTTCCTTGCTCGGAACGATAGTCTTACCGGTCTTTAAAGAAATAATCCGCAATAACTCTACAATATCGACATTTTTTAAATCTAAAGAAACTTTATCATTAACACTTTCCTGAACCGGCTGATTTTCCTGCGCGCAATCAACTCTTACACTAAGCGGATTAATTAAAAATATTAAAACTAAAATGCATGTCATTGTGAATCGAGGACTTCCCGTCATTGCGAGGGCACGAAGTGCCCGAAGCAATCTCGGCTTGGATTGCTTCGTCGCTATGCTCCTCGCAATGACGTTAAATTTATTATTTAACTTCATCTTTTACCTCACGGCCGGTATTGCTTGCTCCGGTTATAATTGTCGGGGTAATAAATATAACTAATTCCGTTCTTTGGCTTTCTTTAGTTTTAGTGCCGAAAAAATACCCTAAAATCGGAATACGCGATAATTTCGGCAACCCGCTAGTGTTATCTGTATTTTCTTGTTTAAATAAACCAGCAATAACTAAAGTGCGGCCATCCTTCACTTTGACTACCGTTTCAGATTGAGAAGTTTGCACAATTGGAACCACGGTGCCGGCAGTAGTGGTTAAAGTATCTTTTACCGAGCTGATCTCCGGTTTAATTTTCATCGTGATAAAGCCATCGGCACCGATGGTCGGCACGACCACCAATTTTAAACCAACATCGATAAACTGCACACTTTCCGCGGTAATCGTCGTTGACTCACCCTGGCTCTGGCTAGAAGTGACATAAGCTTCCCGGGTGCCGACCAAAATTTTAGCTTCCTCTTTATTTACCGCTACAATTCTTGGACGGGTAAGCACATTCGTCTTGCCGTATTCACTTAACATATTTATAACAATACTATAACCATCGCTGGAAAGTGTTCCCACACTGATTTTTCCATAACTGGAGAGCGCCGGAGTTACCGGAAATTTCGCCACAAAATCTAGATTATCCATATTCACGGATTTAAAAATTTTATCCCAATCAATCCCGCTTTGAAATTTATCATCAATATTAACTTCTAAAATCTCACCGGTAATTAATACCTGCCGGCTTTGCTCATCAAACTCATTCATTAATTTCTTGATCCGCACCAAGCGTTGAGGCAAATCATAAACCACTACTTTTGAGCTACGCTCATCTAAAATGATCTGGCCGACTCCCGGAGTAATTAAATCATTTAAGAAATTTTTAATATCCGCGAAGCGCGCATAATTGACATCAAAAACTATCGTACCTAAAGGCTGGTCTAATTCTTTAATCGCATCCGCAATCACTGCCATTGATTGCGGAGTATCTATAATAATAATTGTTCCGGTTGCCTCATCGGAAATTATTTTTCCTAAATCCGATTTCAAGGAATTGATAACACTTAAAACATTGGCCGGTTTAGAATAAGCTAATCTAAAAGTTCGCGTTTCTTTATGTTCAGAATATTTCTTCCCATAGAGCTTCTCATATTCAATCTCTGTCATTACTTTAACTACATTTCCCTTGCGCTCATAAGCCAGGCCCTGCATAGTGATAATCACATCTAGGGCATCAGCAAAACTTAAATTATCCATAAATACGGTAACCCGGCCCTTAATTTCCGGGGAAGTGACAATTGTAATTCCGCTTTTAGTTGAGAGCACTTTAAAAAGCTCATTGATATCTACCCCTTTAAGATCTAAAGAAATTTTATCGCTAAACCCAGGGATCTGGGGGTTCTGGGTAGTCTGGGGGTTCTGGGTAGTCTGGGGGTTCTGGGTAGTCTGGGTGGTCTGGGTAGTCTGAGGGTTCTGGGTAGTCTGGGTGGTCTGGGTAGTCTGAGGGGTCTCGAATTCCGGAGGCAAAATTTCCTGTGTCGGTTCTGCCTTCTGTAAATCTTGCGCAAAAATTGATTTTATCATTACCAGCATAATTAAGACTCCTAAAACAACCAGAAACCCCCTACAACTAATCAGAAAACTCTCGCGCATTCGTTTCATCTTAGTTCGTATTCCCGAGTACCCGAACCTACACTAACTTCTAAAATTGCAGAATTGCGCGAAATCTCCTTAATTTTAAACTGCTCATTAAAAAACTCACCCTTCTTCAAAGTATAGGTTCGCGAATCTTTACCATTTTCAATCATTACTTCCGGATTCTGCGACCAAATAATTCCCACCAACTTTAAATCTTTAAGCTCCTCCAGGACATCAGCACTCTCTCCTTTCGTAACGCCATCAACCTGAAGATTAGCCGGCAGAAAAAAATTTCTTTTTAAACTTTCTGAGCCAATATTTTTACGCATAGTTCCTTGCGCCTCACCTGCGGAAATAAATTTTACTACTGCCGCTGAATCCGACGGAATAAAATAGGCGGCATTAGATTTAGAGATTGTCGGAGCGCTAAATAAAGTATAAATAAAAATCAAAGTTAAAAGAACTCCCAAACCGATTAAAGAAGTGTTTATTTTGGCAAGGTTAAACTTTAAATCTTTAAAAATATTCTTTAAAGTAGCTAAATTAAATTTTAAAGCCGCCGGCTGGCTAAACGGTTTCTTAATCCCGGGGATACTTACTCCCACCCTGCGGGATTCGCTTGTTCCTTCAATGATCTTAAGTAGTCTTTCGTCCGAAGTTTGTTTATCCATAATTAAACTACGCTGTGGGCAATTAAATCCCGGATCAATGCGCCATCAACCACTGTTTTATTGCTCGTAACCAGGCTCCTTAAAGCATTATGGCAAATTAAATTGATCCGGCGAGGATAGCCCTGGCTGAAACGTTGTATTTCGCTAACTGCTTCGTCAGTAAAGAGTTTTAACTCTGCGTTAAAACCAGATTGATGCAAACGAAAATTAATCAGCTCTTTTGTCTCCGGCTCATCCAAAGGATTAATCACGTATTTAAGCACAATCCGGTCAAAAAAATTCTTAACTTCTTTAATTTTTGGTAAAAGCTCCATCTGCGAAAAAAGCACTAACTGCAGTAATTTATAATCATTAGTTTCATAATTTAATAAAACTCTTAAAACCTCTAATGATTCACCATTTAGTTTTTGTGCTTCATCAATAACCAAAACTACAGTTTTATGCTCCTCTACGCCTTTCTGATAAAGATGCTTTTTAATTATTTCTTTATATTCCAAAATATTAGGCGCCCCGGTAATCTGATCCTGGAGATTAAACGCGCGCACTAATGATTCTAAAAATAACTCCTCGCTTTGCGCCGAAGGGTCTAAAATCATATAGAATAATATATCCTCTCGCTCCTTAAACATCTGAAAAAGCTTGCGTGAAAGAGTAGTCTTACCCACCCCGACATCCCCTAAAATAACGCTTAAGCCCCGGCGCAGGCGAATCTCGACCAGCAAGCGGAACAACGCCGCTTTATGTTCGTTAGATTCAAAGAGGAACTCCGGATCCGGGCTGTTAGAAAATGCCTCTTTAGTTAAACCTAGAGTAGAATAATAACTCATTTAACCTTTTCTTAAGGAATCGCAGATTAATTTTAAGGAATATCCCTGGCTTTTAAGCTTAGTGACCTTCTTTAAACAAGCACTTACTTGATGAGCATTGTAAAGCCGGCTGTTGGCATTTCTCTTCTTAACCATGAGCAGGCCCATATTGGTATAATAATTAACTGTTTGATAAGAGATGCCGTAAATTTTACTAATTTCAGTCGGTGAGATTAATGTTTTAGCCATAATTGATTCCTCCGTTACAGTATGAACTTCTAATTTATTTTCACTTATAGCAAATTATAGTAAGTGCTATCATGCTATGTGAAATAATATAACAAACTATACATTCTGTCAAGTACTATTTTGCTTTTTTTAGGTATTTTCCCGACGGGAAGTGAGAAATAGGTAGATTTAAATCAGGCAATTTTATCCGAAAAATTTATTAGTCGTATCTTAAGCATTTGCAATAACTTTTGCTCCAACCATAAACCGAAACAGTTTCCCGGCTAATCAGGAAACAGTTTCTGCTTCAGCCTGGAAACTGTTTTGAAGCTAAACGGGAAATAGGGTTAGGGGGAAATGTCCTTTTATTATAAAAATTAGATTTTTTTAAGCAAAGAGGATAAAAATGCGGATTCTGCCTGTAATAAACAGAGATTATGCTCTAGGATCCGAGAGTTGGGGAGTGAACCTTTCAAAGCCTTAGAGTTAAGCAACTCTTCGATACCCAAAGAGATCTTCTTTAAAATGCTTAATCGAGCGGCTAATCTGCGACGAGCTAAATTTGCCGGCAGGTAACTTAAAAAATAAAGGCTTAAATCCAAAGTAAATTGTGGACGTTTAAAATTAAGCAGGTTTTTACTCAAGAGCATCTGGAAACGCTCTTTACCTTTTGACGTCAGACAATAAACAAAGCGTTCCGGCCGTCGGCCTAACTTATCTGCCTGTTTAGTCAACAAGCCTTTTTTTTCTAAAATTTTTAAAGGATAGTAAATTGATTTTAACTGGACCCCGGCAAAAAGTGAGAGTATTTCGCGGACTTTAATCTTAATTTCATAACCGTGTTTCGGAGTTTGACGTAAGAGGCCTAATAACAGGAGCTCTTGTTCAATCATGCGGTAACACCCATAGACCTAAATTTTGCGTACCTTAACTTTAATAATTTATCTTTGTCTAAAATCTCTAACTCTTTGAGATTCCTTAAGATTGATGCCTTAATGTCCTGGCCAATTTTCTGGGCATCCCGATGTGCCCCTCCCAATGGTTCAGGAATCACTTCATCAATCAGGCCCATCTTTAAAAGATCCGGGCCGGTAAGTTTCAAAACTTCGGCTGCCTGAGGAGCCTTGGCGCCATCCTTCCAAAGAATTGCCGCGCACCCCTCTGGAGAAATAACCGAATAATAAGAGTTCTCTAATACCGCTATGCGATCTACCACTCCTACCCCCAAAGCACCTCCGGAACCACCTTCTCCGATAACAATAGCGATAATCGGCACAGTAAAAGTCATCATCTCCCGTAAATTAAGCGCGATCGCATGAGATTGCCCGCGCTCCTCAGCCCCAATACCCGGATATGCCCCGGGCGTATCAATAAAAACTACCACCGGTAAATTAAACTCTTGCGCCATTTGCATTACCCTTAAGGCCTTACGGTAACCTTCCGGATGTGCGCAACCAAAATTACGTTTTAAATTTTCTTTTGTATCCCGGCCTTTTTGATGCCCAATAACCATTAATTTCTTTTTATCCAGTTTAGCCAAACCACAAATTATTGCCTTGTCATCACTAAAAAGCCGGTCACCATGCAACTGGACAAAATCCGACATAATCATGCTGATATAATCCAGCGTATAGGGCCGCAAAGGATGCCGAGCAAGCTGCACCTTCTGCCAAGCGGAGAGATTAATATAGGTTTCTTTTTTTAAATGCTCCAGCTTATCGTCGAGCTTCTTAATTTCGCTAGACAGATCAATCTTTTTCTCAAGCATAAAAGATTTAAGCTCTTGAATTTTTTTCTCTAACTCCAAAATCGGTTTTTCAAAATCCAGTCCGGCCATAAGTATTATTCAATTATCGTAACTTCCGTGCCCACCGGCACAATACTATAGAGCTCCTCAACATCAGCATTGCCCAAGCGCACACATCCTTGAGTCACTTGTTTACCCAGTTCTTTTGGTTCAATCGTCCCATGAATACCATAACCCGCCAAATCAAAACCCATCCAACGCGTGCCCAGTACATTTTGGGCACTTTCCGGCGGCACCACCGCCCCAGCTTTAAACCAGGTAGGATTGGAAAGTTTATTTACGATTTTAAACGTGCCCACGGGAGTGCAATTATTTTTCCCGGTCGAGACAATATAACTTTTAATAATCTCTTCATTATTTTTTAACAATAATATATTTTGCGATTTATCCACCAGAATATTAAAAGGCATATTCCAAACTTTAATCTTACGGCCGGGGATGATCAACGCATCATTAATATTGTTACTCTTCATAATCAATTCAGTAGTAGTTTTATGCTCACGCGCGATCTTATTTAAGGTGTCTCCCGGGCGAATCTGATAAATTATACTTTGAGGTGTAAGCACTCCAGAGAATAGCAATTTAATATTTATATCTTCCGCTTTCTTCTGCCAATCCATTACCTCCGGCGATTCAGGAAAATCATTCACTAGCTTCTGATACAATAGTTTAGCCTCCAATAGGTTACCCTTGTCCTCAAGCATGCGCGCTTGACCAGATAAGGAGCGCGCTGATGAATGTCCGGAGAGCTTAATCATTTTATTTATTTTTTTGCTGCTTAAAAAAACAATAATACTTCCAATCGCCACCACCGCAATAATTATAATTATAAGTCTTTTATTCACTCAAAACCCCCTATTTATTTAAAATACCACCCAACTTATTAACTTTGTAGCTGACGTTCCTGCCTACCGGCAGGTAGGTAAACGTCAGCTACCCTGTGAATAACTGAAAATTTCTTACACTGCCATTTGCTTTATTTAATTCCGGATACCAAAGCAATCGCGATACCTAACAACGACCCTATAATTACCTCCACCGGGGTGTGGCCGATAAGCTCGCGTAAACGCATCTGTTGAATTTTACCCCGCCAGTAAATATCCTCCATAATCGTATTTAAAATTCCCGCTTGTTTACCCGTAGAACGGCGTACTCCCTGAGCATCAAACATAACTACAATCGCAAAAGCAAATGCCAAAGCAAAATAAACACTATCAAACCCACATTCCAAACCAATGCTTGTTCCTAAACATGCGGCGCCGGCGGCATGGGCAGAAGGCATCCCTCCGCTCCCAATAAATAAACGAAAATCAAATTTCTTCAAACGAAATATTCCAATCACCACTTTAATCGTCTGGGCAATTAACCAGGCAGAAATGGTCGTCATGAGAATCTTATTGCGGTACGCTTCGATAAAAATATCTCTCATTGTTCTTTAGTTTTCGCTTGCCGCGTAGAATCCTGAAGGGATTTGTACGAAGCAGGGATAACTTCAATCTTAATTTTCTCCAGGGTTGACCGGCCATCCCTAATTAGAAACCCCTGATTTCCTCCCATTGCTAAACCAGAGTCCTTAGGCTTCTTTGTTCTTAATTCTCGGATTGCCTTTTTTAGCTCAACCACCGAACTCAATTTTAATTTAAACTGTTCATTTTCTATATAACTACGTTTATAACGACCAATCAGTGCCCTATTTTCCGCTTTTAATATAGCAAACTTATCGTTTATATTTTCAAACTCATTTTGGGTTCTAGAGTTATCCCGAAAAAGACGCGCCATTCTAACCTTACTTGCCTTGGAATAAGCTTTGAGCTTTACATTTTTGTCCGCCAATTGCTCATTAAGCTTTTTCTCTTTCCCCAGTTCTTGCAATAAGTTTTGTCTCTCTTGTGTCAATACGGTAACGTCACCTTGAGCCTGAATCAAGCTATCTTGAAGCCTGAATCTTGCCTTTAATTCACTTATGTATCTGACCATGCTAAAAGCAGTAATACCTAACAACAAAATAAACGCTAGATTCTTAATTATATCCTTATTCATAGACTCATATTATATAATCCCCTATCTAAAAAGCAAGATATTTTCCTTAAAAAGCCCGTTAGATTATTAAGTTCTATACGTCTATTATTTTAGTAGGAGAGGCTTAAACCTCTCCTACTATTGAAAATCAGCTAAAAGGAGAAAGCATGATCTCTAAAACTTACAGTTTTGGTCTTTTAGGCCTGGATGCCTACCCCGTAGAAATAGAAATTGATGTTACCAATGGTCTTCCGGCGATAAACCTGGTTGGCCTGGCAGATACAGCAATCAAAGAAAGCAAAGAAAGGGTACGCTCAGCAATCAAAAACTCAGGATTCCAGTGGCCGGCCCAAAGAATAACCATAAACCTCGCCCCCTCTGATATTAAGAAAGAAGGTGCCTGTTTCGATCTGGCCATTGCCCTTGGTATTTTAGCGGCAACCGGACAGATCAATAAAGATCCTCTTAAAAATTACTCTTTCCTGGGAGAATTATCCTTAGATGGGAAATTACGGCCGATACATGGTGTTTTAACGATAAGCTTAACCCTGGCTAAATTCTCCATAAGGAACCTTATTCTTCCCGAAGAAAACGCCAAAGAAGCGGCAATTATATCAGAAATATCTGCCTGGCCATTGAAAAGCTTAAAAGAAGTGGTACAATTTTTGGCTGACCCCGGTTCTCGACAACCTCTGAAATTAGAAATGGGCCAAATCCTTAAAAACAGCTCAAATTACAGCTTAGATTTTTCCGAAGTTAAAGGTCAATATTTTGCTAAACGGGCATTAGAAGTAGCCGTATCCGGAGGTCATAATATTCTAATGATCGGCCCTCCGGGAAGCGGCAAAACTATGCTCGCTAAAAGAATCCCCACGATTATGCCTAGCCTTTCCTTCGCAGAAAACCTGGAAATAACCAAAATTCACTCCGTAGCCGGCACATTGTTAAACAAGGATGGCCTTATCGGAACCCGGCCTTTTCGCTCTCCGCATCATAGCATCTCAGATGTCGCCTTAATCGGCGGAGGTAGTATACCTAAACCCGGAGAGATCAGCCTGGCCCACTATGGAGTTTTATTCCTGGATGAATTGCCGGAATTTAACCGCAAGGCCTTAGAAGCATTGCGACAGCCGTTAGAAGATAATTTAATCTGTATCAGCCGCGTAAAAGGAACATTAATTTTCCCGGCTTGCTTTATTCTGGCTGCTGCGCTTAATCCCTGTCCGTGCGGAAATTATTTTAGCCCGCAGAAAACCTGCCACTGCAACCCGGCGAAGATTAGAAATTATTTAGGAAAAATTTCCGGACCGCTCCTGGATAGAATTGATTTGCATATCGAAACGCCGCAAGTAAAATACCGGGAATTATCAGATCAGCAAGACGCAGAATCATCGCAAACAATTAAACAGCGCGTGGAAAATGCCCGCGCAATTCAACAACGAAGGTTTTCGGCCATCGGCGGAAATACCGCGGGAATATTTTGTAATGCCCAGATGTCTAATAAATTAATCAAAGAACACTGCATTTTGGATAAAGAGGCCCAAGAATTAGTGCGGATGGCCATCGCCGAATTGGCTTTATCGGCAAGAGCTTATGATAAAATACTTAAAGTGGGCCGGACAATAAGCGACTTGGCAGGCAGCGAGCAAATTCATGCGGAGCACATTGCCGAAGCAATTCAATACCGCTCCCTAGACCGCGCCTTCTTAACTTAAATAAATCCGAAACTGTTTCGGACCTAATCGGGAAACGGGGGTAGAAGAAAAATGACAAAAACAAGAATATTTATCGAAAACGCCTGCTATCACATTTATGCAAGAGGGAATCAAAAACAGAAAGTTTTTATTGAAAAAGGTGACTTTGAATTCTATCTTAATCAATTAAAGCATTACAAAATAAAGTATTCCTTTCATTTATATGGTTACTGCTTGATGCCAAACCATATTCATCTAATGGGGAAACCGACTGTTCCGGAAAAATTATCTAATTTTATGCAATGTTTGCAACGTTCCTATACTGCCTACTACAATAAAAAATATGACAAAGTTGGACATCTTTGGCAAGGTAAATTTAAATCGAAATTAATCACTAAAGATCAATACGCCCTAGACTGTATTTCCTATATCGAAACAAACCCAGTAAGAGCAGAGTTAGTAAAAAGTCCTAAGGATTATATTTATTGCAGTTACTCGGAGAGATATTTTAATAATAATAGCGGGCTTTTGAATAAGTTCTTACTTTAATTTCACCCCCATTTCCCGATTAACTGGGAAACTGTTTCGCTGTTAAGGGGTGGAGACTTCGATTATAGCAGTAGTGCTGGAAACAAAACCTGCATCATCTTTTACCGTAAGAGTGACGGTAAAATTGCGTGGGCCGAAAGTTGTGCTCCAATAAGTATTCTCAGGGTTTTTCTTAGTGGAAGTATCCCCATCGCCAAAATTCCAATCATAAGCAATAATCTTTCCTGATTTAGAGTATGATTTTTGGCCAGAGAATTTTACTATCAGCGGAGAATAACCTTCCACCGGCTTAGCCACAATTACGGCCACCGGAAGCTCGAATACTGCTTTAACTGCCATCGGCTCAATAACCGCTGGCTTAGTTTCTCTCAACGGCTCAACAACTGAAGCCTGAGGAGTTATTTTTTGAGCAGCTGGTATTTCTGCCTCGGGAAGAAGCTTTTGAGTTGCCGGTAATGCCGAAGCCTGCGGCAGAGATTCCTGGGCAATTTTAGGCTTTACGACTGTAGGCGCAGCTATAACTACGTCTTGCGGGTAAAGCTCTTCTTTGTTCAAATCTTCGGCAATATAGGCAGCAAGCTTTTCCTTTAAAGTATTTACACGGATTTTTTCTAATTCTTCCTTTTCTTCATCAAGCCGGTCTACTCTTTCTTTGTATTTAAGATTGCGGTTATATTTATAATCCGCAACCGCAGTAAATGGCCAGCGCAAAATACCGCCTAAGAAATCCACGAACATCGCTGCCGGATCCCAAAAAGATTCTTTTAAACGCGACTCAATTAAGTTCATTTGTTTGTAGTAATATTCCACAGCCACCCGCCGGCGCTTAAACCGCTCCTTAGCTAAAGTTAAATCCGGCAGTGATTTTTCTTTGCCCACAGTATATTCTAAAATAGGCTTATCATTATAATAGGCCAAATAGCCTCCGGTAGCGGGAGAAACAGGCTTCTGGAATTTATAAGTAGCACAGCCAGATAAAATAAATCCTAAAAAAATAAATAATAAAATTTTTTTCAAACCTTTGCTCCCTTTCTGCCTTAATTATAAAAAATTTTACTTGCGCATTAATGCCAGTGCCTCCGAGCGGGTTTTCTCATCATCCTTAAAAATACCCCGCACCGCACTGGTTACCGTCATTGTCCCAGGTTTATGTACTCCGCGCATCGATATGCATAAGTGCTCCGCTTCAATAACCACCATCACCCCTAAAGGCTTCAATTTACCCATGACAATCTCGGCAATCTGAGTCGTCAACCTCTCTTGAACCTGTGGCCGGCGAGCTAAAATATCAACTACGCGAGCTAATTTGCTCAATCCGGTTACCCGGCCATTTTTCGGAATATAAGCGATATGGGCCTGGCCGAGAAAAGGCAAAAGATGATGTTCGCAAATAGAATATAAAGGTATCCCACGCAAAAGAATAATTTCATGATGTTTTTGCTCTAAAATAACCTCAAGCTCTTTTTCCGGATCTTGCTTGATGCCAGAAAAAATCTCTTCATACATTTGGGCAACCCGTCGAGGTGTCTCTAAAAGATCTTGCCTTTTTGGATTCTCGCCAATTGCCTCTAATATCTGACGCACTGCTTTTTCGATCTTTAATTTATCCATAAATTAATTCACCTTTAAAAAATTAATTAAACAAAAACTCATAAGCCTTATTATCTAACG
>Ga0268280_1002264_pt1 | contig 11408 bp, 12 predicted proteins | sample saktaG_9_FD_190139 | JGI IMG/M metagenome (GOLD analysis project Ga0268280, IMG submission 190139) | Saline water microbial communities from Sakinaw Lake, British Columbia, Canada - sak_2011_5_24_40m | ecosystem: Environmental > Aquatic > Non-marine Saline and Alkaline > Saline ...
CTATTAACTATAAAAATTATACAGAAGATCTTTCTCAGCAGATTTTCAATAAAATAAAAGAACTAAAAGACTGGCTTCATGAATATAATATAAAAATGATTGTTGAGCCCGGGCGTTTTATTGCAGGGCCAAGTGTAAAGCTAGAAACAAAAATAGTCAATATATACAACAACAACATTGTAATCAACTGCTCTGTTTTTAACTCAGCCATGGACACCTTTGTTGCAGACATAAGATTATTGGTTGAAGGTGAACTTAAAAACGGAACACCTTATGTAATTAAAGGCTGCACACCTGACTCAATGGATATCTTCAGATACAGGGTTTATTTAGCAAATCCTAAAGTAAAAGATAAGATTGTTTTTTTGAATGCCGGGGCCTACACATACTCAACTGACTTCTGCAATCTCAACAAGCTTGAAACAGTTATTGTTGATTAAATATTATTTATGAATTTTTAAAGAAAAACCATTAATTTATTGTTTCTTCTGGTAAAAGATTGCCATAACCCTCTGTTCCTATTAGGTTTTGATAGATTTGATTTATGTAAGAAGAACTTCTTGCTATTGAGGATATTCTTACTTCATCTATAATTGCATGGGCTTGATTTTTGCCGTAAATATCTGAACCTATAAGTATTCCTTTGAATCCACCATCAAAACTTATACCTATTAATTTTCTACTCTTTCTTACTTTGCCATTTATAAATAGTTTTAAAACCCCTTCATATTCCTCCCACGTAATTGCTATTTGCATCCAAGAATTGAGATCTTCTTTTGTTAATTTTTCTCTCATTGATATTGATGTTCTATCTGAATCAAAAAGTGAAAATGTTAAAAAACCATCTGGTTGTAAATAAAGTGAAATTCTGTTCTTATCATATTCATCAAAAGCATCAAATAAAAATCTATTTTGATTCAAAGAATAATTTTTAAATTCTGTTAATAGACTAATTGTTCCGGATTTTATAAGTATATCTTCTGGTTTAATTACAAGAATATCACAACCATCTATTAAAATACTTTTACCGACTATCCCATTATCTATGGAAGTTATATTACTCCTACAAAAATCTTCTTGATCTTTGATTTTAGGAGAATAGCAATCTGCACTGACAGCTAAGGAACATAATTCAATTTTATCTAAATCGGACCAACCATATACATTATATTCAGTCTTTTGATTAATATTCTCAATAGTAATAGGGCTATTAGATATATTTGATTTATCAATATTTATTTGTGTATTTTCATTGCCAATTACAATATTTTTTATAAAGTACCCTCTTCCAAAGATAATGGCACATATAATTGAAAAAACACTTATCCAAAAAAAGATCTTTCTAGTTATACTCCATTTTCTATAAATTTGAGTCCAAAACCTAACCATAAACATACATTAATATTCATCTTATATAAATATTTTTATCTTCTTTTGAAATTTTTTGAATAATTGTCCAAAACTTTATATACAAAAGCAGTTATTTCTTTTAACCAATCTCTTTAGACATGTTATGGAAAAATGGAAAAACTCCTACACCGATAAGTTTTTATTCTCAGTCTACTTCATAAAGATTATGCGAAAAGACATAAAAGCAATAATTTTTGACTTTGATGGAGTCATCGTGAATTCTGAATTTGTGAAATTTAATCGTCTTTCAACACTGCTGAAAAAAAGAGGATTGCATCTGTTCCAGAATGATTTTAAAATAATGGTAGGAACGAAAACCAGTGCATTTCTTTCTAAAAGATTCAAAGATAAATTGTCACAGGATCAAATTGAGGCAATTTCCAAAGAACGCCAAAAGGACCAACTTAAGCATGTGAGGTTATACGCAAAACCAATACCAGGGGTGAAACAACTTATTCGCCAACTTCAACGAAAAAAACTTAAGCTTTGCCTTGTAACTGGAACCCAACGAAAAATCGTGAACAATCTCCTGGAACTCATTGGGCTTAAAAATGCATTTCACGTTATGGTAACTGGGGAAGAATTCAAAAGCTCGAAACCTGATCCAGAGGCATATGTTCTTTCATTGAAAAAACTTGGAGTGCCGAGAAGAGATGTGATTGTTATCGAGGACAGTGCAGCAGGTGTTGCTGCAGCAAAAAAAGCAGGCCTATACTGTATTGCAATAACAACAACACAAACCAAAAGCGAATTGAAAGAGGCAGATCTTGTTGTCACTTCTTTTAGGAAATTAAAAAATGACCTAAGAATTTAAGGCTGGAAGTAATACCAAGTATAACGTTCAACAAATATATTTAACTAAAACTTTATATACATCCACAAATATTATTCTTTTATGCTATTAGTAGATGTTCATGCGCACCTTGACCTGAAGGAATTTGATTCTGATTTAGACGAAGTTATAAAAAGGGCCGAAACTGCAGGAGTTAAGGCAATAATCAGCAATGGCCTGAATCCTGAAAGCAACAGAAAAACTTTAGAGTTAAGCAGAAAATACAAAATTGTAAAGCCAGCCCTTGGCCTGTATCCAGATGATGCAATCAAGCTAACAGAAAAACAAATACAAGACGAACTAAATTTTATTGAAAAAAACAAGAATAAAATAATTGCAATTGGCGAGGTTGGACTTGATTACAAATACTGCAAAAAAAAGCAGGAGCAGGAGCTTCAGAAAGAGATTTTCCTGAAAATAATCAACCTATCCAAACAAATAAACAAGCCATTGATCATACATTCAAGAAAAGCAGAGCAGGAGATTATTGATATGCTAGAAAACTCAGATGCCAAAAAAGTAGTGCTCCACTGCTTTAGCGGAAAACTCAAATTAATAAAAAGAGCAGCAGAACTTGGTTATTATTTTTCCATTCCAACCAATATAACACATTCACAGCATTTTCAGAAACTGGCAGAACTTGCTGACATAAACAAGCTTTTGACAGAAACAGATGCCCCATATTTAAGCCCATACAAGAATAGGAGAAATGAGCCGTCTTTTATAATAGAGACAATAAAAAAAATTGCAGAAATAAAAAACATAAGCATAAATGAGACTGCAAATAATATTTTCATGAATTATCAGAAAATCTTTTTCATTAATTAAGCTATGCTCTTTAAAAAGCGAAAGTTTTATATATCACTCAATCTCTGATATTGCATAATGGTAGAGCAATCTGTATTTAGAGGAACAATAGACTTTTTGGGAAAACTTGGAATCTATGATGTTATTCTACCTTTCTTATTAGTCTTTACAATTGTCTTTGCAATCCTTGAAAAAACAAAGATTTTTGGCATGGAAGAGATAGAGGGAAAAAAATACCCAAGAAAGAACCTTGATGCAATGGTTGCATTTGTTATTGCATTTTTTGTTATTGCATCATCAAAGCTTGTTGAGTTAATAACACAGGTTTCATCTCAGGTTGTAATATTGCTTTTACTGTCTATTCTTTTCCTGATGTTAGTTGGTTCATTTCATAAGGAAACCGAAGAGGGTTTTTTCTTGTCAGGAGGATGGAATGTAACATTTATGGTGATTATGTTTGTTGGAATAATAGCAATATTCCTTAATGCAATTAAAACAGAAGAAGAACAGTCTTGGCTCAGCTTTATTATGGATTTCATAAGCACAAAATGGAATACAGATTGGGTTGCATCATTAATACTTATTGGTGTTATTATTGGCTTCATGGCCTATGTCATGGGTGGTAGCGGCCCTAAAAAAGAAAAGAAAACAGAGTAAAAATCTTATTAAAAAAGGAGGATGAAAAATGACTAATTTTATTGAACTTTTTCAGGTAATGGAAAGTTGGGGCATGCTTGATGTGATGCTTCCATTTTTATTGATATTTACAATTGTTTTTGCAGTTCTTCAAAAAGCAAAAATATTTGGAGAGGACAGCAAAAGGTTTAATGTTATTATTGCCTTGGTCCTGGGAATGGTTGTTGTTATCCCCCATATTATGGGCACTTATCCAGACGGCAAGGATGCTGTTATTATAATTAACAATGTATTGCCAAATGTTGCATTAGTGCTTATAGCAATTATTATGGTCTTGCTATTGTCCGGTGTTTTTGGATATGAGGCTAAAGGTGCTGGCGGCGCAATATTAATTCCTGCTTTTGCAGTCATAATATGGATATTTGGAATTTCAGCAGGATGGTGGGCAAATTTTAGCTGGTTTAATATTGACCCAGACGCAATGGCTATTATTTTGGTACTATTGGTATTTGGTATAATCATTACAATTGTTACATCTGGTGGGGAAACTTTTAAACCTCTTAAGGGTCTTATAGATATCTTTAAAGGAAATAAATAAAAAATGGCCACTTTTTTAGATATAGGATTATTGGAACATTTTAATATAGTAATATACTTAGTGTTTATCTTTGTTTTATTGTATGCTATTTTAACTCTTACTAAAGTATTAGGTGAGAACAAAAACCTTAATGCAATGCTTGCACTCACACTTGCTTTCATACTTGCTTTATCAGAGTCAACAAGAGACCTAATAAAATTTGTAACTCCCACATTTTTTGTCTTTATATTCTTTATCTTCTTTGCAATCTTAATTTATAAGTTTATGGGAGCATCAGAAAAAGATGTGTTAAGCATTATGGGCACTCAATCAGGAACAAGGAGTTTTATACTTATAATAATTTTAATAATTATTCTCACTTCATTAGGCAAGGTATTCTTTTCAGGACAGACAGAAACAGTTGTTAATGAAACAACAGCTGAAAATGCATCATCTGTTGGCACTAGAGGAGAATCTGCATTAACTGCAACATTAACACATCCAAAAGTTTTAGGTCTTGCCTTAATACTGATTATAGGCGCTTATGCAATGTATTACTTATCTATGTCTCCAGTTATACCAAAAGGATGATAAGAAAGACGCCTATTTTTTTCTTTTACTAGAAATATTCTTCAGGCTTTCAACTGTTCTTGCCAGCTCATTAATATTTTCTGTGAATGTGGGTATTGCTTTCTGGAACACATTTTCCATTGCCTTTATGTTAGTGCTAACTTTAGTAATATTTTTATCATACTCATCTATTTTACCAATTATATTTTTTTGCAGCTCATTAAAGCTTTCTTTCAAATCCTCAATCTCCTGATTTATTGATGAGGTATCTGACTCTACTTTTGATTTCCATTCAATAATCTTATTGACATCCTTTACAAGGTCAACCCATTTCTCTTCAACAACTGCCTCTACAAGCTCTTCTATCTTGGTTACATCTTGATTATTGTAATTTGGCTCCGGCTCCTGATAAGAATAAGATGGCTGCCGCTCAACCTGCTGTGGCTCATCCATAAGCTCTTCAGGATAAATTTGGTTTTGCATTACTGTTCCACTATTATCCATAAGGGACCCATTTGCCATTTGAAGGTCTGCCTGGTTCATTGCATCAAATATTTCAGTTGTTTGATACCCTTCTCTTTGCAAACTTGTAATTATCTGGTTATTAGAAAGGCCCTGCTCCCTCATGTTTAAAACTAAGTCAACAGGAGATTTAATATTTCTAGCTTGTTCATTACTTACTTCTTCAATCTTTTTTGAGCCAAATAAGGCCATTATTTCACCTTGTTTATATTATTTCATAAAAACTTTTTAAAGCTTTCTATTTCTCACTGATTATTCTTGTAACTGCCTTGTCCAACTCGCGGTTTGTTACAAAATTTGTTGGGTTCCATAAGTCAAGATATTTTTGTATTACATCAACATCCTCTTTCTTTGCCCTTGACTGCAGCTCTTTAACAAGCATTTTAATGCTGTCTTTAATTTCACCAATGCCCCTTTTTAGATCTTTTATCTCTAAACTTATGTTTTTTACATCATCAGAAATCTTTTTGTTATTATTGAGCATATTGTCTTCAATGACCCCTGTTTTTCTCTGTATCTGGCTATGCCTTTCCTCAAGAACTCTAAGCCTTCTGTTAAGGCTGTTGACAATATTTGACATAGCTAGTATTGATTGATCAGATGTTTCAGGTGATTGTTGCATTCTTTAAACCTTTTCCTAAGATTTTATCAGTTATAACACAAATAAACCAAGCTTAATAATAAATCTTATGTTAGTATATTAAAGTAGTACAAAAATAATCATAACATTTAAATAGGAGTTATATTATAAAATATATAATATATTAAAAAAATATAAAATATATTTTAAACATGAAGCAGCCCATTAGCGCAACAATAGACAAAAAGCTTGCAGACTGGGTTAATTCCCAGCTTAAAGATAATGTTAAATACAGGAACAAATCGCACCTTATTGAGATAGCTCTGCAGATTCTAAGAAAAGAGGGGGAAAAAAACAGATAAAATGCCTTTGTTCAATAAAAAAAAAGTTTGTTCTTATGAAGTAATAAGAGAAGGTGACGAGATAATACTTAAGATACGCTGTGAGGGCTGCTCTTTTTCACCTTCTTTAGAGGATAGCCCCCAATGCATGTCAAGTACAATAACCAAGCTGGTTGAGACAGGGCCTGTTACAAAGATAATATTTTCTCAAAAAAGGGACTATGAATATGATTTTGACCAGACACAACTTCTTGTAGAAATAACCAAAATTTACAAAAAACTTGCCAAGCAAAAGAAGCTTTTTGATTATAATAATCTTGGCTCAGATGCCGGCTGTGTAAAATGCTCTAATACAAGGTATATGCAGATACAAAATATAATATTTAACATGCTTAAAAGCGATCCATTAGGAGCTTATGTTGAGGTAAAGAGGCTTTTAAGAAGGGAAAAAATAAACCTTGATAATGCAACAAGCGAAGAGTGCATCCGCTGCGGAGAAAAGTTTATCTCCATGCTTAAATATATTTTTAATCTCCTGGACAAAACAAGATTGATATCCCTTGCCAGGCCGCATATTGCAGGATTTAGGTTAGGAGATAGGGAATGTTATAGGCAGATATTCACTCCATCAATAAAACCTGATTTTATGTTTACAAAGCTAATGGCAGCATATCCTTCTGATGGCGAGGAACTTGCAAGCTACATGCTTGGAGAGAATGAGGTAACAATCTTCAATGTTCCAGACAACATACTTTATCTTTACCATATACTGCCGCCGGAATTCAAGATATCTGAAGAAAAATATGACCTGCTTGACCAGGCAAGGAAAATCATCTCAGAATATCAGCCAAAGGAGTCAGAGTTTGTTAATCCAGAGCGCATGAGGCAGGTGTTTTATAACATTGGCCATGATTTGATAGAAGACCTTGCAGAGCATAACAATGTAAAGATGAAATCAAGTGAACTGGATGAGCTAACAAACATCCTGGTAAGGTATACTGTGGGTTTTGGATTAATAGAAGTTTTGCTTAGGGATGAGAAGGTTCAGGATATAACCATAAACAGCCCAATGGGTCGAACCCCTATGTTTATTGTTCATCAGGATTTTGGTGAGTGCATGACAAATATTATCCCGACAAGGACAGAGTCAGAGTCATGGGCATCAAAATTAAGGATGTTATCCGGAAGGCCGCTGGATGAAGCAAACCCAATACTTGACACAGAGCTTATAATACCTGGAGCAAGGGCAAGAGTTGCTGTTATATCTGCCCCATTAAATCCTTCTGGTTTGGCATATGCATTCAGGCGTCATAGGGACAAGCCATGGACACTTCCATTATTTATGAAGAACCGTATGATATCACCTCTTGCAGCTGGATTGATAAGTTTTATTGTTGACGGATCAAGAACAATGCTTGTTGCAGGAACAAGGTCTGCTGGAAAGACAAGCTTTCTCGGAGCTATAATGACAGAGATAATGAGAAAATACCGAATAATAACAATAGAGGATACATTAGAGCTTCCAGTAAGTTCACTAAGAACACTTGGTTATAATATTCAATCAATGAAGGTAGCATCTGCCATGACTAAAGGAACAACAGAAGTTTCAGCTGATGAAGGAATAAGAACAACATTGAGGATGGGTGATTCATGCCTTATAGTTGGAGAAGTTAGAAGTACAGAAGCATCTGCTTTATATGAAGCAATGCGTGTTGGTGCTCTTGCAAATGTTGTTGCAGGAACAATTCATGGTGACTCACCTTATGGTGTTTATGATAGGGTTGTCAATGATCTTGAAGTTCCAAGAACATCTTTTAAGGCAACAGATATTATAATAGTTGCAAACCCGATAAAGAGCGCTGACGGACTGCACAGGTGGAGACGTGTCACACAAATTACAGAGGTAAGGAAGCATTGGGAGAATGATCCCCTGCTTGAAGGCGGCTTCTCTGATCTTATGAAATATGATCCAAAAAAAGATATGCTTGAGCCAAGCAAAGATGTTATAAATGGTGATTCAGATGTTCTTAAGGCAATTGCCGGAAATGTTAAGGAATGGGCATCTGACTGGGATGCTGTATGGGGCAATATAATGCTAAGGACAAATATTAAAAAGATGCTGCTTGATTATTCATTAAAACTAAAAAAACCAGAGCTATTGGAAGCAGATTTTGTAATAAATGCAAATGACATTTTTCATAGAATCTCTGATAAAGTAGATGAAGAGGTTGGGTTTCTGGACAGCAAGAAAATCCTTTCCGGATGGGAAGAATGGCTTAAACAACAGATAAAGAAAAAACCAGTTAAGTAAATTTGAGGAATTTTTATGGAAGAAGACCAGGATATTAAAAAAATTTTATCTAAATACAAGCAAAAATTAAATGAAGAGCTTAATATCTCTCCAGAGGAAATCCCAAAAGAGGTAACCTCAATGGAATATGTTGAGTTTAAAAAAGATTTTCTTCCAAAAGAGCTCTCATTATATGAAAAATTATGCAACTCAAGCGAAAAGATACTGAAGCTTGCACCAGATAAAAAAACCGCGGATTTGCTGCAAGAGTCTATTGATATATGCCATTTAAATGTAACCCCTTCTGGAGCAGAGAGCTTTGCAATACTTATCCCTCTTGTAATACTGCTCTTTGGAGGCCTTCTCAGTTTTTTTATATTTCAATCATTGTTCTTTGTATTTTATTTTGTGGGGATAGGCCTTATACTTATGGTTATTTTCAGGAAGATGCCTGAATTCCTGGCTAATAACTGGCGTTTGAAGGCAAGCAACCAGATGGTTCAGTGCATATTCTATGTTGTCACGTTTATGAGGCATACTTCCAGCCTTGAGGGTGCAATAGCATTTGCTGCACAGCATATTGCCCCGCCTTTGTCACTTGATATGAAAAAGGTTTTGTGGGATGTTGAAACAGAAAAATATGAATCTATAAAAGAGTCTTTGGATGTATATCTTGAAACATGGAGAAAATGGAACATTGAGTTTATAGAATCATTTCATCTTATTGAATCATCATTGTATGAACCGTCTGAAGACAGAAGATTAAGCCTGGTTGACAGGGCATTGGATGTTATGCTTGAGGGTACTTATGAAAAAATGCTGCATTATGCCCATAACCTGCAATCACCAATACAAACATTGCATATGCTTGGAGTAATAATGCCTCTCCTTGGATTAGTAATTCTTCCATTAATGGTTAGTTTTATGGGAACAGTTAAATGGTATTACATAGCGGTTGTTTACAATGTAACATTGCCAATAGGTGTTTACTATTTAGGCAAGACCATATTATCTAAAAGGCCCACTGGTTATGGTGAAACAGATATCTCGCAGTCAAATCCAGAACTAGTGAAATACAAAAATATTATTATTAAGATAGGTAATTCGGAACTAAGAGTAAACCCATTATTTTTGAGTATATTCATCGGAGTAATATTGTTTATCATTGGATTGCTTCCAGTAATACTCCCCCTTGTGGGTTTTGTTGACCCTGCTCCTATAGCTGGTTTTAGTTTTCTCGATTACCACACCAGTGTTTTAACAGAAGGAGAAATGGTTGGAAAAACAGTTGGCCCGTTTGGTTTAGGGGCAGCTATTCTTAGCTTTGGCATAACCTTAGCTTTTGGGCTTGGAATTGGGATTTATTATAAATTAAGGTCAAAAAACCTCATTGAAATAAGGGAAAATACAAAAAAGCTTGAGAATGAATTTGCCTCAGCACTGTTTCAGCTCGGCAACAGGCTTGGTGATGGGATTCCTGCTGAGATTGCATTTGGCAAGGTAGCAGAAGTTATGAGGGATACAATGTCTGGAAATTTTTTCAAAATAGTCAGCATAAACATAAGTAAGCTTGGCATGAATGTCAAACAAGCTATATTCAATGAAAAATCAGGAGCAATACTGTATTTTCCATCAAACATTATCCAGAGCTCAATGAAAGTGTTATTGCAGAGCATTAAGAAAGGGCCACTAATTGCAGCCCAGGCACTTGTCAATGTATCACGCTATATAAAAGAAATTCACAGGGTTAATGAAAGATTAAGGGATTTGCTTGCAGATGTTATTTCATCAATGAAATCACAGATATCATTTATTGCGCCAGCAATAGCAGGAGTTGTTGTTGGAATAACATCTATGGTCACTACAATACTTGGAAAACTTGGAACCCAGATGCAGAACCTTCAGGCAGAATCTGGTGGAGGGGTTGGAACTTCTACAGGGATGATGGGAATGTTTGGCGATGGAATGCCAACCTATTATTTTCAGATAATTGTCGGAATATATGTTATTCAGATGGTATATATCCTGACAATACTGGCAAATGGAATTGAAAACGGCTCTGACACACTTAATGAGCAGTATCTTATAGGCCAGAACATGCTAAAAAGTACAATTCTTTATGTTTTTATTGCCTTTGTTGTTACCTTGTTGTTTAACCTGGTTGCAAGCACAATGATGTCTGGCTTTACACCTGTTGCATAAAAATAATACACTTTTACATAAAGGAGTTCAAAAGTCTTACTTAGAATTACAGGTCATTAGCTTTAATTATTATTAAATACAAAAACCTATTTTTTAAGCCTGTTCATTAGTTTTGAGTTGCTGTTGTCAAAAATTTTGTTAACGTCATAGATGTTTTTGTCAATTTCGTCTCTATTTTTTGGTCTTTGAGGGAATTCATCTTTTTCTTTGCTCTGCTCAATGATTTTTTGCTCGGGTTGGTCTGATTTTTTTTCTGAGTAAGGCGCTTTCTTTAAATGCTCTAAAGCATTAAACATTCTTTCAAGATGCGCATTAATATTTTTAATATTTTCCTCGTTTTTTGATGTATAGTCATTAACAAAGAGCTCCATCTTATTGATTCTTTGCTTTAATCTCTCGATATGGTTTTTTAGTTCATTATCTTCTTGTTTTTCTGTTTCTTGTATTTTTTGAGAATGAAGAACATTATATTCATCCTTGAAATTGGACATGCCTTGCACCATCTCAAGCGCTTCATTTATATCCTTTGCAAGCCCTTTTTCTACAAGTTCTTTTGCAAGCTTTGAAGCCTTTGTTATCTTTTCAACATCAAACATAATCATAATGGATAAAGAAGGACTATATAAAGTTTTTGAAATTTA
>Ga0268280_1002265_pt1 | contig 11408 bp, 12 predicted proteins | sample saktaG_9_FD_190139 | JGI IMG/M metagenome (GOLD analysis project Ga0268280, IMG submission 190139) | Saline water microbial communities from Sakinaw Lake, British Columbia, Canada - sak_2011_5_24_40m | ecosystem: Environmental > Aquatic > Non-marine Saline and Alkaline > Saline ...
GCTAGGGCTTGGTATAGCTATAGCGTTCGGGCTCGGCTGCAAGGACATAGCCGGCAAGCTCGTGCAGGATATTGTCAGCAAGATGAAGAAATAAGCACGAGTCAGTTGTAGCTTGAAAAAGGGACGGTCATTCGACCGTCCCTTTTTTATGCTTCCGCCATCTGTGAGCGAAGCCCACTGGCCGGGTAGCCTTTTAATTCACGGGAAGAAAGTGTATAATGTACTTCTATGACAAATTCACTCTACGTGCATATCCCATTCTGCAAGCGGAAGTGCATATATTGCAACTTCTATAGCTGTATATATAAGGAAGGCGACGCGTCCGATTATGTGGATGCGATATTGCTTCAGCTCGGCAGGCTGGCGGAGCCATTTAGGACGGTATATGTCGGAGGCGGCACACCGACGGCGCTTAGCTTGCCGCTTCTTAAGAAACTTATGCAAGGCTTATCGCGCCTATCGAAGGATTCCGCTGAATTCACATTCGAGGCTAATCCGGAAAGCTTGGACCGGGAAAAACTGAAGATTCTTCTGGGTCACGGCGTCAACCGGCTCAGCATAGGGATGCAGTCGCTAAAGGATGAGAAGCTTAAAGCTCTCGGCAGGATCCACGATGCCCGTAAGGCGGTGGAGGCAGTGGTGTCCGCTTCGAAATCAGGGTTTGACAATATATCTATAGATCTAATATTCGGCCTATGGGGCGAAAGGCCGGATCAGTGGAAGAAGGAGCTCGAAGAGGCGGTAAGGCTGCCGGTAAAACATGTTTCGTGTTACGAACTTACATATGAAAAAGGCACTCCGTTATTTGGGATGCTGGAAAATAGAGCAATAACACCGCCAGAAGACGACGCCGTAGCGGGTATGTATGAGATCGCGATCGAGGAGCTGGCTTTAAGGGGCTTTAAACAATATGAGGTCTCTAATTTTGCGAAGCCCGGTTTTGAGTCACGGCACAATACGAATTATTGGGAGAACTCACCCTATTTGGGCCTCGGCGCAGCCGCTTTCTCTTACGACGGCGCGACCCGATCCAAAAATGTATCGGACGCCTGCGAATATGCGCGGCTTGTCCTGACCGGCAAGAACATAACTGACTTTAGCGAAAAACTGCCTCCGGAAAGAAGAGCTAAAGAGACTGCCGCGGTTAAAATAAGGACGAGAGATGGCATAGATTTTAGTTGGTTTAAGGACAAAACCGGCTACGACCTGGAAAATCTTGCGAAGAAGGCGATACCGAAGCTTATAGATGAAGGTTTTATAAAGTATAAGCGAGATAAGGATACGATTACCGGAATATGCCTTAAAAGGAAGGGTTTCTTGTTCTGCGACACTGTTTCTAGCAGTTTGCTTTGATCCGCCTTTTGTGTTAAAATATTGCTCTAAATACTAAGGAGAAGAGAAATGAAAAAGATAGTGCTTCTAAGGCACGGCGAGAGCACCTGGAACAAGGAAAATCGTTTTACCGGATGGACCGATGTGGACTTATCCGAAAAAGGCGTGTCGGAGGGCCATAGGGCGGGTAAGGCCCTTAAGGACGCAGGATTCGTTTTTGATATAGCTTATACCTCGCTTCTTAAGAGAGCGATAAAGACATTATGGATAACGCTGGAAGACATGGATCTCATGTGGATACCGGTGCATAATTCGTGGAGATTAAATGAGCGCCATTACGGCGCACTGCAGGGGTTAAATAAGTCCGAAACGGCTTCGAAGTACGGAGAAGATCAGGTCCTTGTGTGGAGACGCAGTTATGATGTGCCGCCGCCACCGCTTGAGAAGAATGATCCCAGATCGCCGGCCAACGACCCGCGTTACAAAGATCTGACAAAGGGGGATATTCCTTTTACAGAATGTCTTAAGGATACTGTAGCGAGATTCCTGCCATACTGGCATGAAACCATTGCCCCTGCCGTAAAGAGCGGTAAGCAGGTGATAATAGCCGCTCACGGCAATAGCTTAAGGGCGCTGGTGAAGTATTTGGACAATGTTTCGGATAAAGATATAGTCGGAATGAATATTCCTACAGGACTCCCTCTCGTTTACGAACTTACAGACGACCTTAAGGCTATAAGAAATTATTATTTAGGCGATCCGGAAGAGGTAAAGAAAGCCATGGAAGCTGTGGCAAATCAGGGAAAAGCTAAGAAATAGCGTATGTCGTTTATCGGATAGCATATAGAAAGAGGCTTAAAAGATGGTAAAAATAAAAAGAGCTTTGATAAGCGTATCTGATAAATCTGGGCTTGAAGAACTGGTTAAGGCGCTTGATAAGTTTGGGGTCGAGATAATCTCGACCGGCGGGACCGCTAAAGCAATAAGGGTTCTCGGTATAAAGGTGAAGGATATTTCCGAGTATACCGGTTTTCCTGAGATGCTCGACGGTCGGGTAAAGACTCTCCATCCTAAAGTTCACGGCGGACTCCTCGCTTTACGGGACAGCGAAGAACATATAAATACTGTCAAAGCCCACGGCATAGGTTTCATAGATATGGTTGTCGTTAACTTGTATCCGTTTGAGAAGACCATAGCCAAGCCAGGCGTAAAGCTCGAGGAAGCTATAGAGAATATAGATATAGGCGGGCCATCGATGCTTAGAAGCGCCGCAAAGAACAGCCGTTCGGTTTGCGTGGTGTGTGACCCTTCGGATTATAGCAGAGTCATCGCCGAGATGGAGAAGACTGATGGCAGCGTGTCGGAGGAGTTACTTATAGAGCTTGGCATCAAGGTTTTCGGAAAAACTTCGGCTTATGACGCGGCGATATATGAGTATCTGAATCAGCCCGCCCTGGCAAGCGCGAGAGGCGGGCCAGGGAAGTCAGAAAAAAGTTTCCCTGAAAATCTAAATTTAAAATTTAAAAAACTCCAGGATCTCCGCTACGGTGAAAATCCTCATCAGAAAGCCGCTTTCTACAGAGATGCGGATTCAAGGGAATCTAGCGTTTCAAATGCAGTGCAGCTCCACGGCAAAGAGCTTTCGTTCAATAATATAATAGATCTAAACGCGGCGCTTGAGATAGTAAAAGAGTTCGCCGACCCGGCCGCGACGATAATTAAACATACAAACCCATGTGGTACGGCCACGGCCTCAGATCTTAAGAGTGCTTATTTAGCCGCTCTCGATTGCGACCGCCTGAGCGCGTTCGGTAGTATAGTAGGATTTAACAGGGCGGTCGATGCCGATCTAGCTTTAGTTATATTAAAGGAAGCCGATTTTGTAGAATGTATAATAGCGCCGTCCTATGAACCTAAGGCGCTGGAAGCATTGAAGACGAAGAAAAACCTGCGGCTTCTCGAGGTTAAGGATTTTAGTCAGAAGGCTTCCGGTTCCGATAAAGATATGAAGAAAGTTGTCGGCGGGCTTCTTATTCAGGATAGAGATGCAGCTTCCTTGAGTGAGGCTGACCTTAAGATCGTGACGAAAATTAAACCCACAAAGGAAGAGATGAAGTCTCTTCTATTTGGATGGGTCGTAGCAAAACACGTCAAATCCAACTCTATAGTATTGTCGCAGGGCACTAAGACCGTCGGCGTCGGCGCCGGACAGATGTCGCGCGTCGACTCCGTCATGATAGCTTCCCGGAAAGCCGGATCGAGATCCAAGGGGTCTACCCTTGCAAGCGACGCTTTCTTTCCAAAAGAGGACGGCATAGAGCAAGCCGCCATGGCGGGCGTGAAAGCTATCATACAGCCCGGAGGCTCTATACGGGACAAAGAGGTGATAGCGATGGCTGATAAATTGGGCATCGCTATGGTATTTACGGAAGTTAGGCACTTTAAACACTAGATGACTTATCCAGAAACCCTAAAGTATCTGGACTCTTTTATAAACTACGAGAAGAAAGACGGATACAATTATAAAGAGTCTTTCAAGCTTGATAGGATGGAGAGGCTTTCAGAAGATATAGGCCGGCCTCAGCTCGATATAAGGTCTATACATGTAGCCGGCAGTAAGGGAAAAGGCTCCGTTTCAGCGATAACGCACTCCATACTTAAATCCGCAGGTCTAAGTGCCGGTCTATATACGTCGCCTCATCTTGAAAATTTTCGCGAAAGGATAAGGTTAAACGATTCTCTGATAAGCGAGTCAGACGTGACGCGCCTGGTAGATAAGATCAGGCCGGCAATCGACGATAATGCCGGGCCGAAACCATCTTTTTTTGAGGTCTATACGGCGTTGGCCTATCTTTATTTTTCAGAAAAAAAGGCTGATATTGCGGTTTATGAGACAGGTATGGGGGGCAGGCTCGACGCCACCAATGTTCTTAAGCCTATGGTTTCAGCCATCACGCCGATCAGTTATGAGCATACCGATAAATTGGGCGATACTCTCGGCAAAATAGCTTTTGAGAAAGCAGGAATAATAAAGTCTGGTTCGGTCTGTGTCACAGCTCATCAGGAGAAAGAGGCAATAGACGTCATCTCTTCCGTGTGCAGCCAGATGGGCGCGAAACTTATAGAGGTTGGTAAAGATATATCATTTGAAGAAGTGTCGTGTAGCGATAATGGTTCTCTCTTCAATGTTACCGGTGTTTTCGGGAAATATTCCGGGCTAGAGTGTGGGCTTCTCGGGTCCCACCAGATAGCCAATGCCGCGCTTTCCATTGGCATAATAGAATCGTTAAGGTTTTCCGGTATAAAGATTTCTGAGGAAGCGATAAGGGTCGGTATAAAGACTGCAGCATGGCCCGGCAGGCTCGAGGTAGTTTCGAGGCGGCCACTTGTGGTGCTGGATGGTGCTCAAAACAGAGCCAGCGCAAAAATTCTCGCCCAGGCGGTGAAGAAAATATTTAAATATAATAAACTTAAGCTTGTGCTGGGTGTGTCAAAAGACAAAGATATAGTAGGTATAATCGAAGAGCTCGTGCCGATGAGCGATTCTGTTATTGTGACAAAGTCAAAAATAGTCGAAAGGGCTGCTGATCCAGTAAATATAAAAGCTATGATAGGAGCGTCCAAAGACACCGTGACGACGGCATCAGTAGATGAAGCGATGGATATGGCTTTATCTCAAGTCGGGACGCATGACTTGGTGCTTGTGACCGGATCGCTTTTTGTAGTTGGGGAGGCAAGGAGAAGGTATGACAAGATCAAATGATGATACGATAACAGCCGTTTCTACTCCGATTGGCGAAGGGGGTATCGGCATAGTGCGCTTAAGCGGAGAGCGCGCGATAGAAATAGCGGATAAAGTTTTTGAGGCTAAGAATGGAAAAAAGGTCGCGAGCTTTAAGAGCCACACTGTGCATTATGGACACGTTTTGTATAAAGGTGATGTCGCTGACGAGGCCCTCCTTACCATTATGCGCGCGCCAAAGACTTATACAAAAGAGGACATCGTTGAGATTAATTGCCACGGCGGAATACAGGCTACTAAAAAAGTGCTCGAGTTGGTTATCGATTCCGGCGCCAGGCTGGCCGAGCCGGGAGAGTTCACAAAGCGCGCTTTTCTAAGCGGCAGGCTCGATCTGAGCCAGGCCGAGGCAGTGCTAGATACGATACGAGCTAAGACCGAAAGCTCCCTTAAGTCTGCGTTGAAACAGCTCGAAGGAGGGCTTTCGAAAAAAGTAAACGGACTGATCGACAAATTGGCGGATATTACGGCTGAAATAGAAGCGTCGATAGATTTTCCAGACGAGGATATTACGCCGAAAGATCGGATGAAGCTGGCCGGAGAAGCCGTATCTGTTTTAAGCGGTATTAAGGAACTGATAGATAGTTATGGAAAAGGCATGGTGGCCAGAGAAGGCGTGCTGGCGATAATATGCGGAAAGCCGAATGTCGGAAAGTCGAGCCTCATGAACCTTCTCCTTAAGCGAGACAGAGTGATAGTATCGCCGATACCCGGCACGACAAGGGACGCGGTAGAGGAGATGATCGACCTGGATGGCATTCCTATAAGGCTCGTCGATACGGCTGGTATTGGCCGGGCAAAAGACCCATTAGGTAAGAAGAGCGCAATAAAGACCAAGAGCTATATGAATATGGCCGATATAGCGCTTCTGGTCCTTGACGGATCGCGCAAGATCGACAATAAGGACCGGGAGATGTTCCGGATGGTGAAAGGCAAAAAGAAACTTATAATAGTGAATAAGTCCGACCTGGGCAATAAAGCGGCCGGTCCTGTATTTAATAAACTGTCCGCGGGTTCGGAGTCGCTTGAGATATCGGTTAAGAAGAACATAAATATCGCGCTTCTTGAAAAAAAGATAGCTCTCCTGGTGTGGGGCGGATCTTTCGATCAGAGCGAGAGCCCTATGGTCGCCAGTGCCCGGCACAAGGAGTCGCTTGACAAAGCTTATAAGTCTGTGTTATCAGTGGTTGGGGCTATTAAAAAAAAGTATCAACCGGAACTGGTCGCGGTGGATTTAAAAGAAGCGATCTTTGATCTCGGCCTCATAACCGGCAAATCCGTTTCCGAAGATATATTAAATAGAATATTTGAGAAGTTTTGCATCGGTAAATAGTTAATAGTCAGGAGAGATAATGGACAAGAAGAAGATAGAGAAGGCGGTAAGGGAAATACTAAAAGCGGTCGGAGAAGATCCGCGTAGAAGCGATTTAATAGATACCCCGAGAAGGGTCGCCGAGATGTACGAGGAGATCCTGGGGGGTACCGGCACTAATCCCGAAAAAGAGCTAGAGGTAGTCTTCGAGAAAGACCACGACGAGATAGTGCTCCTGAAGAATATTCCTTTATATTCGGTCTGTGAGCACCATCTTCTTCCTTTTATAGGAAAGGCCCATGTTGCGTATATACCTTCTAATAACAGGGTGACGGGCTTAAGTAAACTGGCCAGAGTTGTGGATTCATTTTCGCGCAGGCTCCAGGTTCAGGAGCGCCTTACGACGGATATTGCGGAGCTGATAATGCGTAAGCTGAAGCCAAAAGGGGTTCTAGTTGTAATAGAAGCTGAGCACCTCTGCATGTCGATGCGCGGAGTAAAGATGCCCGGAGTGCTTACCGTCACGAGCGCCGTCCGCGGCGTATTCAGGAAGAATGAGAAGACACGCGCGGAGGCGATGGCACTTATCAGGGATTGATCATTTTCCTTTGCCGAAAGCCTGCCAGAGGAATCTTCTGGCGGTTTTATCATATACCATAGGTACGGATTCGCCCGGCGTCATCATGTGCTCTACGTAGTCGAACACGTTGCCTTTCCAGACGATATTTCCGTTTCCCGTAGATGTTACGATAAAATCCACTCCCAGTTCCGCGTAATTTTCCGTGGTTGCGGCATCGAGTAGCAATGCCGAAGGCCCGGCGACCGAATTTATAGGGTCGGTCTTTGAGTAAGAATATTTCTTTATAGCCGCCGTTATCTGGAAATTGCTGGAAGCGGGATCATTTACGATCTCAAATTTAACAGATCGCCTATTTCTGATAGAAGATTCCAATACCTTCTTAAAGGCATCTGCGGATATCTGATCCTGTCCGGATTCATTTGTAACTCCGGATATATATATTTTTACCGGATTGCCTTTGTCGAGATATCGGCTTATGTCGATAGTTTCAGCATAAACTGCCTGCCACGCCGCAAGTATTGCGATAAAACATAAAAATATTGCTCTCTTCACCATATCTGCCTCCTTATGATAGTGGTTGAAATACAATCTTATTTATACTATAATAGCATCCTAAAATAAGCAAGGGAATAGCATATGACAGATTATCTGCTCGATTTTTCGAAGAATAGCATATTTTGGACCTCCACGGCTGCATGGCTGACAGCGCAGACGATAAAGGTCTCGATAGGCGTATTCAAGGAGAAGAGATTTAACTTCAAGTGGTTCGTCGGGACAGGGGGCATGCCGAGTTCGCATACCGCTGCCGTCTCAGCCCTAGCGACATCCGTAGGCATAACATACGGTTTTGATTCAGGGTTATTTGCCATTGCGGTAACTTTTGCGCTTGTAGTCATGTTCGATGCCCAGGGCGTCAGACACTCTTCCGGTCGCCAGGCGGCGCTCCTTAATAAGATGCTTGATGATATATATTGGAAGAAGAAGCTGGATGACGAGAAGTTAAAGGAGCTCCTGGGGCATACGCCGGTGCAGGTATGGGCCGGAGCCGTTATCGGGATACTGGTGCCGCTTCTCCTCTACAAATAAGAAAGGTTCTCAATACTCCTGTGATGAAGAAAATAAATCTGATTATTATAAGTGCCGTAGTTCTGGTAATAGCCGGAATATTGGTATTTAACGGTATAAATTTTGAAAAATCTAAAAATACGCCGGTCGCGGAAGTGCCCGCTATAAACGAAGAGGGCGTGTTATTTGACTTAGCCCAGAAGGCCATGGACAGCGGAGATATCATTAAGGCCAGGGATATATATCAAAGCATAGTCGATAAATTTCCGGCTTCAGGTAAAATAGCTAAAGCTCAAAGCTCACTGGAGGATATCAATATAAAGGTATTGTTATCCGATATTCCCGTCAAGGACTCAGAGGTATATACTGTAGAAAAAGGCGACAATCTTACCAAAATAGCAAAGAAGTTTGGCACCACTGCGGACCTTATCATGAGTTCCAATAAGCTTAAGAGTTCTTCTATACAGATAGGAAAGAAGCTCAAGGTTAATAAGGCAAAGTTCAGCATAGTAGTAGATAAGTCCCAGAATATATTAACGCTAAAATCCGGTCAGGAGATAATAAAGACCTATCATGTCTCTACCGGTAAAAATTCGTGCACTCCCGTTGGGACTTTTAAAATTATAAATAAGATAATAGATCCTCCGTGGTATAAGGAGCCTGGCGTCATGATACCCGCCGGCGACCCAAAGAATGTGCTGGGCTCGAGGTGGTTGGGTATCTCGAAGCCGAGCTATGGTATACATGGCACGACCCAGCCGGAAGCTATAGGACAGAGCGTCACCGAGGGCTGTGTACGGATGAGAAATCTCGAAGTTGAGGAGCTTTACATGTTAGTCCCGGAAGGGACCGAAGTAGTCATAACGGATTGATAAAGAAAGAAGCGCTATGGCTGATATGCCGGGGCTGGAATTCGAAAGACCTATACTGGAACTTGAGCGCAAGATAGAAGAGTTCAGGGGCTTTACCGCGCACAAGGACATAGATATATCGAGCGAAGTAACCAGGCTCGAAGAGAAACTTTCACGCATTAAAAAAGAAGTGTACGATAATCTTACCCCCTGGCAGAGAGTTCAGATAGCTCGCCACCCCCGCCGGCCATATACCCTGGATTACATAGAGATGATGATGACCGATTTTATAGAGATACACGGCGACAGGCATTTTGCCGACGATAAGGCTATGATAGCGGGTGTGGCGAAGATAGACGGGGAGAGCGTAGTTGTCGTAGGGCAGCAGAAGGGCAGGGATACAAAGGAAAATCTTGAAAGGAATTTCGGAAGCCCCCATCCGGAAGGCTACAGAAAGGCCATCAGGGTCATGAAGATGGCTGAAAAATTTAACCTTCCTATAATAGCGTTTATAGACACTCCGGGAGCATATCCAGGCATAGGCGCCGAAGAGAGAGGGCAGGCCGAAGCAATAGCCTATAACTTAAGGAGAATGGCCGACATAAGGACGCCTATAATAATTTTTGTGATAGGCGAGGGCGGCTCGGGAGGGGCTCTCGGAATAGGAGTGGGAGACAGAACGTATGTGCTTGAGAACGCTTATTATTCCGTAATATCGCCCGAAGGCTGCGCCGCTATATTGTGGAAAGAGCGAACAAGGGCAAAAGATGCCGCCGCAGCGCTCAAACTTACGGGCAAGGATCTTCTTGAAATGAAGATAATCGACGGCATAATAAAAGAACCTCTCGGCGGAGCGCACAGGAAACCGTCGGAGGCTTGCGAGAATATAAAAAAGACCATAAAAAAGGATCTGGCTATCCTGAAGAACATATCCAAAGATAAGCTCGTCGACATGAGGTATGACAAGATAAGGGCTATCGGCGTATTCAGGGAGTCTTAAGACAAAAAAGAGTGGAAAAAAAAGATATAAAATTTGACAGCAATTCAGGATACATAAGAGAGTCCTCGTCCAGGATATTGAAAGATCTTGAGATCTACGGCATCGGCGAAAAGGCGGAATTCGAAATAAAGCTTTGTGTAGAAGAAGCTGTGCGAAACGCCATAGTTCATGGCAATAAGTCAGATCCTAAGCGGCAAGTCCGGCTGTGTTATTGGATGGATAAAGACGTTCTTAATATAGAGATAGAAGATGAGGGGGCCGGTTTTAATCACGAATTAGTTAAAGACCCGACCAAGGAAGAGAACCTTTTAAGGACTTCCGGCAGAGGAGTGTTCTTAATAAAAAAATTAATGGATAAGGTTGAATTTAATACAAAAGGTAATATAATCATTATGAAGAAAAGGGTTAAATAAAGGAGATAACTATGGCTGTAAGAATAGATCCCAAGCAAGGCCTGACGGTGTGTCACATCGACGGCGAGATAGACATAAATTCAAGTCCCATGATAAAGAAATCCTTTGATAAACTTATATCTCAAAAAACGCCAAAGATAGTGATAAATCTTTCAAAGGTGACATATGTAGATTCCTCCGGTCTGGCTACACTCGTGGAGTTACTTAAGAATATGAGATCATATAACGGTAGGATGAGGCTTGCCTGTATGTCTCCTAAGATAAAGAGCCTTTTCGAAATAACGAAGCTTGAGAAACTTTTTGAGATACTGGCGGATGAGGAAACAGCGATCACCAACTTCTAAAACAATGAATATAGTAGAAAAAATAGGCAGCGTAATACTTGGAACCGTGAGAGAGACGGGCGAAGTTTTAAAACTTCTGGGCGATACCATATATTGGCTCGTTATCGGACCGGTTAAAAATAAATTTGTAAAGAGCGACAGTATATTTGCGCAGATGGTATTTGCCGGGGTTGGATCGCTCATAATAGCGCTATTTGTATTATTCTTTACCGGCATAGTTATAGCGATGCAGAGCGCCTATCAGCTTGCAAGGTTTGGCGCAAACATCTACGTAGCGCCGATGGTGGGCGTCAGTATCGTCAGGGAATTGGGGCCGGTCCTGACGGCGCTAGTAGTGGCGGGCCGCGTCGGCGCGGCCATCACCGCCGAGCTCGGGACTATGAAAGTGACCGAGCAAATAGAAGCGCTCGAGACGATGGCGCTAAATCCAATACGCTTCCTAGTGGTGCCGAGATTTTTAGCCCTCATAATTATGCTGCCGTGCCTTACAATATTCGCCGACCTCATGGGTATGTTTGGTGGGTTTCTTATAGGAGTTTTTAATCTGGGCCTCGACCCGTACCGCTATATCACTTTTTCCTTTAAGTTCATGTTATGGAAGGATGTATGGACAGGGCTTGTGAAGAGTTTTGTATTCGGCATAGTGATATCCATGGTGGGCTGCTACATGGGCTTAAAGACCAAGGGCGGGGCTGAGGGTGTAGGTAAAGCC
>Ga0268280_1002266_pt1 | contig 11406 bp, 13 predicted proteins | sample saktaG_9_FD_190139 | JGI IMG/M metagenome (GOLD analysis project Ga0268280, IMG submission 190139) | Saline water microbial communities from Sakinaw Lake, British Columbia, Canada - sak_2011_5_24_40m | ecosystem: Environmental > Aquatic > Non-marine Saline and Alkaline > Saline ...
TCATCCGGGACTTGCCTACGCTTTGAGTCTGTGTTAATGTTCACAGGGTGGCTCCTTCTTAATAGATTTGTACTTGTCCGTACCAAACTATTATAGACAGGAGTCATCAACTCTTATACTAATGACACGTTATTCAAAATATCTTTAGCTTTCTGTACATCTTTCCCCATTTGCACCTTCAAGTCTTCGGCGCTGCTGAATTTCATCTCATCCCTCAACCTGGCCACCAGCTCAATAGATAGTCGTTTGCCATAGAGGTCGCCGTCGAAATCCATTATATACGTCTCGACCAGGCGCCTGAGCCCGTCGAAGGTAGGGCGCAGGCCGATATTGGACACCGAGTTCAGCCTCCGCCGTCCCAGGCGGGCGATGGTGGCATAGATGCCGTCCCCGGGTATGGCCTGCTCCGGCTGCATACTTAAATTGGCCGTGGGGAAACCCAGGGTTCGGCCGCGCCGGTCGCCCTGCACCACCCTTCCCTCGATGCTGAAGCGCCGTCCCAGCATCTCCTCTACCTTATATATATCCCCTTCCGCCAGCAGTTTGCGGATGGCGCTGCTGCTGATGACCTCGCCTTCCAGCCTGGCCGGCCTGACCACCTCCACGCGGAAATCCAGCTCCTCGCCTATGCTCTGCAGGTAGCCGGGGTCGCCCTGCCGGTGATGTCCCAGGGCGAAATCCGGCCCCAGCACCAGACCGCTCATATTCAGGTGCCTTTGCAGCAGGAGGACGAATTCGCGGGCGGTCAGGTTGGCCACGTTGCGGGTAAATGTCACGGGTACGACCACATCCACTCCGGCCGCGCGCAGCAGCCGTGTGCGTTCCCGCAGCGTGGTTATCCAGGGTATGGTATCCCTGCGCCCCAGCACCTTCTCCGGGTGGGTACGGAAGGTGACCACCCCTGCCGGGCAGCCCTTCTCGCGCGCGCGCGCCACCAGGTGCCCCAGCAGGCTCAGGTGACCGCGGTGCACGCCGTCGAAGACCCCGATAGTCAGCAGGGTGGGGAGGGAAGGTTTATACCTGGCCAGTTCTTTTTCAATATTCATAATTTTTTGTTGCCACTGTATTTCCCCTGCTATCGTCATTGCGAGCGAAGCGTGGCAATCTTGTGATCCCGAACGCGTCACACAGGATTGCCGCGGCACTTCGTGCCTCGCAATGACGGGACAAGGAACGCTCACTATGGTGACCGTTCTCTTATTTCACGTGGACGATATTTTAACACTAACGGAGGAGGCAGTCATAATATCATCCGCGACATGGCTGATGGTATAATAAATCTATGGCTACACAGCGGAAGACAAGGGTCACGAGCCTCGAAGAGATCAGGGAGATCATCGATCAGCATAGACCTGAATTAAAAAGGCAGTTTCACGTCGACAAGATCGGCGTGTTCGGCTCCTACGCGCGCGGCAAGCAAAAGAGGCGAAGCGATGTTGATTTCCTGGTGACATTTGATAAAGATATCAGCCTTTTCGACCATGTCGATTTAAATCTATATCTCAAGGAACTTATGGGGCGCAAGGTGGATGTCATACCGCATGACAATCTGCGTCCGGAGTTGCGTGAATATGTGCTAAAGGATTTAGTCTACCTATGAAAGCTTATTCGCTTTATCTCAAAGACATCCTGTCAAATATCGAAACTTATGTTTAATAATTTGTATCGGCCAGTGTCGTCCGGTGTAACAGCCCTGGCAATAGCATTGTTACTGTGCGTGGTCATATCGCACGGGACGGCGCAAACGGCGCTCGCCGATACTCCAGGCACGTGCAGTATCTCCCCGTCCACCCTTCCTGCGGGCACGGCCGGCGCGGCTTACTCCACCACCCTTGAAGCCAGCGGTGGAACGGAGCCTTACACATGGACGGTAATCGGCGGGGCGCTGCCGGCGGGCCTGACACTGGGCAGCGCTACCGGCATCATATCCGGAACACCCTCCGCCGCCGGGACTCACAGTTTCATTGTGCGGGTTGACGATAGCGCGCAGCATTATTGCACCATGTCGATCTCCATATCAGTGAACTCCTCCGAGACAGCTTCAGATGTCGAAACGATATCAACCCTGATGATAAGCAATGCCGACAGCCTGGTGCTCTCGAACAATGTCCTGTCCGCCTCGAAAGAGCTGTCCAGCTCCGACGGACGTGTCAGGCTCAGCCTGGCGGCCGGAACAACGATCAACATGCAGGGGCTGACGCAGCTCGGGGTGGCCACCGAGTCCAATCCCCCGGCGGCAACGGATAACTCCACGCTGATACGGGCTTACAGCTTCATACCCTCCGGCGCCACCTTCTCCCCCGCCGCCACGATGACGCTCAAATACGAGAAAACATCCCTGCCGGCCGGCGCTGCGGAATCAGACCTCTACATTGCCTTCTGGAACGGCGCGGCCTGGGAGAAGATAACCTCCAGCGTGGACACGGGCACACAGGAAGTCTCGACCCTGGTAGGGCACTTCACCATTTTCGCCATCCGGTACTTTCCTTTAGCCACGGCCACGACCACTACCACCACGACCACCACCACTACGAATGCAACGCCCGTGACTGTTTCCGCCAATATCCTGGGCGCCATCTCCTCGTTCAGCGCCAGCGGAGGTAAGCTGCCCTCAGCTGTCAGCCTCAGCAGCTCCAACGGCAAGATGGGCATAAGCCTCGCGGACAATACCACGGTAAGCCTTCCTGCCGGCAGCCAGCAGATCACCGTCATGCAACTCGCCACCATGCCGACGCCCCCTGCCGGCAGCGAAGTCATAGAAGCCTATGCCTTCGGCCCCGATAATACCACCTTCAGCCCGGCCGCCACGGTCACCATAAAATATGACCCGGCCGTCCTGCCCGCTGACGTGCAGGAATCCAACCTTTACCTGGCGCTGATGGAGAATGCCGGATGGACGGAGGTACCCTCCACGGTCGATACCCAGGCTAAAACGGTGACCGCGAAGGTTAGCCATTTCTCCATATATGCGCTTCTGGGCAGGGTGACGTCGGCTCCTGCGGCTCCTGCTACTCCTGCGGTATCCGAGACACCCTCATCCGCCCTTTCCACCTTCAGCACGTCCGACCTGTCGGTCAGCCCCGTCTCAGCCAAAGCGGGGCAGGCCGTAACGGTGTCAGTGCGCGTGGTCAACGGCGGCTCTGCCGAGGCCAGCAAGACAGTCGTATTAAAAATCAACGGCCAGGACGAGTCGCAGAAGGAGTTGACGCTGGTACCGGGCAAATCGCAGGTGGCCAGCTTCAGCGTGGTCAGGGCTGAGCCCGGCCGGTACAGCGTCAGCATTGACGGTCAGAGCGCCGAGTTCAGCGTTACGGCCGCGGCAGGCAACGAAGCCCCCTCCGGCATGTCCATCCCCATACTCGTGATCATCGGCGCGGGCGGCCTGCTGATCATCGTGCTGGTCATCGTGCTGCTCATGAGGCAGAGGTCATCCGGGTACTGACGATACCATTGTCATTTTCGTTACTACAACAGCGACGCGAATTCCTCTTTGGTTAGATCAACATCCCGGAGTATCTTACTCATAAGGCCTTTGCCGATGGACTCGCCCTTGTGCACAGGAATGACCGTAGTCCTGCCATCAGGGTGTGCAAGCTTAATATGGCTACCTTTTTGATGAACTATTTGAAAACCGGCTTTAGTTAAAGCTTTAACAATTTCATCACCGGTTAATGCCGGCAGGCTGGTCATACTGCTATTTTCTGTATGCCGATAAATTGGAGGTCATTTGCATTTACGCCGTCCTCCGTTTCAAGGCATACCAGGGTGGCCTCCCTGATCCGCTCCATGAGCTCGTCCAGAGACTTAGCCTGGGTATGGCAGCCTTTCAGTTGCGGGACTGAGCCAACAAAATAGCCATCTTCATCTTTTTCAATAATAACCGTAAATTCCCTTCTCACAACTCATCTCCTGCATAAACTCAGTAACCTGAAGCTTGATCCATAATCAAACCATTATCCGTAAGCAAGTGTATATCAACAATGGCCATTTTTCAAAATTAAGTCGCATTTTGAATTTGTTTAGGTTTTAGCATTTATTTATTGTTTGGAATTTGGCTTTTGGAACTTGGAATTTTCTTCCCTCGGCTATTAAGGATGGTATAATGAAGCTATGGCTACACAGAAGAAAACAAAGGTCACGAGCCTTGAAGAAATTAAAGAGGTCATCGATCAGCATAAGCCTGAATTAAGAGGGCAGTTTCACGTCGATAAAATCGGCGTCTTCGGGTCCTATGCGCGCGGCGATCAGAAGAAAAGAAGCGACATAGATTTTCTGGTAACGTTCGATGAAACGATCAGTCTTTTTACGCTCGGCGGTTTATATGAATATTTAAAGGAAATCACGGGAGCCGCTGTTGATGTTGTACCCGGGGAAGATCTCAGGCCTGAATTCAGAGATAGGGTTATGAAGGATGTTGTATATATATGAAGGAATATGCTGTCTATCTAAAAGATATAATTGACAACATTGAGCGTGCACAGAAATTTATCGCTGATATCTCCTATGACGAATTTGTCCACGATGATCTGCGTAACTATGGTGTAGTTAGATGTTTGGAAATAATAGGTGAAGCTACCAAGCGTCTACCTGAGGAATTACGTGATCAACATCCTGATATACCCTGGAAATCAATGACTGGAACGAGGGACGTTGTTGCTCATGCATATGCATCAATCAACCTGTATAAAGTCTGGCGAACCGCCAAAGATGATTTACCTCCGTTAATACAACCTATACGAAATATCCTATCAGGCCTGGAATGATAGGATTTGAAGTAAGGTATTTGCACAATTTTGCTCAATGACTGGCACGTGGAATCCCGGCAATCTTTCGACTGAACTTACCATTATTTCTCTATAAAATACCCCCCCCGCAGTATCAGTACAAATCTCCGGTGTAGCGCACATCAATATATTATCGTTGCAAATGGGTTGTGCTGAAGGGCTCAGCCCTTCAGATTAAATAACTCCCCTTTCCTCCCCCCTTGACAACAGTGTTATAATCCCCATATAGAGCACAGCACGCACATGTGGAATGTGCGGTCTGTGCAGGAAATAATGGAAATGCAGGAAATCACGGAAACCGTGGATATAGTGGATGGCATGGATGCCACCACAATATATAGTTATTTAACGGAAATGGGAGGGAAAAAATATGCCTGAAATCAGAGCGAGCGTTACGGTGGAGGTGCACCGTAAGCTTAAGGAGGAGGCGGCGCGGGACGGCAAGCACCTCAAGGAGCTCGTCGCCGAGGTGCTCGTGGAGCACATTAAAAACGGCGGAGGAGGCGCCAGGAAAGCGGCGAAAAAAGCGTGGTAAACCTTTAACGACGATTTTTCGTTATAGATATGGCTGAGTATTATCTTAATAATTCATTAACAATGACGAAATATAGTGTTAACAATCAGGGCCAACCAGGAGGTGTTAAGAATGTCATGAAAAATGGCATAAAGCCACTTTACATTATTTATAATCAAATTGGAGGTGAAAAACATCAAGATGAATAGCACAAAATTCAAAGGTTTTAGTTTACTGGTAGTACTGGCGCTGCTGCTTTCAACAGTAGCGATGGTAGTCCCGGCAGCCCCTGTAAATGCGGCTGTAGATACCGTTACTATCAACACTACAGGATTTCCGCTTTTCGGCCACACCGGCGGAATGTCACCGTCGGTACCATTTACGGTACACACAGACGCAGACACAAATGGCGACCTGCGTCTTGAAGTATTAACGCATGGTACTACTAACTCAGTAGCGACAAATGATATAACCAACGTAGCTCTCCCTGTAACAGGGGACAATATCTTTACCACTTATCAGATTAACCTGACTGGTGTTGCTGCAGGTACTTATGATCTCAGGGCAAGCGCACTTCAGCCCTCCGGCGGAGGTGACAGGAAATATTCTGCAATCGCGTCAAATGCCCTCGTCATAGATAACACGATCCCGGCTGTGACGCTGACCAATCCCAACGGGGGCAACTACATCAGCGCAAATGATAATTATACCGTATACTTCACGGTGACGGACGCCATACCCAATGTAACCAACGTGACCGTAAGCGGTATGTACAGCGTGGACGGCGGCACCAACTACAGCTATGTTGCATTTACTGACACGTCCGTATCCAAGGGCGCCACGAGCGCCGTTTGGCCGGCCACCACCATGCCGGGCACTGACACCAATACGGCCAGGCTGCAGTTAACCGTCACGGATGCTGCCGGCAATCAAAGGGTAGTCAACAGCGCCAGCAATTTCACAATTATAAAAACGTTGCCGACGGTGGCAATACACCAGCCGACCAGCAGCTCCTCGTGGAACGGAGCATCGACCCAGGTCATACAGTTCACAACAATCACCGGCCTCAGCGTGGCCCAGGACTATAAAATAGAGTTTTACAACGGTACTGACTGGACGACCGTCAAGGACTGGAGCGCTTCGGTAACTGCCGTGGCCGGCCTTGTCAATTACAGCTGGGTCGTTAATAACACCTATCGCGGCGCGGCAGCGCAGATCATGGTAACGCCCAAAGACAAGGCAGGCAACATAGGCTCAGCGGAGCCCAGTGATACATTTACCATCGTTGATATAACGGCGCCAACCGTTAGTGTGACTGCGCCGCTAACGGGCACCAAGTTCTATTCGGGCGTTACGGCAACGGGCACAAATCCTTTAATAAGCTGGACATCCACCGATAACGTACTTAGCCTTGGTGTTACTGACCAGACACTCGATTATGATATTTACTTATCGACTAACGGCGGCACCAACTATACCCTCGATTCGACAATATCCGCCGATGATCAACCACAGGGGCTTAACAACATTACGACATGGACACCTCCAGCGATGCTGGCTTCAAGCACCGCATGCAGGATCAAAGTAGTGCCATCAGATCATGCGACTGTTCCGAATATAAATAGTACCGGCGCCATAAGCCCCACCTTCAGCATACTGCTGCCGGGCACTGTAACAGTAACCAACCTGGTGCCGAATGGCAGCCAGACCTGGCAGGTAGGCACCACGCAGAGCATCACATGGACAGCCGCCGACTCCTCGGACAGCTCAGCCAGGTTGAATTACCTCATAAAACTCTCCTCAGATGGAGCAACCTTCCCCACCACGATAGCCAATCTGACAAATCAGACACCTGGAGCTAAAACTTATAGCTGGCCAGTTTCCGATAATGTGAGCGCCAGTTGTAAAATTCAGATAACAGCTTCAAACCCGGCCAGCGGTGTGACCGGTACCCCGGTGGCAAGCAGCGGCAATTTCTCCATCACAACAGCCAGCTTCCCTGTGGAAACCGCCACCGTATCGCTAAAGGAAGGCTGGAACCTTATTTCGCTTCCGCTAATTCCGACCAATACCGATATCAGAAACATACTATCGACCAGCATAGGCAGCGTGAACTATGTATGGCAGTACAATGGCGGCACGAGCTGGTATTCTTTTGCCCCCAACCTGCCTACTCCCATAAATTCGCTTACCACTATGGTTGACGGCAAAGGCTACTGGATAAATATGTCTGCCGACTCCAGCTTTACTTTCCAGGGCAGGAAAGGCAATCCTGCTCCGAGCATTCCGCCCGTGTATACAACGACAACGGGATGGAATCTGGTAGGTTATAAATCCACAGTCAACCACACTGTAGGTCAATACCTGGGTACAAATGTGGCCAACTATAATGTTCCTGTTACAGGATTCTCTAACATCGGCACCGCCCCCGGCGAGCAGGTATTCACCGTCAAATATGCATCGGATAATATGACGCCGGGCAACGGATACTGGGTATACTACACATCCACCGGCTCCATTGCTCCGCCACCGGATTAAAACTTACCACAGTAACCGCGAAAAATCAGGTCCATATGGGCGGGGCAACTGCCCCGCCCATATAACTGTAAGAGTCAAATAACAAGGAGTTAGAAAATGAATGCATCGACCTCTGATAAGATAAAAAACTTGGTTTTTCCGCTGACCTGCCTGGCCGTGATGCTGTACATGATCCTCTGCCCGTGTGTGATTGCATTCGCCGACGCGCCGCCGGGAGTGCCGCAGCAGTTTTATGGCGCCGTCACTATCAACGGTGTGACTGCAGCGGCAGGTTATATCGTTGTCACCAAGGTAAACGGGGTCGATAATGCCTGGAGTACCACCGATTCACAGGGCAGGTATGGTTATAGCTCCGCCCTCCAGGTTACCGGCACCCAGGGCGCTACAATTGATTTCTACGTGAACAATGTTAAGGCCAGTCAAACCGCATCATTTACTGCGGGAAATATCAGTGAACTGAACCTGACCGTCAGCGGCACGGTGCCGCCACCTGGCAGCGTCGCCCCGCCCGGTACGGCCACCACCATCACAACCAGCATACTAAGCCAGGCTGATTCGCTGGTGCTTAACAACAGCACGCTGGTTACGGCCAAAACCCTGGCCAGCAGCGACAGCAGGGTCAAGCTGAGCTTCATGGCAAATACCACTATGAACCTGCAGGGTCAGACCACACTGGGTGCTGCCAACGAGTCCAGCCCACCTTCCGCCTCGGATGGCTCTACAATGGTGAATGCCTATGCGTTTTCACCGTCCAGCGCCACCTTCTCACCGGCGGCCACACTGACGCTTACATATGATACCCTCCCCTCCGGAGTCACAGAATCAGGCCTTTACATCGCATATTATGACGGCGCCAACTGGCAGAAGCTCACCTCTACGGTAAATACGTCGACCAAAGCGGTGACTGCCTCGGTGTCGCACTTCACTATATTTGCCATCAGGTATGCTGCGCCATCTGAGACCACAACCACGACTACCACTACAACTGAAACAACTGAAACAACTCAAACCACTCCTACCACGGGCACGGTAAGCACCAACGTGCTGGGCACCAGCGGCTCGTTCTCGGTAAGCAATGGAGTGGTGGCCTCTCCCGCCAGCATTGCCAGCACCAATGGCAACCTGAGCTTGAGCCTCGCTTCCAATACGGCCGTTAACCTTCAGGGCAGCCAGAACATGACCGTGATACAGCTTGCTTCATCACCGACCCCGCCATCCGGATCAAAGGCCATCGCGGCCTATTCCTTCGGCCCGGACAACGCTACCTTCAGCCCGGCCGCTACACTGACCGTAAAATATGATCCCGCCAGCCTGCCGACAGACGTATCTGAATCCAATCTCTACATCGCCCTCTTGCAGAACAGTAGCTGGAGCGAGTTGAACTCCACGGTCAATACTTCGGCCAAAACCGTCACAGCGCAGATCAGCCATTTCTCCACCTACGCCGTGCTGGGCAAGACTTACACCGCTAACGGCATACCGGTAACAACGGCAGGCGCCGGCGCCTTCAGCACATCTGACCTTGCCGTTTCGCCGGCAAGCGCCAAAGCAGGTGAGATGGTGACAGTGTCGGTGCGCGTGGTCAACGGCGGCGCCGGCGCGGCGACCGGGACCGTCGTCCTGAAGATAAACGACCAGGACGAGGCGCAGAAAAACGTGACCATGTCAGCGGGTGAGTCGAAGGTGGTCAGCTTCAATGTCAGCAGGAGCGATCCGGGCATCTACAAGGTCAGCATCGATAGCCAGAGCGACAGCTTCCAGGTCACGGGCGGCAGCGGCGGGCAGCCTGCCGACATGTCAACGCTCATTATCATTATTATTGCCGCCGGCGGCCTGCTGGTCATCTTCCTGGTCATCATGCTGATCATGAGGCAGAGATCGTCGTAGGGATATTAAAGATAAATCCAGGACGGCTCGTATCGTGTCATTGCGAGAAGCGCAGCGACGAAGCAATCTAATCCCGTGATACCTTCGAATCCACAGATTGCTTCGCTTCGCTCGCAATGACGACGTAATTACCGGGCGGGCCTGAAGGTGCGCCCCTACATTGTATATCCTTGCGAGGAGCGCCATTTAACACATCATAGCGGGCTGATATCTTTGACATCTGACTCAGGCAGTAATATCATTCTCTTGAATATAATAATTTGCCTGTGGGAGATTTATTTTGAACTTAAAAGTTATCCTTGAGCCCTCAGAAGAGGGCGGCTACACTATATACGCCCCTTCCCTCCCGGGGTGCATAAGCGAAGGAGATAGCGAAGCTGAGGCGTTAACCAATATCAAGGAGGCTATCGAGCTCTATCTTGAACCTGTTGATGACGAGCTTTTCGTGAGCGACAGCCACCTGGTCAAAGAAGTCGCCTTATAATGAAGGTACCCAGCCTTCCTTATCGTCAGGCCATCAACGCCTTTCAGCGAAGCGGTTTCGTCGTTGTCCGGCAGCGTGGTAGCCATATACGGCTACAGAAGAGAAGTGGTGAAAAAGTAGTCAAGATCGTGGTTCCTGCCCACATCCCCATCAAGCGGTCTACCCTATCACGCATAATTAAATCATCCGGCCTTACCCTGAAAGAATTCTTGAAACTTGTCTAAATTGCTGGCCGCAATGACAGGATACGTAGTTATTATAAATTTATTATAATAGTGCCCATGCTTATCATTTATACCGGTTTAATCATCGCCTCCTACTTCCTGGGCGCCATGCCGTTCATGATAATGATCGGCCGCATGCGCGGTGTGGACCTTTCCCGGGAGCCTGACCTGCACCAAGCGCTGTGGCACAAAGTCGGCCGCCCCTGGGGCATACTGGGCATTGCTCTGGATGTACTAAAGGGCGTGGCGCCGGTGCTGGCCGGCTTTCTGCTGGGCTTCCCGCTGCCAGTCAACGCGCTGGCAGGCATGGCTGCGCTGTGCGGGCAGATGTGGCCGGTCTTCCGTAAGTTCGACGGCGAGCGCGGCAACACGGTCAGCGTGGGTATCAATCTCACGCTCAGTCTGGCCTACGGCGTCCCCATCATCTTTATCATCGCCCTGGCCATAGCCATGGCCGGCTTCTTGATCCGCACCACCCTGCGCTGGAAGGCCAGCGGCAGCAACCTGGACGAGCGGCTGCGCCTGGGCGGGTCCCCCAGCCTGGTCTTTCCCCTTGGAGTGATCATCGGCTTCGCCTCCTGCCCGGTCAGCTCGGCCCTGCTCGGCCAGCCGGCCGGGATGACCCTTGCCTTAACAGGCGTGGTCGCGCTTATCCTGGCACGCCGCCTGACGGCGGGGCTGCTAAACGACCTGCAAGGCAGCAGGCGACCGTGGAACGTTATCGTCAACAGGCTGCTCTTCGACAGGAGCGAGAGATAAAGCACCGCCACGTCATTGCGAGGAGAACCTTTTATCATGTCATTGCGAGGAGAACCTTTTATCATGTCATTGCGAGGAGAACCTTTTATCATGTCATTAGTATAAGAGTTGATGACTCCTGTCTATAATAGTTTGGTACGGACAAGTACAAATCTATTAAGAAGGAGCCACCCTGTGAACATTAACACAGACTCAAAGCGTAGGCAAGTCCCGGAT
>Ga0268280_1002268_pt1 | contig 11393 bp, 7 predicted proteins | sample saktaG_9_FD_190139 | JGI IMG/M metagenome (GOLD analysis project Ga0268280, IMG submission 190139) | Saline water microbial communities from Sakinaw Lake, British Columbia, Canada - sak_2011_5_24_40m | ecosystem: Environmental > Aquatic > Non-marine Saline and Alkaline > Saline ...
TACCCGTCAAAAGCCTTGGTAGGCCATTACCCCACCAACTAGCTGATAGGACGCGAGCTCATCTCTAAACGGAAACTCTTGCGAGCCTCCTTTACTTACAATTGCTTATGCAATCGTAAACACATCGGGTATTACCCTCGCTTTCGCAAAGCTATCCCCGACTTAGAGGTAAATTACTCACGTGTTACTCACCAGTCTGCCGCTATATCTTTTTTCCTTTGACAGATCAGCCTTGCGGCTTCACCATCTCAAAAAAAAAGTATCGCTCGACTTGCATGCCTAATCTACGCCGCCAGCGTTCACTCTGAGCCAGGATCAAACTCTCCGAAAAATTTCGAAAAATTATGTATAATGGCTCTAATGATTCATTTAACTTCAAACCTCATGAATTGACCTTAATAATTCCCTTTGGAATTACTTTTGGCCTCGCTTGGCAATTCAATTATCAAAAGAGCAAACAAAAAAACGTCCCGACAAAATTTGTCGGGACGCAAAATCTATTGTTACTTCGCGCCCTTATTGTCGATGCGGATTAATTGCTAGAAATTGTCAACTGCGTATTAATTGTTTTCACAATATTTTTTCCCTCTTTATAAGGGAATATGCATTTTAATACAAAACGCATTTTTGTCAAGAACTTTTTTAATTATTTGCGGCTATTTAATTAAGCTCCTAAACACTTGGCTCTATTGCAGATTCTCCTCTGCGGACTCAATGCGCCATCAACTGCGAGATCTTAAAAATCGGCAGAAATAACGCCACTACAATACCGCCAATAACAATACCTAAAAAAGCAATCACCAAGGGCTCGATCAAACTGGTTAATGCCCCCGCCGCAGCATCAACCTGATCATCATAAAAATCAGCAATTTTAGAGAGCATTTTTTCTAACTGGCCAGTTTGTTCGCCAACATTAATCATTCGCGTAACCATCGGCGGAAAGACCCCGCTTTTAGCCAACGGCCGGGAAATCGGTTCACCGTCACGTACGCTTTTAGAGCAATTGACTACCGCCTCCTCCACTACCTTATTGCCTGCGGTTTTACTAACAATATCTAAAGCACTTAAAACTGAAACTCCGCTCTTAACTAAAGTAGAAAAAGTACGCGAGAACTTAGCCACAGCCAACTTACGTAAAAGAGGGCCAAAGACCGGAGCCTTTAATGTTAATCGGTCAAACGCATATCTACCTTTTTGCGTCTTTAAGTATCTTTTGAATAAATATATGCTAACTCCTATGAACAATATCGAAAATAAAAAATATTTTCTCAAAAGGTCGCTAACCAGAATCAAAACTTGGGTAGGTAGCGGTAATGTCCCCCCCAATGAATCAAAGATACCTTTAAAGGTAGGAACAACTTTAATTAAAAGTACAGCCGTAATAATAATCGCCATACTCACTACTACTGCCGGATAAACAAGACTAGAAACTATTTTACGATTTAAGGCTGCCTGCTTTTCCATAAAGGTAGCCAAGCGATCAAGGATCTCATTTAACATGCCGGAGGCTTCCCCCGCTTTTACCATATTCACAAAAAGATCAGAAAAAACTAAAGGATGTTTAGCCAGGGCATCACAAAAACTCATACCAGCTTCGATATCCTGGCGCACATTACCCACAATACCCCTTAAATTATCATTTTCAATCTGCTCCGCTAAAATACCTAAAGCATTAACCAGGGGAATACCAGCGTCGATCATCGTCGCCAACTGACGGGAGAAAACGACTAAATCCTCAAGCTTGACCTTTTTATCAACCAGCTTCGGATGAGCCGCAGAAAGCTCAACAAACTCCACAGAAAAGACCACCATTTCTTTTTTATGTAAAATATCCGCCACCTCAGCCTCTGAAGCAGCCTGAATTATTCCATTTACGGAAACCCCTTTTTTATCTTTTGCGGAATATTTATAGTTATTCATCTTCTAGCTTGCTCATTAGTGAAAAAAATTATAGATTATCAACCACTTTTAAAAATACTTCCACGATCTTTGGATCAAATTGCGTGCCACTATTACGTTTAATTTCTAAAATCGCCTCTGCCTTCATCAAGGGTAATTTTCTATAAGAACGTGCGGAACGCATAGCTTCATAAGCATCCGCCACATGAATGATACGCGCACCTAAAAGGATATCTTCACCTCTTCGTCCCTCCGGGTACCCTGTGCCATCATAATGTTCATGATGTTGCCTTACTAAGTCTACCACCCCGCCTAGAAAAGTCAATGGTTCCAGAATTTTAGCACCAATCGTAGGATGCTTTTTAATCTGCTCCCACTCTAAAGCGGTCAAAGCAGAAGTTTTTAGCAGAATATTATCTTCGATGCCTATTTTACCCAAATCATGCAACTCGCAAGCCTGATGGATCAATTCAATATCTTTAGCCGAAAGCTTTAGCTCATTAGCCATAACTATTGCGTAGCGCGCGACATTCTCTGAGTGGCTATGTGTATAATGATCTCGTGCATCAATGGCTTGCGCCAAGACGCGAATAGTACGCATATAAGTAGAACGTAAATCTTCATACAACCTGCTTAGGCTACTTGTAGAGTCTTCAATTCTTTTAGCTAAAAGTGTATTCTGCTTCTCTAAAGCCTGGTTATTTTCCTTCAACCCTTGATTCATCCTTCGGCTAAAAGTTAATAATGTGTGCAATTTAGCGCCTTTATCGATAATAAACTTTAATTTGTCTACGTTTACCGGCCAAATCATGCTTTCAAACACTCCTAATTCCGCAAACTCATTTACCAAACCATCCTTCAGCGTATCCAGCAAAACAATTACCACACAATCAGGATCAACTTTTTTTATCTCAAACATCAACGCGTCAATATTTGTTTCTGCAGCAGCATATTTCACAAAAACTAAATCACTCATCCCGTTACTTAAGTTTAAGCTGGCTGCCTGAAAATTTGGCTCCACAACAATAGCATATTCCCCAAAAGCAAACAGCTGTTCCTGAAAACAATTAGAAAACCCCTTATCATTACAAATTAAAAGTATTTTTCCAAGAATTCCCATAATTATTCCTCAGTAGTAATTCTAATCGCCTCATCCAGAGTAGTCAATTCCTCTTTTACCTTTTGAAAAGCATCATCGCGCAATGTTTTCATTCCCAATTTTCCCACTACATAACCTTTGATTTCATCTATTGATTTCCTGCGAATAATCATCTCCCTTATTGTATCATCAATTAAAATCGTCTCCAACACCGCAACCCGTCCAAAGAATCCGGTATTATTACAATATTTACATCCTTGCGCGGCATAAAAGGTAGCGTTACCGAGAAAACCGATTTTTTTCAAAAAATCATCAGAAATTTCAATGGGCTTGCGGCATTTAAAACAGATCTTACGTGCCAACCGCTGTGCACAAAACATGACTATACTAGAAGCCACCAAAAACGGTTCAACCCCCATATCGATAAGGCGGGTAATGCTCGAAATTGCATCATTGGTATGCAGGGTGGAAAGTACCAGCTGTCCGGTGAGCGCCGCTTTAATGGCGATATCCGCAGTCTGAGCGTCTCTAATCTCACCGATCATAATGACATCCGGGCTTTGACGCAGAATAGAACGCAGTCCTGAAGCAAAATCTAAACCAATATCCGGTTTAACCTGTACCTGAGTGATTCCTTCTACCTGGTATTCTACGGGATCCTCAATCGTAATAATATTTCTCTCGGCAGTGTTGAGCTGGTTTAACACAGAATAAAGCGTAGTAGATTTACCACTACCGGTGGGACCGGTAACCAGCATCATGCCAAAGGGTTTAGCTACTGCTGCTTTAAAAGTCGCCGCGGGCTGCTCTGAAAAACCCAGCTTATCTAAACCAATGGAAAGATTCGCCTTGTCTAAGGCCCGCAGCACAAATTTTTGGCCAAAGGTTGTTGGCAAGCTAGAAACTCTAAAATCTACCTCCCGTCCCTCAGTCTTAACTTTGAATCTTCCATCCTGGGGAATGCGATTTTCGGTAATATCCAAATTAGAAATAATTTTAAGCCGAGCTAAAATTGCATTTTGATTTATCTTAGGAACCCTTAAGACATCATGCAATGAACCATCCACGCGATATCTAATGCGCAAACAATCAATCTCCGGCTCGATATGTATATCTGAAGCCCTTCTTTTTAAAGCTTGAGCCAAAATAATCTCAACTAACTGCACGATCGGCGCTTTTTCACTCTCCAAGAGTGCATTCGACAACTCAATTTCATCAGTTTTAAACAACTCCAAATTTTTATCTGTTCCTGCGTTACGCGCCAACGTTGATTCATCGAGAATATTCTGCATCTGGTTAGCTTCTTTATGATATTGATTATCAATAACATGTGCAATCTCATCTTCGGGGCTTAAAACAATGTCGATATTGCATCCGGTGAAATTACTTAAATCGTCGAAAGCAAAAATATTTAAGGGATCCGACATCGCCACAGTGAGGGTAGAGCCGATTTTAGATAGGGGGATAGTATTGTAAAGTTTGGCCATGTGTTCCGGAATTAAATTAATTACCTCAGCATCAAATCTAAATTTGGCCAAACGCAAAGTCGGTATGTAAAGCTGTTCGGAAAACAAAGACAATAAAGCTTCTTCAGCGATAATCCCCTCGTCAACCAGAACCCTTCTTAAGGGGACTCCTTTTTCTTTTTGCAAACTTAAGGCACGTTCTAATTGCGCATTGGTAATCTGCTGGCTTTTAAGAAGAATCTCCATTATATTTTCTTTTAATGAGTGCATAGAAATTCAGTAGTTAGTAGTTAGTATATAGTATATAGGACACCGTAACTTCTACATACTGTATGCTAACTACTGATTTATTCGTCCGGCGTAGTTACCCGCAGGACCTCTTCAATTGTCGTATACCCTTTTAAAGCAGCCTGGAGCCCATCCTCGCGTAGAGTTTTCATTCCTTCCATGCGCGCCTGTTGTTTAATAAACTGCTCCTGCGAACCAGTCAAAATCAAATCCCGAATTTTTTGACTAAGCTGCAAAACTTCCGCAATTACGGTTCTTCCTGAATATCCGGAATTAAAACAATGTTGACAACCTTTACCTTTATAGAATTGTAAATCACTAATTTTATTTAGATCTAACTTTAGGTTTTGCGCAATCTCATTTTTAAGAAGATAAGCTTCCTTACAGTATGAGCATATCTTACGCACCAATCTCTGGGCAACGACGCAGACTAAAGAAGAATTAATTAGATACGGCTCAACCCCCATATTCACTAAACGCACCACCGCTCCAGCGGCTGTAGTAGTATGTAACGTCGAAAGGACAAGGTGCCCGGTTAAAGCACTTTTGATCGCGATATCTACAGTTTCATAATCACGAATCTCTCCGATCATAATAATATCCGGGTCTTGACGCAGAATGGAACGCAGAGCGGCAGCAAAGTTAAGGCCAATCTCTGGCTTAGCGGTGACCTGATTTATGCCTTCCAACTGAAACTCCACCGGGTCTTCTACCGTGACAATATTCTTATCCGGGCTATCCACGGATTTTAAAACCGCATAAAGAGTAGTAGTCTTTCCGCTTCCGGTTGGCCCGCAGACTAAGATCATGCCATGGGGCAACAATGATACCTTAGCCAGAATTCCTAAGGCGTGATCGCTAAACCCGAGATTTTTTGTATCCAGATTTGCCTGCGACTTATCCAAAATACGTAAAGCAACTTTTTCTCCATAGCTAGAAGGCAGAATAGAAACACGAAAATCCACCTCGCGATTAAGTATCTTTACTTTAAAACGTCCATCCTGAGGGAGACGGTGTTCAGAAATATCCAATTCCGCGATAACTTTAATTCGCGATATTATCGAAGCATGCATCGACTTAGGCGGCGCCTTCTGTTCCTGTAACATTCCATCAATGCGAAAGCGTATACGCAATTTCTTCTCATAGGGCTCAACCAACACATCCGAAGCGCCCTTTTTTATTGATTCCTCTAAAATCATATTAACTACCTTGATTACCGGCGCGTCATGGCTAATACGATTCAACTCCTGGTCACTAGGAAAAGCCTCCTTTTCCTCCTTAATCAACTCAATGGAAGAAACCGTCATTTCTTTAACCAGGTCCTCAATAATCCCTTTAGAGGTATCCGGATAAGATAATTCAATAGTTTGATTGATATCCACCACAGAAGAAATTATAGGATTTATTTTAAAACCGGTGAGGGCCTGCACATGATCAATAGCGAATATGTTCAACGGATCAGCCATCGCCAAAGTAATCGTATCCCCCATTTTAGATATAGGAATGATTTGATAATGTCGGGCGATATCAACTGGAATTATTTTCGCGATCTCCAGATCAATTTTAAAACGTTTTAAATCAATGAGCGGCAAACCTAACCCTTCGCTCAAAGTAGTAATCAACTCACCTTCCTCAACAAACTTAAGCTCGACAAGAATATCACTGAGCTTACCACCTTTAGTGGCCTGCACTTTAAGCGCCTGCGCAAGATGCTCAGCGCTAATAAGCTTGTTATTAATTAATATTTCCGTAAGCCGGTCCTTGAGTGACAACATATTGAGAGTAAATAATAAAGGTAGATAGTAGATATTAGATAGAATTTAGGAAAACCTACATACTAACTACTAACTGCTACCTACCCTTATCCTTCGTCTTTTATTCCTTGTCTTTATAGTATTTTTCAATTGCTCTTTTAATGTCAGAAGAAGTAGAAACAAAAGTCTGCACGCTACATCCACTAAGCAACTCCACATCCTCGATGGCTTGGATATTCAAGGGGTTAGACATTGCCAAGGTAAGGTTATTACCGATCTTATCTATTGGCACGAGCAAATACTGCCTGGCCACTCTACCGGGAATAATACTGGTAATATTCAGATCAACATCATAATTACCCAAAGGTAAATAAGGAAAGCCATATTGCGCAGTCAGGGCCTGGGCAATATCATCTTCTTTAACAAATCCTAACTCCACGAGAATCTCGCCGATCAACCCCCCTTTTACCCTCTGCAGATCTAACCCCTGATCCAATTGGGATTGATTAATGATCCCGCGATCAAGCAAAAGATCACCTAATGGTTTATTATTAATTCTCCTAATCACGCTGACCAATCCTCCACTTAAAAAACTACTATGCGATTTTTCCCCTCGGCCTTAGCTTTCTTTAATAACTCTTTGGCTTTAGCCGTCAATTGTTCTACCTGCACCCCATCAAGGGGATTTTCGCTTACCCCCGCGCTAAAAGTAAGGCACTTACTATTATCCTGATCCGTGCAAAAAGAAGCTTGTACTTTTTTACAAATCTCTTCGGCAACCTCCTGAGCCTGACGTTTATTCTTTTCCGGCAAAATTAGCGAGAATTCATCGTCATCCGTCCTGCCTGCTCGATCAACTTCTGTAATACAATCACGGATCAAAACCGCTACTTTTTTTAACGCTGATTCTGCGCAAATTGATCCAAACTTCTGACGGTAATTTTTGAAATTATCAATATCGAAAATAATAAAAGCGCAGGGACGCTGATAGGTAATCGCTCGATTAATTTCCTCTTGCAGGCGACTTTGGATAAAAAAAGAATTGTAAAGTCCGGTGAGAGCATCTTTAATCTCTAATTTCTCAATCCGATGCGCTAAAATATCATTTTCAATCGCCACGGCAATCTGTTTAGAGAATATATCCAAAAGTTCGATATCGCTTTTACTATAAGAAAAATTATCCCGAGTATTAGCGATTCCCAATACCGCTTTGACCATGCCTCTTAAAAATATAGGCATCGCTAAACAATTTTTAACTTGGAATTTAGTTAAAAAATCAACTGTCAGGTTATCCTGCAATAAATTCTGTTTATCTAAAATCAAAAGCTTGTTCAAATTAAATGCTTTATTATAAATATCATCTTTAGAGCTGATCTCTACGGAGCATAGATAATCTGCCTTTAACCCGTCTGCTACTTTCATGTAAAATGAATCCTTAAGTTCATTTTTAAAAAGTAAAAACGCGCTTTCGGAATTAGCTAAAGCGCGAGACTTCTCCACCGCAATTTTCAAAACTTCCTCAAATTTTGACCCTCCGGAAATAAGCGCGCTAATCTGCATCAAATTAGAAAGAATAATTATTTTTTTCTGAATTTCAATATTAATCTGAGTGGTTTTCTCACTGTAATCTTTAAGCTCATCCATATTGCTACGAATGCGCTGCGTAAGTTGATTCAAGATGCCACCTAATTCCCCCACTTCATCGCTATGCCCAACCTCCAGGTTCCGGCTGATATCTCCGGCAGCAATAAATTTGGCTGCGGTAGTCACTGAGGTCAAACGGTCAAAAACTTCCTTAATGATTAAAAGCCCCACAATCGCCAAGAATACGCTCACTGCCAAATAAACGATAATATCTAGCTTAACTCCAGATTTTGAGAAAATATAAACGGAAAGCAGGTATACGCAAACTAAGAACGGTAAAATGGACATCAGCTGAAATGCCACCATCAGCTTTTGCTTAACCGTCCGTGAATTTAAGGAAAAATAGTTGGGATGTTTATCCATAATTCTCCATAATTTTAATAATCTTGTTAATAATTATACCCTTTAACTCCTTATCTGACAATAGATTTATTAAACTCAATGAGCAAATCTTCCTTACCAATTCCTGTATCAATAAAATCCCAGGGAAGCAGGGCAGTAGTTGACTTTTCATCAAGATATTTCTGCGGATTGATTTCTGATTCGGAAAATGCTGCCTGCCACTTATCAAATGAAAAATGGTTGCTCCAGGCATCAAACCTAGCCCCTTTTTTATAAACCGACAAAATAACCTTACTCAACAGTCTATCTCCGCGGGAAAGCACTCCCTCTAAAAAACCCATTTGGGAATCATGAAAATTAAATTTAAGCCTCCTATTTTTACAATGACTCTTTAAATAAATTTGTTTTTCTTTAATCGCTTCCATGGAATCCATTTTTTGCCATTGTAAAGGCGTGTGCGGCTTAGGAATTAACGGATTAATACTAATATTAATTTGTGCGGCAGATCCGCTAATTTTTCTTTTTGCTTCCGAAGCACTTTGAGCGAAATCTATAATCCCCTGTAAATCTTCTTGTCGTTCATCGGGTAAACCAATCAAAAAATATAATTTTAGATGTTGATAACCCGCTTGATATGCCTGGGCAATCGCTTGAAAAAATTCCTCTTCCGAAAAATCTTTAGCCATCGCTTGGCGCAATCTGGCAGTACCCGCCTCAGGGGCAAAAGTTAAACCAGTTTTTTTAATTTTAGCGATAAGCATAGATACATTTCCTAATAAAGAGCTAGCTTTTAATGAAGGTAACGATAGGTTAACCGCCTGCTGACTAAAACTACTAGTTAAATCAGATACCAGCGTTTCTATTTTTGGATAATCTCCTACGGATAAACCCGCCAAAGATAATTCTTCGTATCCGCTAGAAGCCTGGGTAAGCTTGGCCAATGAAATTATTCTTTCCTTACTTCTTATTCTTAAAGGATAGTATTGAGATCGCGCCTGGCAAAAACGACAACGATTAGGGCAACCGCGCATAATTTCTAAGGTAACCCGGTCATGAATTGTCTGCACGTAAGGCACGATCCAATTACAAGGAAAGTAGGCTGAATCAAAATCGCTCACTATGCGTTTTTTTATTCTCAGAGGCAAGCTCGCGAATCTCGGCGAAAAATTAACCAAAACTCCGTCAAGACTATATTCCGGCAGATAAAGAGACGGGGCATAAACACCTTCAATCTTAGATAACTCAAGCAAAAGATCTTCTTTGCTTAATTTACCCTTTTTATAATCATCCTTATGTTGACGATATAAATTCAAAAGCTCCACAATCGCCTCTTCTGCTTCACCGATAATAAATAGATCAAAAAACTCATGCATCGGCTCCGGATTAAGCGTACATGGCCCTCCGGCAATTACCAAAGGATATTTTTGGTTTCGTAATGAAGATACTAACGGCAAGCCGGCTAAATCTAAAATACTTAAAACATTCGTATAGTTTAATTCAGACCCCATAGAGAATCCTAACAGATCAAAATTTATCAACTCCTGGTTTGTTTCCCAAGAAAAAAGCCTGCGTTTGGCATTTTTTAAAGAGGCTTCCATATCCGCCTCCAGAGCAAAAAATCTTTCACAAACTACGCCGGGCATATTATTTAAAACCCCGTAAATAATCCGCAATCCTAGATTACTCATCCCGATTTCATATAAATCCGGGAAACCTAACGCGAAGCTTACAGTGCAAGCACTAAAATCTTTCTTTACGGCATTCCATTCATTACCCAAATATTGGGCGGGCCGATGCACATTAACAAACAGATCTTCAATCATAGTTTTTAAAATACGTTCCTCGTGCGATCGATATTAACCAGAATCCCTAAAGCAATAAATGTCACCAGCACGCTAGAACCACCATAACTCATCAACGGTAAAGGTAGTCCCACTACCGGCGCCAGACCCATATTCATAGCAATATTAATAAATACCTGCAAGGCCAGTAAAAGCGAGATACCATAAGCCAGTAACCTGCCGAATGAATCGTGAGTCCTTTGCGCAATGAGGAAACCTTGACGAATAATGAAATAGTACATCAAAATCAACAGGCTACTACCCAAAAACCCCCACTGTTCAGAGAAAGTTGCAAAGATAAAATCCGTATGTGATTCCGGTAAAAAATATAGCTGACTCTGGGAGCCGTGCAACCATCCCCTACCGAAAAACCCACCGGAGCCAATAGCAATACGCGACTGAATTACAGTATAGCCGGCACCTAAAGGATCAATATTCGGATTAAGAAAAACTAATAATCTTTGTTTCTGATAATCATGCAAAAAATGCCAAAAAAAAGGCAAAGGTAGAATTAATGCCGCCAGCAGCATAAAAATATACTTAATACGTACATTAGTCAAATAAAGTAACCCCATAAAAACCAACATCAACATCAAGCCGCTGCCTAAATCCGGCTGCTCAATAATCAAAAACATCGGCAACGCCACGAATATAAATGGTAAAATTATGCCTTGAAAAATACCAAATTTACCCGATAAAAGCGATGTATCATTAACAGATTTACGGCTAAAATAGCGCGCCAAAAATATTATGATTGCCAATTTCGCGAACTCCGAAGGCTGAAAATTAAACCAAGCTATTCTTAACCAGCGCTGCGCCCCCAACCTGATCACACCTAAACTAAAAACTAAAAGCAGAAAAAATACGGCCACCCCATAAATAAAATAATTGGCGTCCCAGAGTTTACGATAGTTAAGCCTAGAGAAAAAAAAGGAACAAGCTAACCCAATAATTAACCAAAGCATTTGGCGTTTATAAATCTCCTGCCACTGTGTGCCTTCTTTTTGAAAAGTGCTGCTATAAATAGATAAAACTCCCAAGCCCGCGATAATTAAAGCCA
>Ga0268280_1002269_pt1 | contig 11393 bp, 12 predicted proteins | sample saktaG_9_FD_190139 | JGI IMG/M metagenome (GOLD analysis project Ga0268280, IMG submission 190139) | Saline water microbial communities from Sakinaw Lake, British Columbia, Canada - sak_2011_5_24_40m | ecosystem: Environmental > Aquatic > Non-marine Saline and Alkaline > Saline ...
ATTTAATACTTATGGTCCAAGAATGAGAAAAGACGATGGAAGGGTTGTTTCAAATTTTATTAATCAGGCAATTTCTGGAAGTCCGATAACGGTTTATGGAAATGGAGATCAAACAAGGTCTTTTTGTTTTGTCTCAGATATGGTTGATGGAATTTCTAAAGCGATGTTTTCTTCTAATACAAATGGAGAAATATTCAATTTAGGAAACCCTGAAGAATATAAAGTCCTTGAATTGGCAAAAAAAATCAAAGACATGACTAATTCTAATTCTGAAATTATATATTCTTCTTTACCAGAAGATGATCCTTCAAGAAGGTGTCCAGACATCTCAAAAGCTAAAGAGATGTTGGGTTGGGAACCAAAAGTAAAAGTTGATGAAGGACTTCAAAAAACAATTGAATACTACAAAAGTATTTAAACCTTTTCGGTAACTTTATATTCAAGATATCTTCCAAGCATTAAACGAGTATGTGCGTCAAGTCCCGGTAAAGCTGAAAAAATAAATCCAACGATTGGCATAAGAACAAATTCCAAAGGAGAGAGAAACATTCTCCATTTTGGAAGAGATTCTGATTTTTTAGGTTTATAGAAACTATCAATTACTATTGTTATAACTAAAAATGCTAAGGCGACGGTTAAGAGAAAAGATGATACTTTTGGAACGGTATAGCCAAGTGCAGTTCTTGCAAAAGCAGGATTTAATAACGTTGGTAGGGTAAGACCTATTGTAATTAAAAACCAGTTTATTGGCCAAGAAAAATGAGCCCATAGGACCCACATAAGTCTTAAGGTTTTCTCCCAAAAAGGAATACCTTCGGTTAAAAAATAATTTTTGATTATCCAAGGATCGTCGGAAACTCCCCAAGCCCAACGTTTTTGTTGTTCGTATTGATTTTTAATAGTTTTCCAAAAAGAGGTAGATTGAGCAGCATCTGCAAAAAGAGGTAAATATATAGGTTCAACTTCAATTCCACCTTTGGTTTTATAAAATGCTTTAAAAAATATTCCCCAATCTTCAGGAATTTTATCGGCATCCCAGTAATCAACTTCATCTAACAGCTTCAATGAAAGAGAATAATTTTGAGCGTTTATTAGTCTATCTTTCCTTGCTAACTGTGATAAATTCCAAATAGATCCATATGTATTTGGAACTCTAGTTAATGCTGGCACTTCCCAAATGTTGTTGTAAAACATAACAGCTGGTTGCCAAAATCTTCTATATCGATTTGGATTATCTAAAAACTTAAAAGTAAGGGAAGAAAATTGTTTAGGATGAAACTTATGGTCTGCATCACAACTAGTAACAATATAATAGTTAATATCCATTCCCCTTTTATCTATTAGTTCTTTCTTGATTTTGACTGCAGCAAACCTCTCATTTGATGCTTTTCCTGAAACTTCTCCAGATACCAGTTCGTGGGTAGTAATAAAAATGTCAGCGAATTTTGATTTAAATTTATTTTGAATAGCTTCAATTTTATCTTTTCTATCTTTTTGATTTTCCTTCTTTTCCATAGCTAGACAAACATAAATTTGGTTTAAAGGAAGATCTTGTCTGGCAAGTGAATTAATAGTTCTTTCAAGAATATGAAGAGGTTCTCCAAAGGTTGAAATTATTATTAAATGACGAACTTTTTTCCAATCAGGAAAAGTTTTAAGATCTGCAAGCCAATTGTAATTCATAGAAGCCTGAACTCTTAAATGGGATACTACGGCTGCAATTGCTAGTTGCAGAGATTGATAAAACCAAAAGACGTTGAAAATTAAAATAAAATAGGCAACAACATTCGGTATTAAAATAATTCCCCAATATGGAAAAATAATGATATTCCATGAGACAAAACCTGGTAATATTTCTAAAAGCCTCAGAACAAGTTTCTCATTTTTCAAAATAAATTTTTTAAACATTTTTAAATACGGGGGAATAAAGGTTTGGTAGATTTAATTTTTTCTGACAAGAACTGTTTTTCAATTTTTTCAGCGGTTTCTGGTAAGAAAATTTTTAATTCTTGGCTTATTGTTCTTATTTCTTTAATCCAAGGGTAAAGAATGTCTTGTAATTCTTTTCCAGACAATTTCCAAGGTTCTTTTTTATTTATTTCTTTATCAATTTTTTTCAATTTTGAAAATATTTCATTTAAAGCTTCATCAAATTTAAAAACGGCAAGTAAAGACAAAATATTTTTAGACACTTTATATCCACTTGAATTTAACTTAAATTCAAGGTTATTGTTTTCAACAAGTTTTGAGACTCTAGCTAACAAGTTTCCAAGTCCGTTTGCTAAATCTGAATTGTATGAATTTTTTAATTTTTCTTCTGAGAAATCTCCATCTCCAAACGGTGAAACTTTTGCCAACAGATAATACCTAGTTGCATCACAGCCATATTTTTCAATTAAAGGAATTGGATCTACAACATTTCCTACAGTTTTTGAAATTTTTTGCCCATCAACTGTCAAATATCCATGAACAAATATTGTTTTTGGTAAAGATAGCTTTGCTGAAAGTAAAAATGCAGGCCAGTAAACTGAATGAAATCTAGTAATTCCCTTTCCTATTACATGGACATCTGCAGGCCAGTATTTATTATATTTTTTCTCATCCCAACCAAATCCAATGCCGCTTTGATAGATATTCAATGCATCAAACCAAACATATATTCTCTGTGTTTGATCATTTGGAACTGGAACTCCCCAGTTTTTTGCCCTTTCATTTGATCTTGAAATACTTATATCTCTTAATGGTTCTTTAAGAAAAGAAAGAACTTCGTTTTTTCTAAAGTCGGGGATAATTTTAAGTTTGTCTGATTTAATTAATTCAATTAATTCTTTTTGATACTTAGAAAGTTTAAAAAAATAGTTTTCCTCTGAAACTTTTTGAAGTTTCTTACCAGGATGTTCAAAGCATTCTCCATTTTTATCCAGTTCATTTGTTTGATAATAAGCTTCACATCCTAGACAATATAATCCTTCATATTTCTCTTTATAGATATCTCCGTTTTCTAAACATAAATTCCACAATTTTTGCACTGAAGGAAAATGGTTTTTTTGATCACTTCCTTTTTGCCAAATATCAAATTTTGTATTTAATTTTTCTGCTAAATCGAAAAATGCATTTGTGTTTTCATCAACAAATTCTTGGATAGGTTTATTTGCTTCCTGGGCGGCTTGGACATTTTTTAGGGCATTTTCATCGCCACCAGAAAGAGAAATAGTATCCTCACCTAAATATTTATGATATCTAGCAATTACATTAGTTTGAACAAATTCCAATGCATGGCCTATGTGAGGCTTAGCGTTCACATAAGGAATTGAAGCTGTAATGTAGAATTTTTTGTCCATGGCCTTATTTTAACACGAAGTGAGGCTTAAAAGTCTGATTACACCTTTTAAGGTAGGTGTCTTTTTAATTCTTCCAAGGCAATTTTTCGCATAGATATCTTATTTTTTTCTTCCATTCCCATCTCTGAAAAAGTTTGATTAAAACCTTTAGGAATAAAAATAAAATCCCAACCAAATCCAATTTTGCCTCTTGGGGAATATGGTATTGTTCCATCTATTCTTCCTTCGGAAACTGTTGAAGTTTTCCCATCAAAATAACAAATAGTAGAAATTGCATATGTTTTTCTATTTTTAGAAAATGCGACCATGTTACAAATTCTTTGGCAACCATTGTTAACTTCTTCTTTAGACCCCTTATTATTGGGATCTAACGCCCAGCGGACCAGAGCTCCCGGAAATCCATCTAAGGCATCAAGGTGATAAGAAGTATCTTCTACTAAAACTGGTTTTCCTAAAATGTTGAAAGCCTCTTTTGCTTTTAATTCAATCACTTCTCTAGGATTTACGGTTTGGATTTCAGGTAAATCTATTTTTTTATGAGTTACTTCAAAACCGTTTCCAAGTATTGCTTATGCTTCTTTTGCTTTACCTTCTGTATTAGTGACGAAAGTAAGTTGTATGGGTGTTTTTTTCACTTCTACTATTTTATTATTTTCTGGGGTCATTTGCTTATGAACTTCTTAATTTTTTCTGCCCACACATTAGCCCATTCTTCTGCCTCTATTTTTTTAAGGGCGATTTTCATTCCTTCAGTGTCTAATGTATTTTGGATCGACGCAATTGTTGCACTTGAAACCTTTAAATTATTTTTTATATTTGAATAACTTCTATTTTTTTTAAGCCAGTAAGCAACTGCCATTCTTTTAATAAAAGTTTCGTATTCACTCTCATTAAAAAATTCTTTTAAAAATGAATCAACTTCTTTCGGAGATTTAAAATCACAAATCAATTGAGTAAATGTTTTTCCAATTTGTTTTTTTAAAGTTGAATTAAGTTTAATACTTGATGTCCTCATTGTGGGCAAAAGTATACCAACGAGAATTATTTTGTCAACTTGTTGTTAATTAACCCTGTTTAATGAAATAAACTTCTGTAGTTATTGCAACTCCTAATATTAGTAAGGCGTTAAGGATATTTCCGATTCCAAAATATCTTAATATTAAAAATATTGTTATGGATAAAGACAAAATTATTCCTCTTCTAGTATTCGCAAAAATTGTAGAAAATGTAAAAAGAAGAGAAAGAAATAGACTTACAAAAAAGGCGAGAATTATTAATGCATTATTGGGTTCAAAAAAATAGATTAATGAAATGCTTATTAGCCAAAATATTATTGTTACCGCTAGAGTTGGTAGAAAGTTTTTTCTAGATCTAATTTTCCTTTTTCTTTCCTCTTTCATATAGTTCATTTTAAACTAAGAGGATGGTAGAATGACATACCGTATGGATCCTTTAATAGTTTTAATTATCGTTTTAGCAGTTTTAGTAGTTATTGCTGTATTAATTAATAAAAAATTGGTGGAAATAAAAGAAGCTCAAAAGCCTTCTGATGAGCTACTTGAAATAATTAAAATGCTTCAAACTGGTTCCAAGGAAGATAGAAAAATTTTAATGGATTCGCTTCAAAGAAATACAGAATCTTTAAACGAAAGATTAGATAATGCCTCAAGAGTAATCTCTGATGTTAAAAGGAATATTGGTGAAATGAGCGAAATCGGAAGGGGAATGAAAGATCTTCAGGAATTTTTACAAAGCCCAAAACTTAGAGGAAACATTGGAGAGCAGGTATTAAAGGAAATGCTAAAACAATTTCTTCCTGAAGCATCTTTTAATCTTCAATATACTTTTAAGTCCGGAGATAAAGTGGATGCAGCCATTAAAACTTCGGCAGGAATAATTCCAGTTGATTCAAAGTTCCCTATGGAAAATTTTAGGAAGATGATGTCTTCAAAGAGTGATATTGAAAAGAAACCTTTTGAAAAAAGTTTTGAAAAAGATGTAAAAAATCACATTGATGCGATTTCTAAAAAATATATTTTAACTGAAGAAGGAACTTTAGATTATGCCTTAATGTATCTTCCAAGTGAATCGGTTTATTACGAAGTAGTTAATAATCAAGATATATATGAATATTCACAAGTAAAAAGAGTACTTCCAGTTTCTCCAACAACTTTTTATGCATATATAAGAGCAATATTAATGAGTTTTGAGGGCCAAAAGATTGAAGCGAAAGCAAGAGAAATCTTAGGTTCTTTAAGAGCAATACAAAAAGATTATTCTAAAGTTGATGATAATTTAAGTGTTTTACAAAAACATTTAAACAATGCATATAACATGATGACAAGTGTTGTTACATCTTTTGCACATCTTGGAAGAAAAATTTCAACAACACAGAGTTTGGGTGATTCAGCAAAAGAAAAATTATTAGAAGAAAAATAATTAATATGTAGTAATATACTTCAAGAAATGGCTACAAACTTAAGTGAGGAAAAAAAACTAAATAAAGAACAATTAGAAGCGATAAAACATAAAGAGGGTCCACTCTTAATTATTGCTGGAGCGGGGACTGGAAAAACTACAGTAATAACCGAAAGGATTAAATATTTAATTTTTTCTAAACTTGCAAAACCTCAAGAAATATTGGCTTTAACCTTTACTGACAAAGCTGCAAGAGAAATGGAAGAAAGAGTTGATATTGCAATGCCCTATGGATATACACAAATGTGGATTTCTACCTTTCATTCCTTCTGTGACCGGATTTTAAGGCAAGAAGCATTAAATATTGGACTAGATCCAAGATATAAATTAATGACTCAATCTGAAAGCATTCAGTTTATTAGAGATCATTTTTTTGAATTTGATTTAGATTATTTTAGACCCTTGGGAAATCCAAATAAATTTATTGGTGGGATGCTGCAACATTTTTCAAGACTTCAAGATGAAGATGTTTCTCCAAGCGATTATTCTGAATGGTTAAAGAAATTGAAAATCAAAAACAAAAGAAAAGATATCTCCAAAGAAGAAAAATTGGAAATTACTAAATATGAGGAATTATCAAAAGCTTATAAAAAATATAACGAGCTAAAAATCCAAAAAGGTTTTTTTGACTTTGGAGATCTAATTATTAAAACACTGGAACTTTTTAGAAGCAGAAAAAACATATTAGTAAAATATAAAAAACAATTTAAATATATTCTTATTGATGAATTTCAAGATACAAATTTTGCTCAAAACGAACTGGCAAAAATATTAGTAGATAAAAAGGAAAATATTACGGTTTGTGGAGATGATGACCAATCTGTTTATAGGTTTAGGGGAGCAGCAGTTTCCAACATGATTCAATTTCGAAAATCATTTCCAAAAACTAAAGCAGTTGTTTTAACAAAAAACTATCGTTCAACTCAAGAAATATTAAATAAGGCATATAAACTTATCCAACATAATAATCCCGATAGATTAGAGGTTGTTGAAAAAATAAACAAAAGACTTGTTTCTCAAGTTGAGAAAGACGGGAAAATAATTAAATTTATTCATGTTGATAGGGTAGAAAACGAAGCAGATCAGGTTGCAAAAATAATTAACGATTTAGTTAGTAATAAAAAATATGAATATAAAGATTTCGCAATTTTAGTAAGAGCTAATAACCATTCTGAACCATTCGGAAGAGCATTTTTAAGAAAGGGAATTCCGTATCAATTTTTGGGACCAGGCAGGTTATTTAAACAACAGGAAATAATTGATTTAGTTTCCTATTTAAGAGTTTTATATGATTTTAGTGATTCTGTTTCGTTGTATAGAATTTTGTCAATGGATTATTTTGAAGTTTCTGCCCGTGATTTGGCTGCAGCTGGTAATTATGCGAGAAAATATAACTTAAGTTTGTTTGAAGCTTGTGAAAAAATTGATGAAATTAATGTTAGTGATGAAACGAAAGAAAAAATAAAAGAATTAATTTCAATTGTTGTTAAACATTTAAAATTGGTCAAAAAGGAAACAGCAGGGCAACTTCTCTACTACTTTTTAGAAGAGACTTCTCTTTTACCAAAATTATTAAATCCAGATACTGCTGATATTGAAAAGAAGGCTGCGAACATTTCAAAGTTTTTTGATAAATTAAAGAGCTATGAAATTGATCATGAAGACGCAACAGTTACTGCAGTAGTTGATTGGATAGAACTTTCAACAGAACTAGGAGAATCTCCTTTAGCGATTGACAACGATTGGACTAATATCAATGCAGTTAATATTTTGACTGTTCATTCAGCAAAAGGATTAGAGTTTCCAGTTGTGTTTTTAGTTAATTTGGTCTCACAAAGATTTCCCTCACTTGAAAGAAGAGAACAAATTCCAATACCTGAAAGCATTATTAAAGAAGTTCTTCCGGTTGGGGATTATCACTTAGAGGAAGAAAGAAGATTATTTTATGTCGGGATGACTAGGGCAAGAGAACTACTTTATTTAACTGGAGCTGACTATTATGGAGAGGGAAAAAGGGAAAAAAACTTATCACCTTTTATCTACGAAGCTTTAGGAGATGATTTAGTTTCTTCAGAACAAAAACAAATCGATAGTAAACAGCTAAGTTTTTTGGATTATTCAAATAAAAAATTGAGAGAGAAAACAAGTGATATTAAGATTCCATTAGAAATTAATTATCTTTCATATTCTCAAATAAACACTTTTCAGACTTGTCCGCTTCATTATAAATTAAGATATATTTTTAAAGTTCCAACTCCCCAAACAGCATCGCAAAGTTTTGGTACATCAATTCATGCGACTTTAAAAGATTTTTATAATTTAGTTTTATCAGGAAAAAGACCGACTGAAAAATTGATTTTTGACTGTTTCAAAAATGATTGGATAAAGGAAGGATTTAAAACAAAAAAACACGAAAGAAAGTTTTATGAAAAAGGAAAGATTTATTTGTCTGGTTTTTTGAAAGAGGGATTTGATCCTAAAAATTTACCGGTTGCTTTAGAGCAACCATTTACGATCCCTCTTAGGTTAGATAGTAAAAATACTAAGCCTCTTAAAATTGGTGGAGTAATAGATAGGGTTGATGTATTTTCAGATGGATCAATTGAAATAATTGATTATAAGACTGGAGCGAATATCCCCTCTCAAAGAGAGGTTGATAAAAATTTACAACTTTCCTTCTACGGAATTGCAGCAACAGAAATACCTGAAATACCTTTTAATAAAAAAGCAGATCAAATTAAACTATCTTTATATTATTTAGATGAACAAGAGAAAATTTCTACTATACGGACAAGGGATGATTTAGAAAAAGCAAAGGAAGAAATATTTAAGGTAAGAGATGAAATTGAAAAATCTGATTTCACTTGTTCTAATAATTATCTTTGTAGAGATTGTGAATACAAACTTCTTTGTAACGTGGAAGGATAATTATTTCAATCCAATTATTTGAAATCCGTATTTATTAACTTCTTCTTTATTAAAAAATTTAAAGTCCTTAGTTTTTGCAATATAAGTTACCTTTTTTTCAAGTGTTCTACCCGTAAACTTTTTAGTTTTAGGATTCCATTCTTTTAATATTAAAATATCATTAATATTGCATTTCCAGTCGGCAAGTCTTACATCAAAGGTTTTTTCTCCACTTAGAATCTTTTCATAATATTCCGGCCAACATTTTTTCTCAATTATTTTTATTCCCATATAAATTTTTCAAAAAATTTCTTTGTTGCTGGCCAGATTTTTATATTTTTTATTTCTTCATTTGAAAAATATTTATAATCTAAAATTTCGTAATTTTTTTTGATATTGCCACTAATTATTTTACATTTCCACCAATAGGCTTTTTCTCCAGGGGTATCCTGTTCCCATTCTGTTAATAAATTTATAGGTTTAATGTTTAAATTAAGTTCTTCTTTTAATTCTCTTATTAACCCTTGTTTTTGAGATTCACCCTTTTTTAAATGACCTGTTGGTGGATACCAAGCTTCTTGATAGTTTCCGAAGTCCTTATAGTGACTAGGTTTTATTAGGAGAAACTCCCCGTTCTCATTTTGAATTAAAGCAACTACAACTTTATAGGTGTCTTTCATGGAAAAAGTATGAACTGAAATTTGTTTTTTGTAAAACAACCTGGATATTGAAAAACCTCTCCTCCAAAACTTTTTTTAAAGTGTGTAAAACCTAACCAAGTTTTATTCGGAAATCTTTCGTCATATATTCCTTCAAAGTCAAAGACTTTTGCACCATTATTTATTGACCAGAGAATTCCTTTCCAAACAATTTTATATTGTTCTTTGTTTTTTCTTCCTTCTTTGTTGGTAAATGCCTGCCAGTAATAAGCTGTTTTATCAGCAATTAAAAATATTGCTCCAGCATTTTTTGTTTCAGAAAGAGCAAAAAAACAATTATTTTTAAAATACTTTTTTAATGATTTCAAGTTGTTAATGGAAGGAATATATCTTTTTAATCCAACAGAATTTTTCCAAGCATTTCTAAAGGTCTGAATATCGTTTCCTAAGTCAGATATTTTTATTTTTGGAGAATTTTTAATTGATCCTTTTGCATCTTTTTTAAGATTATTTGAAATTTTCTTTTTAGGAACAGTTAAATTTAATGTCAAGGTTTTTGAAGGAAGAAAAGGTGATTTTGAAAGTTTATAACCCAACTGAATTAGGTTTTTTATATCAAATTCATTTTTAGGTTCAATTATTATTTGGAATGCTTTATATTTTTTTTCTAGTTCTACAATTATTTTATAGTCAATAAATTCAGGCCTTTGAATTTTAATGATAGACCCAATTATTGGTATCTTTCTAATAAAAATATAGTTTCCTTTATTGTTTTCTATAATCCATCCGTTCTTTTGAAGATAGTTTGAATACTGTTGTGTTTGACGAATATCTTTCATTTTTTTACTGTAATCATTTTGCCACTTACTAACCCATGTAAAGTTGTTTTGGTTAAAAGAACAGTTGGAAGTTGAATTAAAAATATATTTACGAAAAATAGGTCAAATGGAAACTTAATCCAAAAAAACAAGGTGGAAAAACTTAAAGTGTATAAAAAATTATAAAGGAGATATTGTTGAATTGAATAATTATTTTTCCAATATGTTTTTGTTATCATCATTCCAGGACAACGTCTTTCTTTATTCAATAAAGAAATCACAGAAAGAATTAAAAATAACATTATGGTAATAAGTTTCCAATTAAAATTGAATTTTAAATATATCCCTAAAGGAAGTGCAAACAAAAATACGATTATAGAATTAACGACAGAAGAGGTTAATTTTTCTATTGCATTTGTTTTTCTCATTAAAAATGCTTTTTAAAAAACTTAACAGTTTCATCAATTGCAATTTTTGATTCCCAATCTTCATGAAATCCATGTTCAGCATTTTTAATCGTAATTAATTTTCCGTTTGTTAGTTTTTTTGAGTATTCAAAAGAATCTTGATATGGAACTTTAGTATCCATATTCCCATGAATAATTAGGGTTGGAATATTAATGTATTTGATTATTGAATATGGTTTATAAAGTTCCATTTCTTGATAAAGCTTTTTCCCGGTTTTAAACTGCCTGCTTCCAAGTTTTGTCCATCCTTGGTTTTGCAATTCAATTTTCATTCTATTTATATCTTTTACGAGTCCCGGGAGAGTCGGTTTAAGAAAAGTATGTTCAAAATTTAAAACAGGATTCCACAAACAAAGAGAAATTAATATATTTCTATTTTTAGCTGCGAATAGTGTAGCTATTCCTCCACCAAAACTTGCTCCGAGTAACGAAATTTTTTCAAACTCTTTAGAGATTAAGTCGTAAGATGATTTAAGATCAGTCAATTCTCCTGTAATAGTCATTTCTTCTTGTTTTCCCTTGCTTTCTCCGTGTGCTCTAAAGTCAAATCTAAATGAAGCAATATTTTTTTCTAGAAGTTTTTTAGCTAAAATTTCATGTAGACCGTTTTCACTTTTATCAACCGTTATTCCGTGTGCAAGAATTACACATTTATTAGTTTTTTTTAAAGGAGTTTCTAATATGCCACAAAGAGTTATATTATCCTTAGTTTTGAAGAAAATC
>Ga0268280_1002270_pt1 | contig 11385 bp, 12 predicted proteins | sample saktaG_9_FD_190139 | JGI IMG/M metagenome (GOLD analysis project Ga0268280, IMG submission 190139) | Saline water microbial communities from Sakinaw Lake, British Columbia, Canada - sak_2011_5_24_40m | ecosystem: Environmental > Aquatic > Non-marine Saline and Alkaline > Saline ...
CCGGCGCCAGGTCCGGCTCGGCGTGAGTGGCACGACTTCGCTGCCGGTTCCGGGAGCGCGGCGGCTGATGATTCCCTCCCGCACCCCGGGCCACAAGTCAAGACCGGCAGGGAGATGCCCGGGAGTGATCAGGATCGGCGGCAATGCCCAGGCTTCGTCCCCGGCCTGGCGGCAGCGCGGGCAGCGCTCGATGTGCCGGCGGCAGAGGCGCAGCCGCAACCCGGCAAACGGAACGGCGCGGCTCAACAATTCAAAACCCATACAGCTCATGGTACCTCCTCGGCCCTGGGCGCTTGCAACCCGGCAGTGACGCCGACGCCCTGCAGCTCTTTTTTCAGTTTTCTCCTGGCGTTGAACAGGTGTACACGCACCGTAGAAGCGGAACAGTCCAGCGCGGCCGCGATCTCCTCGGCAGCGAAATCATCGTTGTACTTCAGCGCCAGCACCGCCCTTTCCTGGGCGGTGATTTTTCCCAGCAGTGGCTGCCACAGGGATGATTCCTCGATACGGCCGCCGGCGACTGCGTTCACCTGCTCACGGTTTTCATAGGCCTGACGCTGCCAGAAGCGGCGAAAGCGCTTTTTTTTGCGCAGCATGTCGATGGCGCAATGATAGGCGATGGCGAACAACCAGGACTTGAAACTCCGCATGCGGTCGAACGAACCCAAATGAAAATAAGCCTTGATGAAAACCTCTTGCGCGGCGTCGCGCGCGTCTTCGTCGCAGCCCAGCAAATTCCAAAGGAAGGCCACCAGCCGCACTTGATACTTGCCGACCAGGAATTCAAAAGCGGCCGCATCACCGAGCAGGACCTTTTCTATGCAAGCGTTTTCATCCATGATCATTCAGCGCTAATACGGGCGGAACTCCCGGCAGCGTTTAGAGGGAATAAAAAGCTTTAAAAAAAGGTTAAGGTTCAAGCCGGGAGACCATGAATAGTATAAAGTATTAAATTCGAAGTTTAAAGCCGGCAGATTCTTTCCCTACGCCCTTCAACTCTTTAACTTCAATAGCCCGACGATCCCCTGCAACCCTTCGGAGTCGGCTTCATCGAACTGCGCCAAAATATCACTGTCAACATCCAGCACGGCGGCTATCGTCCCTTTTATGTCTCGAACCGGGACGACGATCTCCGACAGCGAGCGCGGATCGCAGGCGATGTGGCCGGGAAAGAGGCGCACGTCGGCAACGACCACCGTTTCTCCGCGCTTGACGGCTTCCCAGCATATTCCCTTGTTTTTGGCCAACACCTGGCAGGCCAGGGGCCCCTGGTACGGTCCGACGACCAGGTCGTCGTCCAGCAGGCGGTAAAAGCCGCACCAGAAATAGTAGTCGAACTTATGGTAGAGCAAGGCGGCAATGGTGGCCATTTGCGCTTGCGGGTCAGTGGTTTTTTCCAGCAGCCCGTTCAACTGGGTGCGTATGCGATCGTAACTCAAAAATTTCTTTTCTTTTTCCATCGCTGTTTCTTCCTATTTTTTCGCCGCCGCTGGCGGGTCGGTATAGCGGTAATGGAACCCGGAACTGCGGCGGGCCATGATGCGAAAAATGCACTCGGCCACCAATTCAGGAGCCACGATATGGGCCTGCTTGGGCAGGACTTCGGCTTTTTCCAAACTGGGTGGTGAAAACAGGTTAAAGCATACACCAGGATAGGAGGCGGCCCAGGAACGGGTGAGCAGCAACAGGGCATTCTTGGCCATGGCGTAGCCAAGGATTTTTTTATAGGCGCGGATCTCCCCAGTGTATTCAAAGCCGATGTTCAGAACTGCCTGCAGGGGGGCGCGGGCGATCAAAAAACGGCTGATGTCGACCGCGGGCACCACCTGCTGCAGAAAATCGGCCAGCAGGTCCTTGCCAGTCGCGTCGACCGTCGGCCGCAGGGTGATCGGCCCGTAATTGTTGATCAGGTAGCGGCACTCTTTGAGTTTTTTTTTGTGTTCAATCAAAAAATCCGCGGTGCTCTCGACCGTGGAGAAATCGCCGGCCAGCCACTGCACATTGTCCGCTTCCTTCCCCGGGCGCAGGCGGCAGTGGGCCAGCACCTGAAAGCCCTCTTGGGCAAACCTGGCGACCAGGGTCCGGCCCAGGAGACCCGAAGCGCCGGTGATTAAGATCGTTTTAGACATGGTGACAAATAGGTTCGAAGTTCGAGGTTCGAAGTTCGAAGTTAAAGAGATATTCGAGATCGGTGAACGGTGATAAAAAATGAAAAGGAAAAAGGGAAAAGGGAAAAGAAAAAAGTGAAGAGAAGACACCGGCATCGGCTTTTGTTTTGGACATTGGAATTTGGAACTTGGAATTCATTTGGAATTCAATACTTACGATTTTGAGTTTTTCTTTCTTCAACATCGAACCTCGAACGTCGGACATCGAACTTCTATTCCTTGTCACTCGTCACTGAGATTGATCTCTTGCACAGTTCTAAGGTATTGCTCATCAGCATGGTCACGGTCAGCGGCCCCACTCCTCCGGGTACCGGCGTATAATGACCGGCCTTGGCAAAGGCCTGGAAATGGATGTCGCCAATGAGAGTGTAACCTTTTTTCTTGAAAACCTCGTAACGGGAGGTGGGACAGAAATTGGCAAAATCCTCCTCCTTATCGATGCGGTTAATGCCCACGTCGATCAGGATCGCTCCAGGTTTGACCATCTCGGCAGTGATGAATGCGGGCTTGCCGACCGCGGCCACGACCAGGTCTGCTTCGCGCAGGATGCCTTCCAGGTTGACGGTGCGTGAGTGGCACAGGGTGACCGTGGAGTTGCGGTTGGAGAGCATGGCAGCCATGGGCTTGCCCACCAGGAAACTGCGGCCAACCACAACGGCGTTGAGGCCGGCCGGATCAAGGCCGTAGTGATCGAGTATCTTCATAACGCCGCAGGGGGTACAGGGGGAAAAAAGGCTGCGGTTCTGAAGTATCAATCCCTGGTTGTACGGGTGGAAACAGTCGACATCTTTTTCCGGCAATATGCGGTCGATTATTTTCCAGTGATCGAGATGCTTGGGCAAAGGCATCTGCACCAGAATGGCGTGGACCAGCGGATCGGAATTGGCCGCCGCGATGGTTTGCGTGACCGCTTCTGCCGTCGCAGTTTCCGGGAGTTTGACAAGCTTGGAGCGGATGCCCATTTTTTCGGCCAGTTTGCTCTTCGAGTTCACATAGGCTCGCGAAGCGGGATCATCCCCGGCCATGATCACGGTGAGGCCCGGGACAATTCCGCCCTCCCCTTTCAGTTTTTCGATCTCGGTGCCGAGTTCCACCTGGATCTTTTCGGCCACCGTTTTGCCGTCCAGAACAGACATGTTTCCTCCCTTAATCGAGCAGATGCGAGACCAGGCCGTCTTTCAACTTGGGTTCGAACCAGGTCGATTTTGGCGGCATGATCTTGCCGGCGTCGGCCACGGCAAAGAGCTGCTCGATGGTGGTGGGCGCAAGCGAAAAAGCGACCTTGAATTTGCCGCTGTCAACCATTTTTTCCAGTTCGGCCGTACCGCGGATACCACCGACGAAATCGATGCGCTTGTCGGTGCGCGGATTTTTTATACCCAGGACCGGATCGAGGAGGTTGTTCTGAAGGATGGAAACATCGAGCGAAGCGACGGCATCGCCCGCGGCAAAGGTTTCGGGCTTGGCTCGCAGCCGGTACCACTTACCCTCGATGTACAGGCAGAACGACTGCGGCGCATCCGGCACTTTCAATCCCGCATCATCGTATTCGAAACGGTCGGCAAGCGAGCCGAAAAACTCGGCCTTGCACATGCCATTCAGGTCCTTGACCAGGCGGTTATAGGGCAATATTTTCATCTGCTTGTGGGGAAATATCACGGCCAGGAAAAAATTGTATTCCTCGTCACCAGTGTGATTGGGATTTTCGCTCTGGCGTTTGGCCTTGATCTTGGCGGCCGCGGCCGAACGGTGGTGGCCGTCGGCGACATAGATAACATCGAGGCTGCGGAATTCGCCCTGGATGGCCGCAACCAGATCCTTGTCGTCGACCACAAAAAAGATATGGCGCACGCCATCGAAGGTCGAAATATCGTAATCCGGACTCTTGGCCATCCCCTGCTTGATCAGACGGTCGATGCTGTCCCTTTGCTTATAGGTCAGGAAGACCGGGCCGGTCTGGGCATTCAGGGTTTCGATGTGGCGCCGGCGATCCTTTTCCTTGTCCTCACGGGTCAGCTCATGCTTCTTGATCACGTCGTCCTGATAATCCTGGCAGGAAGCCCCGGCCACCAGGCCGATCTGCACGTGCTCACCCCAGATCTGCTTGTAAATGTAAAAGCTTTTTTTCTCGTCCTGGAGCAATATTTTTTCCTGGATGAAGCGGCTGAAGTTTTCTTTGCCCTTTGCGTAAACGGCATTATCATACAGGTCGGTCCCGGCCGGCAGGTCGATCTCCGGTTTGCCCACATGCAGGAAAGAATAGGGATTGCCTTCGGCCAACTCCCGGGCCTCTTCGGAACTGAGGACGTCGTAAGGCGGAGCGGCGATCTTTTCGGCCAAGTCCCGACTCGGCCTGAGCCCCCGGAAGGGTTCTATACGTGCCATTTTTTATCCTCCTGATGGGCTGAAGCGCTATTGTATAGGATTAGGCCGCCGGCGTCAACAGCAGCTAACACGAACTATCGTGACACGTGAACGAACTGCCAGAACTTCGTAATGCGTGATGAGAAAGAGAAAAACACGTTAAACTATTTCGATCCAATGCGATTTCTCATTACGCATCACGCATTACGCATCACGTATTGCTTGTTCTCCCCGTTTGGGTAATTAGGTCATTGGTGCTTGGGACTTGGTTGATTTTATATATACGGGAGGGTTTTACCCCCCCTACGGAACATTTTGTTTTATTTTATCCTGGGTGGAACGTATTCCTTGTTCGGATCTAAGCGCTTGGCATATGGGCCGTTCCACAGGGAAAGGAATATCTCATCCAGGACGCGGGCGACTTCAGGCCGGCGCAGTACAACCTCGACGTTGCGCGACCTGTAAAAATAGTCATGGCCCCAGTTGCTCGTTCCCACCCAGGAGATATCGTCATCCACGCGCATGACTTTGGAATGGACGACTCGGGCATAGGGGATGAAGCCGCCGCGAAAAGGGGGAATGGCGGCAAACTTCACATCGACGTTCGGCACCAGGGCCAATTCCTGCAGGTCTCTGACCTGGGAAGCACGCAGGCTCCAGTCCGCTACCAGCATCTGCACGCGCACGCCGCGGCGGGCCGCCCGGCGCAGCGCCTGGTCTATAAGCCTGAATTTCTCCGAACTGCCTTCAATTTCCAGGCTGTATGAAAGCAGCTGCACCGTGACACGGCTGCGGGCAATGTCGATCAAAGCGACCAATGCAGTCAGGGCGTCGTTGACGCCGGGGGGATTGAATCGCCGCGGGCTGGCTACCAGGACCGCATCGGCGCCAAAGCACAGGGGCGGCAGGGCCGCCAGCTTCTGATAAGCGGCATGGTCGCCGCCATTGTACTGCCAATCAGCTTCGAAGATGCGCCGCAGGGCCAAGGCGAAAAGCGGAGCGCGAATGCGCAGGCCCGTCTCCTGGATATGCGTCAGAGAGCGCCAGTCAAAATTCTGGCTGCCGATAAACACTTCCCGGTCATCGACAATGAAATATTTGGCGTGCTGGATGCCGCCAGTCAGTTTTTTCCAGTTGAACAGCCGGGTAAGGATGTTCGGCCGGGCGTGGAAACGCTTCAGCGTCTCCGGGTAGGTAGAGGCCATGGCGGCATCGCTCAGGATTCGCACCCTCACTCGGCGCCGGCCGGCAGCCAATAGGGCTTGGATCAGCGGATCCAGCGCTTGACCTTTTTTTCCGGAAAGGTAGAACTCGGCAATATCAATGGAACGCCGGGCGCCTTGTATCATCTCCAGCCAAACCAGGGCGGCATCGCGCGTGCCGGCGCGGAATATATTTGTTTCCAGGGGCACGCAGCTGACGACTTCGACTATTGGCGGTGCGCTCGGCGCCGGCATCATTACCGTCCCCAAGCAAAGCAGTGCCAGGAAGACGAGTGACGAAGATATTTTTTTATTCAGCCCCATCAGCCTGCTCCTCAACCAGTTCCGAAACAGCCACGGGGCCGCCCGGCCTGTTCTTGCCTCGAAAGCGCAGGAAACGGCCGTCGCTCTGCCGGTACCAGTAATCTCCGTGCCAGAAGATCGAGAGCAGGCCGCTCAAGGAGACGCGCAGCCGCACGGCGGCGATCTCCTTTCCCCGGCTTTTGATCTTTTCTCCATCCTGGCGCGAGACAGTGAATTTGCCCATCTTCATCTCACCAGGGCCCTGGGTGCCTATGGAACAGAATTTCAGGCCGCGGCTTGCGGAAACGGAGAACGGCTCAAGTCCCATCTGGAACAGTTGGTTCCAGGGCAAGTCGCCGATCTTGAATTTTTTTTCAATCTTGCGGCTGCCGGTCAAGCCGGATAAAATGACAACGTCGCCCCTGAGTTCGGCGCTCCATTCCATTTGCCGTTCGGGATCGCTGAAGGTCCAGGCCAGGGTAGAGCGGTCGGTAGCGGTCAGGAAGGTCTGGCGGACCATGCCGCCGCCGGAGCGGTTGCTTGCCAGTTCAACGCGGTAGCCCGGTGGCGCCTGGGTGACGGCGAGGATGTGGGTCACGATGCTCGCGCCCTCGACCTCGCGGTAGGTCAGGGATTCGCCATAAGCCAGGAAGGGCAGCGCCAGCAGCAGCCAGCAGCAGCTAATGTAGGGAATTGTGGAAACAGCCGCTATTTTCATCATCGCTCCACAGGGCTATATATAAATGTATTATATAACGCCTGGAATAATAAGCAAAAAAAAAGGGGTCCCAAGCTCGGGACCCCTTTTCAGCGGTTAATATCAGGTCAATACATGCCGCCGCCCGGAGGCATGGCCGGCATACTTTCCTTCTCTTCCTTGATCTCGCAAACCAGCCCCTGAGTGGTCAGCAGCAGGCCGGCGACCGATGACGCATTCTGCAAAGCGATGCGCACCACTTTGGTGGGATCGATGATCCCGGCCGCGATCATGTCGGTGAACTTTTCATTCAGGGCGTCGAAACCGTAGTTCTTGTTGCGTGAACTGCGGACCTTCTCCACGATAATCGATCCTTCAAAACCGGCGTTGCTGACGATCTGCTTCAGCGGCATTTCCAGGGCCTTGAGCAGGATGTCGATGCCGAATTGCATGTCGCCGCCGGGCTTCAATTTCTTCAGGTTCTGGGCGGCCTTCAGCAAAGCCACGCCGCCGCCGGGCACGATGCCTTCTTCGACAGCCGCCTTGGTGGCGTGCATGGCGTCCTCGACCCGGGCTTTCTTTTCCTTCATCTCGGTCTCGGTAGCCGCGCCGACCTTGATCACGGCCACGCCGCCGGACAGCTTGGCCAGCCGTTCCTGCAGCTTCTCGCGATCGTAATCGGACGTGGTGTCCTCGATCTGGCGCTTGATCTGGCTGATGCGACCCTTGATGTCGTCATCCTTGCCGCCCCCTTCCACGATGGTGGTGTTGTCCTTGTCCACCGTGACTTTCTTGGCCGATCCCAGCCAATCCAGTCCCACCGATTCCAGTTTGACTCCGATCTCCTCGGAGATCACCTTGCCGCCGGTCAGGATGGCGATGTCTTCCAACATGGCCTTGCGACGGTCGCCGAAACCAGGAGCCTTCACCGCCACCACGTTGATCAGGCCGCGGATCTTGTTGTACACCAGCGTGGCCAGCGCCTCGCCTTCGATGTCCTCGGCCACGATCACCAGCGGCCGGCCCGCCTTGGCGATCTGCTCCAGCAGCGGCAGCATCTCGCGCAAGTTGGAGATCTTCTTTTCGTTGAGCAGGATGTAAGGATTGTCCAATTCGACCACCATCTTCTCGGAGTCGGTCACGAAGTAGGCCGAAATGTAACCGCGGTCGAACTGCATGCCTTCAACCATGTCCATGGTGGTGTCCAGGGACTTGGCTTCTTCAACGGTAATAACGCCGTCCTTGCCGACCTTGTCCATGGCTTCGGCGATGATCTCGCCGATGGATATCTCATTGTTGGCCGAGATGGAGCCGACCTGGGCGATCATTTTGCCCGAAACTTTCTGGCTCATTTTTTTAAGATCGGCGACCACATGCTGCACGCCGGCATCGATCCCTTTCTTGATCAGGGTCGGGTTGGCGCCGGCGGCGACCATTTTCAAGCCTTCGCTGTAAATGCTCTGGGCCAGTACCGTAGCGGTAGTGGTGCCGTCTCCGGCTACATCCGAGGTCTTGGAAGCCACTTCCTTGACCATCTGCGCTCCCATGTTTTCCTGGGGATCCTTCAGATCGATCTCTTTGGCAACGGTCACGCCGTCCTTGGTGATGGTCGGCGAACCGAATTTCTTCTCCAGAATGATGTTGCGTCCGCGGGGACCCAGCGTCGCCTTCACTGTATCGGCCAGTTGGTTGATCCCCTTAAGGATCGCCTTCCTGGCATCTTCACCTAAAATAATTTCTTTGGCCATTTTTCCTCCTATTTAGAATTTAGCCTAATGTAATGCCGGCCGCTTATTTGACGATGGCCAGCAGATCTTTTCGTTCAATGACAAGATGCTTTTTGCCGCCAATCTTGATTTCCTGGCCGGAGTATTTGCCGAACAAGACCTTGTCACCCACCTTGATAAGTTCTTTCATCGGTTTTCTCCCTTCCAGCTCGGCATCATTACCGATAGCCTTGATGATGCCTATCATGGGTTTTTCCTTGGCCGTGTCAGGAATGACAAGTGAACCCACTTTCTCCTCTTCTTCGATCGGTTCGACCAAAACTCGATCATCCAATGGTTGTAAATTCATATTTAACCTCCTAAATTTGAATTTATTTCTGTAAAAATAGTATAAAATAAAATTTTGTCTTTGTCAACCACCTAATATTTTAATTATCAAAATTATATGAGTGTGTTTATATCAATATAAAAATAGGCAGTAGTCAGTAGTTAGTGGTCTGTAGCATGAATATTTCTTGATCTAACACAAAATTAGCTTCGTGCAAGTACTTTTCACTACTGACTACTGTCTACTAAATACTGTCTACTATCTTTTTTTGAGATCCTGCAATTTTCTTCCTCTTCACTTGTCACTTGTAACTTGTTACCGCGGTTCGATGAACTTCATGCCGTCTTCCGTACACCGCGTTCAAGCTTGACACCCCCGGCCTTTCACGGTACATTGGCTCCATGCAACCATGGCCCTTGCGTTTGGGAAAATTCCTTTTCCGTTTTCGCAGCTTCACTCCCCTGCCCCTGATCCTGCTGACCTTCATCTTTTTCAAACCAATTTCACCATCGTGGCTTTGGACCGCTATCGGCCTGGCTGCCGCGTTTCTGGGAGAAGGAATCCGCGTCCACTGCGTTGGCTACGCCGGCAGCGGCACCTCGGGGCGCGAGAGTTATTTAAAGGCCGACAGCCTGAACACTTCGGGACTGTATTCGCTGACGCGCAACCCGCTCTACTGGGGCAACGGGCTGATATTTGCCGGTCTGCTGACCATGTACACCCAACCGCTGGCCCTGACCATTTTCATCGTATTTCTTTTCTTGCAGTACCATTTCATCGTACTGGCCGAGGAATCGTTCCTGCGCGAACAATATGGCCCGGACTATGAGGATTACAGCCGCCGCATCAGCCGCTGGCTGCCCTTGAGCGGACCCTATGCGCCGCCCGGCCGCCCTTTCGATCTAAAAAAAGTGGTTTTCAAGGAAAACGACTCCTGCTTCAACCTGCTGCTTACGGCCCTGCTCATTCTGGCCTGGAAGGAATCATTTTTCTCAGGCCGGGTGCGCCAGCCCCTGGTTTTTGCCGGCGCGGCGATACTACTTATCCTTATATATAGCTGGATAAAAATCCTGAAAAAAAAGAGTGCCGCGAAAGCCGCGGCTTAGAAATTCTTGACGATCTTATCGATCAAAGCCGAAGTCGAATATTTTTCAGCCAATTTGAACAGGCACAGCTTGCCGCCCCGGGCCTCGACTTCCTGCCGGCCCACGACCTGGCCGGGGGCGTAGTCGCCGCCCTTGATCAGAACATCGATATTTCCCAGGGCTTGGATCAGCTGCAATGGTGTGTCTTCACTGAAGGGGACGACGAAATCCACGCATTCCAGGGCGGCCAGGATCTCCAACCTTTCGCTTAGTGGAAATAGCGGCCGTTTTTCCCCCTTCAGGCGCCGCACCGACGCGTCGTCATTGACACCCACGACCAGGATGTCGCCCTGTTCGCGGGCGTACTGCAGCAATTGGATATGACCGGGATGGAGCAGGTCGAAGACGCCGTTGGTGAATACGATCTTTTCAGCCGGGCGCTGGCTGAGCTCATGCCGCAACGCGGAGCCGCTTTCACGAATCTTCATTTTTAAAAAGGGCGATGTTGTCGGAAAATTCCCAGTGGTGGGGAATGCGGGCGATGCCCACGTCGCGGTGGCTGGAGGTGACGCGGAAGGTGTATTGGAAGTGGTGGTAATCGAAGGGATAGCCGTCGCGCTTGTGCACGGCGATATCGAGAAAATAGGTGCCGTTGACCAGGCCCAAAGCCGGCACCGTCAGTCGCACTTTACCTTTGCCTTGGATCTGCCGGGCGGCATAATTTTCCAGCAGGGTGTTGGAACCGTAGCAGTTGACGCCTTCGCCGTTGTAGACGCCGATGCCAAAGACAAAGTCGCTCTCGGCGGCTCGGGCCTCCACGTCAAATTGGATAGCCAGGGGTTCATCGGCTTCAAAAATATATTTTTCGCGGTTCGCGGCATCGAACATCTTGACGTTGCTGATCTCGATCTCGCGGCTGCCCCACCTTTTTTCCTTTTCATTTCCGCTTAATTTTTCTTCTTCGCCATGCTGGGCCAGTGTTTTTTTTTCGTCTTTCTTGCCGATGTATTCCAGGTAGGCGTCGACCACGCGCTTGGGATAGCCGCGCATTTCGATTTTTCCCTTCTTCATCCAGATGACATCGTCGCAGATCCTTTCGATGGTAGCCAGGTCGTGGGAAACATAAATGATGGTTTTGTCGTGGCGGCGGAATTCATTGATCTTGTCCAGGCACTTGGGGACAAAAGAAGCGTCGCCCACGGCCAGCACTTCGTCCACCAGCAGGATATCGGGATTGACGTTGATGGCGATGGAAAAACCGAGGCGCATGAACATGCCCGACGAATAGCTCTTGACGGGATTGTCGATGAATTCCTCCAGCTCGGCAAAGCGGACGATCTCCTGGTATTTTTCCTGGATCTGCTTGCGCGTCAATCCCAGGATGACGCCGTTGATGAAAATGTTTTCCCGGCCCGAGATCTCGGGGTGAAAGCCGGCGCCCAGTTCAATCAGGGCTGAAATACGGCCGCTGGTGATGACCTCGCCGCTAGTGGGCTTGCTGATACCGGCCA
>Ga0268280_1002271_pt1 | contig 11382 bp, 3 predicted proteins | sample saktaG_9_FD_190139 | JGI IMG/M metagenome (GOLD analysis project Ga0268280, IMG submission 190139) | Saline water microbial communities from Sakinaw Lake, British Columbia, Canada - sak_2011_5_24_40m | ecosystem: Environmental > Aquatic > Non-marine Saline and Alkaline > Saline ...
CGTGGCCAGCTTCACCCAGGCCCCGCTGTCCGAGTTGCGGTAATAGACCCCCTGTCCGTCCCAGGTGGCCAGCAGGTCGTCCTTGGCGTTGGGCACGCAGCCCCCGATGACCATTGCATGGGCCGCCGACCACAGCGACTCGACCGTGGTGTGCGTGGCGCAGCGCGCCATGGCCCGTACGTCGTAGATGCCCGCCGCGGCCCAGCTGTGCGATGCTTCGGTCGTGCCCACCGCCAGCCAGCCCGAGTCCGTGCCGTCGTCCCAGTCGAACTTGTACTGCACGTCGTGGCCCAGCGAGGAGGTCGAGCCGCCGGAGGAAAAGTCATAGCTGGTAGAGATCAAGCCCGTAGATGGGCCCGTAGGCTCATCAGGTGCCGATACGGTCTCGGTTACGGCCGCGGCAATGGTAAACACCGCATCGCTGCTGTCGCTGGGATCATTGTCGACAGCGTCGCGGATCCGAACCAGGCAGGTTGTCGACGGAGCGGAAGGAACGGTCCAATTGTAACTACCGTCGTTGGCCGTTTCAATAACGACCGAAGTCCAATTGGAACCGCTGTTGGTCGAATAGTCGATATTGACGCTGGCGATGGTGCCGGTCGAGGTCCAGGTAATGTTATGTGCTGTCCCCACAATCCAACTCTCGCCGCCGTTGGGAGAGGTGACGGTGATGATCAGTGGTAAATAATAGAGCCTGACCGATTCCAGCCGCGAGGTGGAAGCGTTGTACATTCCCCCAAGCGCCTGGCCGCGGCCCCTGACATATCGGTTTACGCCACGTGGCAACGACAGGCCGCCAAGCTGCCAGCCGCCGCTTATCCGCGTGCCCGCGCCCAGGGGAGTCCATATTACTAAATCATCGGAGTGCTCGAAGGTCACGTCATGGATCTCCGGCGACGATTGCCCCCGGTTCCAGGTGATCATGGTGCCGTCAGCGGCAACCGCCAGATTTTGCAGCGCAGCCTCGTCGGCGCTGAGGCGGGCAATGCGATCCCGGGCCTGGCCGCCGATGGTGGCGAAATTGCCGCCCACAAGAATCTTGCCGTCGGCCTGGAGAGCAATGGATAAAACTGCACTATTTGCCCCGGGGTTGAAACCCGCATCCACGCTGCCATCGGCATGCAAGCGGGCGATGTAGTTCCGGGCCTGGCCGCCGATGTTGATGAAATTGCCGCCCACCACGATCTTGCCGTCGGCCTGGATGGCAATGGAATAAACCCAGCTATTTGCCCCCGGGTTAAAACCCGCATCCACGCTGCCGTCGGCATGCAGGCGGGCGATGCAATTCCGGACCTGGCCGCCGATGGCGGTGAACGCACCACCCACCACGATCTTGCCGTCGGCCTGGATGGCGATGGAATAAACCCAGCTATTTGCCCCTGGGTTAAAACCCGCATCCACGCTGCCGTCGGCATGTAGGCGGGCGATGTAGTTCCGGGCATAGCCGCCGATGGTGGTGAACCCGCCGCCCACCACGATCTTGCCGTCGGCCTGGATGGCGATGGAAGTAACAATATTATTTGCCCCTGGGTTGAAACCGGCATCCACGCTGCCGTCGGCATTCAAGCGGGCGATGTAGTTGCGGGCCTGGCCGCCGATGGTGGTGAAATAGCCGCCCACCACGATCTTGCCGTCGGGCTGGATGGCGACGGAACGAACTTCACTATTTGCCCCGGGATTGAAACTCGCATCCACGCTGCCGTCGGCATGCAGGCGGGCGATGTAGTTCCGGGCCTGGCCGCCGATGGTGGTGAAACCACCGCCCACCACGATCTCGCCGTCGGCCTGGAGGGCGATGGAAAAAATTAAATTATTTGCCCCGGGGTTGAAGCCCGCATCCACGCTGCCGTCGGTATGCAAGCGGGCGATGTAGTTTCGGGCCTGGCCACCGATGGTGGAGAACGCACCACCCACCACGATCTGGCCGTCGGCCTGGATGGCGATGGAATAAACTGAATTATTTGCCCCGGGGTTGAAATCCGCATCCAGGCTGCTGTCGGCATGCAAGCGGGCGATGTAGTTTCGGGCCTGGCCACCGATGGTAGTGAAATAGCCGCCCACCACGATATTGCCATCGGCCTGGATGGCGATGGAATAAACTGCAGTATTTGCCCCGGGGTTGAAACCAGCATCCACGCTGCCGGAGCCATGCAAACGTGCGATGCGGTTGCGGGCCTGGCCGCCGATGGTGGTGAACCAGCCGCCCACCACGATCTTGCCGTCAGCCTGTAGAGCAATGTAATTAATCCAATTATTTGCCCCAGGGTTGAAACCCGCATCCACGCTGCCGTCGGCATGCAGGCGGGCGATGTAGTTCCGGGTCTGGCCGCCAATGGTGGAGAACTCGCCGCCCACCACGATCTTGCCGTCGGCCTGGATGGCGATGGAACGAACAGAATCGTTTGCCCCGGGGTTGAAACTTGCATCCACGCTGCCGTCACTATTCAGGCGGGCAATGCGATTTCGGGTCTGGCCGCCGATGGTGGAGAACTCGCCGCCCACTATGATCTTGCCGTCAGCCTGGAGGTCGATGAAATAAACATAATCATTTGCCCCTGGGTCGAAACTTGCATCCACGCTGCCGTCGGCATGCAGGCGGGCGATGTAGTTCCGGGTCTGGCCGCCAATGGTGGTGAAATAGCCGCCCACCACGATCTTGCCGTCGGCCTGGATGGCGATGGAACGAACATGAGCGTTTGCCCCGGGGTTGAAACTTGTATCCAGGCTGCCGTCGGCATGCAGGCGGGCGATGTGTTCTCGGGCCTGGCCCCCGATACTGATGAAATCACCGCCCACCACGATCTTGCCATCGGCCTGGAGGGCGATGGAAAAAATATTACTATTTGCCCCCGGGTCGAAACTTGCATCCACGCTGCCGTCGGCATGCAGGCGGGCGATGCAGTTCCGGCCGTAGCCGCCGATGGTGGTGAAAGCACCGCCCACCACGATCTTGCCGTCGGCCTGTAGAGCAATGTAATTAATCCAACTATTTGGCCCGGGATTGAAGCCGTCGTTGGCTGAAGTGGCCCAGCAGGTACCCGCCATGCCAAGGAGGCAAAATAGCGCGAACATAACAAGGATTTTTTGTTCAAGGACGGAATTTTTCATTTTCTACCCTCCTAACTTTCATGGCCTGCATTGCCATGGTGTGTATTGGCCAGGGTCAAGCCAAAGGGTTTGAGGTATGAAAAAAACTCCTCCAAAAAAAATGAAAAAACAAACGCCACGCGACTGATTTCAGTTTGCCCTTAACTCACCCCTATTGTATAGGTAGTATAAAAACTAATAATTTTCCACCCCCACAGTGAAAAAAACGGCCCGGCTGAAAAAAAAGACCACACCGTGATCGCTTGGACCTTAATGAAGAAAACCATTCACTTATGCCGCAACTTCAATAAACTGTCCGCTTTTTCTTTTCAGTAATGACTATTGTGCCTGCACCGCCAGGTGCGCCGCCGGCTTGGTTCCTGTGCGCAACGCCCCGCTATCTCTCCTCGCGCTTCGGCTCTCTGTCGCGATCTCTCGCGATCAGCGATCCCGGCACCAGGTTTCTCTGCTCCTGACATTGGAAGCCGTATTCTCCGGGACCAGGCACTCTCTGCAACTCTGCTTCCACATCCTGCTGGGGATCCAGGTTCTTTTCCTCCAAGCATTGAAGACGGCCATCGTCGGAACTTGCTACGGACCCGAAGTCGACGCTCTCCGGCCCTTTGGCTACACTTCCCAAAGGTTCTGTCAACAACGTCGTAGAACTACCGGCACCGCCCCGCATCAACCCGGCGGCGATATGGCGCGCAGTTGAAGAAAGCTGCGCCCAGCTTCCCGATTGGGAATATTTCACCCAGACGCCGCCCTGCCCCGGCCAGATGCCGATCACGTCATCCTTGCCGTCGCCGTCCAGGTCCCCGGCCGCCACCAGCGTGGCCGGCGTGGCTATTTTTACCCAGGCGCCGGAGATGGAATTGCGATAGTACACTCCCTGTCCATCCCAGGTGGCCATAAGATCGTCCCGGCCGTCGCCGTTCATGTCGCCCGCGGCAATGTCTATTGCCGTGCTCGACAGTTGCGCCCATAGACCGTTTTGGGAGTACTTGACCCACACCCCGCCCTGGCTCGGCCAGATGCCGATCACATCATCCTTGCCGTCGCCGTCCAGGTCCCCAGCCGTCACCTGCGTGGCCGGCGTAGCCATCTTTACCCAGGCGCCGCCTATCGAGTTCCGATAGTACACCCCCTGGCCGTCCCAGGTGGCCAAAAGATCGTCCCGGCCGTCACCGTTCATGTCGCCGGCGCTGATGTCGCGCGCTGTGCTCGACAATTGTGCCCAACTGCCGCTTTGGGAGTACTTGACCCAGACGCCGCCCTGGCCCGGCCAGATGCCGATCAGATCATCAATGCCATCGCCGTCCAGATCGCCGGCCGTTACCAATGTCGCCGGCGTGGCCAACTTCACAAAGAGTCCGGTGAGAGTGTTCCGGTAATAAACTCCCTGGCCATCCCAGGTGCCGATAAAATCGACGCGCTGTACGCTGACTGCCGCCGTGTAGTTCTGGTTGGTGCTGTTGGCGATGACGTTTGTATACGTGCGGGTAGCAGGAGTAAAAGCATAGCCAGCCCGGGTAGGCGTCACAGTACCGCTCCAACCTGATGTAACCGTTCCAGAGTAGAACCCTGAGGCGTTGGTCGTTGGACTGCCCGTCAGGCCGCTCATGACCACATTGGCCAGGGGATTGCCTCCCGCGGTGATGGTGCCCGAAACAGTTAGTGTTGCAGCCGAAACGATGGTGAACACAGCATTGCTGGTGTCACTTATGGCGGCATTGGCAGCATCGCTGATGCGGACCAGGCATTGGGTCGAAGGTGTGTTGAGTACGGTCCAGGGGTGGCTACCGTCATTGGCAGTGGAGGCGATAATATTGCTCCAGGAACTGCCATTATTGGTGGAGTACTCAATTTTCACATTGGCGATAGTGCCGGCTGAGGTCCAGGTGATGTTTTGAGGTGTCCCAACGGTCCAGTTCTCGCCACCATTGGGCGAGGTGACGGTAATGGAGTCCATGGTTTGGCCCAAGATTTCTGCCATGGCATCGCCCCGGCCGTCACCGCCCCCAAATTGCCCCAGATCAGCTGCCCCGGCATAAAGGGCTAAAAACAACAGCCCGCTTGTCAGCAACAAAAATAACGCGCTTTTAGTTTTCATCATAATCTCCCTATAATGCCGGCCCCGAACGCGCCGCCCGGAAACCGATATCGTTGCCCCGACCGGAGACCGTGTAGGCAGTGCGGAGCCGGTCCGAGACGCGCAGGTTCTCCGCACCAACGCCCCAACTGCCGCCGCGAAAGCCGGCCCCAACGGCGTCCGTTCCCGGCCAGTTGCTTACATCGGCCACTCCGGAAGCATCCAATGCCCCGTTGCCATGCAGGCCTGTAAATCCCCTGCCGGTTGCATTGCCTATGGTTACCGCCCGCTCCCACAAATTGCCGCTCAGTTCCATGATGCCATAATAAGAGGCGCCGGCTGTTATGCGGCCGCTGTTTAAACTATTGGCAGCAAAGATGCCCACCCGCAATGGGCCAAGAATACTGCCGTCTGTGGCTAAATCACTCGCATTTCCCGCGCCGCTGCTGTAATTGCTGGCGATGCCTTCATTGTTTGCCCCGTCATTGCCCAATGTATAGGCGAGGCCGGCTATCGTAGCCGTACCCCAGGCATATTCATTGGCAACCGCTGTCAAGGTTCCCCGGCAGGCTTTTTCGTACTCCAGCTCGGTCAGCGGACGCAAACCCGCCCAGTCGCTGTAGGCCGCCCCGTCCGCCCAGCTCAGGTAGTTGCAGGCTACGTAAGGGTTGGTGGTGGCATAGCTGCCTACCTCACTACCTGTGATTCCATAACGGTAAGTACTCACAGTATGCTTATGAGCAGTAGCCTGGGTTTGGGTCAGGCTGTTCAAAAAATCCACATACTGCTGCTGGCTAATTTCATACTTCATGCAGTAAAAAGCATTGTAGCCTTTGGGGAAGGCGGCAGGGACAGGTCCAGTCTGGTCGCCGGGATAGCCGTAATCGGATGGATAATAAAGATTCCCGGCGCTGGTACCCACTGTAATTTCAGCTTCGCTGCTTACCGCATAGGTATTGGTGGTGGTGGGATACATGTAAAATGCTCCATTTTCCGTACCCCCGCTGCCCAAGGCAAAAGCTCCTTGCGGCACATACACCATTTCGATGGCAAAGACCCGGATGTCCACGGCAGCATTATCGGCTACACCGTTGACTCCGTAGTCCCAGCGCAGTTGGGCGCCGGTAATGGCGAACGCGCCGCTGCCAACGCTGTCGCGGTAGATGAAAGCGCCGCTGCCATCGGCCGCGGGGGTAACCGTGGTGCTTGTTCCCGTGCCGCCGCTGTGACCCGATGAATGAAGAGTGGCATGTTGCCAATCGCCGCTGCTTACACGGTACTTCACAAACACCCAGGCGGCATCCCAGTTGCTGGGGCCTGAGGAGGCGCGCCAGGAATTTTCCCAGCTCAGGTTGAACTGCACCATCACGTATTTATCGGCAATGACCGGAGCGGTGAGGACTGGATTTGAAATCGCAATGTTGTTGGCTGCTAAAACCAGCGGCAAAAGAATGACCAGGCAAAAAACCAGCAGCGAAAATTTCATTTTAATTTTAATCATCTTTTTTCATCTCCCCAAGCATCCTGAATGCTCATTTTTTATCATCATATTTTGATTTATTTTCAATTTATATTCAAGTACCATTTTTATTTTAAAATATTACATGCCAAGGTTGTGCCAAAATCTGCCTATAACACCTGTGATCAAATTAATTTCCCCATGCCGGCAGTTGAAGATAATTAATTGAAATGTCAATTAGGCGAGGCAAAAATAAAATATATTTAAATTCGGGCTATTGCAGCTGGTACTGTTCCTTCTCTTTTGGCTCTTTTTTGATTCCCGATCCCGGGACCAGGTTTTTCTGTTCCAGGCAGCGGAACCCAGGCTCGCCGGGGCCGTGGATGTGAATGACATCGCCCGATTCGCGCGGCTCCAGGTTATCCCCGCCGGGGCAGAAGAAGTTCATCCCGCCGGGGGCGTTGGTCGACAGATCCAATGCGTCGGCTCCCGCGTCCGGACCCCAGTCACCTTCGCTGCCAGTGACAGTAGCCCCGGGTTCCGTGAGCGATGCCGAACCCGCCGCCCGCATCTTGCCGGCAGCGATATCCACCGCAGTTGAAGAAAGCTTGGCCCAGGCGCCCGTCTGCGAGTACTTCACCCACACCCCCGCCTGCGAAGGCCAGATGCCGATGACATCATCCGTGCCGTCACCGTCCAGGTCGCCCGCCGTCACCTGCGTCGCCGGCGTGGCCATCTTCACCCAGGCGCCGCCGATCGAGTTCCGATAGTACACCCCCTGGCCGTCCCAGGTGGCCAGAAGATCATCCCGACCGTCGCCGTTCATGTCGCCGGTAGCGATATCGACCGCGGTGGTTGACAACTTGGCCCAGCTTCCAGACTGGGAGTATTTCACCCACACCCCGCCCTGGCTCGGCCATATCCCGATCAGGTCGTCGGTGCCGTCGCCGTCCAGGTCGCCGGAAGTGATCAGCGTGGCCGGCGTGGCCATCTGGGTCCAGGCCCCGGTGGTGTTGTCGCGCCAGTACACCCCCTGCCCGTCCCAGGTCCCCAGCAGCTCGGGCCGGCCGTCACCGTTCATGTCCCCGGCGGCGATGTGTTTCGCAGTCGATGACAGCAAGGCCCAACTGCCGCTGGCCGAGTATTTTACCCAGACGCCCCCCTGCCCGGGCCAGATGCCGATCACGTCGTCGATGCAGTCCCCGTCAAGATCTCCACCGGCGATCAGCGTCGCCGGTGAGGCCAGCTTCACCCAGGCCCCGCTATCCGAGTTGCGGTAATAGACCCCCTGCCCGTCCCAGGTACCAACGAAATCGTCATTTTGAATCGAGGAGATCTTGGCCACAAAGACGTCAGAGTTACCGCCGTTAAACGTCAGGTCAGGGCCGCCGAGGACCGGAAACGTGGCTTCAGTGGAGTCGGCCCTTCCTGTGACATAGGCGTTTCCCGAGCCGTCCACCGCTATGCCTTGGCCCAGATCATCGCTCGAGCCGCCGATATAGCCGCAGTAAACGAGGGCCGTGCCGGAGGCGTTCACCTTGGCCACAAAGACGTCGTGGCCGCCGTTGTGCGTCAGGTCCGGCCAGCCGACGACCGGAAACGTGGCTTCAGTGGAGAAGGTACTTCCTGTTATATAGGCATTCCCCGAGCCGTCAACCGCTATGCCGTTACCCCAGTCCTTATTCGAGCCGCCGATGTAGCCACAGTAAACAAGGGCTGTACCTGAGGCGTTCACCTTGGCAATATAGGCGTCATTGTAGCCATTTTGCGTCAGGTCCGGCCCGCCGAAGACTGGAAACGTAGCTTCATCGGAGTAGGTATAGCCCGTGACATAGGCGTTTCCCGAGCCGTCAACCGCTATGCCCGAGCCATCATCATCGCTAAAACCGCCGATGTAGCCGCAGTAAACGAGGGCCGTGCCGAAGGCGTTCACCTTAGCTACAAAGGCGTCAGCGTTGCCTTTGTATGTCAGGTCAGGGCCGCCGATAACCGGAAACGTGGCTTCATCGGAGGAGGTTTCGCCCGCGACATAGGCGTTTCCCGAGCCGTCGACGGCAATCCCATAGCCGCCATCACTCGCCGAGCCGCTGATATAGCCGCAGTAAACAAGGGCTGTGCCTGAGGCGTTCACCTTGGCCACAAAGGCGTCAGAGTTGCCGTTATGCGTCAAGTCAGGACCGCCGACAACCGGAAACGTGGCTTCCGTGGAGTTGGTACTACCTGTTATATAGGCATTCCGCGAGCTGTCAACCGCTATGCCGTTGCCAAAATCACCGCTCTTACCGCCGATGTAGCCGCAGTAAACGAGGGCTGTACCGGAGGCGTTCACCTTGGCCACAAAGGCGTCATAGTCGCCGTTGTACGTCAGGTCAGGGCCGCCGACGACCGGAAACGTGGCTTCATCGGAGTAGGTATAGCCCGTGACATAGGCGTTTCCCGAGCCGTCCACCTCTATGCCACTGCCATAATCATATCCCGAGCCGCCGATGTAGCCACAGTAAACGAGGACCGTGCCGGAGGCGTTTACCTTGGCTACAAAGGCGTCCCCGATGCCGTTGTGAGTCAGGTCCGGTCCAAGGCCAACTGGAAACGTGGTTTCGGAGGAGGAGGTAAGGCCCGTGACATAGGCGTTTCCCGAGCCGTCAACCGCTATACCGCAGCCATAATCCCAACCGTCGCCGCCGATGTAGCCGCAGTAAACGAGGACCGCGGGGTCTAGGACAAGCGGCTTTGTCCGGTCATAATCTCCCACCTCAAATCCGTAGACATACGACTTGGTTACGGCTTCTTCCCCGCCTGGGCCAGCATCTTTTGCGGATCGATCCTCCAGCAGATAGCTCATCGCCACTTCAACCCTGTCGCCATCAATCTCTTGATACCCCACCGGACGATCATCCGCAAATCCCCCCGCCGGCGTCCTCACCTCCAACCGGTCCTCACCGTTCACCTCCACGACGCTCGCCCCTCGATAGGCCAGCCGGATAAGGGATGGGTCCGAGCCGGGATGAACGATGAACTCATATTTCATCTTGTCCATTGTGCCGTAATATGCAGCATCAATCCCCGGCCAGAGATCCTTATAGACGATCCGCGCGTAGGTCGGGAGCCCGGATTTCCACTCCTCCGGCTTTCCCTTGAAGTACGAAATGACGGCTCCGGTTTTCTCCTCTCCCGATGGCCGCACGTTTTTATTCGCCCCCTCAAAATCCAGCTTCACCGCATAGCGCCGCTGATCTTTCCGGCTGCGTAGTTCGCGTTCCATCGGGTTTATCAACAAGTGTTCTTTTACCAAAGTAGTCTTCTCGGCGATCGCTTCCTCCGCTCTTCTTTCACTCAAAACATACGTCAACCCTTCTGAAGTGAAGTAGATGGTCTTGTCTTTTCCTTGAATATAGTATGCCACCCGAGCGTCCACCTGCCCTTGGTTGAGAATAAAATAAAGTGGCATCTTGCCGAAATCTTGATTGATCTTGAGGGATGCTGAGCTTGGGATCGAGGAAGGCTGAAACGATGTCGCCTGAACTTCAGGTCCTTGTCCCCCGGATCCTGACAAGAATACAATACTCATAGTCGCCAATAATATGGCATAAAATTTTTTCATGATCTCCCCCATTTCTTTTATTGAAACCTATATTTTTTACTTCTGTTGCTGCTGTTTGTTACCATTTGCTTCCTTTGTGGTTTCCGAACCTGGGACAAGGTTTTTCTGCTCCAGGCATTGGAATCCAAGCTCGCCGGGGCCGGGGATGTGAATGACATCGCCCGATTCGTGCGGTTCCATGTTCTCGCCATCGGGGCAGAAGAAGTTCATCCCGCCGGGAGCGTTGGCCGACAGATCCAATGCGCAGGCTCCCGCATCCGGACCCCAATCATTTTCGCTTCCAGTGACAGTTGCCCCGGGTTCCGCGAGTGATGCTGACCCCGCCGCCCGCATCCTGCCGGCCGCGATATCCACCGCTGTCGACGACAACTTGGCCCAGGCGCCCGTCTGCGAGTACTTCACCCACACCCCCGCCTGCGAAGGCCATATCCCAATCACATCGTCGGTGCCGTCCCCGTCCAGGTCGCCCGCCGTCACCTGCGTCGCCGGCGTGGCCATTTTTACCCAGGCGCCGCCGATCGAGTTCCGATAGTACACCCCCTGGCCGTCCCAAGTGGCCATAAGGTCGTCGCGGCCATCGCCGTTCATGTCCCCGGCCGCGATGTCCACCGCCGTGGTTGACAGTTTGGCCCAAGCGCCACTTTGAGAGTACTTGACCCACACCCCGCCCTGGCTCGGCCAGATGCCGATCAGGTCGTCGCTGCCGTCCCCGTCCAGGTCGCCGGAAGTGATCAGTGTCGCCGGTGTGGCCAACTTGGTCCAGGCACCCGTGCTGTTGTTGCGCCAGTATACCCCCTGCCCGTCCCAGGTCCCCAACAGCTCGGGTTTGCCGTCGCCGTTCATGTCCCCGGCGGCGATGTGCCGGGCGGTCGATGACAGCAAGGCCCAACTGCCGCTGGCCGAGTATTTTACCCATACCCCGCCCTGCCCGGGCCAGATGCCGATCACGTCGTCGATGCAGTCCCCGTCAAGATCTCCAGCGGCGATCAGCGTCGCCGGCGTGGCCAGCTTCACCCAGGCCCCGCTGTCCGAGTTGCGGTAATAGACCCCCTGTCCGTCCCAGGTGGCCAGCAGGTCGTCCTTGGCGTTGGGCACGCAGCCCCCGATGACCATTGCATGGGCCGCTGACCACAGCGACTCGAC
>Ga0268280_1002274_pt1 | contig 11373 bp, 11 predicted proteins | sample saktaG_9_FD_190139 | JGI IMG/M metagenome (GOLD analysis project Ga0268280, IMG submission 190139) | Saline water microbial communities from Sakinaw Lake, British Columbia, Canada - sak_2011_5_24_40m | ecosystem: Environmental > Aquatic > Non-marine Saline and Alkaline > Saline ...
AGGGTCGAGAAGTTCGCGAAGCGTTACGCCGGTAAAACGAAGGGGATTAAGGCCGAAGGGACTTCCGCCATAAAAGAAGATAGGCCCCAAGTTTAGGATGATGATAGAAAAGCTTATTTCCGAAAAGAAGAAGCGGTACGATAGGCTGCATGAGCTTCTTTCCGATCCGAAGGTCATAGCGAACTCATCAGAATACCAGTCGTGTGCCAAAGAGCTGGCATCGCTTACGCCCATAATAAAGGAGCACGAGGTTTATTCCAGGATATCCGCGGAATTAAAGGATATGGAGAAAGTGCTTTTAGAGAAATCGCACGACCGGGAATTTCTCGCGATGGCGGAAGATGAGGCGCATAAACTTAAGAATGAGCTTAAGATCTCGGAGTCGCGCCTGGAGGAGATGTTCCTGGCTAAGGAATCGGGAGATGAGCGCGGTATTATAATGGAGATAAGAGCCGGGACCGGAGGGCTCGAGGCCAGCCTGTTCGCCGGGGATCTTCTGAGGATGTACTCTAAGTATGCCGCTAAAAAAGGTTGGAAGGTTGAGCTTATCGATTCCAGCACTAGCGAAAAAGGCGGATACAAAGAAGCTATAATCTCCATAGACGGATCGGGCGTTTATGGCCATCTCAAATTCGAAAGCGGAACTCACCGGGTCCAGCGCGTCCCTGAAACGGAGGCGTCGGGGCGGATACATACTTCCGCGGCCACGGTCGCAGTATTACCGGAGGCTGAGGATATAGATATAGAGATAAAGCCGGACGATCTCAGGGTGGATGTTTTTAGGTCGGGCGGAGCCGGTGGCCAGGGTGTAAACAGGACCGATTCGGCCGTAAGGCTGACACATCTTCCGACCGGACTCGTTGTGACATGCCAGGACGGGCGGTCGCAATTAAAAAACAAGGCCAAGGCTATGGTGGTATTGCGAGCCAGGCTCCTCGACGTAAGGCAGCGGGAACATGATGATAAGATAACTAAGTCGCGACGCGAGCAGGTAGGGACAGGGGACCGCTCGGAGAAGATAAGGACTTATAATTTTCCGGACTCAAGAATCACCGATCATAGAATAGGCTTCGCGGTGCATAATCTGGAAGATTTTCTTGAGGGCGAAATAGACAGCATGGTGGAAGCCCTTCGCGCCGAAGATAAGAAACTAAAGCTTAAGGCGATGGAATAATGGAGCCTTTTACGCCCATACAATATGTGATGGGCAAGACGGAATTTTGCGGGCTTGATTTTGTAGTCAATAAAAATGTTCTGATACCGCGCCCAGAGACTGAGCTATTGGTGGAGGCCGGAATTGATTTTGTTCGAGCAATACCCATGCCTCGAATACTTGATCTTTGCACGGGCTCGGGCTGTGTAGCAATTGCATTGATGGTTCGGCTCGGCTCACCATCAATCCCGAGCAAGGCCGAAGGCCGCGTCGAGGGATTGACAAAGCGCTCAAAAGACTGTACAATAGTCGCTTCCGACATATCGGACGAGGCGCTTGGCGTCGCCAGACTGAATGCCGAAAAACACGGCGCTTCCGACAGCATCGATTTTGTGAAGAGCGATCTTTTCGCGGATTTAGAAGGTTCGTTTGACATCATACTGTCGAACCCTCCATACATATCAGGCCCGGAATTTTTGGATCTCCCGGACGAAGTGTTAAAAGAGCCCAGGATAGCCCTTTATGGCGGCCAGGATGGACTCGATTTTTACCGCACGATATTCGCAGAAGCAGGTAAATTTTTAAAAAGAGGCGGCCATCTCGCTCTCGAGATAGGTTTCGGACAGGCCGACGCTATAAAAGATATCATAGCCTCTTCCTGCGGATTCGAATTTATCGGAACAGCAAAAGATTTTAACGGCATAGACAGGATCATCGCGGCGAAATGGATAAATTAGTAATAGAAGGCGGCAGGCGGCTGGCGGGTACCGTTGAAATAAGCGGCGCGAAGAACGCGTGTCTTCCCATACTCGCGGCGACTCTTCTTTCGGATGGTAAATCGGTCATACGAAATGTCCCGGCGCTTAAAGATATGTCGACGATGCTTAAGATCCTGAAAGACTTAGGCGTCAGGGTAGAGCAGAAACCGGGCCAGATAACAGTTGAACCGAGGGGGTATAAGAACTATATCGCTCCGTATGAGCTTGTGAGCACCATGCGCGCTTCTATATGCGTTCTGGGGCCGCTTCTCGCGAAACAGAGGAGAGCGGAGGTCTCGTATCCGGGTGGATGCACTATAGGGTCCAGGCCCATAGACCTGCACCTTAAGGGGTTAAAAGCGCTCGGAGCGAATATAAAGATAGAGCGCGGATATATAATTGCCGACGGTAAGAATCTTCGCGGCGGCAGTGTGTATCTGGGCGGACATTTCGGATCAAGCGTCCTTGCTACCGACAACACGATGATGGCGGCGACTCTGGCAAAGGGCGTCACCGTGATAGAGAACGCGGCGAGCGAGCCGGAAGTTGTGGACCTGGCAAATTTTCTCGTGAAGATGGGCGCCAGGATAAAAGGGCAGGGCACTTCGCGTATAACCATCGAAGGCGTTAAGAAGCTGAGCGGCGCCGAGCATTCGGTCATACCCGACAGGATAGAAGCCGGCACTTACATGATAGCCGCGGCCATAACTAAGGGCGACATCATCCTGAAGCACGCCAGGCTCGAAAGCATGGTCGCGGTCATCGATAAACTCTTTGAATCCGGACTCGAGATATCAAAGGTTCCCGGCGGACTCAGGGTTAAGTATGCCAGACGCATAAAGCCCATGGATGTCACGACTCTGCAGTATCCCGGATTTCCTACGGATATGCAGGCCCAGTTCATGAGCCTTATGGCCGTGACAGAAGGGATAAGCGTCATAACCGAGAAGATATACCCGGAAAGATTCATACATATAAGCGAAATGAACCGCATGGGCGCGGATATATTGCTCGAAGGATCTAATGCCATCGTTAAAGGTGTGAAGGGGTTAAGCGGCGCTCCGGTGATGGCTTCGGACTTGAGGGCTTCAGCAGCTCTGGTCCTCGCCGGGCTTGTCGCTAAAGGCAGGACAGACGTAAGAAGGATATACCATCTCGACAGGGGGTATGAAAATCTGGAAGAGAAACTCACCGGATTGGGAGCGAAAATATGGAGAGAGAAGGACAAACAAACATAACGGAGGTTAGCGATGCCGGCAGTTATCAGACTTAAGCGAATGGGTACGTTGAAGAAGCCGTTTCATAGGATAGTCGTAATAGATAAGCGAAGGGCCAGGGATTCCAGGCCCATAGAGACACTGGGCTACTACGATCCTAAGACCGAACCGGCCAATGTGAAAGTGAAAAAAGAGAGAGCTGAGTATTGGCTTAGCGTAGGCGCCGAGCCTTCGGCGGTAGTGAAGACGCTTCTTAAAAAACAGGGAATAAAGATAGCACAAAGCTTGAAGGCGAAAGCGAAAGCGTAAAACTAAGGCTGAAAGCTTAGTTCACAAAGATCTTGATGAAAATCGAAATACTGACGCTCTTTCCGGATATGTTCTCAAGTATTCTGGGCGAATCGATGCTAAAGCGCGCCCAAGCCAAAGGGATGCTTAAGGTTAATATCCACGATTTGCGGAGTTGGACGAGTGACAGACATAGGACGGCAGATGATAAGCCGTTCGGCGGCGGCCCGGGCATGGTAATGAAGATAGAGCCGATTTATCTGGCGCTTAAAGATATCGAAAAAGGATTAAAGGTCAAGGGTAAAGGGTTAAGAAAAATTCTTCTGACTCCTCAGGGTAGAAAATTGGAGCAGAAAGAAGTTAAGAGGCTGGCGAAATACAAGAATATGATCCTCGTTTGCGGGCATTACGAGGGAGTCGACGAGCGCGTGCGCAGCCTGGTGGATGAAGAGATATCTGTCGGCGATTATATTTTGACTTGCGGCGAATTACCGGCGCTCGTACTTGTAGACGCAATGACCAGGCTTATTCCTGGAGTCCTGGGGCATGGCGAGTCGGTAAAGACCGAATCATTCGAAGACGGGCTTCTGGAATATCCGCAGTATACGAGGCCGGCGGTTTTCGAAGGCATGGCGGTACCGGAAGTGCTCGTCGGCGGAGATCATAAAAAAATTGAAAAATGGCGGAAGTTTCAGGCTATAAAAAGAACATCGAAAAGAAGGCCGGATCTACAAACAAGGAGAAAAGGATAATGGGAAATTTAGTTGACTTCGTGGCGGCAAAATATCTGAAGAAGGATGTGACGAAATTCAATATCGGCGATACCGTGGATATACAGCTTAAGATCGTGGAAGAGGGGAAATCCCGCCTTCAGACGTTCGAGGGTATAGTGATAGCCCGCGCCGGATCCGGACTGGGAGAGAGTTTCACAGTACGAAAAGTATCTTATGGAGAAGGCGTGGAGATGGTCATACCGCTTAATTCACCGTCCGTTGAAAAGATAAAGGTCGCCAAGAAGGGCGATGCGAGGCGCGCAAAGCTGTACTATCTGAAGCGTAAGGTCGGAAAAGAGAGTAAGATTGAGGAAAAAGTCGAGCACGCTAAGGTTGAAAAGGCTCCTGCGCCACGAGAGGAACCTAAGTAGGTCCGGCTATACCCTTATAGCCGGCGTTGATGAGGCGGGGCGGGGCCCTCTAGCGGGCCCGGTCGTCGCCTGTGCCGTAATTCTTAAGAGCCTCGATTTTGAGAACGAGATCGACGATTCTAAAAAGCTCTCCTGGAAAAAACGCGAAAAAGCCTACCCTGAAATATTCAAAAAAGCATTCGTCGGCGTCGGAATAGTCGACGAAAAGGCGATAGACTCCCTGAACATATACCGCGCCACGATAAAAGCCATGGAAGAAGCGCTTTCAAATCTCGGGGCGCGTCCGGATTATATTATAGTCGACGGCCGTGTCAGGCTATCCGTGAAATCGCCTGTAAAATGCATAATAAGAGGCGACTCCGAAAGCCTATCGATAGCCGCGGCTTCCATCGTCGCTAAAGTCACTCGGGACCGCATTATGACAGAGTATGACAAAAAATATCCTCAATACGGATTTAAAGACCATAAGGGTTATCCCACCAGAAGGCATAAAGAAGCCCTGCTTCGGCATGGGCCTATCGAAATACATCGAAAGAGCTTCGCGCCTGTCCGCGACTGTCCGCTCAACCATCTTGTTTAACCTTGGACAACCGGGGCGGTTGTCCAAGGTTAAAGCCTCGTTTTCTATTGACCCCACCCGCCCTTTATAATAAGATAATATGCTATATGATACATATAATTGATATTGCCAAGAGGATAGGTATCCCTGAAAGATATCTCGAGCTTTATGGTAATTACAAGGCTAAGGTCTCTTTCGAAGGCTTAAAGAAGCAAAAGCCGCGCGGGAAATACATAGTCGTCACCGGTATAACCCCTACGCATCTGGGTGAAGGGAAGACAGTTACGACTATAGGCCTATCCATTGCGCTGGCAAAGTTCGGCAAGAAGGCGATAGCCTGCCTTAGACAGCCTTCGCTCGGGCCGTTATTCGGAGTGAAGGGCGGAGGTTTGGGCGGAGGGAAAGCGCGCGTCGTGCCCGAGGAAGAGATAGGACTGCATCTGACGGGCGATATTCATGCTGTCGAAGCCGCTCATAACCTCGCGGCGGCGTTCCTTGATAATCATCTATACAGGGGGAATAAATTAAACATCGACCTTAAAAAGATATTCTGGCGCCGAGTAATCGACATAAATGACCGCGCGCTCAGGAGCGTGAAGATAGCTCTCGGCGGCAGTGAGCATAGGGAACGCGGCGTTGAGAGGGTTACAGGTTTTGATATAACGGCCGCAAGCGAGATAATGGCCATATTAGCCCTTTCGAGTTCGCTTTCGGACTTAAGAAAGAGGCTAGGCCGCATAGTCCTCGCGCTTGATAAATATGGAAAATCGGTAACGTGCGACGATCTGAAAGTGGCCGGAGCTATGGCCGCCATACTTAAAGACGCGATAAAGCCCAATCTCGTTCAGACCATAGAAGGGACGCCGTGTTTCGTGCATACCGGGCCTTTCGCTAATATAACTCACGGCAACAGCTCTATAGTAGCAGATAGGTTAGCTTTGGGGCTCGCCGACTATGTTGTGACGGAGGCCGGATTCGGGGCCGACTGCGGCCTGGAAAAATTCGCGGACATAAAATGCCGGCTTAGCGGACTTAAGCCATCGGCCATAGTGCTCGTAGCTTCGATTAGGGCGCTGAAGGTCCATTCCGGAATGTATCGCGCTATTGCCGGCCAGCCGTTGGATAAAAATCTCGATAAAGAGAATCTCGATACCTTGCGCTCCGGATCGGCCAATCTCGTAAAACAGATCGAGAATGCCATGTGCTACGGCATTCCGGTGGTCGTAGCGGTAAACAGGTTCGCGAAAGATACTTTACGCGAGCTGGCTCTTGTTAAAAAGATCGCCCTGGAGTCCGGCGCTTTTGACTGCGTTACGAGCGAGGTCTACAAATCCGGATCGGCAGGCGCAAAGAAGCTGGCGGAGGCCGTAATATCGGCCTGCAAAGTAAAAAGTAAATTCAAGGTCCTATATCCGGTCAATATGCCGATTAAAGATAAGATACTAACGATAGCCAGAAAGATCTATGGAGCTAAGGATGTCAGCTATAGTAAAGTAGCCGATGAGAATATAAAGCTTTTTATGGAACTGGGTCTTGGGGCGCTTCCGATATGCATGGCAAAAACACATCTTTCATTATCCGGGGATCCTAAACAAAAAGGCGCGCCGAAAGGCTTTACGCTTCCGGTAAATGAGGTGAAGCCGTCCGCGGGAGCCGGATTCCTGTACGCTATATGCGGGAATGTCAATACGATGCCGAGCCTTCCGGCCAGGCCAATAGGCGAACTTATGGATATAGATTCGAAAGGTAGGGTGGCATATGTACATAGATAGGCCTATGCGGGAATATCTCGACGATCTGGCAGCAAAAAAACCGGTGCCGGGAGGCGGAAGCGCAGCGGCGCTTGCGGCGTCAACCGGAGTAAGTCTTATGTTGATGGTAGCAAATTACACGGTAGGAAATCCTAAGTATAAGAGTGGTGAATTGAAGATAGCCGATATTATACTTAAGTGCGATAAGGCCAGGGCCGAACTCATGGCCCTTATCGATAAAGATATCGAAGAATACAAGCGATTATCCGAAGGAATAAAAGCGGCATCCGGAGACTCGGAAAAAACCGAGGCTCTCTATAAGGCCGCAGCGCTTCCTCCTTTCGAGGTATGTAAGATAGCGGCAGCCTGTCTTAAGATGTGTAAGACACTGGTTGAATGCGGGAATAAGAATCTCATAACCGATACCGCGATCGCGGCGATACTTCTGGAAGGCTCATTTTTATCGGCGAAGTTTAATGTGTATCTGAATCTCGAAAGTGTTGAAGATATGGACCATATCGGAGAGATCCATAAAATCTTATCGCCGCTTGAAGAGGAGTTGCCGGAACTTAAAGACGAGATATTGGAGATGTGTGAGGAGGTTATAGAATAAAGTTATCTATTTTAGTAGGGGAGGTTTAAACCTCCCCTACTAAAATAATAGATTAGGAGGGATTCGTGGCGAAATTACTTGAAGGAAAACCGATAGCGGATAAGATCAAAGCTTTAATAGCCGCGGAGGTTAAAGAGTTAAAATCTAAACACGGAAAAGCTCCGAAGCTTATAGCTGTGCAGATAGGCGAGAACGCTTCATCCGCGGTTTATGTTAAAGCGCAAAAAAATACAGCCGAATCGCTCGGTATCGAATATGAGCTTAAGATATTGCCCGAAACAATTTCACAGGGTCAGGCCGAATCTATAATTAAAGCCCTGAATAACGATCCTTGCGTAAGCGCGATCATAATCCAGCTTCCGGTCCCGAAATCGATAGACATTAAAATATTGATAAATATGATATCCCCGGATAAGGACGCCGAGGGGATGCATCCGGAGAATCTTGGTAAGATATCGCTGGGAAGATATAAAATAGCGCCGTGCACCGCTATGGCAGTTATGGAACTATTGGCATCGACCGGAGTGAAACTTTACGGCAAAGAAGCCGTTATCGTCGGCCATTCGGAGATAGTTGGAAAGCCGTTATCGCTTTTGCTTCTGGACAAGTTCGCGACTACGACAGTGTGTCATATAGCTACGGGTGAGCGAGGCGGTTTAAGCGAACACGTAAAGAGAGCGGAGGTGCTTATCGTGGCAGTCGGAAAGGCCGGGATCGTTAAAGGCAGCTGGATCAAAGAAGGCGCTATAGTGATAGATGTCGGCATAAACAAGGTTGGAGATAAAATAGAGGGGGATGTCGAGTTCGCGGCTGCGTCCGAGAAGGCGGCGTATATAACACCGGTTCCGGGGGGCGTCGGGCCCCTTACCACAACTATATTAATGAGAAATACCGTAGAGTTATTCAAGGCTAAAATATGACATTTGCGGATAAGGTAAGAGCCGGTAAATTTATCGTTACCAGCGAGATAGGACCGCCTAAAGGCGTTGATGTGGCGAATGTACTCGCGGATGCGGGATCAATTAATGGCCGCGTCGATGCCGTGAATGTCACGGACCTGCAGAGTTCGGTCATGAGAGCGGGTTCTCTGGTAATGTGTCATCTTTTAAAAGGCATAGGGATCGAGCCGATATTTCAGATGACATGCCGCGACAGGAACAGGCTGGCTCTGCAATCGGATCTCTTGAGCGCCGGCATCCTGGGAATAGAGAATGTTTTATTTCTTACCGGAGATTATCCGACTCTGGGAGACCACCCAGAAGCAAAGCCGGTATTCGATATTGGAAGCGTGCAGCTTTTGGAAGTCGCCAGAACACTGCAAAATGGCAGGGATATGAAAGGTAACCCTCTTACCGGCGCGCCTAAGTTCTTCATGGGCGCTGTGGTAAATCCGGGCGCGGATCCCCTTGAACCCGAAATAATTAAGATGGAGAATAAAGTAGCCGCCGGCGCCGAATTCTTTCAGACGCAGGCCGTCTACGACATCGGGCAGTTTAAAAAGTTCATAGATGAGTCAAAGCATATAAAGGTCCCGGTGTTTGCAGGGATAGTTCTTTTAAAGTCCGCCGGAATGGCCAGATACATGAATAAGAACGTCGCTGGGGTATTCGTCCCGGATAATCTGATAAATGAGATGGAGGCGGCAAAAGATAAGGCCGCTAAATCCATAGAGATCGCCGCGCGGCTCATTAGAGAATTGAAACCGCTTTGTAAAGGCGTACACATAATGCCCATAGGCTGGACTAAAAAAGTACCGCTTGTTTTGGATGCGGCGGGGCTGTAGAAAACTTGTCATCCTGACCCTGACCCTGAGTGAAACGAAGGGGAAGGGGAAGGATCTGTTTTTAGATTCTTCGGCCACTGCGTGGCCTCAGAATGACGTGCAATTGCATAGCTGAATTATTATAATCTACACAAAAAAAAGGATAAAGATGTCGACTGTAGCTCCGGAAATCACAATTGTAACTGTTGCTGGCCTCATGGTTAAAGGCGCAAGAAATGTTATAGCCGAAGCCGAAAGCCTTTTGGATAAGGCAATAAGCCAAAGAGGCGGCGACTTTAAAATCGCGTTCCCCGAAACAGCCTTTTACCTGCCGCTTGCCAATGCTCTGTTGGGACTGGAGACGAAGACACTCTCCGAGGCTTCGAAGATACTTATTGCGGCAAAAACGCTTGTTATTAAAAATATTCCTCCGGATGGCATATGGACGACGTTTTTAAAGGACGCTCTCGACGCGGGAGCAGGGACGATACTGGCCGAAGAGGTAATATGCGCGCTACGGTATCTTGACGGCTTGGAGCCTCAGGCCGATTGCGCGGGTTTTCTGCCGGATACTATTTTACGCTCTCTCGGCATACAGCTTGTTGACGGCAGGATGTCGGGAATAGCGGTAATTCTGGGTAAGGCCTCTGATGCGGAGGCCGCGGTTAGTATAGTGCGCGATCTGCAAAAGAGAAACATACTGACTCTGGTCGGAGGTTCTGTTAACGGTGTGAGCATCATCGAACAATTGAAAGAAAAGGGCCTGGCGATGGGGCTCGAATCCTATGTAGTGCCTTTCGGCCGCGATGCCATAAGCGTCGTATATGCTCTGAATTTTGCCGTGAGGGCAGCCCTTACATATGGCGGAATAAAGGCCGGTAATGCAAAGGCGTGCGCTAACTATATCCGAGAGAGAGTCCCGGCTTTTGTGCTGCTTCTCGGAGGGGTAGATGAAGTTTCAGCCGCTACTGGCGCCGGTGCGCTCGCGTCCGGGGTCCCGATAATAACCGATCTGGATCTTCCCGAGGTCAGAGTCCCAGGAGTTTGTGCTCATGAAGAATGTTTTATTAAAGAGAAAGATCATAAGAAAATAGTTCAAAAAGCCGTGGATGCGCGCGGCATAAAGGTGAAGGTATCTCAGGTCCCTATACCGGTACCGTTCTCAGCGGCGTTCGAGGGTGAACGCGTAAGGAAAGCCGATATGTATGTTCAGTTCGGCGGCAAGTATTCTACCGCTTTCGAATATCTGAAGATGGTAAAGATATCCGAAATAGATGACGGAAATGTCGAAGTTATAGGTCCGGAGATAAATTCGATGAAAGAGGCCGAAAGTTATCCTCTGGGGATATTGATCGAAGTCGCGGGCAGAAAGATGGTTCCGGACTTTGAGCCGATACTGGAACGGCAGATACACAGATTTCTTAATTACGCCATGGGCATATTTCATATGGGTCAGCGCGATATGAGCTGGGTCAGGATATCGAAGGATGCGGCGAAAGCCGGGTTTAAGATCCGCCATTTCGGCGATATATTGATAGCCAAGCTTCACGACGAGTACGGCGCGATAGTAGATAAGGTTCGTATAAAGATATACACGACACAAAAAGATGTCGACAGGATAATTATCGATGCCAGGAAGGCTTTTATAACCAGAGACGAGCGACTCGCGGGGATGACGGATGAGTCTGTCGATACGTTCTACGGCTGCACATTATGCCAGAGCTTCGCGCCCGACCATGTTTGTGTTGTGAGCCCCGAGAGGCTTGGGCTATGCGGCGCCTATTCATGGCTCGACGCCCGTGCCGCGTACGAGATAGTGCCTACCGGCGGCAATCAACCGATAAAAAAGAGTGATCTGATAAGCACCGAAAAAGGCATCTGGGGCGGCGTGAATGATTTTATTTCGGATAAGTCTCACGGGCGCGTTACCAATATGGCCGTATATTCGCTTATGGATTCGCCGATGACCTCGTGTGGATGTTTTGAGTGCATAGTCGCCATAGTGCCTGAGGCGAACGGTGTAATGGTGGTATCGAGGGAATATACAGGCGATACACCCGTCGGTATGAAATTTATGACGCTCGCAAGCCTAGTCGGAGGCGGCTCGCAGACGCCCGGATTTATCGGA